>Ga0213828_1001932_pt1 | contig 15980 bp, 16 predicted proteins | sample MC6MC0897MG_FD_180664 | JGI IMG/M metagenome (GOLD analysis project Ga0213828, IMG submission 180664) | Enriched soil aggregate microbial communities from Iowa State University, Ames, United States - MC6-MC0897-MG | ecosystem: Environmental > Terrestrial > Soil > Unclassified | place: USA: Iowa... | reverse complement strand
TCGAAATACTCTTGCTTATAGGTTATAGCAAAATCAATTTTATTGTCTTTAAATTGTTTTAGCACATCATCCGAGCTATTTATGCAGACTTGCACATCTGGATATTCCAGATGATAGTCTAACAAATAATCCGACACTAAATTTGTTAATTCACCAGGTAAAGTTCCAATAACTAATTTACCTGCTTTTACCTCTTTAAGCTCAATAATTTGGTTTGTTGTATTGTCAATGGCTCGAAATATATGGGTGCATTGCTCATGTAAAATTTTACCAGCATCTGTAATAGCTATTTTTTTCCCTAGACGATCGAAAAGAGGGATGCCAAGTTCATTTTCTAATACTTTAATTTGATGGCTTAACGTAGGCTGAGAAATATTCAATTTTTCGGCAGCCTTTGTAAAATGAAGCTCCCTACACAGTATTAAAAAATATTCAAGCTGTCGTATTTCCATATACGTACCTTCTTTTATTAAATAAATTTCTTCTATTATAGCATTATTCATAGAGAGAAATGGATTAAAGTATGGAGGAACTTACGAATCAATCATTTTGAGTTATCTAATCATTATAGTCATTTGGTAATGTACTGGAGTAACTAAAAATGTGTTCGAGAGCTTTCTTAGTAACTGGCATAAAATAATTTAGTAATAGTCCTCCAAAACAAACAGTTAATAAAGTTCCAATGCCGATTGGTCCATGTAAAATCATTGCCATTATCAAGAATACAAGGTAAATGATTGTCCTTGCCAAAAATATATTGGTTCTAGTTAATTTTTGGATGATGAATGTTAATCGGTCCAAGGGGATTGGAGCAAAATTTGTCTGTAAATAGGTTGCCGTTCCTAAACCTATAATTACTAAGCCAATTCCAAAAAAAATAACTTTGCTGTACCATAATTCAGGTGTTACAAAATTGTGCAATAAGAACAGCCACATATCAATTCCTATACCTGTGATCAATGCTGTTAGCAACCCTAAAACTTCTGGCCTTTGTTTTTGTAAAAGTGAATTACAACCTACTATTATTAAAGCGATTATTACCTCCCAGCTACCCACCGTAAGTCCTACACTTTTGGACAGCCCTACTAATAGGGCATCAAAAGGTGAGGTCCCCAAATCTGATTGTATCGTCAAAGAAATACCAAAGGTTAATAGTAATATTCCTACCACGTAAAAGATATATTTCATTGCACTTTACCTCTCTATCATTACTCTTTTTGTTGTAAATACAACAAAAATCGGTTATATTAAATATATTCCTTTTTTATTGTATTTACAACAAAAAATTGTGAGGAGATAGTGATGAAAGAAATCCTACGAGAGATTGGAATGATTGCTAGGGCATTAGATTCTATAAGTAATATAGAATTTAAAGAATTAGATCTTACAAAAGGACAATATTTGTACCTTGTTCGAATATGTGAAAACCCGGGAATCATTCAAGAAAAGTTAGCTGAGATGATTAAAGTAGATCGAACAACCGCAGCCCGTGCAATAAAACAGCTGGAGGTTCATGGTTTTGTTGAAAAAAAAGATGATGAACACAACAAAAAAATAAAAAAACTCTTTCCAACAGATAAGGGAAAACAGGTATTTCCATTTATAAAAAGGGAAAATGATCATTCAAATCGTGTCGCATTAGCAGGACTTTCAGAAAGTGAAGGAGAAGTCCTTTTTCAACTTCTCCAAAAAGTTAGAAAAAATATAGAAATTGATTGGGAATTTGTAAAAAAGGGGAACAAGAGAAATTATTAATTTTATCTTCATTCAGCAAATGTTTTTGTAGCGGAAACATAGTGGTAAAAACACCTACTGAATAAAGATAAAGCCTAGACCGCGGATATCACGGATTTTCAAAGGAATGAATTGTGCAGACACAATTCAAAATCCGGACGCAATTACGCCAAGGCGAAATTGATCTAAGGAGCTGATCGTAAATGACTATAAAAATAAATAAGTGCAATCAACAAGATCTACAATTACTTCAAGAAATAAGTATTGAAACTTTCAATGATACATTTAAAGATCAGAATTCAGCCGCAAATATGAAGGCTTATTTGGACAGTGCCTTTAACCTTAAACAATTGGAAAAAGAATTGTCTACGATTTCTTCGAATTTCTTTTTCATCTATTATAATGAAGAGCCTGCTGGATATTTAAAGATAAATATAAATGATGCCCAATCCGAAAAAATGGGTGATGAGTCACTTGAAATTGAAAGGATTTATATTAGAAATAAATTTCAAGGTAAAGGGCTTGGAAAATATCTAATCAATAAAGCGATAGAACTGGCTATTGAACAAAACAAAAAGTTGATTTGGCTAGGAGTTTGGGAAAAGAATGAAAATGCTATAGGCTTTTATAAAAAGTTTGGATTTGTCCAAACGGGTGCACATTCTTTTTATATGGGTGATGAGGAGCAGATTGATATTATAATGTCCAAACCACTGAAATAAATAACTTCTCGAAAGTAGATTTAAATAAAATATTTTGTTGTCCAGTTGCTTAATAGCTGGCGACAATTCAGAACTTTAAATATGTAGAAGCATGCTTTCATTTTGGCATGCTTTTCTTTATTGTTTCATTTAAGTGCAGGTTTATCAAATAATACGTTTAGGTAATTAATGAATTTCGAAAATATTGATGCTAGGGAGGCCATTTAATAAAAAGATGGTGTTTCCTCACTTATAACCTTCAACAATTATTTTTCTTAAATGGTGAAAATAATAATGAATTTTTAGAGATGTATATAAAAAGTCTTTTTAGCTTATTATTTGATGACTGTTTTTATAAATTGTTTTATATATTTGTTAAATAATGGAATTTTATGAAATTGACGACACTACAAATATGTAGTAGTATATAAAATATAATAAAATAATACATATTATGGTAATGGATATATTTATTTGTAAAATAAGAATAATTTATGGTAATTCTACAATTTGTTCGAAACAGAAATGAAGTTAGTTTGAAGTAATTGGAGAATCAATCATCCTGTATATGACTTATGATACAACGACTGTTGCTCTATTTAAGCAGAATGGGTCTGGTTATCAGATGGATTCAGGTTTTTACAATTATAATTTTGCTGGTCAACCTGTTAAACAAAAATGGTTTGCTAGTTTCAAAGCATCAAAATTCAACAGCTCAGACTATATACAACCTGTTTTAACATTATTATGGGAAGATTCTACAAGTGCAACATCTGGTACACTAATGCTAACTGATTCTGCTAATGCTGGTCTTATTGTGAAAGATAATGTTGTTGAAAACGAAGAAATTATATATGAACTAATGGAGGAGTAATTGATGAAAGTTACTTTTAATCCAATTAACAATTTAGGAACAGTTTCTACATTTCAAACAAAGCAAAGCAAGCAAACTTTTAAGGTTGAAGTTAGTGAAACTGATTCTAAACAAGAAAAAATCAAAGCATCGCGTGAAAAATATGCAGAGTTTATACAAACTTGTAATGCTATTTATCAAGAAGCGACGCCTACGCAACTTGTTGATAAACAAACAAATTCCATCAATATTACTAACGGTGTGTACTATCATTTAGGTTCAGTTAATGGAAAACCTCTTAATGGCACGGCTTTGACTGGTGGTGGCTTTAATTCTAATTTTAGTCCTATGTTTAAAGAGTCAGCGCCTGGGACAAGGCTAACACCTGAACAGGCAGCCTCACTTAAAAGGCATCGGTCTTATTCACAAGCTGAGCATCAAGGGGCAAATGAACTTGTGGCTGTTTTTATGAGCTTCTCTAGGTTAGCCGAAGGAAAAAAATCTGTGGATAGTATGAATGACGATGCTATGTTTGCGCAACATTTCCCAAAATTCGCAAAAGGGATAGGGCTTGATTTAAGTCAACCGTTTACCATCAATGGTAAATCGTTTACTTATTCACAAGGAACATTGCAAATGACAGCTACAGAAGATTAACCGATAAATCTATTTTTACATGGTTATCAGGTTGTTGAAAACGAAGAAATTATATATGAACTAATGGAGGAGTAATTGATGAAAGTTACTTTTAATCCAATTAATAATTTAGGAACAGTTTCTACATTTCAAACAAAGCAAAGCAAACAAACTTTTAAGATTGAAGTCGATGAAACTGATTCTAAACAAGAAAAAATCAAAGCATCGCGTGAAAAATATGCAGAATTTATACAATCTTGTAATGCTATTTATCAAGAAGCGACGCCTAAGCAACTTGTTGATAAACAAACCAATTCCATCAATATTGTGAATGGTGCTTACTATCATTTGGGCTTGGTAAATGGAAACCCTCTTACTGGAACACTTTTAACCGGGGGAGGCTTTAACTCCAATTTTAGTCCTATGATATGGGATAACCCAAACTCTAGTGTTGTAACACCAGAACAAAAGGCAGCTCTTAGAATACATCAATCCTATTCCCAATCGGAGCGACAAGAAGCAACTGAACTAATTGCTGTCTTTATGAACCTCTCTCAGTTGGCAGAAGGGAGACGGTCTGTAGCTAGTGTGAATAATGATGTTATGTTTACACAACACTTTCCCAAATTCGCTCAAGGAATCGGACTGGATTTAAGGGAGCCATTTACTATCAATGGCAAGTCATATTTCTATTCACAAGGTAAATTGCAAATGATAGATACAGAAGATTAACAAAAAGTAAGAAGGGTTTCCATTGAATTAGTGGTAGATGTGTATTATATGGAAATACGGCAATAGGTTTCAGCTTTACGCTAGGATAATAATAGTTTACAAGAGCTTTGCTACGTTCGTGTAGCAGGGCTTTTTTCTTTTCACACGTAGAACAGTAACAGCTAATGCCGCTTATATTTATTGCATTCTATGAAAATAATCTATAAGATGGTAATGATAATCATTTTCAATTAAAAAGGAGAGTTAATGATGACTAAAAGACATCTTGTAATTGGCATGCACCTAGCTGTACATGGTGAGCAAGGTAAGACGGGTACTTTAATTGATGAACATATAGCATTTGCCAAGCGAGCAGAGGCGGCAAAATTAGATTTTGTATTTAAGGCTGATTACTTAATAGCTCATCCAGAGTTAATTGCCAAAATGAAAGGGACGGTAGGGTTAGATCCTAGCTTTTTATTGGCAATGGTGGCAAGAGAAACGAAACAAATTGGTTTAGTAACAACCATATCAACATCATTCATACCACCTTATTTGATTGCACGTCAATTACAATCCTTGAATTGGATAAGTGAGGGGCGTGTAGGGTGGAATCTTGTCACATCCATTGATGGGGCGTATAATTTCAGCAATGATTTGATGCCTTCCTCAGAGGAGCGATATGCAAAGGCAGCGGAATGTAAGGAAGTTGTAGAACAGCTGTGGCACAGTAATCCTTATGAAGCATTAGAAGCTGATGGTGATTTTGAGAAAATTAAGGAGCTTGTAAAGCCTATCGATTATGAGGGAGCGTTTTTCCAGATTAAAGGACCATTAAATATACCGATGCATCCAGCAGGAGATATTCCGTTATTCCAAGCCGGTGCATCTGAGTCTGGACGTCAATTTGCTGCATCAGTATCAAATGCAATATTTGCTGCTACGCCAGTGATGGAAGTGGGTATTGAACTGCGTAACGATTTACGCAAGCGTGCTGTTGAGGTAGGACGTTCGGCAGATGATATTCGATTATTGCCAGGGCTCTATTTCTTTATTGGTGATACATATGAAGAGGCACTAGAAATGCACCGTCAAGCACACGCTCATTTAACACTTGACCGTCGTCATAATGCTTTAGAATCTGTTATTGGTATGAATATTCGTCATTTAACGTTACAGGATTATGTAACAGCAGAGATGCTACCGTCAGAGGATCAAAAGGTACGTAGTAAAACACATGCTCAGCTTGTACGCCGTTATATTATTGAAAATAAACCGACAGTAGCCGAATTATTAGCACGTCCAGAGGTAATTGGTTCCGCACATCTTGTAGCAATTGGTACACCGGAGGATATTGTAGAGCAAATTGTCGCATTTTATAAGAAAGGAGCCTTAGATGGTTTTATTGCTGTGCCAGGTGGTCCTGCAAAGTCTTTAGATTTATTCTTTAGCGATGTTATACCAGCGCTGGTGGAGCGGGGGTTATTCCGAGCTGAGTATGAAGGAAATACATTGCGCTCTCACTTAGGTTTAGATACTAGCTCCTGACAATCACCTTACAAGTCGATAAACATCAGGTCAGGCTGAACAACTTTACAATCCACAGCCTGGTTTCTCAGAGCCGATTAAAGGTTTATTGAAACAATTAAATACAGTTTAAGTTTTATGATTGCCATTACCAGCCTCTTTCAAAAAAAAGCTTGTTGAGCGATTAGGTGAAGCAGAAGAAGTTAACATATAGCTGTTCCCTCAAGTGTTGTCATGGAAGGAACAGTTTTTTTAAATGCTGAGATGCTAAAAAATTCTAATATGCGTAACTTTTCCTAGCGCTAAAATGGGGATAGTGTGAAAGAGATGGTGATGTAATTTTATAAGTATTCACTATCAATTTAGAAATCCTGAATTTCATCTTCTAAGTGAATTCGGGATTTTCTTGTTTGCTTAACCGTCTAAACCGCACCAAATAAATTTAAGACATTAATGGTAATAATCCCTACAATGTCGAAATTAGAATCACCAAAAGTTGTTCCTTCATAACTGATATCACCCATAAATATAAGTAGAGTTTATGTCAAAGTTTGCTATATTTTTAACTGTTTGGCTAAATCGTAAATGGACGATTTGACAAATGAATCTATTTTGCTATCTAAGCGAGATTTAGGATGAATTAGTTGAATTTTCCGATTTAGTGTATCATCTTCTAAATCTCTCTTCATTAATAGACCTGATCTTAATTCATCCTCAATGAGTGCAACTGACAGAAATGCAATTGTTTTTCCGAAAGTAAGCATTTTCTTTATGGTACTAACAGAATCCAACTCGATTGTATGAATGGATGGGTGGATTGGGTCCATCCATTTTTCGATAAAATGATTCGTTGAACTAGAGGAAGTGTGCAACAATATTTTATTTTTGAGGACATCCGATTTGGTGATGTCCTTTTTTGCTGCAAGTTCGTGACGAGGGCTTAATGCTAAAACAAGTGAATCTTCTCCAATTGTTTCATAAACAAGTGCCGCGTTTTCCTGCTTTGTTTCCATTATCAAACCAAAGTCTAACTCTTGAAGAGCTACCATTTTTTCAATGTCTGGGGCTGTTTTTACTTCAAGTGATATTCGGATTTCTGGATAAGCTGTCGAAATCTGATGAATAAGTTCTGGCATAAAAATATGGGCAGGTAATCCGCTAGCACCAAGACGAATGGAGCCGATATCACCTGCCAAAAGATTATCGACAAAGCGATTCATATCCTTTTGAAGCTGAACAATTTGGCGGGCATAGTGGTAGAGTCCTTCGCCGGCTTCTGTTAAACGATATCCCCCTGCATTTGTGCGAAATAAATGAATCCCATATTCCTCCTCAATCGAGCGGATATGAAAGGAAACTGTTGGCGCAGTAATGCCAAGCACTTTGGCAACAGGGGCTAATTTTTTTAATTCTACGAGTAGGCAAAATGCCTGTAATTTTACATTATTCATTTTATCCTCCTAAAGTAAATTAGAAAAAATCTTGCATCTGCTTAAGTTTATTAGAATTTTTTTAACGAGTTATTAATAGAACATTAATATTTTCTAAATATCTAGGATTTATAGTTGTATTAGCGAGGAGGATATGATGAAAATCTCACTAACAAATATCGAGAAGAAATTTGGACATGCTCAGGTGCTATGGCCAATTAACCTGGAATTAGAAAGTAAATTTATTACGATTCTAGGTCAATCAGGCTGCGGGAAGACTACATTATTAAAAATATTAGCCGGACTTGAACAACCAACAAGTGGAGAGATTCGATTTGATGAAACGATGATTTATTCATCTAAGCTTCATCAAAATATAAAACCAAATAAACGTAATATTGCAATGGTTTTTCAAGATTTTGCGCTCTGGCCCCATATGACAATTTTTCAAAATATTGCGTTTGGCTTGAAGGGAATTGTTCCAAAGGAAAGTATTCCTGAACGAGTGCAGTATGTGATGAACTTAGTGAAAATGAAGGGGTATGAGAAACGTAAACCTGGGGAGCTTTCAGGAGGGCAGCAGCAACGGGTAGCACTTGCGAGAGCGCTTGCGACAAATCCCAAGCTTATTTTATTTGATGAGCCCTTATCAGCCCTTGATGCAGTACTTAGAGAACAGATGCAGGCTGAAATTATGCAAATTATTGATGAACTAGATTGTCAGGCAATTTTTGTCACTCATGACCAAACAGAGGCGATGACAATGTCTGATCAAATTATTGTGATGGAGGCAGGCAGAATCGCACAAATAGGAACACCTGAGGAAATATATCTTGCGCCAGCTACTCCATATGTGGCTGATTTCATTGGTAAAGTGAATTGGTTTGAAAAAGGTAACTATATTGTGCGGCCTGAAGGGGTTTCCAGAATACAACGCCCAGGAACAATTGCAAAGCTTGCAACAATCATAAAAAGCACCTTTGTTGGGGATCGTTATTTAGTGCAGGCAGAGGTAGAAGGTAAGCAATGGAGCTTTTATGAGACACAGCCCATAGAGCATGGTATAAAACTTGAAGTGTTTATTGACAAAAAACAAATATATCAATTGGAGGGTTCACATTGAAGAAAAGAGGTTTAAAGCTTTTTACGACTGCTGGTATTCTATTGACATTGGCATTAGCTGGATGTGGTAACAAAGAAGTAGAGAAAACAGAGAAAGTAAGTGCACAGCCAAAAGAAGAGCAAATATTAACAGTATATTCGGCAGGTCCAGATGGATTAGCAGCAAATATTCAACAAGCATTTGAAGAAAAAACAGGTATAAAAGTTGAGATGTTTCAAGGGACAACAGGTAAAATTTTGTCACGATTAGAGGCAGAAAAAAATAATCCTGTAGCTGATATTGTTGTACTGGCATCTGTCGCTTCTATGGATGGCTTAAAGGAAACGTCACAGCTACAAAGCTATCAAGATGCTAAACAGGCAGAAAAAATCAATTCTGACTGGTCAAATGCTGAGGGCTATTATTATGGATACAGTGCTTCTGCATTAGGTATAGCTTATAACACAAAAAATACGCAAGAAGTACCGACAGATTGGTCAGATTTAGCAAAGGAACAATGGCAAAATAAAATCAATATACCCGATCCAAGCTTGTCAGGCTCTGCTGTAGATTTTTTATATGGCTATGCGCTGGCGGAAAAAAATGCTTGGAAAACAATGGAGATATGGAAGAACAATGGCTTACAAGTGAATGGTGCGAATAAGGAAGCTTTAGATGCCGTCATAACAGGTGATAAAAATGCTACGATTGCAGGCGTAGATTATATGGCTTACAAGGCAAAAGCAGACGGCGAGCCAGTGGAAATTATGTATCCGAGAAGTGGAACAGTTGTTAGCCCAAGAGCAGTTGGTATTTTAAAGGATGCAAAGCATATTGAGGCTGCAAAAGAATACATAGATTTTTTACTATCCGATGAGGGACAAAAGCTTGTAACAGAGGCTTACTTACTGCCTGGCAACAAAGAAATACCTGTAAAAAATCGTGCTGCATTAGATGAGATTCCACAGTTATCTGTGAATTGGAAAGGTGCAGAAGCAGACCAGCTTGAGATATTAACGAAATTTAATGATATGTTTCGATAAGAAATAGGAGGAGGTTTTGTGACCTCCTTTAAGTTTTGGCACGGAAGGATGGTAACATCAATGATGATGGAAGGCAGAAGAACTTTTGGTTTTTTACTGACAATAGTTGTCACATTTGCTATTGCCCCATTAATAGCTATTTTAGGTTACACCTTTTTGAAGGATGGGCAATTTGACATCTCACAAATCAATCGAATGCTGGAAGCTGAAAGAGTGTGGAGGACGCTTGGGAACTCCATACTATTAGGGGTACTTGTAATAGTTGGAACAACCATTATTGCATTTCCAATGGCACTTATCAGAACGAAAACAAGCTTATATCGTTATGATTGGCTTGATATTATTTTAACCATTCCATTTATGACTCCTCCGTATATTGGTTCAATGGGATGGATTTTGTTTATGCAGCATAATGGCTTTCTTCAACAGCTATTTCCAAGCTCAGCCTGGTTGGCGGAAACCTTCTTTTCTTTATTCGGTATGGTGATGATTATGAGCTTACATCTCTTTCCTTTTTTATATTTAATGTTGAAAAATACGCTCCTTCGTATGAATGGCTCCTTTTTAGATGCAGCACTCATTTTTGGACGAAGCCCCTGGAGAAATTGGACGAAAATCGTTTTACCTTTAGTGGTATCAAGCTATGTCTTAGGAAGTCTGCTTATTTTTATAAAAACACTTGCGGAATTTGGAACACCTGCCACTTTTGGAAGTCGAATTGGATTTCAAGTATTTACAACAGAAATTCATACTTACTTATCAAGATGGCCAGTAGACATTAGCATGGCGACATCCCTGTCTTTATTTTTACTATCGGTTTGTCTTGTCATCTGGTATATTCAAAATCTTATTGGACGCAAACATACATATGGCGTTCTATCTGGTAAAACACCAGCAATGCGTGAGGTTAGGGATAAATGGACTATCAAATTAGGCTCATGGATGTTTATGGGAGCTGTTCTTTTATTGTCAATCGGTATTCCTTACTTTTCCATTGTCGTAACATCTTTGCAAAAAGTAAGAGGAAATGGCTTGCAAGCAGGAAATTTTAGCTTTGCATCCTATCAAGAGGTGTTTACAGGGGGAAGCGCAGGATTATCAGCATTTTTAAATAGTGTGATGTTCTCTGTTATAACAGCTGTTGTGACGGCTATTATTGGATTGTGTATCGCACTATATATTAAAAAGGGTGAAACGAAAAAGCAGCAACTCTTAGATTTCTTTAGTTTAATGCCTACTATTGTACCTGGAATTGTCTTTGTTGTTGGGTTAATCATGTTTTGGAATGCGCCATGGTTACCGGCAACAATATATAACACAAAGACAATGGTTGTTGTCACATATTGTGTTCTTTTCTTACCGTATTCGGTGCAATACACAAAATCCTCATTATCCCAAATAGATTCGTCAATCTTTCAATCAGCAGCTATTTTTGGACGAAGTAAATGGGAGGTTTATCGACAGATTATAATTCCTTTATTAATGCAAGGAATTCTCGCTGGTATGATGATGACATTTATTATTTCCATGCGTGAGCTTGTAGCTGGATTATTAATTTTGCCTCCATCAGTGGAGACTGGGGCAACATTTATTTACAGTCAGTTCGAGCAAGGAAATGTTGGGGTAGGAATGGCTGTTGCAGTCATTACTGTGGTCATGACTGTTATTTTCATGTTTCTACTCGAGTGGCTGAAAAAGCGGGGAGGACATGAGAATGCTTAATATTGAGATTTTAGGTGGAGTCGGTGAATATGGCCGTAATTGTTTTTATATTGAAAAAGAGGGGCGGGCTATTTTACTGGATTGTGGGGTGATGAACAATCCTCAAAAGACCTTGCCAAACTTAACAGAGGCCCACGTAGCAAAGCTTGAGGCAGTATTTATTTCCCATTCCCATATTGATCATGTAGGTGCTATTCCGTTACTCGAAAAGTGGGGATATAATGGGCCAATTATAATGAGTGATATGACGGCACAGCAACTAAAAATAACATTTCTAAATATTAGCATTTTTCATCCAAAATCCATTGGAGGATGGATATTTGTGAATAAGGATGTGGCCTATCAGTGGGGGTATAGCGGTCATCTTGTTGGAAGTGTTTGGTATCAGATTCGTTTTTGGGGGAAGATGCTCTTTTACTCTGGCGATTATGTCATGGATTCCTATTTATTGAAGGCTACGCTGCCAGTAGCGGATGGGACGATTTATGATGTTGCATTTATCGACAGTGGTCATGTTGAAAAACAAATTAATAATTTTCGAACATTGCAGCAAATAATGGAATATATAAGCGTTTATCCAGAACAACCATTTATTTTTCCATCTTCATTTTCAGGAAAAACGGTCGATATTGCAGCCTATCTTCATCAACATACACAACGAACTCTGCATATCGATCAGGATTTAATATCGCTTTTTGAACAGTATGAGAAGGCATCTGAAAATTTATTGCCTACTAAAGCTATTTTGCCATCTTTTAAACAACAATGTTCGACAAAGAGTGCTGATCTTGGGGATATTTATTTTGTGCCTGATCGTAATGCGTCAAAGCTATTGGAGCTACTACAAAAAATACCGAAAGCAATCGTTATTTTTACAGGCTATTGGCAAAAAGATAACTATAAAATGATGTTATCAAAAACGGAATACAAGGAATTTTTTTATAAAACACATCCTGATTATCATGATATTTTAACGCTTTCTAAAAAAATACATGCTCAAACGACCATTTATTTTCATAGTTCATTTACGAACAGAGAAACTACATTTTTGCAATTACTTAAAAATAAGAAGGCACTAACATGATGTCCTACATTAAGAACATTAATGGCATGTATGTAATACCATGCTTCCGATTTCCAGTTAAACATTTGCTAAAATTCATCTGAAGACTGTGAACAGGCTTTGTACTCTTGACTTTGTACAAGGCTTGTTGCTGTTTTTTTGCAATTACTTTGAATTTTGTATGTAATTGGCTAAAAGGCAAATAAAAACACTGAAAAATTTGTTCTAACTTTTTTAATTTCGCTTACACTTACTATAGGACGAACTCTTAGCTTTAACACAAGGGAGGAAATGACATAGCGAAAAAAATGGGAATTGTCGAGCTACTATTATTCGGTGTTTATTTGCTGTGTATGTATTGGTATATATTCCATAGCGGTGGTGGTACAGTACCAAGAGCATTCCAGGGAACTGTTGCAGATCCAGTTATGTTTATGTCTGAAAAAGAGCTTTTTCTAAGTGGTGAATATTCAAAAATAAGAAACTTTCTTTTCTTTGTTGCAACTCCATTGGAATGGTTAGTGTACGCTTTCATTTTGCTAACAGGCATTTCACGTTATTTCGAAAAAGTGGCGACAGCACAAACGAAGTGGAAGTTATTACGGAACGCAGGTTATTTATTCTTATTATCATTGCTACTGTATCTTGTGCTATTCCCTCTAGACTATTATCGTTACTATTTAAGCAAAAGCTACGGTATAAGCACACAAGCATTCTCGTCATGGATGCGAGATGGCATTATTGATTTTTGGGTTAATTTTGGCACGAGCCTCATCGTAGTATCAGTCATATATTGGCTTATTAAAAAGAGTGAAAAAAGATGGTGGCTGTATACTTGGCTTTTAACGATTCCATTTACAATATTTGTGATGTTTATCCAGCCAGTTGTCATTGATCCCTTATATAATGATTTTTATCCATTAAAAAATAAGGAACTAGAAGCGAAAATTCTCTCTATCGCTGACCAAGCTAATATTCCAGCAGAGCATGTTTATGAAGTGAATATGGCAGAGAAAACAAATGCCTTAAATGCATATGTCACAGGTATTGGAAGTAATTCAAGGATTGTCTTATGGGATACAACCTTAAATCGGCTCACAGACAATGAAATATTATTTATCATGGCACATGAAATGGGACATTACGTTGAAAAACATATTTATTTTGGTATTGCTGGGTACCTAGTGTTAACTTTAGGAGGATTGTGGTTAACCTCCAGATGTATGCGGTGGGTGATTAGAAGATATGGACAGGTATTAAAAATAAAAAAAATAGGTGATATAGCCTCTTATCCGTTATTTTTACTTATTACCTCCATATTGCTGTTTGCTTCTAACCCTCTGACAAATTATGTGTCAAGGTATCAGGAAACAAGAGCCGATCAATACGCTATTTCACTTACGGGTGATCGAGAGTCTGCCGTTACTGCATTCCAAAAGCTAACGATATCTGGTTTAAGCGAGGTAAATCCACAGCTTCTTGTAAAATGGTTCCGCTATACACACCCACCGATGCTGGATCGAATTGATAGGGTAGCGGAAAAAGAGGGGCAAAAAAAGGAGGCTCCTGTTAAAGAGGAGCAGAAAAAAGAACAACAAAAGCAATAAATAGGCAAGGTTTCTTGGACGTAAAAGTTGGGTATCCTAGTAGAAGGATTGAAAACTTGTTTGTTCTTATGATAGGGGAATCGTTATGCGTAATATTATCATCATTACACTTTCATCGATTTTAGTGGCCTTTGCCTATAATTTTTTGTTAATTCCCCATGAAATATTAAGTGGTGGATTAAGTGGGATAGCTATTATGCTTGGTATTGTAACCCCCTTAAATACAGGGGTTTTAAATTTACTATTGAATTTACCACTTCTTATTTTAGGCGTTATGAAGCTTGGTAAGCGGTTTATTGGATATACGATACTATCAGTGGCTGTCTTGTCAATTAGCCTGTATATTATTCCTATTTATAAGGCTACACAAGAACCCATCCTTGCCTCCTTATTTGGTGGTGTTGTTGTCGGAATCGGCACGGGTATGATTTTTCGCGCGTCTGGCTCCTCTGGTGGCTTTGACATTATAGCCATGCTGTTAAGTCGAAAACGCGATTTCCCATTAGGTGCATTAATTTCTGGAATGAATGGAATAGTAGTAGCTATCTCAGGCTTCGTTTTTAGCTGGGATGCCGCCTTACTCACACTTGTATCGATTTATGCTACGGGCAAGATTGTCGATACGATTCATACTAGCCATATAAAATTGACGCTGATGATTATTACAGGTGAGGGTGAGGAAGTAAAGCAGCAACTTTTATCAAAGCTTCATCGAGGTGTAACGGTAATGGATGCGAAGGGTGCTTACTCTGGGGAAGGGCGTAAGGTTTTAATTACGGTAATTACACGTTATCAACTTGCCGAAGTTAAAAATATGATTAAGGAAACAGATGCAAAAGCTTTTGTTAATATTTTACAAACAACAGAGGTAATTGGTGTTTTTGATAGGGGCTCAAAGTAAATTAAAATGGATATTTCTTGTACACACGTTATCGGTTATAATAAATATAATCGAACGTGTGTTTTTATTATGGGATAGATAGGGAGAGATTCAAAATGGACAAAGAATCAATACATGCGTATTGTTTAAAGCTTCGAGGAACAACACATGATTATAAACTGGAGTGGGAGGCTGACCGCTACCAAGTTGGTGGAAAAATGTATGCAATGATAGGCGGGAATGCTACCGGAAAGCCAGTTCTTACCTTGAAATGTGAGCCCCAGCGTGCAGAAGAATTAAGGGAAGCTTACGAAAGTATCATACCCGGCTATTATATGAATAAAACTCATTGGAACTCCATTTACATGGATTCAGATGATGTACCCCTTGATTTGGTAGAAAAGCTTATCGAACATTCCTATGACCTAGTTTTCGGAAAGCTAACAAAAAAAGCACAGCAGGAAGTCCTTTTACTTGAAGAGACAATGTGACATTTTAGTGTAAGATGGAAGGTTAAAAAACTACCCTTTTTCTAAGATATATTGAGAAAAAGGGTAGTTTTTGTTTAGCCAAAAACATGCTCATGTCCGAGAGAAAAATGCTTGGGAAAGACAAAGGAAACGCTCAGATTTAAGAGAAAAGCGCTCGGATGGGTTGAAGCAACGCTCAGGTGCAAGGAGAAATCGCTCGGGTGGGGTGAAGTAACGCTCAGGTTTAAGAGAAAAGCGCTCGGGTAGGGTGAAGGAACGCTCAGTCAGAGAAAAAAGCGCTCGGGTGAGACGAAGCAACGCTCAGGTCTAAGAGAAAAGCGCTCGGGTGGAGTGAAGTAACATTCAGGTTCAAGAGAAAAGCGCTCGGGTGGGGTGAAGTAACGCTCAGATTTAAGAGAAAAGCGCTCGGGTGAGACGAAGCAACGCTCAGGTCCAAGGAGAAATCGCTCGGGTGGGATGAAGTAACGCTCAGGTTTAAGA
>Ga0213828_1001930_pt1 | contig 15996 bp, 7 predicted proteins | sample MC6MC0897MG_FD_180664 | JGI IMG/M metagenome (GOLD analysis project Ga0213828, IMG submission 180664) | Enriched soil aggregate microbial communities from Iowa State University, Ames, United States - MC6-MC0897-MG | ecosystem: Environmental > Terrestrial > Soil > Unclassified | place: USA: Iowa... | reverse complement strand
GAAAATTATAAAATTCATAGGAAATGTAGTAAAAGTTTGGTATACTATTGTTAGTATTTTGTTTAAAGGAGGGGGTTAATTATGTCCAAAGAATTGAAGTTTGCCAGAGAACTTATAGATTTTTTGTACGAAAGTCCTACTGCTTTTCATGCAGTGAAGAATGTTAAAGATTCTCTTGAAAGTAGTAATTTCAAGGAATTAAAAGAAGAGGATAAATGGAACTTAGAAAAGGGTGGGAAATATTACACTACCAAAAATGGATCTGCATTAATTGCCTTTACTGTAGGTAAGGGTGATATTGAGAACCATGGATTTAAAATTATAGGTGCTCATACAGATTCACCTACATTTAGAATAAAACCAAATAGTGAAATTATATCAGAAAATAATTATATTAAATTAAATACAGAGGTTTATGGTGGTTTAATAAGAAGTACATGGATGGATAGACCACTATCTTTAGCAGGAAGAGTTGCTTTAAAAGGTGAAAATTTACTTAATCCAGAGCTAAGGTTAGTAAATATAAAGAAACCAATATTAATAATACCTAGCTTAGCAATTCATATGAACAGAGAAGCAAATTCTGGTGGAGAATTAAATCCACAAAAAGATACGCTTCCACTACTTGCAATGGTAACCGAAGAATTAGAAAAGGATAATGCTTTATTAAACATATTAGCAGAGGAATTAAAGGTAAATAAAGAAGATATTATAGATTTTGATTTATTCCTTTATGAATTTGAAAAGGGATGTATTGTAGGGGTAAAAGATGAATTTATATCTTCAGGTAGATTAGATGATCTTCAAATGGTTCATGCTGGAATCGAAGCACTTAAAGAAGCTCCAATAACTGATGGAATAAATGTAATGGTATGTTTTGATAATGAGGAAGTCGGAAGTTCTACAAAACAAGGAGCAGATTCAGATATGTTAGCCAATATCTTAGAAAGAATAGTTCTTTGTCTTGAAAAGGGTAGAGAAGAATTCTTTAGAGCACTTAGCAGATCCTTTATTATATCAGCAGACAATGCTCATGCAGTTCATCCTAATAGTCCAGAAAAGGCAGATCCAACTAACAGACCAATTGTAAATAAAGGACCTGTTATAAAGATAAATGCGAATTGTGCATATACAAGTGATTCAGATTCCTCAGCTGTATATGAGGCTATTTGTGAAAAAGCAGAAGTGCCAGTACAAAAGTTTGTAAATCGTTCAGATTCAAGAGGTGGTTCAACTATAGGCCCGATATCCTCAACACATTTAAATATACGTTCTGTAGATATTGGAAATCCAACCCTTGCTATGCACTCTATAAGAGAATTTGCAGGAGTTAAGGATCATAGTTATGTAACAAAATCCTTTGTAGAATTTTATAAAATATAAATAGAATATAATTAGAGTTACTCCTTCTAACATATGTGTGAAGGAGTTTCTATATTAAACAAAAGATACAATCAGGAGAAGTGATGACATGGGAGTAAAACATAAGCCAAATAGCAAATTAGTAAGTGTAATTATCACCCTTGCTATAATATTTTTAACTGGAGGATTTATAGGAAGTACGGTGGAAGATAAATCCTATGAGAATAACGATACTAAAACAATATTTCAAGGTGAGCAAAAGGAATCTAAGGATAAGAATATTAATGGTAGTGATGTTATTACTGGTGAACTTAAAGTTCACTTTATTGATGTTGGACAGGCAGATAGTATTCTTATAGAAAATAAGGGCGAGGCTATGCTTATTGATGCAGGAAATAATAATGATAGTGATTTAGTAGTAAACTACATAAAAAATAGCAATATAAAGAAACTTAAATATTTAGTAGGAACTCACCCTCATGAGGATCACATTGGAGGCTTAGACAAGGTCATAGATAGCTTTTCAATAGATACTATATATATGCCTAAGGTAACTACTACTACTAAAACCTATAAAGATGTGGTAACTTCGGCTAAAAAGAAGAACCTAAGCTTTACTATACCTAAGGTAGGTGAAAAATTCACCTTGGGAGATGCTAATTGTACCATACTTGCACCCAATAGTGAAAGTTATGAAGATATGAATAATTACTCCACAGTAATTAAATTGGAGTATGGAGATACATCATTCTTATTTACAGGAGATGCAGAAGCAGAATCAGAAAGGGAAATCCTAGATAAAAAGTTTGATTTAAAGTCTACGGTATTAAAGGTAGGGCATCATGGAAGTCATACCTCTACCAGTGATGAGTTTTTAAATCAGGTTAATCCAACCTACGGTGTAATTATGGTTGGACAAGACAACGATTATGGGCATCCAAGACAAAACGTAATGGATAAATTAAAAAATAAAGGTGTAAAAGTCTATAGAACAGATGAGCAGGGAACTATAATTGCAACAAGTGATGGAAAAGAAGTAAAATTTAATGTGAAACCTGGTAGTTATAACGGATTAACGAAAGGGAAATCTTAATAAAACATAAAACAATAATATAATGAAAGAAGCCATTTAGGAACAGTAAGTATAAAGCTACTATTCTTAGATGGCTTTTATGCAAATACAACAGTAAAAAATTAAAAGATAAGGTGAGTAAGTAAATTTACTATTATAGATTTAAGCTAATTTGGTAATAATAATAGTTGAGCATCATTGAAAGGGGATAGCACTATGGAGTACATATTTATTTTAGTAAATTTAATACTTATACTTAGTATAGTTTTTCTTATGTTTGTAATTAAAAATAGGAATAAGAAAAGAGCATATATTGAGATTAATGACAATAGTTTTTTAGCAGAAAATAAAGAAAAATTGGAAGATGCCATCGATAATATGGCTAGAGATCATAGGGAAATTGAAAAAATAAGCAGGAATGATTTAATTTCCAATTTAGATAAACATTATAATAACATATTGGGATGTCATAACTTATTTAAAGTTGATAAAAGTGGAGAATATGTGAAGATAAAAGGAACACAATGGATATTAGATAATATTTATGTTATTGAAAAAGAATATAAATTTATAAAAAAACATTTATCTAAGAAATATTTAAGATCTCTACCTATACTAAAAAGTGGAGCACTAAAAGGCTATCCTAGGATTTATGCCTTATCAAGAGAGATATTGGGACTTTATAGAGATAAGCTATCTAGGGAGAACATTAATAAGTTTTTACATAGATATCAAGAGACAACCATATTAACCATGGGAGAATTATGGGCTTTACCTATAATGCTTAAAATTGCTTATTTAGAGATAATAGGCAAAAGTTCAGTATTAATAGTTAATAAAGCTAATGATAGACATAGAGGTGAAAGATTAGCTGATAGGATTATTAAGTATTATAATGAAGATAATATGAATGGAGCTATGGAGTTCATATCAGAGAATAATATAAAATTTACAGAATATTTTGCGGATGCATTAATAAGAGTTCTAAGGGATAATGGAGTTAATTATGAAGAATTAAATTTATGGATAGAAGATAAATTAAGTGAAAATGAAATTACTTTAGATAAGATTATTATAGATTCTAATAAAAGTGATGGTATTTATTCTACAGCTATTAGTAGCAGTATTAATGGTATAAGAAATTTAGACAATATAAATTGGGAAGAAGTATTTAGTGATAGTAGTAAGGTAGAAGAAATACTAAGTAAAGATCCAGCCACAGTTTATAATACTATGGATTTTTATTCTAAGGATTATTATAGACATGTTTTGGAAAAAATAGCTAAACAAAATAAAATTTCTGAGACATTTGTAGCTAGAAAAGTATTACAGTGTGCAGAAAAAGATAGTGAAAAAGAATTTGAAAACCATGTGGGATATTATCTAATTGATAGTGGTAGAGATAAGCTTAACCATATTTTAAATATTGACTTTAAAGGGTTTGAAAAGTTAAAAAACATGATAAAGGGAAGAGCCGTTGGTATTTATATAGGAACTATAGTTATTTTTACAGCCATACTACTAGGAGGATTTATAACTTGGAGTTATCTAAATGATATCAATATATCAATATCTAAATATATATTATCTGCAATAGTTACTATTATACCTCTTAGTGAGGTTGTGGTATCCATATTAAATTGGAGCATTACTAATTTAAGCACACCAAATTTATTACCTAAAATTAATGTTTCTGATAGAATACCTAAAGAAGGAATCACATGTGTAGTAGTTCCTGTGCTAATAGAAAGTATAGAGAAAGCTAAAAGTTTAATCAAAAATTTAGAAACTTATTATTTAGGAAATAAAGATGAAAATTTATATTTTGCTTTATTGGGAGATTTTAAAGATAGTGATAGAGAAAAAGAAGTAGAAGATGAAGTGATATCTAAATTTTGTATAGATGAAATTAATAAGTTAAATACAAAGTATGAGGAAAATCATGGTCGTTTTTTCTTCTTATGTAGATATAGAAAGTTTAATGAAAAGGAGAATAAGTGGCTTGGATGGGAGAGAAAAAGAGGAAAACTAGAAGAGTTTAATAAATTTATAAGAGGAGATAAAAATACCACATATAGTATTTTTAGTGAAGGTGTAGAAAAGCTTTTAAAAGTAAAATATATTATAACTTTAGATGGAGATACCGTACTTCCAAGAGAATCAGCAAAGATTTTAATTGGTGCAATGCTTCATCCGTTAAATAGAGCCTATACAAAGGATGATGGGACTGTTTGGAGAGGCTATGGAGTAATACAACCAAGAATTACTATAGATTTAGAAAGTTCTAATAAAACTTATTTTTCTAAAGTATTCTCAGGAGAAACAGGTATTGATATATATACATTTGCTATATCTGATGTATATCAAGATCTATTTGGAGAGGGTATTTTTACTGGTAAAGCCATATATGATGTAGATGTATTTACAAAGGTACTGCAGGGAGAAATTGAAGAAAATCAAGTTCTTAGTCATGATTTATTGGAAGGCTCTTTAGCAAGAACGGCTTTACTTACAGATGTGGGGTTAATAGATGGATATCCATCTACTTTTATTGCAAGTTGTAAAAGATTGCATAGATGGGTAAGAGGGGATTGGCAACTTTTACCCTATATATTAAAGAAAAATAAATTAAATAGATTATCTAAGTGGAAGATGATAGATAATTTACGAAGAAGCTTAATGTCTCCGTCTATGCTAATTTTATTACTTTGCTCTTTATCAGGAATCCTTCCTGATGGTATAGATAAGTGGTATATGGCAGCTTTTATTGCTTTAATAACACCTATTTTATTTAATATGTCAGAAAATATAGTTTCACCTATAAATGGGATAAGTCTAAGTGGAAAAATTCAAAATTTCCAAATGGCTTTAAAACAAGTATTTTTTATATATGCCTTTCTTCCATTTAAGGCATATTTAATGGTAGATGCCATTATAAGAACTCTATATAGATTAATAATAAGTAAAAAAAGTTTATTACAATGGCAAACTGCTGAGGAAGCAGAAAGGTCTTCAGGAAAAGACCTTATCAGCTATTTTAAATATATGTGGCAAGAGATAGTTATAGCATTATTGATTATGGTGATATCATGGAGAAGTGGATTAGGTACCTTTTATGTAATGATACCAAGTTGTATTATATGGATTATTAGTCCAATAATAGCTTATATTATAGGTCAGAATATTAATGATGAAACAGTAAAATTAAGTGAAGATGATAATAAGGTTTTGAGAAGGGTAACCAGAAGGATTTGGGCATATTTTGAAGACTTTGTCACTAAGGAGACTAACTATCTTGGAGGGGATAATTATCAGGAAGAGCCTTATAGAGGTTTAGCTATGAGAACATCTCCTACTAATATAGGGATGACTTTAATCTCTAATATTGTTGCTGTAGATATGGGGTATATTGGCACAGTTAAAGCTATAGAAAGTTTAGAAAAAACCATAAATACTTTGAATAGACTAGAAACTTGCAAAGGTCATTTTTACAATTGGTATGATGTGGAGACACTTAATCCACTATTACCTAAATATGTATCTACAGTAGATAGTGGAAATCTAATATCTTATTTATACACCATAGAAGAAGCATTAAATGAATTAAGAAACACACCTTACTTTAATTATAGAATTAAGGGAATTGAGGATAGTGTTTATCTTGCTGTGGATGAACTACAAGATGAAAGAAAAAAATACATGTATCTTAATATTATTCAAAGAATAAAAAGAGAAGGAAAAGATGTATTAACTTTTTTTAGCCTATTAAATAACTTTGAAGAGATTGTGCAGGAAGATATAGAAAGTTTAGATAACTCTTATTGGAATAAAAAATTATTAGATAATATAAAAGATTATTTAAGTGAAATAAAATTTCTATTTCCATTTATAGAAGAAATAAGACTTTTACCAAAAAATAAATATGAAAACATAATTAGAATTATTAGTAGTGATAGTTTAGGTCATATATATGAAATTATAGAAGAGTTTAATTTTATATCAAATAATATAAATGAATTTCAATTAGACAGAATAAATAAGAATATAGATTTATGCAAGAAAAGAATAGGTACACTATTAAAGAAATTTACAAAAATTGAAGATGAATTAAATAAAATTATAGAGAATACAGATTTTAAATTTTTGTATAATGAAGAAAGAAAGTTATTTCATATAGGTTATGATGTAGACAATGAATCATTAAGTAGTAATTACTATGATTTATTGGCTTCAGAAGCTAGAACTACAAGTTTTATTGCAGTAGCAAAAGGAATAGTTCCAACATCCCATTGGTTTGCATTAAATAGATCCTTAACTTTAATGTATGAAAGAAAAGGATTAGCTAGTTGGAGTGGAACAATGTTTGAGTACTTTATGCCAAGAATTCTGATGAAAAATTATAGGAATTCTATGTTAGATGAAACCTATAGATCTGTAATGGAAGCACAAATAAAATATGGAGCTAAGAGAAAGGTACCTTTTGGTATTTCAGAAAGTGCTTACTTTAAATTTGATGTAGATTTAAATTATCAATATAAAGCCTTCGGTGTACCTAAAGTTGGTATAAAAAGAGGATTAGAAGAAGAGTTAGTAGTATCACCATATTCAACTATTATGGGGCTTATGGAGAATATACCTAAGTCTATGGCAAATATAAAGGATCTCTTGAAACTTAATTGTTACGGTCAATATGGATTTTATGAAGCTATAGATTATACAGATAAAAGGATAAAAAATAAGGAATTAGAAATAGTAAAATGCTATATGATACATCATTTAGGAATGAGTTTATTGGCCTTAGATAATGTTATGAATAATAATATTATTCAAAGAAGGTTTCATAGAATTCCAATGATTAGAGCTGTGGAAATATTGCTTCAAGAAAAAATAAGTAAGAATGTGGTTTATAATAGAAGAGAAGATAATTCACAAGAAGTTAAAGAAGTGCAAAGGCAATATTCTATCCGTAGAACATTTAAATTTGGTGAAAGCAAGTATCCAGAAACTATACTCCTTGGTAATAAAAATTATAACATTTTATTAAATACGGCAGGTGGTGGCTACTCTAAGTTCAAAAATGTAATGGTATATAGATGGAAAGAAGATTTGATTCGTAGTAGTTGGGGAAAGTTTTTTTATATTAAAGACCTGAATTCTAATGAATATACATCTTCTACCTATGAACCTTGTAGGGAACAGGGTGACAAATACGAAGTTAATTTCTATTTATATAAGGCAGAATTCACAAAGTATTGGAGAGAACTAGAAATAAACACTATAGTTCAAGTAATTCCTGAAGATAATTGTGAAATTAGAACCATAGATATAAAAAATAATAGCAGTGAAGAAAAAATCATAGAAGTTATTAGCTATAGTGAAGTAGTTTTACAGGGATATAGTGGAGATATAGCACATCCCGCTTTTGGGAATTTATTTATTACTACAGAATATATAGATGAATTAAAAGGAATACTTGCAAAACGTAGACCTCGTAGCGAAAAAGATAAGGACATTTATACTCTTGAAAGCACACTAGGTGAAGATGAGTTTAATGTAGAGTATGATACGGCAAGGTTAAGCTTTGTAGGAAGAAATCATTCAAAAGAAAATCCTGTGGCATTAGAAGAAAATAAACCTTTGAGAAATAATGTAGGAAATGTATTGGATCCTATAATTGCTATTAAGAGAAGAGTGAGAATTTCACAAGGTGAAAGTAAAACAATAAAATATATTACAATTACAGGGAATTCTAAGGATGATGTTATAAACAAGTCAAGAAGTTATCAGGATGTTGTTACCTTAGATGAAAATGTTCTAAAATCTGCTCTAAACTTAGAAGAAAATCTTATAAATAAAGGAATAAAACCAACTCAAGCGGTTATTTATGAAAGATTTGCAAGCAATATACTATTTAATAACTTTAGTTATACCAATAGAATAAATAATTTGATTAATTTAAGTGGAGGTCAAAGAAATCTATGGGCCTATGGAATTTCAGGAGATTTGCCTATAATATTATTAACTATTACTAAAGAAAAAGAAAGTGATATTTTAAGGCAGCTTATAAATTGTCATGGTTATTTAGAAGAAAAGGGATTAAAGTTTGATATTGTAGTCATTAATAAAGAAGGAATAAGCTATGAAAAACCTTTAGATAATGCATTGAAAAGAATAATATTAAATAGCTCTTTAAATGGAAGAGAAAATATTTCAGGTGGCATATTCATAATTAGTAATGAAAATATACCGAAGGAAGATATAAATTTACTTTATTCCATTGCAGCAATAACTGTAGAAGGATCAGAAGGTGCTTTATGGAAGCAAGTTGAGAGAACCATGGAAAATGAAGCTTATCCACACAATTCAAGAAAGTATATATGGAAAATGGGTGAACTAAAAGAAACTAATTTAAATTATAGTGATAGTAATACCCCTAAAGCAGAAGTTTCAGAGTTAAGCTTTTTTAATGGATATGGAGGTTTTAATAACAAGGGAGAATATACAATTATACTAAAGGACGGAAAATCTACACCAGCTCCATGGATAAATGTAATAGCTAATAACAATAGATTTGGATTTAATATAAGTGAGTCTGGTAGTAGCTATACTTGGTATAAAAATAGTAGAGAATTTAAAATTACTCCGTGGAATAATGATTTCATTGAGGATACTCCTAACGAAGTTTTATATCTAGAAGAAGGGGAAAAACTTTGGTCTATAACTCATGAGCCAATAAGAGACAAAGGTGAGTATGTAATAACCCATGGATTTGGGTATTCTAAATTTACTCATTGTACTAATGGAATATGGGGAGAGATTACTGTATTTCCTTCAAAGGAGAGAAGTGCAAAGCTTATTAAAGTTAACTTAAAGAACTTAGACGATAAAAATAGAAATATAGGAATTACTTATGTTGCAAGATTATGTCTAGGAGATTTAAGAGAAAACAATTATAAAAAAGTTTATACTGTAATAGATGAAGAGAATAAATTCATATATGGAATAAATCCATATAGTAGTGATTTTCATTCTAGTTATGCTTATTTAAAAATAAGTGGAGGAAGAGATGAAAGTTTTAGTGGAGATGAAAGAGATTATATTGTAAGTAAAGAATATATGGAAAGTTTATCTGAACATAAAACTATAAGCTTATCAGGAAGATGCGGCTCAGGATTAGAGCCAGTACTTAGTGAGAAAGTTTACTTAAACTTAGGATCTAATGAAGAAAAGTCACTGGTAATTATTTTAGGAGCTGAAGACAGTATTAAAGAAATCCAAAATTCCCTTGAAGAATTTTCAGATATAGACAGGGTTGAGAAAGAGTTAGAAAAAGTAAAAGAGTATTGGAAAGATACTCTAAACAAGATAAAGATAAAAACAGAGGATAAAGCTTTAGATTTTATGATCAATGGTTGGCTTCCTTATGAAACCATTAGCTGTAGATTATTTTCAAGAACAGCATTTTATCAATGTGGAGGAGCTTATGGATTTAGAGATCAATTGCAAGACTCCATTCCTATGATCTATATACAGCCTGAGATTACTAAAAATCAAATTCTTTATAGTGCTACTAGACAATTTGAAGAAGGGGATGTGCAACATTGGTGGCATCCGGTAGTAAATAGTGGAATAAGAACTAGATTTAGTGATGATTTATTATGGCTACCTTACGTTACTTGTATATATGTTAAAGCCACAGGAGATTATAAGATTTTAGATGAGGAAGTAGGATATTTAAAAGATGAACCTTTAAGAGAAGGTGAAGATGAAAGGTATAATGTATCTTTAAAATCAGATTTGAAAGAGTCCTTATATAACCACTGTATAAGAGCTATAAATAGAAGCTTAAAGTTCGGTTCACATAATATTCCTCTCATGGGAAGTGGAGATTGGAATGATGGAATGAGTACTGTGGGAAATAAGGGTAAGGGAGAGAGCATCTGGCTTGGATGGTTCATATATGCTATATTAAAAGATTTTAAGGACCTTTGCATATATAAAAAGGATGAGGATAATTATAAAAAATATATTAAAACTATGGATTTTATAAAAGAAAATTTAGAGATTCATGGATGGGATGGAAGTTGGTATAAACGTGCTTACTTTGATGATGGAACTCCACTAGGTTCTCATGAAAATCAGGAGTGTAAAATAGATGCTCTTTCACAATGTTGGTCTGTGATATCAGAAGCTGGAGATAAGGAAAGAGCTAATCTAGCTATGAGTTCTTTAGAAAAATATTTAGTAAAGCCTAAAGAAAAAATAATATTACTATTGAGTCCACCTTTTGATAGCTCAGATTTAAAACCAGGATATATAAAGGGATATGTACCTGGAGTAAGGGAAAATGGAGGACAATATACTCATGGTGTTGCATGGGTAGCTTTAGCTCTTGCAAAACTAGGTAGAGGAGAAGAAGCTTACAATATATACTCTATGTTAAACCCTATAAATCATAGCTTGAACATAGAGGAAGCAAATGTATTTAAAACAGAGCCTTATGTTATGGCTGCAGATATATATTCTGTGGAACCTCATGAAGGAAGAGGTGGATGGAGTTGGTATACTGGAAGTTCAGGTTGGATGTATACTATAGCCTTAGAACATATTTTGGGCTTTAGATTAATAGAAGGAAAAGGTTTTAGAATTAAACCATGTTTACCTAAAGATTTTAAAGAATACTCTATAGACTATGGATATGAAAATGCTATATATCATATAAAAGTAATCAGAAGTGGTAATTCAACTATAACTTTAGATGGAAATGTTATAGAAGGAGATATAATACCTATTTCATCTAATGGTGAACATGAAGTAAAAGTAAATATCTAATAAAAAAAATATAGGAATTGCTTTCACGGCAATTCCTATATTTTATTATTTAGTTGGAGTGTTTTTATTTATTGATTCTAAGGGTTGATCTTCGAAATTTAGAAGATCCGATTCCTCGTTATAGGTATAATTAAATTCTGCATTAGAAATGTTGTTTGCAACGATTGAATCTACAACATGATTTGGAAGTAGCACATAATCTTCAAGAGAATATGCTTTTACAGGTTTTGTACTAGCATCTAAAAAGTCTCTTTCGTTAGGACCGTAAGGCTTTGACTCATTAGTCTTATTAGAATTATTTTTTGAATCCATATAAAATACCTCCTTAAAGTAAGTGGTGATTTATTATAAATTTTGTATTAAATATATTAGAGTATTCTAATTTATTTAATACGTTTAGTTTGCTTCAATATAGCAAATAAATACTAGAAATTTATGGATAATTTATATAATTCTAATTTAAATAAAGATAATGAATTTGGTAAGGTTAAAAATAGATGAAATTATAAAAAGTAGAATAAGAATTTCTAATATTGACATAATATAATATTAGAATTATAATAATTTTAACGTAATATTAAACAAATTTATTATTAATTGATCGGTGAGGCGAAGTAAGTAGTATTAAAAACAGATTTTCAGAGAGTGATAGATGGTGAAATTATCGCAATTATGCTTAATATGAATGGGTCGCTGAGATGTTGGGTGAATTTAAAGTAGTCTAGCACGGATGCTCACGTTATAGAGCTAGGATATGTTTGTATCTGATAGAGGTGAGATTTTGTTATCTCAAGATAGGTGGTACCGCGTTATTTATGCCCTATGGATTTATTCCATAGGGTTTTTATTTATAACTAAATGGAAGTATTTTATAGATTGAAAGGAGAAAGAACATGGAAGATAAGAAAAAAGTTATGTTAAGTGGAATTAAACCTTCGGGTGATTTAACACTAGGAAATTATTTAGGAGCTATAAAAAACTGGGTAAAATTACAAGATGAATATGAATGTTATTTCTTTATTGCGGATTTACATGCAATTACAGTAAGACAGATACCAGCTGAACTTAGAAAGCGAACTTTAGAAGTTCTTGCAATTTATATTGCTGCAGGAATAGATACAGAGAAGAATACATTATTTGTACAATCTCATGTACCAGCTCATTCTGAAGCTGCATGGCTTTTAACTTGCTATAGCTATATGGGAGAACTAAGTAGAATGACTCAGTATAAGGATAAATCTAAAAATAGTGGAGAAAGTATAGGGGCAGGATTATTTAGCTATCCAGTTATAATGGCTGCTGACGTATTATTATATCAAACAGATGTAGTACCGGTTGGAATAGATCAAGTACAACATTTAGAGTTGGCAAGAGATATAGCTGACAGATTCAATAAATTATACAGTCCAACATTTAAAATACCTGAACCGTATGTAGGCAAGGCTGGAGCAAAAATAATGGACCTTCAAAATCCAGATAAAAAGATGTCTAAATCAGAGGAAAATCCTAATGGATATATTTTAATTTTAGATCCACCAGAGGTTATTAGAAAAAAGGTTTCAAGAGCGGTTACTGATAGTATAGGTGAAGTTAGATATTGTGATGAACAACCTGGAGTTAAAAATCTTATGACTATTTTAAGTACCATTGAAGGTATGTCTATGGAAGAAATAGAAGAAAAATATAAAGGCCAAGGCTATGCTCAATTTAAACAAGATGTGGCAGAAGCTATAGTTAAAGAACTTGAACCAGTTCAAAAGAGAATTAAAGATCTTTTAGATAATAAGAGTAAACTGGAAGGAATATATAAGGCAGGAGCTGAAAAGGCAAATTATGTGGCTACCAAGACTTTAAGAAAGATGCAAAAGAAAATAGGATTAGTTCAATATTAATAATAAAGGTACTATATATAAACCATAATTTATTAGGTTATATATAGTACCTTTTCAGTTTATTTAGATTCAGTATCACTGGCTACTTCAGTATTTATGTTTAAGATATCAAGAACTTGTCTAGCTCTTTCTTTTGTAGAACCTGTAAGGGGTGTATAGGAAACAGCCTCTGTTTCAAGGAAAGAAAGGATTGCACTATCTACTGCTTTTGCAATTTCCTCATCTTGCCATCTTACACCATCTTTTGAATATCCAAATTCTCTTCCAACATAGAATACATAATCATAGTTTTGAATATCCTTAATAGCAAGACCATACAAGTCTTTTAAAATTTCAATTTCTTTTACACTGCGGGTTTTATTGCCTAGCATAAAACGAGCATATATATAAGGGACAAAGGTAGCATAATCAGTTATTGCATAGTCAAAGGAAGAAAGTTCAGCTTCTAACTTAAATTGGCCAAGATAAATTCCATATTGCTCTGAAATTGTTTCAATCATTCCCTTTTCTCTTAAATAATCAGTGCTGTATTCTGAAGCACAGCCTACATTTAATCCAGCAATTTTCATATCTACATAAAGTTGTTGCATAAGAGTGGTTTTACCACAACGTGGTCCACCTAAAATAGCTACTCTAATAGTCATAATCACAGCCTCCATATTCTAATAGGCTTTAATTATAACAAGTTGTAAAGGATTTTTCAATAAAGTACGAATAAAAAGACTAATGTTAGAATAAACATACATGGTTATAAGGTGAATAAAGGAAATAAAGGAAAGTATGTAAATTGTAATATTTCCTTAATGAATTTATAAGATTTTTAATTTATAATATAACTATAGTATAATTTTAAATATAGTATACTTATTAAATAATTTAAATTATAATTAATTAATACTTTATTATTATAATAATAATGGGGGTGATTAAGTGGATAGAAAAATCTATGTCGTATTGACACAGACAGGAACTTTTTTTTCAAGAGCTATAAAGCTATATACTAGATATAATTACAATCATACATCTATAGCCCTAGACAAGGAATTAAAGCAATTATATAGTTTTGGAAGAAGAAAAATATATTTTCCACTTCATGCTGGCTTTGTAAAAGAACAAATTGATGGAGGAATATTTAAGCTATATAAAAGGACAACCTGTAGAGTTTATGAATTAAGTGTTACAGAAGATGAATATAATGAAGTAAAAGAGATTATAGATCGATTTGAGAGTGAACATGATAGATATAAGTATAATTTTTTAGGAATTCTAGCTATAATGCTACACATTCCTTATCAAAGAAGGTATCATTTTTTATGTTCACAATTTGTCGCCTATGTATTGAAAGAAGGTAAAATTATAAACTTTGATAAAGATGTATCTTTAGTAAAACCGGAGGATTTTGATGCTATAGAAAAAGGACAAGTAGTTTATAGTGGCTTATTAAGTCATTATGCTTACTAAAATTATGATTATATATTTGAGGAATTATATTTTATTATTTTAATATTTACTATAATGGCAGTAAGATAACCATATCTTACTGCTTTATTTTTATGGTAATTAATTAGAAAATGTCAAATTAAATATGATGCTTAAACTAGAATTTTAGTAGTGCTTTTTACGGAGGTACATATAAAATCATTAATAATATTTGTGTTTATATTAATTAATATGGTATTATATAAAATGTGCTAAAAAGAGATACTATATAATGAAGATAATTTTAAATTTAAATAAAGGAGTTAAAGTAATGAGTGATTATATAAAGGAGATAGAGAAAAGAAGAACCTTTGCTATAATTTCCCACCCAGATGCTGGTAAAACTACACTTACTGAAAAGTTACTTTTATATGGGGGAGCAATCAGACTAGCTGGGTCGGTTAAGGCAAGAAAGACATCTAAGCATGCTGTTTCTGACTGGATGGAAATTGAGAAGAAGAGAGGAATTTCCGTTACATCTTCGGTAATGCAGTTTGAATATGAAGGATATTGTATAAATATATTAGATACCCCAGGACACCAAGACTTTAGTGAAGATACATATAGAACTCTTATGGCTGCAGATAGTGCAGTAATGGTTATTGATGGAGCAAAAGGGGTGGAGGACCAAACTAGAAAGTTATTTCATGTTTGTAGTATGAGAGATATCCCAATATTTACGTTTGTAAATAAGATGGATAGAGAAACTAGAGACCCTTTTGAACTTATGGAAGAGATAGAAAACGAGTTAGGTATAAAATCATATCCAATAAACTGGCCTATAGGTACAGGAATGCACTTTAAGGGTGTTTATGATAGAAATAATAAGCAGATTCAAATTTTTAAAGCTGGAGACCATGGACAGTTAGAAGTAAGTGAGACTATTATAGATTTAGAAGATGAATCAGCTGTTAGAGAGGCTATAACCGATAGTTTATATGAAAAATTACTTGAGGACATAGAATTATTAGATATAGCTGGAGATGCCTTTGATGAAGAAAAGGTTAGAGTTGGAGAACTTACCCCTGTATTTTTCGGTAGTGCATTAACTAACTTTGGTGTAGAACCATTCTTAGAGAACTTCTTAAAGCTAACTACAGCTCCATTAGGAAGAAATTCTGATATTGGAAAGATAGAAGCTAAAGAAGATAAGTTTTCTGCTTTTGTATTTAAAATTCAAGCTAACATGAATAAGGCTCATAGAGATAGAATAGCTTTTATGAGAATATGTTCAGGTCAATTTGAAAAAGGTATGGAAGTTTATCATGTTCAGGGCGGAAATAAAATAAAGCTAGCACAGCCTCAACAATTCTTAGCTCAAGACAGAGAAATTGTTGATAATGCTTATGCTGGAGATAT
>Ga0213828_1001928_pt1 | contig 16004 bp, 13 predicted proteins | sample MC6MC0897MG_FD_180664 | JGI IMG/M metagenome (GOLD analysis project Ga0213828, IMG submission 180664) | Enriched soil aggregate microbial communities from Iowa State University, Ames, United States - MC6-MC0897-MG | ecosystem: Environmental > Terrestrial > Soil > Unclassified | place: USA: Iowa... | reverse complement strand
CGCCGGCGTATGGCCGAAACTTCTTCGTTTTCGCCGGTATCCGACTCATCATCGCCACGCTGCGGGTAATAGGGTCTACTGATCTGGTCGAACGCCAAAAATGCAGGCACTGGTGCGTTCACCTTGCATCGTCGTGATGTGTCAGGCGCAGACAGTCATCACGGGACTCAGCGTGCCCCCCAAAAAAATGGACGACTGTCGGCTTCAGATATCGCAGTGGTAGCAGCTATAGGGGCAGCCTCTATCAACCAACCCCATTAGCTACAACCTGAAAAATATGGCCAAATGACATCCCTGCCGGTACAGTACTTTCCCCGTTGCGCCACGGAATAAGGAATGGCGCCTCTGCCGCGCAGTTACTCGAGTTTGGCCTGAGAGATATAAGGATGAAGGATGAAGGATCCAGACGCTAGCCCCAGTGCAGCGGGATATGGCTACCAGTACGAACGCGCGCTATACCGAATCTTCACTGCACCCAATGCGCAGACCAGATTCGGCATCGAAACGGCTGACGACGTGGAAGAGATCAGCCAGACAGCAGCAGCTACTCGGCGCGTTTCTGAGCAGGCCAAGCTTGCCGTACAGCCTCGTAAAAACCCGCTGCAAGACAGCAGTAAAAACCTGTGGAAGACCCTCCGCATCTGGTTGAACGGTCTAGCGGCAGCTCGAAAGGAGCACGAGGCGTTGCAGTACCTCCTCGTCACCAATCGAATTTTGAAAAAAGGCACGTTAGCCATGCGGCTCTCTGACGCTTCCTCAAAGCAGGAAGTGGCAGAGGCAGTCGTTGCACTGCGAACACATGCCAGCGGCATGACAGGGAAGCCTGGTGAAATCGCTCGGGATGTCATCGCGTACACGGACGCCGACCTGGCATTTCTGATCGAGCACATGCACATCGAGGATGGCCTGCTCAATGCCCAGATGAAGCAGCGGGTGATCGCGTCCCTTCACCTCCCAGAAGACGCCGTTGCTAACGCTGAGACCATCTACCATGGCCTGATCGGCTTCTTGTTCGACCAATGCCAAGAGACTTGGGTAGCACGCAAACCGTTCTGGACAACCGCTCAGCCTTACTACAACAAGCGACAAGCACTCGTAGAGGGGTTCATGAATGGCCCTTGGGAACCTCTGCCGTTCGAGAAAACTGACTTCGCACAATGGGCCCAGAAGATTGATCCGGCGGACATGCTCTTCGTGGAACAGCTCAACAAAATCAACATGCCCAACGATTTGCTGATGCAGCAGTTCGGCTTCTTCTGTGCCGCCTACTCTGAGCGCATCCGCCTTTTGGACTCAGGTCGAGTTCTGCTCAACGATTTAGACTCGGCTGAGCGCGTGCTGAGTGACCGCTGGGGGTCTATCAACAGTCGCCACCGGCTGACGAGCATGAAGTCGGTGGATCAATTCGAAATCGCCGATTACAACGCCGTAATGATCAGCACGTTGTTTCCAGACACCTTTCCCATGAAGGTCGGGCGGGTGAACTCGACCGCTCAATACTTGTTCAGCGGCACCTATCACAGAATGGCTAATTCCGATGGGACACAGTCGCCCATCCATTGGCACCGTGACGCGTCGACCCCGGAGGATGAGTCATGAGTGAGGCGTATCTGGATCGCCAATTGATCCACAACTCGTCACTGGCATGCTTCCTCCTGACGCACTTCATTGGCGAATACCAGGAAGCCGGGCTTGGGCAAAACCCAGATCTGCCCAAACTGATGTTGGTGTTGCCGCTGGTATGGAGTCAAAGCTCGCGTGAAGCGTTGAGCAAGCGTACCAGCCGCTCCACCTTGGGTGCAGTGCTCAGGGAAACTCCGGTGTTGAAAATTGATTTGCGGCGAAGGGTGGCCGCTCATGTGGGTACAACCCTGCAGGGCCTCAATCTCGCTGCCTCCTCTCGACTGGTTGGAAAAGTCGGCGGCAGGGAAGGTGATGCGAGCTTCCAAGTCCTGGTCGATCGCTGGCCACGAGGCATCAAGAGCACGATTCCTGCGCCCATGCTGCAGACCACTGAGAGACTGGCGAAGTGGTTTGCCACCGACACTACAGAAAACCTGTACAAGCTCTTGTTTGGGATTCCGAATGAAATTCACGATTGACACTGTCATCCTCTGGCCTCGCTGCCCTGGCTTGGAGCCAAGAGTCATTCCCTTTGAAGATGGGAAGATCAACATCATTTACGGATTGAGCGGCACCGGCAAATCGTCAATTGTTCATATTATTGACTATGTGCTGGGCGCGACCAAGTGCCAGATCCCAATCGGCATCATCCGTGACACGGTCGAGTGGTTCGGGATGAAGATCCGTCTTCTCGATACGACCTACATCGTCGCGAGACGTAGCCCAGGAAACTCCCAAGGCTCCAACGATCTCTGCATGATGGAGGTCGACGATGATGGCATCCCAGATTCCGTTTACCGTACCCACTCCCTGGGTCAGTACAAAGCCGCCTTTGATGGCATGGTACGGGTCAGTGACCTCCCCCACTCCGATGAGGACGAGCCGTCGAGCTTCGATCGCCGCAGCTCTTATCGGGACATGGCTGCGTTTAACTTCCTCCCACAGCATATTGTGGCGAACCCAAACACCCTCTTTTTCAAAACCGACTCGTTTGCTCACAAGGAGCGCCTGACGCGGGCCATGCCCTATGCGCTCGGCATGGTGGATGCAAACTACGTTATGAATGAGCGGCGTCGGGATGAGGCGCAGCGCGAGCAGGATCGGCTACGTAAACAGCTGGCGGTACACGATGCGGCCAAGGCAAGCTATTACGCCGACGTTGACCAGTTGTTTGATCGCTGCATTCATCTGGGCTTACTTGAGCGCACAAGCGCCCGAGGTGCGCAGAAAGTCGAGCTTCTCAAGAAGGTCGTCATCGCCACCCATGAAGGGCGGCTCGAACAGACACTTCTGGAACCTCAACGACTGCATATCTCACAGAAGCTGAAGGTGGTCATCGAGGAAGTCGGGAAGCAGCAACGTATCGTTGACGAATTTGACGCCCAGATCGATGGTTTCGACCACCTGGCTCGTAACAGCAAACAATTCGTCGCGGCCATTGATACGGAGAAATCCCATGTCATTGGTCTCGATTGGCTCAAGCAGAGCGTCTCTGACGGTGGGCACTGCGTGGCCTGCGGCACGTTCACAAACGCCCTGCCCCTGGTTATCGAGAACCTGGAAGAGAAGGTCAAAAAGGTTACCCGGATTTCGGACGCTCTCAAGGACAACCCCGTTGTCGACAGGCAACTGGCTACGCTGAAACGGCAGCGCGCCAAGGAAGAGCGTGAACTATCCCGTTTGATGCGCGAGCAGACTCGCTTGATCCAAGAGGATGAGCGCAGCCGGACTGCCATCGGCCAAATTTACTATGTTGCGGGCGAAATCAGCCGACTTCTCAAACAACTGGATGGCTCTGAAGCTGACGAAAGTCTGCAGAAGCGCGTGACCGAGTTGGAGAACCTGATTCGGCATTACAACTTCCAGATGTCATTGACTGACATGGCTGAACAAGAGCGGAAGGTAGATGCCCAGTTGGCCCCTATGTTTGAGGACTATGCGGATCAGTTCGCTCTTAACGGAACGCCTGGCGCTCAGATCTATTTAGACAGAAAAGAACTCACGCTTCGCTTCGAGTCGCATGGCCAACGGGACTTCCTCTGGGAAATCGGCAGTGGCGCTAACTGGATGGGGTACCACATTGCGACGTTCCTCGGCATTCATGAGTACCTGTCGAGGGAAGAGAATCGCAAGCTCCCACCCTTCAGTTTCATCGTGATCGACCAGCCGAGCCAGGTCTATTTCCCTAGCAACACTGGTGGCATCAACACATTGGATGCGGGCTTCGAGGCTGTGAATCAGGCCAGGCCAGCGGACGTCATTGCCACGCGCAGAATCTTCGAGGTACTGGCTGAGGGTCTGAAGCGAGCAGGTCATTTCATCCAGATCATTGTCCTTGAACACGCGGGGCCGGACATATGGGGGAATGTGGCTGACACAGTGCCCGTCGCAGCCTGGGAGCGTAAGGGTGATGGTCTAATCCCTGACCACTGGATTCATCAACACACTGACCCTGTGTAGGTCGAGCCCGCCAGTTGCGCTGCTCTGGCGCAACCGGCTAGCGTGTAGACCAAATCACCTAGCCCTCAAGATTAAAATAAAGAACCTCATGATACAGGTACTAAAATTTCACTGATGCGCATACATTCCATCAAGCGTTACAAGGGGCAAAACTGGGGGCAGATTTCTATTTTTAACAGCCTAAACCACCGTGCTAGAGCCCAGTCAAAATTTTTTTGGCGATCCGGATAGTCTCTAGGGCTAGGACTCTCTGCTATTCGATAGACCGGCCTGAGGCTTTCAGCGCAACGGTAGAAGCAATAAAACCGCGTATGTCGGCCGAGTAAAAACGGTGAGTGCTCACCGTTTTCATTCGGGTCGGGATACTAATATTTGAAACGACCCACCAGGCCTTTGAGCTGACCGGAAATGTCTATCAATCGACCCGAGCCAGCCTGTGACGACTGAGCAAAGCCTTCGACCAGTTGGGCATCGGCATGGATCTGGGCGATGTGGCGATTGATCTCTTCGGCCACCTGGTGCTGCTCCTCAGCGGCTGTGGCGATCTGGGTATTCTGGTCGCGGATCGAGTCCACCGAGCCACGGATCTTGTCGAAGCTGTCACGCGCCTGCTGAATGCGTTCCACACTGGCGTGGGACACTTGCAGGCTGCCTTGCATCTGCTGCGTGACTTCTTGGGTGCGGCGGGCGAGATTGCCCAGCAAGCTGTCGATCTCGCCGGTGGAGTCGGCTGTCCTGCGAGCCAGAGCGCGGACTTCGTCGGCGACCACGGCGAAGCCTCGGCCTTGGTCACCGGCGCGCGCGGCTTCAATCGCCGCATTGAGCGCTAGCAAGTTGGTCTGCTCGGCAATCGAGCGGATGGTATCGAGAATGGTGTTGATGTTCTGGCTGTCCTGCTCCAGCAACTGCATGGTCTGGGTCGACTTTTGCAGGTCTTCGCTGAGCTTGAGCACGCTGCCTGTGGCTTCGCCGATGTGCTGCTGGCCGTCATGTACGTCGCGGTAGCCTTCGTCGGCACTCGACGCGGCAGCACTGCACGAACGTGCAACTTCGTTGGCAGTAGCGACCATTTCGTTGAACGCGGTGCTCACCAACTCCACGGCCTCACGCTGACGACCTGCAGCCTGGTTCATGTTGTTGGCCACTTCGCTAGTGTCGGCGGCCGCGGTCTGCAGGTCAGATGAGGCGTTGCCTATGCGTTGCACCAATTGTGCAATCATGCTCAGGAACTGGTTGAACCAGCCCGCCAGGCTGGCGGTTTCGTCCTTGCCCTGCACCTGGAGTTGGCGCGTCAGGTCGCCTTCTCCTTCGGCGATTTCTTGCAGGCCGTCGGCCACGCCGCGAATCGGACGCACGATGACGCTCGCAAAGCTGGCGCCTACTATCGCGAACACCAACGCCAATGCCGCTGCAATGGCGGCGATCAACCAAGTCAGCCGGCTGACGTCGGCCATCACTTCATCACGCTTGATCAGGCCGATAAAGCGCCAGCCCAGGTCTTTGGAACTGACCACGTTGGCCATGTAGGCCACACCATCAATCTCGATTTGGGTCACGCCGTCGCCTCCCTTGGCTAGTTCGGCGTAGTTGGGACCCAGGTCGGCCAGAGGTTTGAAGTTGTGCTTCGCGTCGCTGGCGTCTACCAGCACGTTACCGTTGTCTTCCACCAGCATCAGGTAGCCGCTATCGCCCAGCTTGATGTTGCGCACCAGTTCAGTGAGCTGTTTAAGCGATACATCAAGGCCAACCACTCCCAGGATATTCCCGGCGGCGTCGGCGACAGTACGCACAGTGCCGATCAGCGTCACATCGTCCGGCGCCCAGTAGTAGGCACCCGTGCGCACAGTGGCGCCTGGCGTGGCGATGGCCGCTTTATACCAGGGACGGACGCGCGGATCGTAGTTGTTCAGCTTGGTGTCGTCCGGCCAACTGGCGTATCCGCCGTCGCTCAGACCCAGGGACAGGTAAGCAGTACTCGGATGACTTTTGGCGAACTGGTCAAATATCGCCAGCAGCTCTTTGTTGGCCTGAGTAAGTGGAATTTGCGCAGCTTCGGCACCCGCGTAGCTCTTGAGGTCTTTGGCCGCGACAACGCGCGGGTCCTTGGCTATATAGTCGACGTTTTGGCTTATGCCGTCGAAAAACTGCTGCATGCCATTGTCAATCTGGCGGATCTCACGACCGCTGCTGTCGAGAAAATTGGCCAGGGCCCCCTCTCGCAAATTCAGCACTACCAAAACGGCGACCAAGATGACCGGGACGCACGCGATAGCTGCGAACGCCCAGGTCAGCTTCTGCTTGATATTCATGACTTCACCTGCGGATATTTATAGTTTTGGCAAGGGGAAACGCTAGCACTGAACGTCGCATGTGTTGTTATGAGGAGATAAGCCCATGCGTACTCTGAGTTATCGACCGCGACGGTGCGCACTTTAGAACGGCGAACATCGGCAAACTCAGCGCAATCTATCTGCGATTAAAGAAAGGCTTCCCTGCCTTGGAAAACCTTCCAGAACGTCGCATCGATTTTCCTGGCCGCTGCTTCACTGACCCAACCCTGCCAGATATCGAAATCCGGCTTCTGCGCCAGTTAGACCCAATCCAATTGGCCCATTAGCGGCGTGGGAGTTCAGTAGCAGAACAGGATCGGTTCGCCCCGCTTGCAGCTCGATAACACGGCTACGTCCCTGGTTACGGAAGGATTAGAGGCGGTTTGGCAAACCGGATCAAAGGTGCAACGCGGGCTTGGACTGGCGAACGCCATGGCCAGAAGGGACGCGGACACGCAGAGCAATCAGCAACGCCGCCAGCAGCATCAGCACGGCTGCCGCTACGAATACGCCTGCGCTGCCACCGAGGCTGAACATTGCACCGCCAGCGGCGGCGCCCGTGGCGATGGCTGACTGCACAGAGGCTACTACCATGCCTCCAGCGCTTTCCGCCTGATCAGGTACCGCGCTGGCGACCCAGTTCGACCACGCCACCGGCACACCACCAAATGCCATGCCCCAGACCGCCAGCAGTACCGCTTGCCCCGGTACCGAGGCCGGCAACAGCACCAACGCCAGTGCTGCAACGCCGACCAGCGCGGGCATCAGCACCAGAGTGGCCAGCGGGTGGTGCTCCAGCAGCCTGCCGGCCAACAGCGTGCCGACGAAGTTCGCCACACCGAACCCCAGCAGCATCAGTGACAGCCCTTGCGCGCCGATGCCGGTAGTCCCTTCAAGGAATGGCCGAACATAGGTAAACATCGCGAAGTGCCCGCTGTGCACCAGCACACAACCGAACATCCCCATGGCGATGCCTGGGCGCTGCAACACCTCGAGCACAGTGCGCAGGCGTGCCGGCCGGCGCGGCGCAAGACGCGGCAGAGTGAACGCCTGGAAAGCCAGGGTCACCATGCCTACCGCCGCCGCGGCGAAGAACGCGCTGCGCCAGCCATACAGCCCACCCAGATAGCTGCCCAGCGGCACCGCAACGACCGTGCCGATGGCGATGCCGCTGAAAATGATCGACAGCGCCCGGGGCAACAGCGCACTCGGCACCAAGCGCATCGCTACCGCCGCCGCCATGCTCCAGAACCCGCCAAGGGCAATGCCCAGCAAGATACGCATCACTAACAGCACCGCGAAGCTGGAGGAAACGGCGACCAACAGATTGGAGGCGACCATCAACATGGAAAAACCCAGCAACACCCAACGTCGGTCGATGCCGCGGGTCAGGCCTGGCACCAACAAGCCAGCGAACAACGCCACCACGGCGGTTACCGTTACCGCCTGGCCAGCCAGCGCTTCAGACACTCCCAGGTCGGTAGCCATCAGCGTCAACAAACTGGCCGGAAGGTACTCGGCGGTCAGTAACCCGAACACACCCATTGCCAACGAAAATACTGCCATCCACGCGGGGGTTGCAGGTTCTACGTCCGCGCCGACGCCGCAATGGCGGTCGGACACGGTGTTACATACACAGCCAGTCATTGCACGGATCTCCCAATTTTCATTAGGAGCCGAAGTCTAGGCGCCGAAATCCGGATGATCTATGATCCAAAGTCTCCACTTTTTGATCAAAACACCTGAATGATGCCTGTAGATCAGTTTGCTCTTTCCTCGGACCTCATCAACGAGCTGTTGCGCGGCATGCGCCTGCGTGGTGTTGAATACCGGCGCATCCAAACGGGTCCAACTTTCGGTTTGGGCTTTGCTGAAAAACCTGGGCACGCCTGGTTCCACTTCATGGCCGTCGGCAATGCGGTGTTGCGGATGGAGGACGGGACCACGTACGCGCTGTCTGCCGGCAACGCCGTGTTTATTTCCCATGGCGCAGCCCATCAACTGTTTTCCCATCAGGGCGCGCCTGTCCAGGACATCGATCATCTAGACGGTGCGCCCTTGGGTGAAACCGTCAGCGCAGTGAATACCGGAACCGATGCCAGCGCCACTCCGAGCACTATTCTGTTCAGTGCTTGTATGGAGTTTGAACTGGGCAGTATCCATGGCCTTGGCCGGCTGATGCCGGGACTGATGCTGATTGATGCCGGCGGCCAGCGTTACCCCGGACTAGTGCCGATCCTGACCACCATGGAGCGCGAGGTAAGCGCCGCTCGTGTCGGCTTCGCCGGTATCCTCGCGCGGTTGGCCGACGTGGTGGCGGCCATGGTCGTTCGTGGCTGGGTGGAGTGCGCCTGCGGCAATGCTTCTGGCCTGGTCGCCGCCTTGCGCGATCCCCGCTTGGCCGGTGCACTGCTTGCGCTCCATCAACAACCCGGCCGCGACTGGACTGTTGCGCAGTTGGCAGAGCACTGCAACACCTCACGCTCGGTCTTCGCGGACCGTTTCCAGGCGACGATTGGCATGGCCCCGCTACGCTATGTCACCGAACTGCGAATGCGGCTTGCAAGCCAGTGGTTGACCCTCGAAAGGCTACCGATTGAAGAGGTAGCACAGCGTTTGGGCTATACCTCCCAGGCCGCTTTCAGTCGTGCATTCAAGCGCATTACGGGCAAGACGCCTGGATTGAGTCGTAAGGTGAGGCAAGCCGAACGCAGCTAGTCGATGATCCCTGCCACCGACTCATTTACCTCCCGTTACATCGAGGAATGTACCGGTAACGAATGAAGCCTCCGCGCTCGCCAACCAGAGAATCGCGCGAGCCACTTCCTCAGGCTGTCCGCCCCGCCCCATGGGGATCGAATCCTTGACACGATCGACCCGCCCCGGCTCACCGCCACTGGCATGCATTTCGGTGTAAATATGTCCGGGGCGAATGCAGTTGACGCGTATGCCTTCCCGAGCCACCTCCTTTGCAAAGCCAATGGTGAACGTCTCCAACGCGCCCTTTGACGCCGCGTAGTCGACGTACTCGTTGGGGCTGCCGAGGCGCGCCGAGGCCGAAGACACATTGATCACCACACCGCCCGGGCCGTTGTGGCGGTAAGACATACGCTTCACCGCCTGTTGGGCACAGAGAATTGGTCCAATGGCATTGACCGCAAAGATGCGCTGCATCCGCTCGAAGCCGAGGTCCTCCAGGCGTGACTGACGCGCCAGCATCCCGGCGTTATTGACCAGGACGTCGATGCGTCCGAACGTGCGGTCGATGGCCGCGAACAAATCGGCCACCTGTTGGGGGTCCGCACTGTCGGCCCGCATCGTCAACGCCCGGCGCCCCAATGCTTCTACATCCGCAGCCACGGCCAGCGCCGCGGACTCGTTGGCAACGTAGCTGATCGCCACGTCATAACCTCTTGCGGCGGCCAGCCGCGCGGTGGCTGCCCCCACTCCACGACTTCCACCCGTGATTAGAATCAGCGGTGCCTGCGAGACGTTGACCATGAAACATGACTCCTGAGCCGTTGGGCTGTATCAGCCAATGATGAGGGCGCCGCTGGCGATCACTACGCATGCCAGTATCCGGCGCGCGGTGAGCGTCTCGCCGAGAAACACATAGCCGATCAACGCCGCAAACAGCACGCTGGTTTCGCGCAATGCCGATACCGCGCCCAAGGGCGCTTCGTTCATGGCGTAGATGACCATTGCATAGGCGAGCAAAGAGACCAGCCCGCCGACCAACGCGGTCACTGTTCCGGGCCGGACGGAGAACAAGCTGCGGGTGTCGCGTAGGCCGATGTAGATCACTGGCATCAGTACGCCCCACAGCGCACACATCCACACCGTGTAGGCAAGCGGCGCGCCGGAGAGCCTGGCGCCGATGCCGTCGACCACGCTGTAGGCTGCGATAAAGCCGCCCGTTCCCAGCGCATAAGGCAGGCTGGGAACCGACAGACTGCGCCCTCTGAAAGCCAGCGACATAATCCCGCCTGACACCAGCGCAATACCGAGTAACACGTCAGGCGTGATGCTTTCTCCAGCAAATACGGAGGCCCCCAAGGTAATCAGCACCGGCGACGATCCACGTGAGATCGGATAGGTCTGCCCCAAGTCGCCGACCCGGTAACTGCGCACCAGAAACAGGTTGTAGCCGACATGCAGCAAGCCCGAAAGCACCGCGTAGTCCCAGCTCTCAATTGCGGGGGGATCCATGAACACTGCGGCGACGCCACTGGTGATGGCAATGGCAATGCACATCACCGTCATCGACCACAACCGATCGGCGCCGCTACGCAGCAGCGCATTCCAGCTGGCATGCAGGAGCGCGGCGAAAAGCACGAGGAAGATGATATGAATAGGCATGCGCCACTTTAGGCAATGCGGCAACGGGACTAAAGCGAAGTCTCCTCATCGCAGCATGAACGTATACTCATGACTCACCCATCCGGTCGTTGGACTTCAGCGCTTCACTGACCAACCATTGGCGAAAGCTGGCGATATGCGGTTGCGCTTCGATGCCCTTGGGGCAGACGAAGTAGTACGCCAGCGGTGATGGGAATGGCACATCAAACAACCGCACCAAACGGCCATCGCTGATTTCGTTCTCGACATGCCCGCTGCGCACCAATGCAACGCCATGGCCGAGCAAGGCTGCCTCGACCGTCATGTTGGTGTCGCCAAATCTGACGCTCTCCTTGAGCGGCAAATAGGCCAGCCCGACGGCTTGAAACCATACCTCCCATTTTGGCACCAGTTCGGCACCATCCCGCGTCAGCAGCGGGAAATGCAACAACTCTGCGGGGCTCTGTGGTGTCCCATCGCGCCGCAGCAGTTCGGGGCTGGCCACAGGAAATACCTGCTCCCCAAAAAGGAACTCCGAATGCAGACCGGGGTAATTGCCCTTGCCTAGCCTGATCGCAACATCAGCCTGGCCGTGAGAGAAGTGGATTATTTTGTCCGTGGTGTCCAGCGAGACCAGTAGCTCGGGGTGCTGACGAGAGAGACGCGGCAAGCGTGGCAGCAGCCATTTGAGAGCGAAAGAATAAGTGGTGCTGACGCTGAGTCGAACTCTGTCTTTTTGCTCGCGCAAATCCCCCAAAGTCGCCTCCAGGCTGATGAAAAATTCGCGCACGATGGGCGCCAGCGCAGCCCCCGCTGCTGTGAGGCGTAATGCCTTGCCACGTTCAAACAACTGCACCCCCCAAAGGGCCTCGAGATGCTTGAGCTGATGACTGACCGCGCTTTGAGTCACATGTAGCTCTTGTGCGGCCGACGTAAAGGTCAAATGCCGGGTGGCAACTTCAAATGCGCGCAAGGTCGCGGTGGGCGGCAGGTCTCTCATTAGGGCAGCATCCAGCGAGTTATCAGAAAAGCGCTTACATGAACGCCAGCTCATGATAGAACCAAACTCACTCGAAACGTCACTTCGAATATCGAGGCAGGTCCGACCATCAATAAAACCATTGATAAGCACCATGCTTCTGCTGACTGGATGTTTTTCGAACCTGTGCAAGGAACGAAGTCCGCCTGCGATCTGATTTTTGATTCAATCAACGATATCTTCGGCCAATGAACAGATTCCGCGCAGTCATTTACCTGGTAGCTCTTCTCTGCACCGGCTGCGTAAAAACAGCCAGCATCCCACCCGCCGAACTCACGTTATCGTCGTTTGAGCTCGGCCCCGCCAACCTGTTCACGGCACACTTCAACTCCACTGTGGATTTGCAGAACGCTTTCAATGATTACGAAAGTTCCAACCAGCTCAGCCCTACCCTGATCTGCTCTCTGAACCGAGACATGGAGTTCTCATCCGAGCATCCAATCGCGGTAAAAGCCGAAGGGCGAGTGAACGCAAGCAGTCAAGCCAGGCCCAATTACAAGTTTTCCTCCGATCTGATCTTTTACAACACCAATCCGAATGGCGCGCAACGCGACTTGAATGACTACGACGCCATCAAACCGTTGCTGGCGTCGCAAGCTTCAATCCCGTGCAAAGTTCGCATAACTGCCTATGGGTATGAGGCCTACTACACTAATACGTTATTCATCCCTGCCAGGATCATGGCTGAACAGATCTTCAAATAGCCGCCCGTTGCTGAACTGGCGCAGGGATTGGGAGAAGCTCTGGTCGCCAGTTGATCGCACCCACAAAAAAGCCCGGGAACCGTCCCCGGGCTTTTTCATTTGTGCGCCTCTTTTGCATTTTTGTGCGACACATCCCCTTTCAGGACTCCCGCAAGGCTCTGGCACGGTGTTAGTTTGTAAGTGTATGTGTCTCAGCGTTGAGGCACGCCTAACTCACTGCCCTGCAAAGGAATGCCCTTCGTAATGAATGTCCCTTTCAAAAAACTGGCTGCCACCACCTTGATGCTGGCCGGCCTTGCCGTGTTCACGGCGCCCGCGCAAGCCAATATCACCCCGCAGCAGAGCGCTGAAATTCTCAAGACTTACAGCGCCGACAAAGCCACAGACTTCCGCCAGTTCCTCGGCAGCCTGGGCAAGAGCGATCTGGCGAAAACCGCCGACATCGGCCCGGCTATTGGCGCTTACCTCGATAACAAGAGCCTGACGGCCGAGCAGCAGAACGAAATCTATCGTCTGTTGGGTATCTACACGCGCGCGAAATACAGCGATGCCGCCACCGAAACCCTGCGCGAACTGGTCGAGATCCCGACGTATCGCAAGGACGGTGTCGAACAGCATGACAACCCGGAATTCATCAAGATCGCCGCGAAGATCAAAAGTCTTGCCGAGTCATTCAATCTGAAATTCCGCAACATCGACAACCGTGTGTACGAGATTTCCCTCGACGGCAGTGGCGATGAAGTCGTCGGCATTCATGCGCACGCCGACGTGGTGCCGGTGACGCCGGAAAACTGGGTGCTCAAGGATGGCACCCGCCTCGACCCTTTCAAGATCACCCTGATCGGCGACCGCATGTATGGTCGCGGCACCGAAGATGACAAGAACGGCATCGTGGTCACGCTGTATGCCATGAAAGTCATCAAGGAAGAAAAGCTGCCGCTGGTGCGCAACTTCAAGCTGTTGGTCGACACCACCGAAGAAACCACGGGCGACGCGATTCCCTACTATTTCGAACGCAATCCGACACCGAACTACAACCTCGCGCTGGATGGCGGCTACCCGGTGGTGATTGCCGAGAAAGGCTACGGCACCGTCATGGCCAACTTTGCCAAGCGCGAAGGTGAAGGCAAAGGTGCGGAGATCACCTCGATGACCGGTGGCCTGGCGAACAACCAGATTCCGTCGGCATCGGTCGCCACCCTGGTCACCGACAAGCCTGCGGAGCTGGCTGCCAGCCTGCAGAAGGCCGGTGACGAGTTTGCCAAGCGCAATGGCGGCGATTTCCAGGTGAGCGCTAAAGTCGACGGCAAAGACGTCAAACTGACCGTGACTGGCGTATCTGCGCACTCCTCCGAGCCCGAATCCGGAGTCAACCCGGTCGCGCGGATGCTGGTCTTTATCAATAGCCTTGATGGCAAAGTCGCGTTAAAGCACAACCAGATCACCGATGCCGCACGTTACGCTGCCGACAACTGGGGCCTGGATTACCTCGGCAACAAGCTGGGGGTCGGTTTCTCCGATGCCTTCATGGGGCCGCTGACGACTTCGCTGACCTATGTCGGCACGGATGACAAGACCTTCAAACTAGCGGTCAACCTGCGCGTTCCGAAGGGCAAGTCGCCGGAGAAGCTCAAAGCCGAAATCGCTGAGAAACTGGCAGCGTGGAGCAAGAAGAGCCACGTAGCCGTTGCTTTTGACTATTCGATCGACGAGCCGATGTACCGCAATCCTGAGGGTGAGTGGGTCAAGACACTGTTGGCTGTTTCAACAGAAAATCTCGGCATGAAACACGAGTTCGGCACCTCCGCCGGCGCCACCTCGGTGCATGAATTGCCGAACGGCGTGCAATTCGGTCTGGCCATGCCAAATGTGAAGTACACCGGTCACACCGATGGCGAGTTCAAGACCGTGGAGCAATTCCAGCTGGATCTGCAAATCGTCACGGAAATGATCGGCCGCATCGGTCAGTTGCCGAAACTCTGACCGCATTGTCGAACCCGCCGCCATGGCGGGTTCGACATTTTTAATCCCCGCGTAATCCCCGCCGCGCAGCCTCGCTCCTGACTTTTGCACACCGGGCAACACAGAATTGCCCTCAAAGAGATTGATAGCCCCCTAACGAAAGGTGCATGCTAGAGGGCTCGTTCGGGTCTTATATCATTCCGAATGATAGTTACCTTTGCTTCATTCGATTCGTGCCATCACACCTCGCCGAGCATCATCCGCCCATCTTCAATACATTGGCGGATGCATCCATGGAACAGTCACTCAAACATTTGCGCTTCCCGTTGGCCTTGTTGGCCGTACTGGTGATGAGCGCCTGCGGCAAGACTCCGGAGACTGCCGCCACCGCGCCTGCTGCCAAAGTCAGCGTGGCCAAGGTAATCGAGCAACCGGTCAACGAGTGGGACGAATTCACCGGGCGCCTTGAGGCGCCGGAAACCGTTGAAATCCGTCCACGGGTCTCCGGCCAGATCGACGACGTCGCGTTCACTGAGGGCGCACTGGTCAAGAAAGGCGACCTGCTGTTCCAGATCGACCCGCGTCCGTTCCAGGCTGAGGTGCGCCGCCTCGAAGCACTGGTCGCCCAGTCCCGCGCCAACGCCACCCGCAGTGAAAACGAAGCCGGTCGTGGTGAACGTCTGCGCGCCAGCAATGCCATTTCCGCCGAACTGGCTGACTCGCGCACCAGCGCTGCCCAAGAAGCCCGCGCCGCCGTCGGTGCCCTGCAAGCGCAACTGGACCTGGCCAAACTGAACCTCAGCTTCACCCGCGTGACCGCGCCGATCAGTGGCCGCGTCAGCCGTGCCGAGATCACCGCCGGTAACCTGGTGACCGCCGACACCACCCCGCTGACCAGCGTGGTTTCCACCGATCGCGTTTACGCCTACTTCGACGCCGACGAGCGTGTGTTCCTCAAATACACCCAGCTCGCCCGCAACGGTCAACGCGGCGCCACGACCCCGGTGTACATGGGCCTGTCCAATGAAGACGGCAACCCGCACCTCGGCCAGATGAACTTCGTCGACAACCAGGTCAACCCGAAAACCGGCACCATCCGTGGTCGCGCGGTGTTCGATAACAGCGACGGCACCTACACCCCGGGCCTGTACGCACGCTTGAAGCTGGTCGGCAGCGGCACCTACAACGCCATGCTGATCAACGACGAAGCGGTCGGTACCGACCTCGGCAAGAAGTTCGTACTGGTGATGGATGCGGACAACAAAACCGCCTACCGCGCCGTCGAACTGGGTCCGAAAATCGAAGGCCTGCGCATCGTCCGTACCGGCCTGAACAAGGACGACACGATCATCGTCAAGGGTCTGCAACGGGTTCGTCCTGGTTCACCGGTCACGCCTGAAGTGGTGCCGATGGCCAGCGAACAGACCATCGCGGCACTCGCTCAACAACGTCAAGCGCTGGAAGCCAGCAACCTGCCGAAAGTCGCCCCTGCCAAAGGCGCGTCCGGTTCGGTTGTGAAGCTGGCTGCTACGACCCCACGCGGTTAAG
>Ga0213828_1001917_pt1 | contig 16048 bp, 17 predicted proteins | sample MC6MC0897MG_FD_180664 | JGI IMG/M metagenome (GOLD analysis project Ga0213828, IMG submission 180664) | Enriched soil aggregate microbial communities from Iowa State University, Ames, United States - MC6-MC0897-MG | ecosystem: Environmental > Terrestrial > Soil > Unclassified | place: USA: Iowa... | reverse complement strand
GAAGCCCAACGATGGCGCGCAGGCGCCTGCAACGGAACCGCAACCATGAAGATGAAACTGATCCCGGCCCTGCTCGCCTCGTCGCTGCTGCTGGCCACCCCGTTCCTGGCGCAGGCGCAGGCTGCCGCCCCCGCTGCTGCCGCCCCCCAGGGCCAGGCCGGCAAGGTGGTGATCGACGCCAGCACGCGCATCCTCACCACCCTGCAGCAGCGCCGTGCCGAATTCAGCGGCAACCCGGCCAGCCTGCGCAGCTATATCGACAGCGAGCTCAACCGCACCTTCGACCGCGACTATGCCGCGCGCCTGGTGCTGGGCACGCACGCCCGCGGCGCTGCGGACGCTGACATCAAGCTGTTCGCCAATGCGATGGCCGACAATCTGATGCAGCGCTATGGCTCGACCCTGCTCAACATCCAGGGCAAGCCGAGCTTCCGCCTGAAGGGCGAAAGCCCGCTGCCGGGCAACCGCGGCGTGCGCGTGAGCACCGAGCTGGTGCGTGCCGGCAGCGAGCCGACGCCGGTGGAGTACTGGATGCGCAACGAAGGCGGCCAGTGGAAGATCTTCGACGTGAACATCGAAGGCATCTCCTACGTGCAGACCTTCCGCAACCAGTTCGATGCCCCGCTGCGACAGAAGGGCATCAAGCAGGTGGCCACCGAACTGCGCAGCGGCAGCATGCAGGCTGGGCCGGCCGGCAATGGCAAATAAGGCGCTGGCGCTGCTGGAAGGTGACACCCTGCGCCTGCGCGGGGTGCTCGACCGTGCAGCGGTGATCGCGCTGTGGCCGCAACTGCAGGCCCTGCCTGCGCAGCTGTCGCGGCTGGAACTGGCGGAGGTCGAGCGCGTGGACAGCGCCGGCCTGGCGTTGTTGGCCGAGTTGGCCGCACGCGCGCGCCAGGGCGGCCATCCGCTGACAATCGCCGGCGCCCCCGCCGGCTACAACGAGCTGAGCGCGGCCTACCGGCTGTCGCCCGACCTGGACTTCAACGCTACTTCTGCTGCGAGCTGACATGAACGTCGTGCGCGTTTTCCCTCTGATCCTCCTGGCCGCCGCGCTCAGCGCCTGTGCCGGCAAGCCGGCGCGCAGCGACGCGCCGACCGCCGACACCGTGGTGCCGGCGACGAACACCACCACGGTCGACAACGCTGCTGGTGCGGATGCGCCTGCTGCGAGCGTCGCAGCCGACGCTCCCGTATCTGCTGCGGCCGCGCCGGCACCGGCTACCGCCTCGCAGGGTGCAACCGGCAGTGATGCCACCGCCGCCGCACCGGGCGGCGATGACGACTTCGACGCGCTGTACGGCGCCAATGGCAGCACCACCAGCACTACCGCGTACGACCCGTGGGAACCGTTCAACCGCAAGGTGCACGGGTTCAACAACGCCGTCGACCGCGGTATCGCTCGCCCGCTGGCAACCGCCTATACCCACGTGGTGCCGCGCTTTGCCCGTACCGGCGTGAGCAACTTCTTCAGCAACCTGCGTGCGCCGCTGACCATCACCAACCAGCTGCTGCAGGGCCGCCCCGGCGACGCCTGGGACAGCCTGGGCCGGTTCCTGATGAACAGCACGCTGGGCATCGGTGGCCTGTTCGATCCGGCCAGCAAGGCGATGGTGCCGCGACGCAACGAGGACTTCGGGCAGACCCTGGGGGCCTGGGGCTGGCGTCGTTCGCGCTACGTGGAACTGCCGTTCTTCGGCCCGCGTACCGTGCGTGATGTGTTCGGCCTGGCCGGTGACATCCCGCTGTCACCGATCCGCCGCATCGAAAGCGACAAGTACCGCATCGGTCTGCAGGGCCTGCAGCTGGTCGATACCCGCGCGCAGCTGCTGGCGATCGACGACCTGCGCGATACCGCGGTGGACGAATACGCCCTGGTCCGCGATGCCTGGATGCAGCGCCGCAACTACCAGATCGAGAACGACCTGCGTGGCAAGCGCGAGCGTGGCAGCGACGATGCGAACTCGCCGATCCCGGTCGATGCGATGCCGATGCCGCAGTGGACCAATTGACTGCTGCCGGCAACGCATGAAAAAACCCCGCCTCGGCGGGGTTTTTTGTTTTTTCCGGCAGGTGCCAACCTTGGTTGGCACGTCGTCTTCAGGCCGCCAGCGCCGCCTCGACCGCTTCGCGCAGGCGCGCGTCATCGGCGGCAACGTCCGGGGCAAAGCGGGCGATGACCTTGCCATCGCGGCCAACCAGGAACTTCTCGAAGTTCCACAGCACCGCCGGTGCCGGGTGGATCGGAATCTCCTTGCTGGCCAGGCGCTCGCGCAGCGGGCCTTCGCCGATCGCCTGCGGCTGCGCGGCAGTCAGCTGCTGGTACAGCGGGTGGGTGTCTTCACCGGCCACGCTGATCTTGGCGAACATCGGGAAGCTCACATCGTAGGTCAGCTGGCAGAACTGCTGGATCTCCGCCTCGCTGCCCGGCTCCTGGCCGAGGAAGTTGTTGGCCGGGAAGCCCAGTACTTCCAGCCCCTGCGCGTGCTTTTCCGCATACAGCGCCTGCAGGCCTTCGTACTGCGGGGTCAGGCCGCACTTGGACGCCACGTTGACCAGCAGCAGCACCTTGCCCTGGTAGTCGGCAAGAGAGGACGGCTGGCCGTCGATGGTGGTGAGGGAAATATCCTGGATCGAGGTGCTCACGCGGGGCTCCGGCTACAGCGGGGAAAGGCCCACCAGCATACCGCCGACGTCACTGGTAGTGCCGGCCGCTGGCCGGCAACCTCATGAACGTTCCCGAAGATTCTTGAGGTTGCCGGCCAGCGGCCGGCACTACCGTCAGTCGACGCAGAGGGTGCCTTGTGCCTTGCCACCGTCGATACGCTGGCGGCAACCGAAGTTCTGGCTGACATCACGCTGGCAGGTGCCAGTTGCCACCGCACCTGCGGTCACCTCGGCGGACGCCAAGCACTGGCCGCTGCAGTCGCTCTTGCTGCTGCAGGACTTGCCGGCGTCGGCATAGGGAATCACGCACTGCACCCGTTGCAGGCGGCCCAACGGCTGCAGGGTACCGCCCGCAGCGCGGCAGTCCACATCGCGTGCTTCTTCATAGGCTGCAGCAGCTTCAGGGCTGTCGGCCGCCGTGGCTACCGTGCCTGCGTCTTCACTGGCCGGTGGGGTGCTGCTGCAGGCGGCAAGCAGTACGCCCAGGGCAAGGCTGGCAAAGAGATGGAAACGCATGGCGGTACCTGATCGAGGTGGGCGCCGGCCAGCATACGCACAGCGCCATGCATGCGGCGTGTCAGCCCCGCTCAGGCCTCTTCGCCCTCATTGCCTTCTTCGCTCCCCTCCTCGGGCAGCAGGCTGTCGGGAAGCAACTGCCGACTCTGTTCGGCCGGCAGCGACTCTACGTCCCGCAGCTTCCGGGCAATGGCACGCGTGCGTACCCCCGTCTGGTCAATCTGCTTGCTGGCCTGGTCGAGCTTGGTCTTCACGCTGTCGAGCACGCTACCGAATTTACCGAACTCGGTTTTGACGGCACCCAGCAATGTCCACACTTCACTGGACCGCTGTTCGATGGCCAACGTACGGAAGCCCATCTGCAGGCTGTTGAGCAACGCGGTGACGGTGGTCGGCCCGGCCACCACCACGCGGTGCTCGCGCTGCAGCAGGTCGACCAGGCCCGGGCGCCGGATCACCTCGGCATACAGTCCTTCGGTCGGCACGAACATCACCGCGAAATCGGTGGTGTGCGGGGGCACGATGTACTTTTCGCAGATTGACTTGGCCTGCACGCGGATCGCGCGTTCCAGCTGGATGCCCTGCAGGCGCACGCCCTCGGCATCGCCCTGTTCCTGCGCATCAAGCAGGCGCTCATAGTCTTCGCGCGGGAACTTGGAATCGATCGGCAGCCAGACCGGCGTGTCGTCGTCGCGACGGCCCGGCAGGCGCACGGCGATGTCGACCATCTCGTTGCCGTCAGGACGCACCTTCACGCCGCGCGCATACTGTTCCTGGGTGAGGGTCTGCTCGAGGATGTTCTCCAGCTGAACTTCGCCCCAGCTGCCGCGGTTCTTGACGTTGGTCAGTACGCGCTTCAGGTCGCCCACGCCGGTCGCCAGCTGCTGCATTTCACCCAGCCCGCGCTGCACCTGTTCCAGCCGTTCGGACACCAGCTTGAACGAATTGCCCAGCCGCGTTTCCAGCGTGGACTGCAGCTTCTCGTCGACGGTGTGGCGCATCTGCTCGAGCTTCTGCGCGTTGTCGGCCTGCAGCGCGCGCAGCTGTTCTTCCAGGGTGGCGCGCATTTCCGAGATGCGCTGTTCGTTGCGCTGGGTCAGCTCCTGCAGGCGCAGGCCCAGGCTCTCGGTCAGGCGCTGCTGCGATTGCGCACCCTCTTCGCGGCCCTTGCGGGCATCCTCCACCAGTGCCTGCCGCAGCGCACCGAACTGGGTGTCGGTACGGGCGGTCAGTTCCTGCAACTGCTGGCCGAAGGCATGGATACGCGCCTCCTGCTGCTGGCCGAACACATCCAGCTGCACGCGCAGTTCCTGCAGGCGTTCGCCCAGCGAGACGGCGCTGCGCTGCTGGCTGTCGGCCGCCTCGGCGCGGGCCTTGCGTGCATCTTCGCCCAGCGCTTCACGCAGCAGGTCCAGGCGCTGGTCGGTGCGGGTGGACAGATCGATCAGCGCGCGCGCGAACCCATCGAGCTGCTCGCGCAACTCGCTGCGGCCGACGCGCGCTTCATCACGCACGGCCTGTTCCAGCCGATCATGGGGCGGGCGGCGCAGCAGCGCCACCAGTTGCAGGATCAGCACGACCAGCAGCAGGCCGGCGACGAGGAGGAATTCGGTTTGCATGTGGCAAGTGTAGGCTGGCCCAGTCTCACGTGCTGAAACGAACCCATGTTTGTACTCTACGGAAAGCCCACCTCGATCAACGTGCGCAAAGTGCTGTGGCTGTGCGCCGAACTCGATCTGCCGTTCTCCCATGATCCGGCACCTACGCCGGACGTGCTGTCCACGCTGAATCCGAACCGGCAGGTACCGGTGCTGCGCGATGGCGACTTCGTGCTCTGGGAGTCCAACAGCATCTGCCGCTATCTGGCCGCACGCCAGGGCCGCGATGACCTGCTGCCGTGCGCCGCACAGGCCCGTGCCCAGGTCGAGCAGTGGATGGACTGGCAGGCCAGCGACCTCAACAGCGCCTGGCGTCACGTGTTCATGGCCCGCGTGCGCCAGCACCCCGACTTCGCGGACGACGCACGCGCCGAGGCAAGCCTGGAACAATGGAACCGTCTGATGACCGTGCTCGACCACCAGCTTGCCGCCAGCAATGCCTACGTGGCGGGCACCGACTTCAGCCTGGCCGACATCGTCCTCGGCCTGTCGACACAGCGCTGGCGCAGCACCCCCGGCAACAAACCTGTGCTGCGCCACGTAGACGCCTGGTTCGAACGCCTGCGCCCCCGGCCCGGCTTCGCCGAGCATGTGGACAACGGCGTGGCGTAGCACGCTTGCTTGGCTTCATCCACGCATGGCGTGGAGCTACTGTGTCGACCAAGGTCGACACCTACCAACAGCGGCGGGAAACCGTCGAAGGGGGGGCGGTGTGGGTTTGCGGGGTGTGAGCCGCATGGATGCGGCGACCAAGCCCCCATGGACGGGTTCACGGCGCCCCCGCACACCCACACCGCCCCGCCAACCCACAGGAAGCCTGCTCTGGCTCTCGCTGTTGCCGTTGCCTCTGCGGGTGCCGGGCGCAGCCCGGCGTTACCAGCCTTCCAGCACGATCTTGCCCTTGGCCCGGTGGCTCTCCAGCAGCGCATGCGCGCGCCGCAGGTTGGCCGCGTCGATGCGCCCGAAGTGCTCGCCCAGCGTGGTCTGCAGCACGCCGGCATCGACCAGATCGGCCACCCGGTTCAGCAGTTCGTGCTGGCGCTGCATGTCCGCGGTCCTGTACAGCGGTCGGGTGAACATGGATTCCCAGTGCAGCGACAGCGCCTTGCGCTTGAGCGCCATCACATCGATCTGGCCCGGATCATCGATCAGCCCCAGCTGCCCCTGCGGTGCCAGCAGCTCGACGAGCTGCGCATAGTGCTGGTCGGTGTGGGTCAGGCTGGCCACATGGTCCACCTGGGTGATGCCCAGCCGGGCCAGGCCCTCGGCCAGCGGCCGGGTGTGGTCGATCACATGGTGCGCGCCCATCGCCTGCACCCAGTCCTGGGTCTCCGGACGCGAGGCGGTGCCGATCACCGTCAGCTTCGTCAGCCGGCGCGCCAACTGCACCAGGATCGAACCCACGCCACCCGCTGCACCGATCACCAGCAGGGTCTGGCCCTCGTCGCCGCCTTCGGCGATGCGCAGGCGGTCGAACAGCAGTTCCCATGCGGTGATCGCGGTCAACGGCAGCGCCGCAGCGGCGGCATCGTCCAGGCTGGCCGGCTTGCGGCCAACGCTGCGCTCGTCCACCAGCTGGTATTCGGCGTTGCTGCCCGGGCGATCGATCACACCGGCGTAGTACACCGCATCGCCGGGCTGGAACAGGGTTACCTCGCTGCCGACCTCATCGACCACACCGACCGCATCCCACCCCAGCACGCGCGGGCCGTCGGTGGCGGCGCCGCGCCGCACCTTGGTGTCGACCGGATTCACCGCCACCGCGCGCACCGCCACCCGCAGGTCGCGCGGGCCCGGCTGGGGCAGGGGCAGGTCGAGATCGATCAGGGCCTGCGGGTCGTCGATCGGCAGGCCGGCTTGGGTGTAGGCAATGGCACGCATGGGGGATATCCAGGGAGGAGAGACCACAGCGTGCGCCGTGCGCAGGGGGGCGGAAAGGCGCAGAATCGGTCAACACTTTCACTGCAGCAATGAAAATGGTCCGCTTCGACGATCTGCAGCTGTTTGTCCGTACCGCCGCGCTGGGCAGCTTCTCCCAGGCCGCGCGCGAGGCCGACCTGCTGCCGGGCCAGGTTGCCGCGGCGGTGGCACGGCTGGAACGCGAACTGGACCTGCGCCTGTTCGTACGCACCACCCGCAGCCTGCGGCTGACCGCCGAAGGCGCGCTGTATCTGCCCTACGCACAGGAGGTTCTGAGCACCCTGCGCGAAGGCCAGGCGCGGGTGCAGGGCGAGGACGCCGAACTGCACGGCACCCTGCAGTTGTCGGCGCCGTCGGACTTCGGCCGCAACCTGCTGCTGCCGTGGCTGACCGCGTTCCGCGCGGCGCATCCACGGCTGCGCCTGCACTTGCGCTTGTCCGACGAAGTGGCCGACGTGTTCCGCGACCCGGTCGACGTGGCCATCCGCATCGGCCACTTCGACGACGCCAGCTACGTCGCCCTGCCTTTGCTGGAACAGAACCGGCGGGTGCTGGCTGCGTCGCCCGGGTACCTGCGGCGGCGTGGTACGCCCAGCCGCCTGGAAGATCTGCGCGAGCATGATTGCCTTGTCTACCAGCTCGGCGGCCGCGCCTACGATCGCTGGTCGTTCGAGATTGAGGGGCGCCGCGTGGTGATCCCGGTGCGCGGGCCACTGGTCTGCGACGACGCCGACGTGGTGCGGCGCTGGGCGGTTGCCGGCGAAGGCATCACCTACAAGTCCTGGCTGGACGTCCGCGACGACGTGCTGGAAGGGCGCCTGCAGGTGCTGCTGGATGGCATCGGCAGCCACATTCCCCTGCAGCTGGTCTGCCCCCATCGCAAGCAGTTCTCACCGGCGGTGCGGCAACTGCACGCGCAGCTGCGCCAGCATCTGCAACCGCTGCTGTCCGCCATGCCCGGCAATGGCGACACGCCCCTGTCGCCTGCGCCAGCACTGGCCGACAATGGCGCTCCCCCGTTGTAAGAGAGTCGCGCCATGCCGTGGATGGGCATCCAGGACCTGTGGACCTTCCTGCTCGCTGTGCTGGTGTTTCTGGCGCTGCCCGGGCCGGGCACCTTCACCCTGCTGACCGCTACCGGTCGCGGCGGTGTGCGCGGCGGCTACATGGCGCTGGCCGGCCTGCTGGTCGGCGACCAGATCCTGATGTGGCTGGCACTGGCCGGCGTGGCCGCGCTGCTGAAGGCCAATCCGACGGTGTTCCATGCCGTGCAGTATCTGGGCGCGGCGTATCTGGTGTGGGTAGGCATCAGCCTGCTGCGCACGCCCAAGGGTGACGGTGCCGACGTTGGCCCGGTGCGCATGAAGCCCGGACGCTACTTCCACCAGGCGATCCTGGTCAGCCTGCTCAATCCGAAGGCGATCCTGTTCTACATGGCCTTCCTGCCGTTGTTCATCGACCCGAAGGCCCACCAGGGCATCGCTACGTTCGCCGCGCTGGCAGGGATCATCTTCGTGGTCAGCATCGCCTACTGCTCGCTGCTGATCTGGGTCGGCAACCTGGCCCGCCGCCGGTTGATCCAGCACCCGCGGGTCAGCGATGCGCTACGGCGTGTTGCCGGCCTGTTCCTGGTCGGCTTCGGCATCCGCCTGGGCCTGAACGGCTGAGATCCCGTCGGCCTGGCAGGCCGCGCGCAGGTGGTCGATGAACACCCGCAGCTTGGGCGCCATATGCTCGCGCGCCGGGTAGTACAGATGAAAGCCGGGGAACGGCGGCTGCCAGTCCTCCAGCACGCTGCGCAGGCGGCCGGCAGCCAGGTCGTCGGCGACCAGTGAGGCGAACCCCTGCGCCATGCCCAGCCCAGCCAGCACCGCCGCATAGGCCAGTTCGGCATCGTTGAACACCAGCCGGCCCTCGACGGCTACGTCCAGGTCACGCCCCTCACGGCTGAACTCCCAGGGCATCAGCCGGCCATTGGCGCGGCGATGGACGATACAGTCGTGACCCTGCAGCTCCTGCGGGCTCTGCGGCACACCGTGGCGCGCGAAGTAGCCCGGCGTGGCCACCACCACCTGGCGCTCGGGCGGCCCGATCGGCACCGCGATCATGCCCTGCGCCAACGATTCCCCCAGGCGGATGCCTGCGTCGAAACCCTCGGCGACCAGATCGGTCAACGCCGGTTCCACGCACAGTTCCACCTCCACCTGCGGATACCGGGCCAGGAAGGACGGCAGCGCCGGCAGGACCCGGCGCTCGGCAACGATGCGTGGCAGGGTGATGCGCAGCCGACCGGCCGGCACGGTCCGCGCGCTGTCCAGGTCTTCGAAGGCCGATTCGATCTGTGCCAGCCCGCCACGTACGCGCTGCAGGAAGCGTGCACCGTGTTCGGTCAGCCCCACCCGGCGCGTGGTCCGTTGCAACAGGCGCACGCCCATCCGCGCTTCCAGCGCGCGCACGCTCTGTGAGAGTGCCGAGGTCGAAACACCAAGCGCATCTGCGGCGCGGGTAAAGCTGGCGTGGTCGGCCACGTGGACAAACGCGACCACCGCCGACAGCGGTGTGGAGGGATCCATTGTGAAGCCTTCCTTCATTGTCAGTTCGGCTGTGTCCAGTTTATCCACAGGATCATCGGACGGATGCTTTCCCTCCCGGCGGCACGCCCGCCTCATCCGATGGAATGCCACATGTCACTTGATCACTACCGCCTGCTCGGTCGCTCCGGCCTGCGTGTCAGCCCGATGGCGCTGGGCACGATGACCTTCGGTGCCGACTGGGGGTGGGGCGCGGACGAAGCCGAGGCCCGCCGCATCTTCGATGCCTACGTCGAACGCGGTGGCAACTTCGTTGATACCGCAAACAACTACACCAATGGCAGCGCCGAGACGCTGCTCGGGCGATTCGCCCAAGGCCGCCGCGAACGGCTGGTGATCGCCAGCAAGTACACCCTGGCGACCGTGCCCGGCGATCCGAACAACGCCGGCAACCACCGCAAGAGCATGATGCGCTCGGTGGAGGACAGCCTGCGCCGGCTCGGCACCGACTACCTGGATCTGCTGTACCTGCACGCCTGGGACGACACCACCGGGGTGGACGAGGTGATGCGCGGTTTCGACGATCTCGTGCGCAGCGGCAAGGTGCTGTATGCCGGCATCTCGGACACGCCGGCCTGGCAGATCGCCCGCATGCAGACCCTGGCCGACCTGCGCGGTTGGGCGCCGCTGGTGGCCCTGCAGATCGAATACAGCCTGATCCAGCGCAGCGTCGAACAGGAGCTGCTGCCGATGGCCGAGGCGCTCGGGTTGGGCGTGGTGGCGTGGTCGCCGCTGGGCAGCGGGGTGCTGACCGGCAAGTACAGCGCGGCTGATCTCACCACGGCCGAGCCGCCCGAGGCTACGCCGGGCGGTTCCCGGCGCAACGTGGCCCTCATCAATGGCGCGTTGACGCCACGTTCGTTGAACATCGCCGGGGAAGTTGCTGCCGTCGCGGCGGAACTGTCGCACTCGGCTGCGCAGGTCGCTCTGGCCTGGCTGCTGCAACGACCCGCGGCCGGAGCCATGCCGATCGTCGGTGCACGCACCCTGGACCAGTTCGAACACAACCTGGCGGCGCTGGATCTGGCGCTGCCGGCTGAGGCGCTGGCACGGCTGGATGCGATCAGCGCGGTCGCGCCTGCCTTCCCGCACGACTTCCTGCAGATGCCGCTGCCACGCATGCTGATGAGCGGTGGTACGCGTCTGCAGCCACGCGCGCTGGGCAGGTAACAGCCAGGGCGCGCTATGCTGGCGCCCCTCGTTGGACAAAAGCGCCATGGCCGCAACACCAACGCTCGCGGTCGCAGCAGCCCTGGTGCTGCTGCTTGCCAGTGGACCGGCCACGGCCGCACCGGACCACCGCTGCCTCAGCGGTGGCCGCGACAACACGATCCACCTGGAATGGCGCTGGCTGGACGATGGCCGCGCCGATGTGCGCTATGCCGGGCACAGCGAGCGCCTGCCGCTGCGGCGGGTCTCCGAACAGACCACGGTGCTGGACGAAGACCGCCCCTACCAGTTCGACACCGTCTGGGAAGAGCGCGTGGACGGTCGCATCAACGGTCACTACACACTGAGCACGCAGGGCGCACGGATCTACAGCTTCAGCTACGTGCGTGCCCGGGACGGTCGCCGCACGGACTTCGACGAAGACATCAACGCCTTCCAGGACGACGGCTGTCACTGGTAGGCGCCTGCGCTGAGGCCGTTTGTGCCGTTTCCGGCAGAGTGCCCAGCGTCCAGCGCGCGCTGTGTCGGCCATGACCCCCGTCAGTGGCAATGCTGCGCTGCGTTCGGTCACACTCGGGGACTTGTCGTTCTCAGTCACCCCTTCCGAGGCCTGCATGTCCCTGCTCCGGCGCAAGTCCCTAGATTCCGTCACCGTCCATGAAGCCGGCCGGCGTCTGGTCCCGACCCTCAGCTGGCCGCACCTGATCGCGCTGGGCATCGGCGCCATCGTCGGCACCGGCATCTATACCCTGATCGGCGTGGGTGCCGACCGCGCTGGCCCGGCCGTGCTGATCTCCTTCGCCATCGCCGGCGCGGTGTGTGCCTGCGCGGCATTGGCCTACGCAGAGCTGTCCACGATGATGCCTGCCGCCGGCAGCGCCTATACCTACAGCTACAGTGCCCTGGGCGAAGTGTTTGCCTGGGTGGTGGGCTGGAGCCTGATCCTGGAGTACTCGCTGGTGGTGAGTACCGTGGCGGTCGGCTGGTCCGGCTATTTCGTCGGCTTCCTGGAATGGGTACATACCCAGTTCGGCTGGGACCTGCGCCTGCCGGCGATGCTTGCGGCAGGCCCGCACGTCGATGGCGGCATGATCAACCTGCCCGCCATCGTCATCACCTGGCTGGTGGCCCTGATGCTGATGGCCGGTACCAAGGAAAGCGCCACCCTCAACGCGATCCTGGTCGTGTTCAAGCTGATCGCGCTGGCGATCTTCGTGGCGGTGGCCCTGCCGGCGTTCGACGCCAACAACCTGCAGCCGTTCATGCCTTACGGATTCGCCAAGACGCTGGGCCCGGATGGCGTCGAGCGCGGCGTGATGGCGGCGGCGGCGATCATCTTCTTCGCGTTCTACGGCTTCGACGCGATCTCCACCGCCGCCGAAGAAACCAAGAACCCCGGGCGCGACCTGTCCATCGGCATCATCGGCTCGATGGTCGGCTGCACCATCGTGTACGTGCTGGTGGCGCTGGCCGCGATCGGTGCGATGAGCTACACCGTGTTCGGCCAGAGTGCCGAGCCGCTGGCATTGATCATGCGCCAGCTGGGCCAGCCCACCGCCGCGATGCTGATCGGCGTGATCGCGATCATCGCCCTGCCGACCGTGCTGCTGGCCTTCCTGTACGGCCAGAGCCGCATCTTCTTCGTCATGAGCCGCGATGGACTGCTGCCGCGTGGCCTGTCCAAGGTCAACGCACGTACCGGTACGCCGGTGGCGACCACGCTGTTCACCGCCCTGGTGGTGTCGGCACTGGCCGGCGTTGCACGTCTGGACGAGATCGCCGCACTGGCCAATGCCGGTACCCTGGCCGCGTTCACCGCCGTTGGCATCTGCCTGGTGGTGCTGCGCGTGCGTGAGCCGAACCGCGAGCGCACCTTCCGCACGCCGTTGGCCTTCATTGTCGGCCCGCTGGCGGCACTGGGCTGCATCTACCTGTTCATCAGCCTGCCGCACACCACCCAGCTGTACTTCCTGGCGTGGAACGTGGTCGGCCTGGTGCTGTACTTCGCCTACAGCCGTCGCAACGCGCTGATCGGCCGGTAAAGGGAGCGCCGGGCCATGCCCGGCGGTCTTTGGGTAGTGCCGGCACTACCGCAGGGCGGCTAACCGCCCTGCTTTGCCGCGTAGTCCTGCGCCTGACGCATCACCCGCAGCAGGTTTCCGCCCCAGATGGCGGCGATCTGTTGTTCGCTGTACCCCTTGCGCAGCAGCCACGCGGTGATCTTCGGCAGCTGGCTGACATCGGGCAGGTCGCTCAGGCCACCACCGCCATCCCAGTCCAGACCGATGCCGACGTGCTCGGGGCCGACCACCTTCAGGATGTGCTCGAAATGGGCGAAGAAGTCGTCCAGGCTGGCGTGGCGCACCGGGTGTTCGTGGTCCAGTGCCTGCTCGGCCTTCTGCAGCGCCACGCCCTGTTCGATGGTCATGCCTTCCCAGCCACCCAGCTGCTTGCTCAGGGCTTCTTCGGCCTGCTTGCGCTCGGGCGACTTGGCGGTGTCGATCAGGTAGCCGCCATACGCGTTCACCTGGATCACCCCACCAGCCTTGGCCAGCTTGCGCAGGCGCGCGTCATCAAGATTACGTGGGTGGTCGTAGACCGCCTTGGCCGAGCTGTGCGACAGCACGAACGGCACCGGCATCATCGCCAGCAGGTCGTCGAACACGGCATCGGAGGCGTGCGACTGGTCGATGACGATGCCCAGCTTCACCGCCTCGCGCACCAGGTCCTTGCCGGCCGGGCTCAGGCCCTTCCATTCAGCGCCCTTGGGGTCGGTGGCCGAATCGGCGAACTCGTTGTTGGCGAAATGCACGGTGCTGAGCAGGCGCAGGCCCGCACGGTGATAGAACGACAGCAGGCTGGGGTCGGCCACCAGCGGGCTGGCGTTCTCCATGCTGATGTAGACCACGCGCTTGCCGGCGGCCTTGATCCGCGCCGCGTCATCGGCGGTCAGCGCCAATGCGAAGCGCTCGGGATTGGCGGCCAGCATCTGCCGGATCTCCAGCAACCGCTGCAGGCCGTGGTCGCGCTCGGCCAGGTGCGCGGCGGCTGTGCGGTCGCCCTGGTCGGTATAGATTGCCCAGAAGCCGCCATCAAGCGCACCTTCGACCATGCGCGGGTAGTCCACCTGCGAAAGCGCGTTGTGGTCATGCCGCTGCTCGATGTCGAAACCGGTGCGGCCGAAGTTGGCCGGCGTATCCAGATGACTATCCAGGGTCAGCAGGCGCTGCTGCAGTGCCTTGGCGCGGGCCAGCTCCTGCGCGCTGAAGTCGATGGCGTGGGCGGACAGCGGCGCACTCAGCGCCATGGCGAGCAGCAGGGACAGGCGACGCAACGACGGCATGGGCATCCACCGGCAATGGGAAGGACACGACCATAGCGCCGCGACGGCCAACGCCGGTAGTGCCGTATTGACCCGCCAGCTCCATTACACTCGCCGGCAGCCGATAAGTCAGCGTGCAGCACCGCGTGCTGCGTCGACCATGGAATGGAAGCATCGATGTCGAACTCCCAGCCTCCGGCGCTGCCCGTGCAGGGCCAGGCGCCAGTCCCCGCCAGCACGGTCACCGTCGAGCAGCTCAAGCGTGATGTGCTGCCAACGTTGTTTGCCGGGCGTACCGACATCGGTCGCTATGGCCCGGCCGACCTGGCCAGCGCCAGCGCCGAGCCGGCCTGGCAGGATGGCAGCGCCAACGCACTGGCCCAGGCGCTTGCCGAACTGGTCAGCCGGCTGTCCGAGCACGATCCCAATGCGCTGCTGCAGCGCGCGGGATGGTGGGAGCGGTTCACCGGTGCCGATATCGAAGAACGCCTGCGCCGTCGCATTGCCATGGGCAGCAACGGCGATGTCCTGGCCAGGCTCGAGCGCGAGGCCATCGCCGTGCGGGCCAGCGTCGATCGACTGGATGCGCAGCTGCTCGAGCATGACGTGCAGGGGGTGCGACTGCAGGTGTACATCGATGCAGGCGTGCAGTTCCTGCAGGAGCTGCCAGCGGGCGTGGACAGCGACGATGGCGCGCCGGTGCTCGACCGTCCGGTCGAGCGGCTGCAACGCCGCGTAGCCAACCTGACCGCGCTGCTGGCCAGCCATTCGATGAGCCGGATGCAGGTGCAGCTGGCACGCAGCCATGCCATCGACCTGCTGGACCGTTACAGCGAGACGGTGCAGATCCTGCTGCCGATCTGGCGCCAGACCATTCAGGCGCTGCACAACAGCGACAACGCCAGCCCACAGATGATCGCCAGTGCTGCCCAGGCGCAGGACCAGCTGAAACAGGCCCTGCAGCAGTTGCTGCGCACATCGGCGGTGCCGGCATGAGCCCGCCAGTGCGCGATCCGCTGCAGATCCCGCCAGACCTGCAGGAGCGGGTGGAAGCCGTTCCGGGCCTGCGCGCGTTCTACCGGCGGGCCTCGCTGCTGCGGGTCTTCGGCCTGGCCTGCATCCCGCTGGCGGCCACGGCACTGGCGTACATGGCGCTGGCATTTACCGGCACCGAGCTGGGCCCCCCGTCGTGGGCACAGGTGCCGGCCGGCTATGGAGCGAAGGACACAGGCAAGCAGTTGCTCATCCTGCTGGTCATGACCCCCTTGCTGCTGGTGTGGATGTTCTTCGGCGTGCGCGACCTGCTCAGCCGCCATCGCCTTCGCCGCTTCGCCTGGTCGTTCGCGCTGGGTTCGATGCTGCTGTGCGGTGCCTGGGGAAGCATGGGCATCACCGCACCCGCCATGGGCCAGGGCGATCGCCTCGACCATCGCCAGCTGGACGCGCTGATCGCCAGCCCGGACTTCAGCGGCTTCAACCCGCAGTGGCAGGCCTATCTGCGTGCACAGCAGGAGCTTCCCTACGGCGTGGCCTCGCCGGCCGTGGTCGCCACCGCCCGTGCGCTGGCCAAGGGCGAGGACATCGGTGTTCCGGTATCGCCGGCAATGCAGTCGCGCTTCGAGAAAGCAGCCGGTCTGCCCCGCTCCGAACGGTCACAGCGATGGCATGACCAGCGTCTGCTGGGCTGGCTTCTGTTCGACGTCGGCTGGGTGCTGGCGCTGCTTGCGGTACCGGCGCTGCTTGCGCTGGGTACGGTGGCGATCGTGCTCGGCCGCCGCCTGCGCCGCAGGTCCGAGGTGATCAACGGGTTGCTGCAGCAGCTGCAGCCGGTTCCTGCGCAACCGCGCGCGCAGCTCTGAAGCAGGCGCACGGGGGCAGTCTTCCGCGCTGTGTGCGGGAGCCGAGCAGCACTCGGCTCCACGCGCCGTGGGTCAGTCCACCACGCGGCAGAACACGGCCTTCAGGTAACGCGATTCCTGCACGTGGGCCATGAACGGATGGTCCGGACCGGCGCCGGCCACTTTCAGGATCTGGATGGTGCGGCCCGAGAAGTACGCTGCACGACGCAGCATGTCGAGGAACTGGTCCTCCGCCACCAGGCCGGTGCAGGAGAACGTGGCGAACAAGCCACCGGGCTTGACCACGCCCAGCGCCAGCTTGTTCATGTCCAGGTACTTCTTCAGCGCGGTAATCACCTGGTCGCG
>Ga0213828_1001914_pt1 | contig 16058 bp, 8 predicted proteins | sample MC6MC0897MG_FD_180664 | JGI IMG/M metagenome (GOLD analysis project Ga0213828, IMG submission 180664) | Enriched soil aggregate microbial communities from Iowa State University, Ames, United States - MC6-MC0897-MG | ecosystem: Environmental > Terrestrial > Soil > Unclassified | place: USA: Iowa... | reverse complement strand
GTTACGGCACGAAATTAATTGAGTTTCTGAGAACACGCTATCGGTTGCCAGGCTGTGATCGGCAAAGGTCACGTTGTCACGCAGGCTCTTGTCGAAAATCGCATAGTCGTAGGCAGCCGTGTAGTAGTCGGCGAACGAACTCTGGCCACCGGCCTCCTGGTAGTTGCGGGTATAGGCGCGGATGTTCTCCAGGGAAAAGATCCCTTGCTTGGCCCTTTCCAGGGAGCGTGGATTGATGTCGGTGGCGTAGATGATCGTGCGCTCCAGCAGGCCCTCTTCGCGCAGCAGGATTGCCATCGAATAGACCTCCTCGCCCGTGCTGCAGCCGGCAATCCAGATCTTGATCGATGGGTAGGTGCGCAGCAGCGGTACCACTTCCCGGCGAATCGCCAGGAAGTGCGCCGGGTCGCGAAACATCTCGCTGACCGGAATGGTCAGCAACTGCAGCAACTGCATGAACGCTGCGGGATCGTGCAGGACGCGCTCCTGCAACGCCGAAATGGTCTTGCACTCGAACTGGTGCAGGGCGTGATTGACCCGACGCTTGATCGAGGCGCCCGAGTAGTCACGAAAGTCGTAGCTGTACTTGAGGTAGATCGCTTCGATCAACAGCCGCAGTTCGATTTCGGTATTGCGCTCCACTAGATTCTTTCCATCTTCGGTAACCACACGCGAATCAGCGAGAACAGGCGATCCAGGTCGATGGGCTTGGCCAGGTAATCGTTGGCGCCCGCCTGCAGGCAGCGCTCCTGATCGTCCTTCATGGCCTTGGCCGTCACGGCGATGATCGGCAGTTTGCGCCAGCGCGGATCCTTGCGGATTTCAATGGTGGCTTCGAAACCGTCCATTTCCGGCATCATCACGTCCATCAACACCAGATCGATGTCCTCGACTTCGTTCAACTTCTCAATCGCCTCACGGCCGTTACGGCCGATCACCACGACCGCACCTTTGGTTTCAAGGGCACTGGTCAAAGCGAAAATGTTGCGCACATCGTCATCGACCAGCAGCACTTTGCGACCCTCGAAGACCTTGTCGCGGCTGCGCGCGGTCTTGAGCATCTTCTGCCGTTCATGGGACAACTGCGATTCGACTTTGTGCAAAAAGAGTGTGACCTCATCGAGCAGACGCTCCGGCGACCGTGCGCCCTTGATGATGATCGAACGCGAGTATTTGCGCAGGTCTGCCTCTTCATCGCGCGTCAGGTTACGACCGGTATAGACGATGACTGGCGGGAACGAGCAGATGTCTTCGGTGGACATGCGCTTGAGCAGTTCATTGCCAAGCATGTCCGGCAACTTCAGGTCGATGACCATGCAGTCGAAAATCGTCGTGCGCAGCAAATTCAGGGCGTCTTGCGCCAGGCCCACGGCGGTGATCTCGATGTCTTCGTCACCGATCAGCCGAGCGATGCTCTCGCGCTGCAGATCGTCGTCCTCGACCAACAACACTCGCTTGACCTTCTGGGTCAGTTTGGCTTCCAGACGGGCAAACACATCCTTGAGTTCTTCGCGGGTAGTCGGTTTGACCGCGTAGCCAATGGCCCCCATGTGCATCGCCGCTTCGACGCGGTCCTCAACCGAAATCACATGCACAGGGATGTGGCGGGTTTCGGCGTGTTCCTTCAAGCGTTGCAACACGGTCAGACCGGAGTGATCCGGCAGGCGCATGTCGAGCAGGATCGCGTCCGGCACGTACTCGCGAGCCAGGTCGTAACCTTCATCGGCACCATGGGCAACCAGACACTGATAACCGAGTTCATGCGCCAGATCGTAGAGGATGTGCGCAAAGTTAGGCTCGTCCTCCACCACCAGGATGCAGCGAGTGGCGAAGGGAGCCTTGTCACGGTCATCGGCGAAACGCGGAATGTGCACCGGCGCCAACGGCGAAACCGAAGCAGCAGGTGCAACGGGCGCGGTCACCGCTGGTGCTGGCGGGGTGAAGGTCAACGGTGCGCTCGATACATCGCTGAGCTCGTTGTACTGCTGCGGCAACACCAGCGTGAACACACTGCCCTGCCCCGGCACACTGCTGACGCTGATGGAACCGCCCAGCAAGGTCGCCAGATCCCTGGAGATCGACAGGCCGAGCCCGGTGCCGCCGTACTTGCGGTTGGTGGTGCCGTCGGCCTGGCGGAACGCTTCGAAGATGCTTTCCTGTTGATCGGCGGCAATGCCGATACCCGAATCGCGCACGATGAACGCGATGCGATCGTTGGGCTGACCGCTGATCGTCAGGCTGACCGCGCCTTGTTCGGTGAACTTGAGGGCGTTGGACAGCAAGTTCTTGATCACCTGTTCCAGGCGCTGGCGGTCGGTGAACAGCGTAGTTGGCGCGTCCGATTGCAAGGCGACGGTGAATGTCAGGCGTTTGTCCGCCGCCAGCGGTTCGAACACGCTGCGCAGGCCATCGGCCAGACGCGCGACGCTGGTGGTTTCCGGAATCACTTCAAGCTTGCCGGCCTCGACCTTGGAGATATCGAGGATGTCGTTGATCAAGTTGAGCAGATCGTTGCCGGCGGAGTATATCGACTCGGCGAACTTGACCTGCTCGGCGCTGAGATTGTCCTGCGGGTTTTCCGCCAGCAACTTGGCCAGAATCAACGAACTGTTCAGCGGCGTGCGCAGTTCGTGGGACATGTTGGCGAGGAATTCGGACTTGTACTTGCTTGAGCGCTGCAGCTCTTCGGCGCGTTCTTCGAGCTGCACCTGAGCCTGATTCAGTTCGGTGTTTTTCAGGTCCATGGCGTCGCGCTGCTCGGCCAGGGTCTGCGCCTGCTCGGCAAGCTGCTCGTTGGTCTGCTCCAGTTCGACTTGCTGGGTCTCCAGATGCGCCTGGGACTCCTTGAGAATCCGCGATTGTTCTTCCAGCTCTTCGTTGGCGGTTTTCAGCTCTTCCTGCTGCACCTGCAACTCTTCGTTGAGCTGCTGGGTTTCGGCCAACACTTCCTGCAAGCGCTGACGATAGCGCGCAGCTTCAATGGAGGTACCAATGTTGCCGGCAATCAACTCCAGCAGTTCGATATCGCGATCATTGAGCGGCCGCAGGAAACCCAATTCGATCACGCCGTTGACCCGATCATCATCGCTGGTGGGCACCACCAGCACACTGTGCGGCAAGCCTTCACCCAGCCCGGAGCTGACTTTGAAGTAGTCGGACGGCACCGAATCGAGACGAATCAGCCGCGCCTGCTGCGCCACTTGGCCGACGATGCCCTCGCCGCTGTAGATCGACTGTTCCTGCTCTTCCTGCTCACGGGAGAAGCCATAAGTCGCCACACGCTTGAGGCCGCCGTGCTCTTCACGCACATACAGCGCGGCTACGGCGGTGCCGAGGTATTGCGCACAGAATTGCAGAATATTGCGCCCCAACAGATTCAGCGTCAGTTGCCCCAGCACCTGCTCGGCCAGTTCGGTCTGACCATTGCGCAACCACGCCTGCTGCTCAAGACGCTCGGCACTGGCTTGTTGTGCAGCAAGATTGGCGCCGTAGTTGGTCGACAGATTGACCAGATCACGTCGACCGATATAGGCCAGCAAGCCACTGATACCGGCAATGAACAGCAGGTACAGGCTGATGCTCCAGATCGTGGTGCGGCGCACCTCTTCATTGCGCGTCGTGCGCAAGACCTGTTCGGTCTCGATAACGTCTTCGAATTGCTTGCGGATTTCGTCCGTCAGGCGCTTGCCACGCCCGGCCTTGACCGCGCCGCGGTAATCGCCGCTGGATCGCTGCAGATCGATCATCGATTGCGCGTAATTGGCCCACTCGGTCTGCAACGCCTGCAGGCGGCGCAGACGATCGGTTTGCACCGGATTGTCGGCGGTCAGTTCGAGCAAGGTATTGAGCGCCACGGTGATACGCGGCTTGGCGGTCTCGTAAGGGTCGAGGAAGTGCTCGTCGCCGCTGAGCAGAAAACCACGCATGCCGGTTTCCAGGTCCACAGTGAGCTTTACCGCTTCATTGGCGTTATTGATCACTCGGTCGGTGTGCTCCACCCACTGGATAACCGACAGCAGATAAGTGATCAGCGACACGAAGAACACGGCACTGAGTACACCGACGCCCAAGGGCAGACTGATGTTGCGACTCAGGAGTTTGCGAAACCGTTGCTCATCAACCGTAGACGGAGAGGACATGGGGCAGCCTTGTCGAACTGTTGAAAACCCGAGAGTTTGCCCCAAAACGGTGGTATGGATCCATTTTTCTCACAGCTTTGGCAGCAAATTCCTACATTTGCTCGCGTCTAGAGCCACGCCAACAGTTATCCTTGCCTGGCCATTTGCAGTGAATGTTTTTTGTATCAAACCGGGAACTTATGGCCATGCGCCACTTACTCATGCATGAGCCCGGCAGATTCGACCGGCCGATACCCCTGAATTTCTATCTTTGAGAGCCTCTATTATGTCCACCCCAGCGTCCATCATCCTTGTAGTAGAAGACGATGCCATTGTGCGCATGTTGATCGTCGATGTGCTGGAGGAGTTGGAGTACAAGGTGCTGGAGGCTGACGGCAGCGAACAGGCGCTGGAGTTTCTCAATGACAAGAACCAGAACATTGATTTGATGATGACCGATGTAGGTTTGCCGGGTATGGATGGTCGTGAGTTGGCGACTGAGGCACGCCTCGTGCGCCCCGCCCTGCCAATCCTATTTGCCAGTGGTTACGCTGAAAGTATCGAAGTGCCCGAAGGCATGCAGGTCATCGGCAAACCCTTTTCGATCGATCAATTGCGCGACAAAGTAAAAAGCATCACTCAATAAACAACTCAACGGACCGCCCCTTTCAAACAACTTCAAGGGGCAGTCCGGCCTGATATTTTCGCGAATAAAATACAAGCTGGCGAGCTGTTGAAAAACACACTCACATAATGCTTCTTGATAAGCGCAGCCCAACAAAAGAGGATCACTCAAACATACAAACCAAAATAAACGAATTTATTATGACCCTAAAACTTTCAAACGCCCTCAATCAACGTTACTTATCCCGCCCTACCCCTTCTTCTAACCTCCACCGTGAATACGTTGCAAGCGATAACCGCGAACGAGAGGAAGTGATATATAAACTCAAGCAGCGCTCAGCACATCTTGCTCCTGCGCAAAGAATTTCACTGGAAGGCGCAAAACTTTCTGTGGAGTCGGGATCGTCACTTGAAGACGCCCTGCTTCCCGGCAGGCAGCTATTGCAACGGATGTCCGAACAAGATTCCTTCAAACGACTGCTGGGCAAGCTAAGACTTTCCGAGCACTCAGACTTTGAAGTGACCGCTGAAGGCGAAATAAATGCAAAACACTCCGGTGCTATCGTCAGTTTTGCAGACGCCTTCAAACTTTCCCCCGATCTGAAAGACGATCTGCAGACACTGGTTGAAATGGCCCATTTGACCGGTGGCAAAATTTCCACCACAGACGAAGTTGATTTAGCACAATGGCTGGCTTTCCACGGTTACTTGACCCCTCGTCATGCCGCCGACGTTTACCGGTTACTGGCATTCATGCAAGCCGCCCCTCCAGCAAGCCCAGAGTTGAGCAACTATTGGGAAATGATAAAGACTGGAGAAAGCAACTCGGCGACGCTTTCTGCAACTGAGCGCAGTGTGTTCCGCAAACTCATCACCAGTTACATCAAGGATCAATCGTTACTGGAGCATTTGTCGGAGAGCATTTTTGGCGGACGAACTGCGCCCTTCACACGTGCCGAGGCTGAGGACATCATCAAGGCACTTGTTTCCAGCCCCATCGCTGCTGACTGGGCCGACGCTTACGTACGGGATCTTGACTGGTACGGCGCGCGCGACAACCAACCGCAATCGGAAACGTCGCGCAAGCAGGTTGTCCTGACTTCGCTGCTGCTCAATCTTCATCCTCAAGTCGGCGAAGATGTACCGCGAAATCATGTTGCCGGTTTCGATTTGTATGCTGCCAAGCATATGGAAAAATCCTTCGCCGAGATTCAAACCGATTTCGAGAATCACCTGATCGAGCACCACAGGGTGAGTAAAAAGAATGCAGCATTGGCCGCTCACTTGCTGCTGGCGGAGCCTGCGCCGGAATTCCTGGTCAAAGGTCTACCTGCCACCCTGCTAGTGGGAACGCCGCAATGCGTGGAATTTTGCCGAATCGTGGCGGTGCAAGAAATCATAGCGCCAGGCTCGACTCGATCCATGACTTACGCGCAATTGCAGCAACTTTCGACACTGGAACCAGTGACCGAATCACGCAAGATGCTCGACGCTTTGGCCGCCGTGGATCCTGTGATTGATTGGGCAGCGCTCAACAAAATCGTCACGCCTGATGACGTCGAAAAATCAGTCACTGACTCACTGAAAGTCGCCACGGACGCCTACGCCCGACACGCGAGGACGCTTGCCGAAAACGCTGAAACACTGACGCGTCAACTGCCAACCCGCAAAAGCGTGGCACTGGATATCCTCAAGCAGGTCGCCAAGGGTTGCACTTATCTTGAAAGCGACGTCCTTCAGCAAACGCGCAATCGTCCGCTGGAAGACGCTTACATTTCGCTAAAAATGTCACCTGTCGAGTTGCATATGTCCAACGACCTGGCGACCGGCAATTGGGATTTGAAAAAAGGGGAAAGCATCTATACAGCGTTCCCCAACATGCGCCGTAATCTGGTTTCTCCCGACGATGAGTTCTACCGTCAGTTCAATCGGGCTTATCTGGCGTATGCGCAAGCGATGAATACGCATTTGAAGCAAGCATTTACTTCAATGCCATTGCTCGACCGGATTCGATTGCTCAAGGGCAAGGTGACGATGTTCACCGTCAGACCCTCGGTCGCCAGACTCCAATCGATTACCGGTATCTCGGCCAATCCTATCGCGACGACCCTTGACGCCATTCTGAAAACGACTGAGCGCAAACCGACGGAAAGTCATAAAGAAATAGATGAAGCAAAGGGTCGCTACGGCGTAGTGGTCTGCAGCGAGTTCGAAGACCGGGTGACCTGTTACGAATTATTCACGCTGCACGGCGTCTGTCGCGAAAACACCGAGTTGGCCAAGCTTGTGCAAAGGGAAAACCTGTTGAGCGCTCCCGCTCGCAGCAATGAGACGAATTACTCTGCGCCTGCGAAAATTCATCAACTGCCGATGAACATCGAGTGTTATACCCATGGTGTAACGCCCGGTCTCGTGGACGTCAGTTCGGGGGTGATCGACAAAGTTGCCGAGTTGTCAGCCGTCGCGCCGCTGTCGCCAATAAATGGGTACTACCAGAGCTTCTACTCGACAGAGTTCGACCGTCTGGTGAACTTCGTACTCAAGCACAGACCCGTCGCGACTTACGATGAGTTGGTTAAAGAGTGCTGGGGCCAGACCCGGCTTGAAGCATTGCGTGCAAAACGGGACAAGGACCTGGACACGTTTCTCAACTTTGTCGTGCCCTTCAAGTCATGCATCGAAGATCTCGGTTCAGACGACATCGAGCGACAATTGGACGGAGCCAAGGCGTGCACCCTGGAAGCCGCGATGACCGTTCTGTTAGTGGTCGGAGCCATCGCAAAGATTGCCAGCCTGGCCGCCACGAGCATGAGTATCGCCACCAAGGCCAGCAAGATAGCTTCGACAGGCGTTGGCCTCGTCAACAACTTGATCAATCCGCTGGATGGAGCAGCCGATTTGCTTGTGAAGGGGGCCAAATTATTGCGTAAAGGCTGGCACAGCAGTGTGGCTGCCCTCGAAAGCGCCATTTACGATGCGCGCAAATGGTCGGGAAAGACGCCCTATCACGCACTTTCGAAGGCTGTCGATCCAGACACTATCCGCCTGGGCATCCGACAAACTGCGCAAGAATCCGCAGACGTGTTCCAGGTTTGGGGCATACGCCACAGTGATGAATGGTACGCGTTGAACCGTTTGGGCGAACCATGGGGCCCCGAGTTAAGAAACCTCAAACTGGTCAACAAATTCAACGTTCCAAACCCTTTCAAGCGAGCAAAACCGTTCAGCTACACCCGTGGATTTTTGAAAAAAGCCATTCCCCACGCCAAGAGTAAAATCGACAACACGATCCAGTTACTCTTGGATGGTCAGAACGATGATCTCAGATCCGTCATCAAGCATGTCTTCGGCATTGATTCGAGTGAGGCCATTGAACAAATAACCAGGAACTTGCGCGCCATGCGCAAGGATCTTGATTCGGTAGGTTTGCATAACATGGTCTTTCGGCCACCTGGTTCCGACGCAATCGCTGCGTTACATCCTCAAGCCTATAAACGTTGGCAAGCGGCCGTACGCTCAGGCGAGAAGCTGGACATCAACACAAGAACATTCCTGTCCATTTATCCTGACAACATGGATGAATATTACACGGTGGCGAAATTCGATGACGCCAGGGTCGGCGATATCCTCGTGCATGAGATGTCTCATGGTGCGCCGGACACGCTTGATTTGTACTACGGTGAAATAATACAAGGTGCCATCCCGGCAGAATACAACGCGGTCGGGTTACTGGAATTTGCCAGAGACGCGCACAAGGCCCATCCTCAAAATCTCAGTAACCCCCATTACCGCTTAGGTGTTTTAAAGGGTTACGAGGAGTTTAAAGCGACGATTTCGAGCCGACCAAAAATCGTACAAGAGTACCCTGCGTTGTTAAACGCCGAATCTTATTCATTGGCGGTTTCGTTGATCGACCAACATACAACCAACCATGCAACATTTATGTTCAACCTATCCACCATCACCAACTCGATCAATAACACAGCTCCCGGCGAATTTCTTTCCGGGCCGATCCTGCTCAATCTGGCCAAACCAAACTTTTAAACCCCGCAGATTTTCCGGGCCGCAGCACTGACAGAGGGCGCAGGCAACCACCAGTGTGGTTTAATTGCGCCCTTTTTTCGCCCACGCTTTGCTGCATAGGATCACCGCTAATGACTCAGCCCGTTACCAAAGTCCTGGTCATCGGATATGTCTGGCCCGAACCGCGCTCGTCCGCCGCCAGTGGCCACGTCATGCAGATCCTCGAAACGTTTTTGCAACAGGGTTGGGACATCACCTTCAGCAGCCCCGCCGGCCCCGGCGAACACAAGGCAGACCTCTCTGCGCTGGGTATTCGCGAAGTATCCATTGAACTCAACAACAGCAGTTTCGACGTATTCATCAGTGAACTGGCGCCGGATATTGTGCTGTTCGACCAGTTCATGATGGAGGAGCAGTTCGGCTGGCGGGTTGAAAAGCACTGCCCCGAGGCCCTGCGTGTGCTGGAAACCTCCGACCTGCAGAGCCTGCGACATGCCCGCCATCAGCGGCTCAAGGATCGCCTGAAAGCCAACAGCGATCAGGACGACTTCAGCGAGCTGTTTGCGCCGGCATTGCGCGAAGAGTTTGAGTTGATGGCCGATACTGATCTGGCCAAACGGGAAATCGCGGCGTTGTACCGCTGCGATCTGAACCTGATGATCTCCGAAGTTGAAATCGAGTTGCTGGTCGAGCAATTCGGCTTGCCGCGTCAGTTGTTGCATTGGTGCCCACTGATGATTGACCTGCCAAATGCCCCCCCTGCGGCCTTCACCGATCGAGCGCACTTTGTAAGCATCGGCAACTTCCGGCATGCGCCCAACTGGGATGCGGTGCTCTGGATGAAATCCATCGTCTGGCCACTTATACGTCAGCAATTGCCGCAAGCGCAGTTGCACATCTATGGCGCGTACACACCGCCCAAGGCCACGGCGTTGCATAACACTGCGCAGGGTTTTCACGTGATGAACTGGGCCGAAGACGCGTTGCAGGTCATGTCCGCCGCCCGGGTTTGCCTGGCCCCGCTGCGCTTCGGCGCCGGTATAAAGGGCAAACTGGTTGACGCCATGCTGTGCGGCACACCGAGTATCACCACCCCCATTGGAGCGGAGGGCATGCATGCCGGTCAGCCGTGGCCCGGTGCCGTCGCGCTTTCGGCGACCGAGTTGGCCAACCAGGCCGTTCGCCTCTATCAGGATGAAACGCAGTGGCAGGCGAGCCAATTGGCGGCAAACACCTTGCTCGGCGAGCGCTACCAACGGGCAGTGCATGGTCAGGCGCTGATCGAAAAGCTGCGTGATTGCCAACTGAACTTGCCGACACTCAGAGCCAATAACTTTATCGGCAGCATGTTGCGGCATCATGCGCACAAAAGTACTCAATATATGGCGCAATGGATTGAAGCAAAAAACCGCAATACGTCGCCAACGTGACGACCAGTAACCGGTCGTGACGACACACTCTGCATGACTACCGATATTGGCCAAACAAATATCAAGCGCTATAACCATCCGCTCTCGCTTCAATAATGACTTTCATTACTCACTTGTGCCGGATGGATAACATGACGCAACTCAACAGACAAGTACTGCCTCTTTACGAGTGGATGAATGCAGCCCCGGAAATCGACACACTTTCACTCAATGAGTTGACATTGCCAGGCACCCATAACGCCGGTTGCGACCTGGAAGCCGACTATTCCAATGTATTCACGCGTAACTGGTTCGCCTGCCAGGACGTATCCTTTTACAGTCAGCTCAACCGCGGCGCCCGAGCGCTTGATGTGCGCCTGGTTTACAACCCCCATGCGAACGGGCTTGAAAAGTTCCGGTTTGTACACGACAAGACCTGGTCTTCGCGCACGCTGGCCGACCTTGTTCGCGACATCAAAGCGTTTCTCGAGAGAAGTTTTAATGAGTTCATCATTTTGGACTTTCACAAAATCGAACACGGCGTTGAACCCTTCGATTTCAAATACTTCAATGAGGTAATGAAGGTGCAACTGGGTGAGCACATTATCCCCACTGTCAACAGACACCTGACACTTGCCCAATTAAAGGACGTCAGCCGACTTCAGCGAGTGCTGGTCACCGCACCTGCCAACCGCCACCTGGACCGAACCGTCTTCGGCGCGCAAATAACCCATCAATGGGCCGGCAGTGACTTTCTGAAAGTTGTCGGAGATACCCTGGAGCAGATAGCTCAACCCCAACACACGCGCCTGCAGGCGTTCATTGCCAGAGTGTTGGCTGAGCCTCGCGAAAAGTCGGCACCCTGGTCGCTGTCGGCCGCCATCTATGACGCTGGCGGGCCTGTCAGAATGCTTGATCAGCTCGACACGTGGTTCGATCCAGACAACAGTGACTGGGTAGAAAAATGCAGCATTATCAACTTCGATTTCATAAAAAACTCAAAGCTCGTTTATTTCTGCTATCTGGCGAATATCAAGAAGGCCGCTGAAAAATCCCGAGGGCATTCTTCCTATATCCTCCGCCATTCAAACAGCTGATAAACAGTAAACCAAGCGAATCATGTTCGCCAAGTAACAAAGAAAAGTCACTTGGCGACATTACATAGCGCAAGCTCGCATCAACCGATACACGAATTGCATTAAACAAAGCATTGGCCAAACAAGCCCCAGACACTATAAACATCCTGCGCGCACAACTTCTATAACTTTACGCAGGACAATGAAATGCTTAACACCAAACTCGAAAACATTCCACTTAATCAATGGATGTCCGCCATCCCGCAACTTGATAACTTGTCCCTTTTTGAACTGACACTGCCTGGAACGCATAATGCGGGCTGTGACTGGAAAGCCTCGTACGCATTGCTTCCAGGCAAAAACCTCATCGCCTGCCAGGATGATTCTTTCTACGCGCAACTCAACCTCGGTGCCCGAGCACTGGATGTTCGCCTGGAGTATCACGACAAAGCCAAAGGTTTCAGTCAGTTCCGTTTTCAGCACAACGGGTATCTTGCTTCGCGAACCCTTGAAGATCTTGTTCGCGATGTCAACAGATTCCTCTCGGAAAGGCCGGATGAATTCATCATCCTCGACTTTCATGAACTGAAAAAAGGTGACAGTGAGTTCAACTTCATCAAGTTCAGGGATTTGATGCTGCAACATCTTGGCGAACGGATGATTCCCAGCCATAACGTGTACCGCTCACTTGGCCAACTCAAACAATCAAGCACTCTGCAAAGAGTCCTGGTTACAGCGTCGATGCCGTGGAACGCAAACGACAATCGGTTTTACTCACCAATCAACCACAAATGGATCGGCCAAAGCCTTGTCAGCACCACTGACTTGCACCAATTCATTACAAAGGTAATGGCCGAGCCCAGGAGCAGGAAAAACCTCTGGTCGCTCTCTGCTACATGTTTTTCGTTTCCCGGCGGGCCAAAGCGAATTCTTGATGATCTGGACACCTGGTTCTCCCCGGACAGGACAGGCTGGGCGAAGCTGTGCAACATCATCAATTTCGATTTTATTAAAGACTCGAAAATTGTGTTTTATTGCTGTCTGGCCAATCTTGAGAAAGCTAACGAGAAGGCGCAGTAACGCTGCGCGTGCAGTCTGATTGAGTCAGCTCCATGGAATGCCCTCGCAACGAACTGGCGCACGCCACGGCAAACGAGGCATGATCGGCGGGCGATAATAAAAAAAGCTGCCCGCCATGACCCGAACCGCCCGCGTGACCGACCCTTCATACGAGTTGATGGATGACCATAACGGGTTGTCCATCATCTACCGCCAGCACGGCTTCCCCTGCCCGCTGGTACGTTGGCATTTCCACAAGGAATACGAACTGCATCTGATCGTCGCCAGCGCCGGAAAGGTGTTCATCGGCGACTACATCGGCAACTTCTATCCCGAAACCCTGTTTCTCACCGGGCCCAATCTGCCGCACAACTGGATCAGCCAGGTAGATGAAGACGAAGTAGTTGAAAAGCGCGACATGCTGGTCAACTTCACCGATGAATTGTTCGAAGACGGCCATCAGGTTTTCGCCGAACTCAAATCCCTTGCACCGCTGCTGGAGCGTGCGCAGTACGGTATCGAATTCCGCTGCAAGCACACGATTCGCCAGGCCATGACGCTGATGCAGCGCATTGCCGATTCCAGAGGCATTACCCGCCTCGGCCACTTCTTTATCCTGATGGAATTGCTCGCTGCGAGTGATGACTATCAATTACTCTCGGGCGCCACTAACACGCAACTGGCCGATGAACACAACATCGACCGCACCAACCGCGCCGTGGACTACATCTTTGCGCACTACGCCCGGGATATTTCACTGGAGGAAGTCGCGGAACACCTGAGTATGACACCCACTTATTTCAGCCGAGTGTTCAAACAGGCCACCGGGCGCAACTTCATCGAGTTCGTCAATCGCCTGCGCATCAGCAAATCCTGCGAACTGCTGGCTGACGGCGACAAACCGGTGACCGACGTGTGTTTCGAATCCGGCTTCAACAACATTTCCAATTTCAATCGGCGTTTTCAGCAGCTCAAGGGCATGACGCCGTCGCATTATCGACGGCTCGCGGTGCAGCGCCTGACCGAACAGAACCGTCTCTGACAACACAATTCCCCCCTGAGTGCGAGCCTGCTCGCGAAGGCGGAAGATCAGTTGGCAAATCTGTCGCTGACACACCGTTTTCGCGAGCAGGCTCGCTCCCACAAAGCACGTCGCAATGCTCTGAAACCAATACGTATCCGATAGCCGTACACGGCTGGAAAGCCCTGCCCTGCGTTGCCCCCACAAAAGCTCAGTGCAAAAAAGTATCGATAAAAGTGCTAGGGATGATTTGTCAGCCCTGCGATTGAAGGCTGTAATCAGTGCACATTCTTCCTGTCGTCGGAAGACACAAAAACAATAACTGTCCTTCTGCCTCCCACCGGACGCAGAAAAGGAGTGCACGATGCAACCCACTGCAAAAGCTCTGCTTGCCCTCACCTGCATGACCCTCAGCAGCGTCAGCCTTGGCGCCCAGACCCTGACCATCGCCACCGTCAACAACAGCGACATGATCCGCATGCAAAAACTCTCGAAAACCTTCGAGGCCGAGCATCCGGACATCAAACTCAATTGGGTGGTGCTCGAAGAAAACGTTCTGCGCCAACGCCTGACCACCGACATCGCTACTCAGGGCGGTCAGTTCGACGTGTTGACCATCGGCATGTACGAAGCGGCACTGTGGGGCGCCAAGGGTTGGCTGGAACCGATGAAGGATCTGCCGGCCAGTTACGCCCTCGACGACGTGTTCCCGTCGGTGCGTGAAGGCCTTTCGGTCAAGGGTTCGCTGTACGCCCTGCCGTTCTACGCGGAAAGCTCGATCACCTATTACCGCACCGACCTGTTCAAGGATGCCGGCCTGACCATGCCCGAGCGTCCGACCTGGGAACAGATCGCCGGTTTCGCCGAAAAACTCACCCACAAAGACAAAGAGCAATACGGCATCTGCCTGCGCGGCAAGGCGGGCTGGGGCGAGAACATGGCGCTGATCACCACGGTTGCCAACGCCTACGGCGCGCGCTGGTTCGATGAACAGTGGAAGCCGGAATTCAGCGGGCCGGAATGGAAAAACGCGCTGAACTTCTACGTCGACACCATGAAGAAATCCGGTCCTCCGGGCGCCTCCAGCAACGGCTTCAACGAAAACCTCGCGTTGTTCAACAGCGGCAAATGCGCAATGTGGGTCGATGCCAGCGTCGCCGGCTCGTTCGTCACCGACAAGACCCAGAGCAAGGTCGCTGATCACGTCGGCTTCACCTTCGCCCCGCATCAGGTCACCGACAAGGGTTCGGCCTGGTTGTATTCATGGGCGCTGGCGATCCCGACCAGCTCCAAAGCCAAGGACGCCGCGAAAGAATTCAGCGCCTGGGCGACCTCCAAAGAATACGGCGAACTGGTCGCCAAAACCGACGGCATCGCCAACGTTCCGCCGGGCACTCGTGCGTCGACCTACAGCGACGCATACATGAGCGCCGCGCCGTTCGCCAAGGTCACGCTCGAATCACTGAAAGCGGCTGATCCAGGCAAACCGACGCTGAAACCGGTGCCGTATATCGGCATTCAACTGGTGACCATTCCTGAGTTCCAGGCCGTGGGTACGCAGGTGGGCAAGCTGTTCTCGGCGGCGCTGATCGGCCAGACCACGGTGGATCAAGCCCTGGCTGCGGCGCAGCAAACCACTGAACGCGAGATGAAGCGCGCCGGTTATCCCAAGTAACCCGCAAAGCTCGCTCCTGCCTTTTGTAGGAGTGAGCCTGCTCGCGATGGCGGTTTTCAATCTGAAACAGACGGTGACTGACACACCGCCATCGCGAGCAGGCTCACTCCTACATTAGATCTCCATAGGTCTGTATGACTCGGTTGTGATCACCATGAATACTTCAACTGCCAAAGCCCACCTCGACCTGTCGCCACCTGCGCGCAAGGTCCGCGTACGCAATCCCGGCTGGTTTCTGGTCAGCCCTTCGGTGGCCCTGTTGCTCCTGTGGATGATCGTGCCGCTGGGCATGACCATCTACTTCTCGATGATCCGCTACAACCTGCTCTACCCCGGTGAAAACGAATTCGTCGGGCTGGAGAACTTCACCTATTTCCTCACCGACTCGGGCTTCATGCCGGGCGCCACCAACACGCTGTTGCTGGTCGGTAGCGTGCTGTTGATCAGTGTGGTGTTGGGCGTGTTGATCAGTGCGTTGCTGGAGGCCAGCGAATTTCTCGGTCGCGGCATCGTCCGGGTCATGCTGATTTCGCCGTTCTTCATCATGCCCACGGTCGGTGCGTTGATCTGGAAGAACCTGATCTTCCATCCGGTCTCGGGGATCCTCGCCTACATCTGGAAGTTGTTCGGCGCGCAACCAGTGGACTGGCTCGCGCACTACCCGCTGCTGTCGATCATCATCATTGTCTCGTGGCAGTGGCTGCCCTTCGCCATCCTGATTCTGATGACCGCGATGCAGTCGCTGGACCAGGAACAAAAAGAAGCCGCGCGCCTCGACGGTGCCGGGCCGATCGCGATCTTCTGGCACCTGACCCTGCCGCATCTGGCGCGGCCGATTGCCGTGGTGGTGATGATCGAAACGATCTTCCTGCTGTCGGTGTTCGCCGAGATTTTCACCACCACCAACGGCGGCCCCGGCTACGCCTCGACCAACCTCGCCTACCTGATCTACAACCAGGCACTGGTGCAGTTCGACGTCGGCATGGCCTCGGCGGGCGGCTTGATTGCCGTGGTTATCGCCAACATCGCCGCGATCATTCTGGTGCGGATGAT
>Ga0213828_1001912_pt1 | contig 16060 bp, 13 predicted proteins | sample MC6MC0897MG_FD_180664 | JGI IMG/M metagenome (GOLD analysis project Ga0213828, IMG submission 180664) | Enriched soil aggregate microbial communities from Iowa State University, Ames, United States - MC6-MC0897-MG | ecosystem: Environmental > Terrestrial > Soil > Unclassified | place: USA: Iowa... | reverse complement strand
CTGCCGGCCTGCAACCTCAGCACTGAATTGTGGGCCGTGTCGGCGTACAGGATCGCCACCGATTGCTCCGACCCCGTGCCCGGGACAATGCGGCCGGCGTTCGTGATCACAGTGTTGGCGCCCACGACGTGTATGCCATAGCCGCCCAACGACGTGCCGCCAGCGCTTGACCCCGTAGGCCCGCCTTCGGCGCCGCCGCCTCTGCCCCCCAGGCCACCGGGCGCGCCGCCACCTCCGCCTCCGGCGCCGGTCCGGGAAGAAACGATGTTCGCGCCGTTCGTGCCATTCAGGTTGTTGGAGGCGCCAGGCTGCCCGCCACCCGCGCCGTAGGCCAACCCGCCGCCGGCCCCGGCCGCGCCACCGCAACCACTATCGGCGCCGTTGCCGCTTTCGCAGCCAAACGGATTGAGGCTGCCGCCCGCACCGCCGCCGCCGGCGCCATAAAAAGCGGTGCCCACGGTGCCATCCAGCCCTGGCTGACCGCCGTTGCCGCCGTCGCCTGGCAGCATAGGCACTCCATTCAAGGGAATATCGCCGCCACCGCCGCCGCCGCCGCCCGCGCCGCCCACGCCATCGCCACCTCGCCCCCCGGCGGCCGACCCCATGTTGAACGCGCTGCCGCCGCCGCCCCCGCCGCCGCCACCGGCGCCCCCTTGCATCAGATCCCGGTTGGTCAACACCGCGCCGTCCGCGGACAGCTCGACACCGTGTCCGCCCTGGCCGCCATTGCCGCCGGCTCCGCCGCTGCCGCTTACCTGGCCCCCGCCCCCGCCGCCACCGCCGCCACCGCCACCCGCGCCGCCGATCAGACGTTCCGCGTTCTCGAACGGCGTGGTGTCCGTGATAACGACAGCGGTGTGCCCGGCGCCGCCATCGCCGCCGCGCATGCCGGATGTGCCACCCAAGCCGGCGACACCGCTTTCACCGATAATGTCCGCCAGCGCCGAAACCGGCGCCAGCAACGTCACGCTCGCGATGAAACACGTTGCACGGCGGTGTCTGAAAGCACCTGGACCGGCGTTCCCGCGATCAACGAATATGGATTTCTTTATTTTTGCGTGACCGGTTGCCTTTGAAACCGCATGCACGCCGCTTTCCACAGAATCGCACCCGCAACGCATGTTCCCCCCTGCTTGGATTGGCTGATAAATCCGCGTCGTCATCACGCCCAGCGAGTGGACCGGGAGCGGCGCAGCCAATTTCAATTGGTCGCGCTCGACGCAGGACGTTTGCATTAGGGGGCAATGCTAGAAAACCCTTCCGAATAAACATTGAGCACAAATACTCTGACTGAATCAGATCTGTCTGGTATTCATGTTTTGACGAGGATTGGATCGCCGGGCACAGAGACTAAAAATCTGCAATAGCGCGCGGTTTTTTTGCTTGTGTGAGGCGCCGGGCGCCCGGCCCGGCGCTCAAGCGTGCGTTTCAGCTGTGGTGTCCGCCTCGGGGCGCGAGCGCCGGAGCGCCCACGCGCTATCTGCCTCGCCGTGCGCCAGCCGTCGCTGCGTGACTCGCGCCTTCCATGCGAACCCGAGCGCCATGGCCAGCGCGGTCGCATCCACGCCCAACGTTGCTGCCGACGAGTGCGCCCACAAGCCGGTTGACGGCGCCACCACGCCCAACAGTGAAGTCAACGGAATTGCCAATGTGAACGCGGCCGCCAGCCATAGCAGATGCACCGCCGCCGCGGCACCGCCTCGCAAGAACGACCAGACAATGGCCCCGAAGAACGCCGCGTAGTACAGCCCTTTGATCCACATGTCCAAGTCGGCGACATTCCCATGCAAACCCTTGGCGGCGAACATCATGAGCGAAATGCCGCACACGCTGCCCAGGCACACGCCCACTGTCGCGGACGCCATCAACCGCGTGTCGAGCCGCTGCACCGGCACCGCGCCGGTTCGCCGGTCCGCGCGCTTGCGCCGCGACTCGATCCAGAGCAGGTTGCCGCTGTAGAACAGCCACGCGCCCGCCAGCCCCAGCAGGAAATACAACCACTGCACCGCCGCGCCGCCGAAGGACGCCATGTGCAATGCAAAGAAGCTGCTGACCCACAGGTTGGCCGCATCCTGGCGACCCGGCAGGTAGTCGGTGTTGAGCACCTTGCCGCTGTACGGGTCCATCGCCACGAAGCCGCCGCGGGCGCGGGGCGACACCGCGGCCGGGTCCTTGCCCCAGATGCGGACGATGGCGCGTGGCGCGGTCACCTGCGTGTACTGCAGCGCAATGGGCGCGAACGATGGCGACAGCCTGCGCGCATGCTGCAGCAACTCTTGCGGCGGCAGCATGGCGGACGGATCGCGCGGCGCGGCGTCGGGCGTAGCGCCACCACCGCGCTGAAATACCGATTCCAGCTTGCCGCCGTACATCAGCCGGTCCTGAATGTCGTAGATGCCATCGTGAAACGCGAACACGACCGAGCTGAGCGCCATCACGATATGGAACGGCAGCGAGATGATGCCCACCACGTTGTGCGCGTCCAGCCACATGCGTTTGCGGTTCTTTCCCACCCGCAGCGCGAAGAAGTCTTTGACCAGCGAAGGAAGCAGAACGATGACGCCGGACACCAGCGCAATCGCGTACAGCGACGCGACGACGCCCATGAACCAGCGGTTGGGGTCGCTGTCCGCCGGCAAACCGACCACGCGATGCAGCACGTCGATGAAATTGCCCAGCCCGCTGGGCCTGGCCTCGCCGATCTGCGCGGCCCCGGCCGCGTCCAGGCGGGCGACATAATGCCGCACGGATGATTCGTCATGGTCGTCGGCCTGCGGGTCGCGCACTTCCCATGCCATGCGCGCAGGCACGTTCTCGGTGGGCTGCAGATGAATGGTGAAGCCCTTGGCCACGTCGGGCCGCGCCGCCAGCGTCTTGGCGATCAGGTCGGGCGCGGTGTCAAGCGGCGCCATCGCCACGTCAGGCCGCGGCGACGCCCAGCGCGCGATAGGTTCCTTGAAGAGGGTCAGCGCCCCCGCGTAGAACGCAATGAACAGCGCCATGCCGGTCAGAATGCCCGTCCAGGTATGGACGGATTTGTAGATGCGGATGTAGTCGGCTCGCATGATGGCGATCCTCCTGCTTATAACGCGCCGGCCGCGTACAGCCCGCCGTACAGCGCCAGGCAGATCCCGCCCAGCCAGCACCAGGCGCGCAGACCGCTGCCGAAGAAGTAGACGGTGGACGCGATGCCCAGCCACACGGGCGGCACCAGCCACATGGCAAGCTGCGAGCGCGTCGCAAGCGGTACGGCGGAAGTCAAGGCGGCCAGCAGCGCGCTGGCGCCCAGGGCGATCGCGAATCCCAACAACGTGCCGGCCAGGGTCTTTGAGACCCAGTCACGGCGGATGGGCGCGGGCTTAGCGGGCGTCATCGCGTACTCCCCCGGGCATGACTCTGCCGTACATCCGACGCAATACGCCCAGATGCGGAATCAGGCAGAAGAACAGCATCAGCGCCGTACAGAATACGAACACCGCGGTGACCACGGTGAATCCGTACAAGCACCCCCAGCCGCCCAACGCCAGCAGCGCGATGCCTGCCGTGCGGGCGGGCGCGGCAGGCCACGGAGCGCTTGCCCACTGCTGGTTGGGCGATGCGCGATAGATGCAGAAGCAGCCGATGCACACGGCAATCAGGCTGGCAAGAATGAGGACTGGCATGGTCACCCCGGAATGAATGATGTCTGGGTCCGCCGCACGCCCCGATCGCTGGAACGGAGGGCGCGGCGGACGCCATGCAGGCCGCCTGTCAGAAGGTGATGGCGGCGGACGCCATGACGCTGCGGGCGGGCCCCAACGTCGCAATGGGCGTGGTGTCGCTGAAGATGCCCGCGTAGTAATACTTGTTGAACACGTTGTTGACGTTCAGGCGCAGCACCACGTCGCGGCCATTGACCTTCGTCGCATAGCGCGCGCCCAGGTCGACCTGGCCCCAGCCGGGGATCTCGATGTTGTTGGCCGAATCCGCGTACTGGCGCGACGTCGCCTGGACGCGTCCGGTCAGCGTCAGGCCAGGCACCCACGGCGTATCCCATTCCACCCCGGTGTTGACCTGCCAGCGCGGCGCGCCGACGGCAGTATTGCCGTTGTAGCGTCCGTATGAAGTCTTGACCTGCGTGCCCTGCGTGTACGTGACGCCGCCCAGCACGCGCACGCCCTGCGCGATCTCGCCAAACGTATTCCACTCGACGCCGCGCACGCGCTTTTCGCCACCGTCCGCATAGGTGGGCTGGGCGGTGGAGCCTTCGGTCACGAGCATCGGCTTGTCGATCTCGAAGAGCGCCAGCGTGTTGGTGAAGGTGCCGGCGTTCCACTTCACACCCAGCTCCTTCTGCTTGGTCTTGTAGGGGGCAAAGACTTCGCCAAAGTTGGTTGCGGTGGTGTCGGTGACGCTGTCGCCCTTGCTCAGGCCTTCCACGTAATTCGCGTAGAACGACAGATCGGGCCCCCACGGCTTGACGACGACGGCCACGGCTGGCGTCACGGCGTCTTCGTCGTAGCGCGCCGTGGTCTTGCCGGTCTTGTCGAAGTTGCTGGTCTTCACGCGCTGGTTGCGCACGCCACCGGTCACGCGCAGCTTGTCGTCCAGGAACGACATGGTGTCGACCAGCGCCAGGCTGGTCAGCGTGTTCTCGCTGGTTTTGGGCGGGCTGCCCGGCAGTGCCGGCATGACCGGCGTGATGGGGTTGTAGATGTTGGAGCGGAACACCGATGCCGGACCGGTGGCCGATCCGTCCTCGAGCTTGAGGTAGGACGCCTGCAGCACGAGTTCATGGCCCACGCTTCCCGTCTTGAAGCGCGTGCGCAAGCCGCCCTCGGCGGTAGTGGCATCGGTGTAGGCGCGCTGGCCTACGATCTGGCCGGTGAAATCGCCGTTGGGTTGGATCTGCCGGGCATGCGTGCCGTTGATGAGGCCGGACTGGTCGCTGTCACGCCGGCCCACGCCCCCGAACGCCGACACGTGCTCATTGAAGCGGTACTCGGCCTGCCCCATGACGGCGTTGCTCTGGATGCTGCCGTAGGCGGTGCTGAACTGGTTGATGCGAGGATCGGGCGCGACCGGCACCACCGGGCTCGCAAACCAGAACATGGCCGGCGTGCCGCCCGTGAATGATTCCTGGCTGTGGTAGGCGTCGATGGACGCCGTCAGCGCGCTGCCGCGGTAATCCAGGCCAGCCGATAGGAATTCGCGCTTTCTGGACTGGCCGTCCAGCGTGGTGGCGCCGTCGCTGAACGAACCGTTGACGCGCGCGCCCCATTCGTTGCGGGTCCCAAAGCGCCGGCCGGCGTCAATCGTGGTGCCCAGTTGCCCATCCGACAGCCAGTCCACGCCGAACGTGGCCGTGGGCGTGTCGGTCGCACGCTTGGTGACCAGATTCACCGTTCCGCCCACCGCGCCGCTGGGCGCCATGCCGCTGAACAGCGCGTTGGGCCCCTTCAGCACTTCAACCCGCTCGACGAATTCCACGGGCGTGCGGCCCATGGGCGCCAGGCCGTACATGCCGTTGATGGCCACGTCGTTCTGGTTGACGTCGAAACCCCGGATGCGGAAGTTCTCGTAGGCGTGGCCGCTGGAGGTCGTGAAGCGCACGGACGGATCGTTCGCCATGACGTCGGCCAGCGTGCGCGCCTGCTGGTTCTTGATGAGTTCGGACGTATAGCTGGTGACGTTGAACGGCGTGTCCATGACGGACCGGTTTCCCATCAGGCCGAGCCGCGCGCCTTCTGCGACTTGGCCCCCGGCATAGACCGGTGGCAGGTCCCCGTCGCCCAAGGCGCCCGCCGTCACGGTGACCGGCTGCAACGTCGTCGCCTGCTGCGCGTCCTGCGCGTACGCCGCGTGCAACGGCAACATCAGGGTGAGCGCCACGCCAGGGGCGATTCGCGCTACCCGCGAATCCATTAAAAACAATTTTTCCTCAGACACTTTCCACGCCCCAAGTTCAATGCAAATGAGAATGATAGGCGCTTATCTTACGAAAAATATCGTTAACACGGCAGTGGTCAGCCTGGCGCGCGCGAAGAATTTGCGCTCGCGCAAACGATTCGATGTGGACCTGTTTTAATTCCGCCACACGTCCTGCGCTCGGTCGGATGACGCTATGCAAGCGACTGCAGTTGATCCGCCATGAACTCGATGAACAGCCGCGCCCGCATGGGCGCGTGGCGGCCGAAAGCGTGCAGCACGGACACCGGCACGCGGGGCAATTGCGCCTCGGGCAGCACCTCGGTCAGCCGCCCGGCCGCAAGGTCGTCGGCGACCGCCAGCCGCAGGATCTGGATAATGCCCAGGCCGCCCAACGCGGCCGCGCGCAGCGCCGTGCCGTCGTCGGTGTCGAACACGCCCTCCGGGCGCACCACCTCCCCCGATGCAAACGTGATGGGAAAAGGGCTTCCGGCCAGCAGATATCGCACATGCGCGTGGCGCGGCAGATCACCGATGCTGCGCGGTGTGCCACACCGCTTCAGATACGCAGGCGACGCCACCAGCGTCAGTGGCAGTTGCGCCAGTTGCCGCGCATTCAGTTCCGAATCCGCGACACGGCCCGCGCGGATCGCAAGGTCGAATCCTTCGCGGATCAGATCCACATGGCGGTCGGCAAGACTCATTTCCAGCTTCAGGTCCGGGTGCGCGGGCAGGAAGCGGTTGACGATGGGCGTCATCAGCAAGCGCCCCAGGTCGCCGGGCGCCGTGATCCGCAGGCGCCCTTGCGCGGTCGCTGCCGGCTGCATCACCTCGCTGGCATCATCCAACGCTCGCAGCAGCGGCGACACGCGCTCGTAGTAGGCCGCCCCCTCGGGTGTGAGCGACAGCACTCTCGTAGAGCGCTGGAACAGCCGGATGCCGAAACGCCGCTCCAGCCGCGCGATGGCCTTGGACACGGCAGAAGGCGACGTGCCCAGGATCCGGCCGGCGCTGCTGAAGGAGCCGGCCTCGACGGCAGTGGCAAAGGCAACCAACGCGGAAACGTCAGGCGGCATGTCCATTGATGACCTTGCGGAATAGGTGCTTGTACAAAGACCTCCTATTTAACGCCTTCTAGAATAGATAGAGTGGGCTTTCCTTCATCTTTCTGGAAAAACCATGACCCAACTACAGGGAAAAGTCGCCCTCATCACCGGGGGCAACAGCGGCATCGGGCTCGCTTCCGCCCTCGCCTTCGCCCAGGCCGGCGCGCAGATCGTCATCCTGGGCCGCCGGCAGGACGCGGTGGACGCAGCCGTGCGCGCCATCGGCCATGACGCGCTGGGTATCACGGGGGACGTGGCCGACCTGGACACGCACGACCGCGTGGCCGCCGACGTCCGGCAACGCTTCGGCGGCCTGGACATCTACCTGGCCAACGCGGGCGTCGCCATTCTGGAGCCGTCGGCGCAGGTGTCCGTCGAACACTTCGACCGTCAGTTCGCCACCAATACGCGCGGGGTGTTTTTTGGCGTGACCAAAGCCCTGCCCGTACTGAACGAGGGCGCGTCCATCATCCTGGTCAGCTCGATTGCCAGCGCCAAGGTACTGGAAGGCCATGCCGTCTATGCGGCAAGCAAGGCCGCCATCGAAGCCATGGCCCGCAGCTGGGCGTTGGAACTGAAGGCGCGGCGCATCCGCGTCAATGTCATCAGCCCCGGCCCGGTGGATACGCCCATCCTGGAAAAGCTGGGACTGCCCGCTGATCAGCGCGCGGGGCTGGACGATGCCATGGCCGCCGCCATCCCGCTGGGCCGGATGGGCCGCCCCGACGAACTGGCGCGTGCCGCGCTGTATCTGGCCAGTGACGAGAGCAGCTTTGTCACAGGCGCCAACCTGCGGCTGGACGGGGGCATGGCGCTGACGTAGTGCGCTGCCGCACAGAGAGGATGTCAGCCGGAGGCATCAATGCCGAGCAATTTGGCTCGACGCGACTCAAGGAGACGCCGCGTGTTTTCCAGTTCCTTTTGCAGCAGTTCGGCATCTGGCAGCACGGTACGGTAGTTTGCAGCCACCACCTTGTTCGGCAAGCCATCCAGCGCATACCTTGCCAGGGCGTGGTCTTTATCCGCGCACAGTATCAGGCCCACAGGCGGGTTTTCATCCGGGTAGGTCCAATGTTCCTTGGCGTAGTTGCAGTACATGTGCATCTGGCCCACATCGGCGTGGGTCAGGTTTCCCAGCTTTAGATCGACGATGACCAGGCAACGCAACCTGCGATGAAAGAACAGCAGATCGACGCGATACCAGGTCTGGTCCAGGCGCAACCTGCGTTGCCGCCCGACGAAGGTGAACCCTTCGCCCAACTCCAGCAAAAAGTCTTCCAACCGCTGGATCAGAGCCGCTTCCAGATCAGATTCCGAATACTCGTCTTTAAGGTCGAGAAACTCCAGCACATACGGATCCTTGATCGCGTCATTGGCCATAACGGGATCTTCCGGCTTCGGCATTGCCCCTTTGGTCAACATGGCCGCCTTGTCCTTGGACAAAGCCGTTCGTTCGTAGAATTGACTGCCGATCTGGCGGTCTAGCTGCCGCACGCTCCAGCCTCCACGCAACGCCTCGGCCTCGTAGAACCGTCGGGCATGCGAGTCCTTTACCGACAGCAGCCGAACATATGCAGACCAAGGAAGCGTGAAGCGTTGCGAGAGTTCGGAGAGGCTAAAAATCCCAGGCGCCGTCTGGGATTTGTCGCAAGGCGCCTGGTTCTCCAATTTCCCAGACGGTGTCTGGGAAATCTTTGGCTCGGGGTACGCAAGAAAGAAGCGTCGCATGCTTTCCAGGTTGTTGACGCCGAACCCCCGCCCAAATCGGGCCGTCAGATCAGCAGACAGACGTTCCAACAACTGCTCGCCGTAGCCGGCCCGCCGTCTGCCCTTCTGCTCCGCTTCGACGATCCGGCGGCCAATCTCCCAATAGCTGGCCGTCATCAGTGCATTGACGCTGCGCGCCGCCGCCTGGCGCGCGGCATCCAGCAGTGCCACGATGCCGCCGTGAAAAGCGCCATAACCGGCCGGCGCGGCGCCAGGGCTCGTCACTGCGGGCATCTTTCTTGTCATGCTGTCATCTCCTTCGAATGCAACGGGCCGTCCGCACACTGTATCGACGCTGATCAGCCTGCGTAGCACGGCAAGGGTCAAATTTGTCCCGCCAGACCATCCGCCAATCAGCGCTACAATCCGCGCCGGATTCCCGCCGAGCGTGCCCCGCGCCACCCGGCCCGCGCCCAAGCGCATGGCATTGCCCTCCCAAGCCAGGCGAACCATGACGCATTCCCCCAAACCCCATTGATCGTTTGTCCGGTCGCACCGGATGCTTTTGCTGTTCTGGAAATCGAGGATTTCATGTCTCGGCAGTTGTTGGGCCTGGTGCTCGGGCCCCTACTTGGCTTGTTCGTTGTCTGCATCGGCAACGCTTTCATCTCTTCCCTCACGACCCTGCAGTTGGACGCCGCCGGCGAATCGGCCACGGTGGTCGGCATCATTTCGTCGTCGTACTTCATCGGTTTGACCCTGGGCGCGATCTTCAATGACCGCCTGATCCTGCGCATCGGCCATATCCGTGCCTACAGCAGCTTTGCGTCGCTGATCGCCGTGACGGTGCTGCTGCAGGGCCTGATCTTCAATCGCGAGGCGTGGTTCGTGCTGCGCCTGATCAACGGCTGGGCAAGCGTCGGCGTCTTTCTGGTGGTCGAGAGCTGGCTGCTGCTGGCGGGCGATGCCAAGATGCGCGGACGTCTGCTGGCGCTGTACATGATCGCGCTGTATGGCTCGGGCATGCTGGGCCAGCTGGAGCTGGGCGCGATCACGCGGCTGGGCGACATGGCGCCGTTCATGGTAGCCGGCCTGCTGGCGTCGCTGTCGGTGCTGCCGATGGTGATCATTCCGCGCGTCTCGCCGCTGGTGGAACGTGTCGAGCCGCTGCTGCCGCAGCATCTGGCGCGCATGACGCCCACGGGCGTGATGGGTTGCTTTGGCTCGGGCGTGGCCATTGCCGCCGTCTACACCCTGCTGCCGCTCTATCTGCAGCGCATCGGCCTGGACGTTGCCGAGGTCGGCAAGATGATGGGCGCGGTGATTCTGGGCGCCATGGTGCTGCAGTACCCGGTGGGACGCTGGTCGGATCTGCGAGACCGGCAGGTGGTGCTGATCGCGCTGGCTGTATTCTGCGCCGTGCTCAGCCTGCTGATCCTGATGCTGCCGCCGGGCTCGTCCTTCTTGATGCCGCTGCTGTTCCTGCTGGGCGGCGGCGTCTTTGCGATCTATCCGGTCGCCGTCAGCCACGCGGCCGACCGCGCGCCGGCCGACGCGCTGGTGCGTATGATCCAGGGGCTGCTGCTGATCAACTCGCTGGGATCGGCGCTCAGTCCGCTGGCGATTTCGCCGGTCATGGCGAAGTTTGGCGAAGCGGGCCTGTTCTGGTGTTTTGCGCTGTTGAACCTGGGGTTGGTCACGTTCTTTGTCTGGCGCCGCAACGAACGCCCCGCGCCCGCCCCCGTGGCGCCCTTTGCGGCCGCCGCGCAGATGTCGCCGGTGGGTGTGGAGCTGCGCGTGACCGATGACCTGATCCAGGGTGCGCTCGATCACGAAATGACCGAGGATCTGACCAACGCGGTACACGGCGCCGAGGCCGCCGAGCCGGTGCTGAACACGGTGCCGGACGCACCGCCGACGGCCTGAGGGGCGGCATCAAGCGGCAGATTCCGCACGTTTTTGCGCCAACACGGCGGGCCGGAACGCGCGCAAGCAGGGGGAATCGTACCGGCATGTATCCGCGATTCCTGCCGCACACACTGCGACTTGAATCCGGTGATGCACGGGCGCGGGTTCAGCGGGATGATGCAAGCACCTACTGAAAACGGTGCACATCATGGAACAAATCCCAACCCTTGAATCCCCCGCCGCGCTCGTGTTCGGCGGCTCCCGTGGCATCGGCGCCGCCATTGCCGCAAGGCTCGCGGAAGCCGGCTATGCGGTGGCGCTAACGTACGCCAGCCGCGCTGACAGCGCCAACGCGGTCGTCGCGTCCATCGAGGCCAGCGGCGGGCGCGCGCTGGCCATTGAAGCCGACAGCGCCGACCCGCAAGCCATCGCATGCGCAGTGGACACCGCCGTGCAACAGTTCGGCCCGCTGAGTGTCGCAGTCGTCAACGCCGGCATCTACCGCGCCAATCCGATCGGCGCAGTCCCGCTCGACGAGCTGGACCAGATGCTGGCAGTGAACGTGCGCGGCGTGTTCCTGGCCATCCAGGCGTCGGCCGCCAACATGCGCGACGGCGGACGGATCATCACCATCGGCAGCAACACCGCCATCCGGACCGGCTCGCCCGGCAGCAGCGTCTACGCCATGACCAAGGCCGCCGTCGCCGCGATGGTCAGCGGCGCGGCGCTGGACCTTGCACCACGCCGCATCACGGTCAACAACATCCAGCCGGGTCCCATCCAGACCGACCTGACGGCCGAATGGACGGCCCAGCTGATTCCCCGCATTCCGCTGGGCCGCATGGGCAAATCGACTGAAATCGCGGGGCTTGCGGCGTTTCTGGCCGGGGCCGATGCGGGCTACATCACAGGCGCCAGCCTGACCGCGGACGGCGGCTTCGTGCTGTAGGGACACGAGCCGCGTCTGGACCGCCTATCCCCGCTGGCTCAGCGCGCGCTCGATGCGATGCCGCGCCACCGTCGTGCGCGGCACCTTGAACGGGAACCAGCTGCGCACGTCCTCTTCCAGGCCGATGCCGTGCATGAAGTTGTAGATAGCCTTCTTCAAGCCCTTGCCCAGCGCGTCGTGGTCCACGCCCGTGGGGTCGTGAAAGCCCACGTCGTTCTTGGCGAACGTGACGTCGGGCAAGGGCTTGAGCGTGATGCCGTATTCGTCCGGGTTCAGTCCGACGGGTGAATGCACCGTACAGGCGAAGCGGTGAAAGAACCCGCTCTGGATGCAGTCGTTTTCGAACAGCTGGCGAACATATTCCAGCGCATCCACCGTGTCCTGCACGGTCTGCGTCGGAAAGCCGTACATCAGATAGGCGTGCACCAGCACGCCAGCATCGCTGAACGCGCGCGTCACTCGCGCCACCTGGTCGATCGACACGCCCTTCTTCATCAGGTTCAGCAGCCGGTCCGACGCAACCTCCAGGCCACCGGACACCGCAATGCAGCCGCTGTCGGCCAGCAGTTCGCACAGTTCCGGGCTGAAGGTCTTTTCGAAGCGGATGTTGCCCCACCACGAAATGCCGGCGTTGCGCTCGATCAGCTCGGCCGCCAGCGCCTTCAACGCCTTGGGCGGCGCCGCTTCGTCCACGAAATGAAAGCCGGTCTGCCCGGTCTCGGCCACGATCGTCTGAATGCGATCGGCCAGCACGGATGCGGATGCGCCCTCGTAACGGCCGATATAGTCCAGCCCCACGTCGCAGAAGCTGCACTTCTTCCAGTAACAGCCGTGGGCGACGGTCAGCTTGTTCCAGCGGCCGTCGCTCCAGAGGCGGTTCATCGGGTTCAGCATGTCCAGCAGCGACAGGTAGCGATCCAGCGGCAGGCCGTCCCACGTGGGCGTGCCCACCTCGGCGAACGCGACGTCCGGTTCAACCAGGTTGACGTACCGCACCGCGCCGCTGTCCGCATCGCGCACGAACGTGCGCACCAGCCGCTGGCGCGACCGCTTGCCCTGCACGTGCTCCAGCAGCGCCAGCAAGGGGCGCTCGCCGGCGTCCAGCGTGACGAAGTCGAAGTAATCGAACACGCGCGGGTCTTTCAGTTCGCGCAGCTCGGTGTTGACGAAGCCACCGCCCAGCACGGTGACGATGGTGGGGTCCTGCGCCTTGATGGCCTGCGCGATGCGAAAGGCTGCATACACCGCCCCCGGGAACGGCACCGACAGCAGAACCATCGTCGGCTTGTGACGCGCCAGCGCCGCATCCGTCAGTTCGCGCAGCGTTTCGTCCACCAGGTTCATCGGTGCAGCCAGCGCCTCTGCCAGCGGGTCGAACGTCGGCTGGCTGCCCGCAAGCGATTCGGCATAGCGCACGAATTCAAAGCGCGGGTCGATGGCGTCACGCAGCACATCGGCCAGGTCGTTCAGATACAGCGTGGCCAAATGCTTGGCACGGTCCTGCAGGCCCAGCGCGCCAAACGCCCACGCCAGCGGATCGCCGCCATCCTCGTCCAGATAGACGTCCAGCGAGCTGAAGCGCGGGCCTTCCGGCAGATAGTTGCGCCCGGCAATGCGGTGCGCCAGCGTGGGATCGCGGCCTTGCAGAAAGCCGATCACCGGCCCAATGGTCGCCAGATAGCGCGCCTGCATGGCGACGAAGGCCTGGATCGGTTGCGTGTGTTTTTCAAGGGGCAGCGCGTCGATACGCTGCGCCACGGCGCGCAGGCCGTCGGCCGACAACAGGCGCAGCACCAGGGCAAGCGCCAGATCCTCCTGAAACGCGGTGACCTCGCGCGAACGCAGGAAGCCGGTCAGGTAGGCGGTGGACGGGTACGGGGTATTCAGCTGCGTCATCGGTGGAATCACCGACAGCACGCGCAAAGGCAAGGTCGACATGAGGCACGGCAGGACTGCCGTCTAAAAAGCGGGGATCGGTGCAATTATAGGCAGCGCGGCGCGCGCGGCCCGGTCCGCCCTACAGCACGCCGTCCAGCCAGTCCAGCACGCGGCGGTTCAACAGCGAGCGGTTTGCGGATTCGCAGTGATCCCCCGCGCCCTCTTGCGCGGTGAAGCGCAGCAGCGTCTTGGGGCAGCGCAACTCGTCGAAGAACTGCAGCGTGCCAGCCGCCAACGGGTCGTTTTCGGCCAGCGTCATGAGCGTCGGGCACGTAATCTGGTCAACCCGGCCCTCCAGGGTGAACGGCTCGATTGCTCGCAGGTAGTCACGCAGATTGTCCACGCCGTGCACCCAGAAGCCGCGCTGCACCACCTTCCACGTCAGCACGGGGCTGGCCGTGACGAACTGCCAAAGGCGGTCCATCACGGGTTGGTCCACCTCACCCAGGTTCTGCGCGCTTTCCGGGCTGGCGCCCAGCTTGACGGCCAACGGCCGGAACGAGCCCGCGAGGCTACGTTGGCCCGGGTCCGCAATGCAGGCCGCCAGCCGGGGTTCGCCGGACGCCGCGCGGGGCGCCAGGTGGCCGCCCAGGCTCCAGCCGCTAAGTGCGATGCGTTTGGGGTCCACAATAGGCAGCGTGCTCGCGTAGTCCACCACCGCGCGCACCACCGTCTCCCAGTCGGGCCGCATTGTCACGCCCTGTTCGTACAGCATGCCGCCCTGCCCTGGCCCGTCAAACACCAGGGCGTGATAACCCCGGCGCGACGCGGCCACGGCGCTTGCAAAATACATATCCGTCACCGTGGCGTCATAACCGTTGGTGAAGATGACGAGCGGCCTGACGTCCTTGTGATGGCCGACGGCCGGAATCAGATAGGCCGGCATGCTCGCGCCGTCCAGCGGGATGCCCGCGGGCATGACGGGATGCGCAGACAGCGTGAGGCCTCGGTCGAAAGCCGCGATCTGCTTGCGAAAGGCCGTCAGCAACCGTGCATCCGTCGGCGCGCCATATAGCGGCCGGTAAGCCGTGCAATAGAAGGCGCTGGCTCGCAGGTGCAGTTCACGCGCGCTGGCGACAAGGTTGCGGCGTTCGGCGTCTTGCGCCTCGGCGGTCAACCGATCACCCGCCGCCATCCAGGCCTCGAAGAATGCGGTGTCGTCCCCGTCGCCCACCGCCCGGCCCACCGCCAGCATTTCCCCCAGATCTGCACCGCCATAGGGTATGTAGGCGGCCGGCCGCATGCCGAAGTCGTCGTGCAGGTCGTTCTGGAAAGCCAGGCCCATGGGATTCTCCGAAAAGGAAATGTTGCGACGCGCCGGGACTGAAGCAGCGTAACCGAGCGACGCGCCCGTGGCGATACACCGTTTCGGCAATGCGTTTCGCCGATGCGCCCGGCCTATGCAGACCGTCTTTGCCGAAATGATCGCCCGCCGCGATCACAATCTTCAAACCGGCGGACTATCGTTCAATACGGCCCGCCGGGCGGCTGGCACATTGCAGGGGTCCCACACCCCGGCAACCGAAGGAATCACCCGTGCCTGTCATTGCGACCCCCGCCCCCGGCGCCAAGCTGCTGTCCGCACACGATCACACGCTGATCATGATCGACTTCCAGTCGCAGATGGCGTTCGCCACCCATTCCATCGACGCCGTCACGCTGCGCAGCAACGCCGCGTTGGTCGCCCATGCGGCCGCCGGATTCGGCGTGTCCACGATCCTGACGACGGTTGCCGAAAAAAGCTTCTCCGGCCCCATGTTCGAGGAAGTCACCGCCCCGTTCCCCGGCCGGCCGCTGCTGGACCGCACGTCCATGAACACCTGGGAAGACGCCGCCGTCATCAAGCAGGTCAATGAAATCGGCAAGAAGCGCATCGTGCTGGCCGGGCTGTGGACCAGCGTGTGCATTGTCGGCCCGGCCCTGTCGGCGCTGGACCAGGGCTTTGAAGTCTATGTGATCACCGACGCCTGCGGCGACGTGTCCGCCGAAGCCCATAACCGTGCCATTGAGCGTATCGTTCAGGCAGGCGGCCAGCCGGTCACCGCGTTGCAGTACCTGCTGGAATTGCAGCGCGACTGGGCCCGCATCGACACCTACGACATGACGACCGGCATTGCGCGGAAGTTCGGCGGCGCCTATGGCCTGGGCATCATCTACGCCAAGTCCATGTTCAACGCTCACGAAGGCTGACAGGAGCGCGCCAATGAAGGTCTACCTCGTTTCCTTGGGTCTCGGCCTGTTGGTCGGTATCATCTACGCCCTGTTCAATGTGCGATCGCCGGCGCCACCGGTGATCGCGCTGGTTGGCCTGCTGGGCATCCTGGCTGGGGAACAGATTCCCCCGCTGGTCAAGCGCCTGCTGGCGGACGAGCCCACCCGCACGTCCTTCATCCACGAACAGGTAAAACCGCATATGTTCGGCGAATTGCCCAGCTGCCCCAAGGCGTCCGCCGACACCACCCAACAACCCGCCGATGCATGTGGAGACAAGCGCAATGGCTGACACCCTGGATCCCGCGCGCCAAGGCGCCCCCGACCTTATCCT
>Ga0213828_1001910_pt1 | contig 16067 bp, 11 predicted proteins | sample MC6MC0897MG_FD_180664 | JGI IMG/M metagenome (GOLD analysis project Ga0213828, IMG submission 180664) | Enriched soil aggregate microbial communities from Iowa State University, Ames, United States - MC6-MC0897-MG | ecosystem: Environmental > Terrestrial > Soil > Unclassified | place: USA: Iowa... | reverse complement strand
GCGCTGGATGACTTTCAGCGCGCCATCGGCGCGTTGCGCGATACGGTGCAGGGCGAATTGCGCATCGGGACGATCCTGGACCCGGAATTCCTGAGGCTGGGCGCCACGCTGCAGTATCTGGTCGAATACTACCCGAAGATCCGCCCCACCCTGCGGCACGGCATGTCGGGATCGGTCGGCCGGCAAGTGCGCGCCGGAGAATTGGACGTGGGGTTCTTTTTGGGGCCACACGCCCGGGACGGCAGCCAGCCCTCCGGCCTGCACGCCCAACCGCTTGCCTCCTTTTCCTATTACGTCGTCGCCCCGAAAAGCTGGAGCGCGCAGGTCGCGGGACGGAGCTGGGCGGAAATCGCGGCGTTGCCGTGGATCTGGACCCCGCCGGATTCGGTCCACCACCGCCTGCTGTCCGACAAGTTCGACGCCCTGGGCATTACGCCGCACGCGGTGGCCGAGGTCGATCAGGAGGCTTCGATGCTGGATCTGGTGCGCTCGGGCGTGGGCCTGTCCCTCGCGCGCGACGCCATCGCGCTGCGCGAATCGCAATCCAGCGGCCTGCAGCTCGTGAAAGGCCTGTCGATCCAAGCAGAGCTGTCCTTCATCACCCAGGCGGCGCGGCGCGACGATCCGCTCGTCGCTGCCGCCTTTGCCGCGGTGCAGGCGGCATTCGCCTGATTCGGCTGTCGGCCGCCGCACGTCCCGACGGCCAATCATGCTGCGCTGCGCCAAACGGGTGCAGGGCGCACACGGATATGCACCGATACGAAGCATGCGCGCGGATCCGCGCGGATCGGCCGCTGCCCCTCATCGCGCCGTCGCACCGCCCTCTTTCCCTATGAATCGCAAGGGAATTTCCCCCGACACATCGCGCCTCGACATACCTGGCATGGACTTTGCTTAATTGCCTATGTGCGGGTGCAAACCCGGCAAGACAACGTGAGCAGTACCGGCAATGGCGCCCCGACCGAAAGGTCCAGGGCGCCGTTTGTCTTTTGAAACCGAAAATCCAAGCCTGGGGAAATCCCATGAATGCAGCGGCCACCTCCGATTCCTTGCAGACGCTGATTGTCATCGGCAACGGCATGGTGGGCCATCATTGCGTCGAGCAATTGATCGCCCGCGGCGCCCTCGAGCGCTATCGCATCACCATCTTTGGCGAAGAAACCCGCCGCGCCTATGACCGCGTCCATCTGTCCGAGTACCTGAACGGGCGCGACGCCGAGTCGATGGCGCTGGGCGAGGCCTCGCTGTATGAGCAGGACGGCGTGACGCTGCGACTGGGCGAGCCCGTGCTGGACATCGACAGCCACGCCCGGGAAGTCATCACCGCCAATGGCCGCTTCGCCTACGACAAGCTGGTGCTGGCGACGGGCTCCTATCCGTTCGTGCCGCCCATCGCGGGCGCCGAGGGCAATTCGCGCCTGGTGTATCGCAGCATCGACGACCTGGACCTGATCCGCGAAGCCGCCAGCGGCGCGCGGCGCGGCGTGGTTGTGGGCGGCGGCCTGTTGGGGCTGGAAGCCGCCAATGCGCTCAAATCCCTGAACCTGGAAGCCCACGTGGTCGAATTCGCGCCACGCCTGATGCCGGTGCAATTGGACGAGGCCGGCGGCGCGGCGCTGAAGGCGCGCATCGAGGCGCTGGGCGTGGGCGTGCACCTGTCGCGCGCCACGCAAGACATCAAGCCGGGCACGCAATACCGCTACCGCATGCGCTTTGCCGAAGGCGCCCCGCTGGAAACCGACCTGATCGTGTTCTCGGCAGGGATCCGTCCGCAGGTGCTCCTGGCGCGCAAGGCCGGGCTGGCGCTGGCCGAGCGTGGCGGCGTCGCCATCGACGACCGCTGCCGCAGCAGCGACGAACACATCTACGCCATCGGCGAATGCGCGTCGTGGAACGGCACGGTATTCGGTCTGGTTGCCCCCGGCTACCAGATGGCCCGCATTGTCGCGGCCGAGCTGTGCGGCGCGCCGGAACAGGCGTTTTCGGGCGCCGACATGTCCACGAAGCTCAAGCTGTTGGGCGTGGACGTGGGGTCGATTGGCGACGCGCACGGCGCCACGCCCGGCTCGCGCAGCTACCGTTTCATCGATGAGGCCGGTTCCAGCTACCGCCGCCTGGTGATCTCCGAGGACGGCAAGCGTGTCCTGGGCGCGGTCCTGGTGGGCGACAACAGCTACTACGACACGCTGTTGCAATACGCGCAGAACGGCATCGCACCGCCCGCGGATCCGTCCAGCCTGATCCTGCCGCAAGGCCAGGCCGCGCCGCTGCTGGGCGTGGACGCCCTGCCCGCCACCGCCACGATCTGCTCCTGCCACAACGTCAGCAAGGGCGCCGTCTGCGACGCCATCGACGGCGGCTGTACGGACCTGGCGGGCGTCAAGGCCTGCACCAAGGCGGCCTCGGGCTGCGGCGGCTGCGCGGGCCTGCTCAAGCAGGTGGTCGAACACGAACTGGCCAGCCGCGGCGTCGTGGTGGACAAGAGCCTGTGCGAGCACTTTGCCTACACCCGCCAGGAGCTGTACGCGATCGTGCGCGTGAGCGGCGCCGAGACCTTCGAAGAAATCCTGGCCAGCCACGGCCGTGGTCACGTCGGCTGCGAGATCTGCAAGCCCGCCATCGGCTCGATCCTCGCGTCCTGCTGGAACCGGCCCATCCAGGACCCGCACCTGGTGCCGCTGCAGGACACCAACGACACCTTCATGGCCAACATGCAGAAGAACGGCACCTATTCGGTCGTGCCGCGCATGCCGGCCGGCGAAGTCACGCCGGACGGCCTGATCGCCGTCGGCATGGTCGCCAAGAAATACAACCTGTACGTCAAGGTGACGGGCGGCCAGCGCATCGACCTGTTCGGCGCGCAACTGCACGAGCTGCCCGGCATCTGGTCGGAACTCATCGCCGCCGGCTTCGAGACGGGCCACGCCTACGGCAAGTCCACCCGCACCGTGAAGTCCTGCGTCGGCAGCACCTGGTGCCGCTTCGGCGTGCAGGACAGCGTGAAGATGGCGCTGGACATCGAGCACCGCTACAAAGGCCTGCGCGCCCCGCACAAGCTGAAGTTCGCCGTGTCCGGCTGCACCCGCGAATGCGCCGAGGCGCAAAGCAAGGACATCGGCGTCATCGCCACCGAGAACGGCTGGAACCTGTACGTGTGCGGCAACGGCGGCATGCGTCCGCGCCATGCCGAGCTCTTTGCCACCGACCTGGACGACGCCACCCTCATCCGCTACATCGACCGCGTGCTGATGTTCTACATCCGCACAGCCGACAAGCTGCAGCGCACGTCGGTGTGGCGCGAATCGCTGGAAGGCGGCCTGGACTATCTGAAGGCGGTCGTCATCGACGACAGCCTGGGCCTGGGCGCCGAGCTTGAAGCGCAGATGCAACTGGTGGTGGACCGCTACGAATGCGAATGGGCCAACGCCCTCAGCGACCCTGAAAAGCTCAAGCGCTTCCGCACCTTCGTCAACGACAGCCAGGGCGACCCCGACATCCAGTTCGTTCAGGAACGCGGCCAGCCCCGTCCGGCCCCGGCGCGCGCCGCCCAGCGCGTCATCCCGATTGCCGAGGAGATCGTCTGATGGCCGCCCTGCCCAACACCCACCCCGCCTGGCGCCACGCGTGCAACCGCCAGGACCTCGTCGCCAACTCCGGCGTCGTCGCCCTGGTCGACGGCGCGCAGGTCGCGCTGTTCTACCTGCCCGACGCCGCGGGCCAGACCTTGTACGCCGTGTCGAACCGCGATCCGAAGTCCGGCGCCAACGTCATCGGCCGTGGAATCGTGGGCCAGCTGGCCGGCGACCTGGTGGTGGCGTCTCCGCTCTACAAGCAGCACTTCCGGCTGGCGGACGGCAGCTGCGTGCAATTTCCCGAGCAGCGCCTGCAGACCTGGCAGGTGCGCTTGAACGGCGACGCGGTCGAAATCGCCTGACGGCCGCCGCAAACGTATTCATCACATCAGCACAGCAACAGGAAACATCATGTCCTACCTCGCTCCCTCCGAGTTCGTCACCAAGATGGTGGATGCCGGCGAATCGAAGCTCTACATGGCAACCCGCGACGTCCTGATCCGCGCCTTCATGGCCGGCGCCATCCTCGCGATTGCCGCGGTATTCGCCGTCACCGTCACGGTGCAGACCGGCTCGCCCATCCTGGGCGCCGCGCTCTTTCCCGTCGGGTTCTGCATCCTGTACCTGATGGGCTTCGACCTCCTGACGGGCGTATTCGTGCTGACCCCGCTGGCGCTCTTTGACAAGCGGCCCGGCGTCACGATGGGCGGCATCCTCAAGCACTGGGGCAAGGTCTTCGTGGGCAACTTCCTGGGCGCGCTGACCGTCGCCGTACTGATGGCCATCGTCTTCACGTACGGCTTTTCGGTGCCGCCCAACAAGGTCGGCCAGGTCATCTCGCACATCGGCGAAGACCGCACGCTGGGCTACAAGGAATACGGTGCAGGCGGCATGCTGACCATCTTCATCCGCGGCGTGCTGTGCAACTGGATGGTGTCGCTGGGCGTCGTGGGCGCCATGATCTCGACCACCGTCAGCGGCAAGGTCATCGCCATGTGGATGCCCGTCATGCTGTTCTTCGCGATGGGCTTCGAGCACTCCATCGTCAACATGTTCCTGTTCCCGTCGGCCATGATCATGGGCGGCAATTTCTCGATCATGGACTACATGATCTGGAACGAAATCCCGGTGGTGCTGGGCAACCTGATCGGCGGCATCTCGCTGACGGGCCTGACGCTCTACACCACGCACATGAAGACCGCGCCCAAGCGCCGCTTCAACTGATCGCTTCAGCATGGACGGCTACTCTCCCGGCGCGCCCGCCGCCTCGCTGAAAGTGGCGGTGGGCCAGCACACCGATCCCGGCGTCAAGTCCGTCAACCAGGACTTTCACGGGCTGTGCGTGCCGGGCGAGCCGCTGCTGGGCGCCAAGGGCATCGCCATCGCGCTGGCCGACGGAATCAGCAGCAGCAACGTCAGCCACATCGCCAGCGAGACGGCGGTGGCCAGCTTTCTGGAAGACTATTACTGCACGCCCGAGACCTGGTCCGTGAAGAAGTCGGCCCAGAAGGTGCTCAGCGCGGCCAACGCCTGGCTGCATTCGCAAAGCCGCCAGCGCCATGGGCAGGACCAGGACAGCGGCTACGTCTGCACGCTGACCGTGATGGTGCTGAAAGGCGCCACCGCGCACATCCTGCACATCGGCGACGCGCGCATCTATCGCCTGCGGGATGGCGCGATCGAGCAGCTGACCGAGGATCACCGCGTCTGGGTCGCGCACGACAAAAGTTACCTGGGCCGCGCGCTGGGCCTGGCGCCGCATCTGGAAATCGACTATCACACCCAGGCCGTGGAACCGGGCGACGTGTTCCTGCTGGCGACCGATGGCGTGTACGAGCATGTCGGCGACGACGATCTGCGCGAGGCCGTGGCCGCCTACGCCAGCGATCTGGACGCCGCCGCGCGCGCATTGGTCGCGCTGGCGCTTGCCCGCGGCAGCGACGACAACCTGACCATGCAAATCGTGCGCGTCGACGCCCTGCCCGCGCGCCAGGCCACTGAGATGGCGCAGTATTCCGGAAGCCTGCCGTGTCCGCCGTTGCTGGACGTGGGGCAGACGTTCGAAGGCTTTCGCATCACGGACGAGCTGCGCGCCAGCAGCCGCAGCCACGTTTACCTGGCCGAAGACCTCGACAGCGGCGACACCGTCGTCATCAAGATCCCGTCCTTGGACCTGCGGCACGACCCCGCCTATCTGGAACGCCTCTTGACCGAGGAATGGCTGGCGCGCCGCATCGACAGCCGCCACGTCGTGCGCGCCTGGCCGCGCACGCGGCAGCGCCGCTCGCTCTACACCGTCAGCGAATACATCGAAGGCCGCACGCTGACGCAATGGATGGCGGCCAATCCGCGTCCAGCGCTGGAACCGGCAATCGCCATCATCGAGCAGATCGCACGGGGCCTGCAGGCGTTTCACCGGCTGGAGATCGTGCATCAGGATCTGCGGCCGGACAACATCCTGATCACGCCCGACGGCACGGCAAAGATCATCGATCTGGGCTCGGCCCGCACGGCCGGCATCCAGGAACTGGGCGCCGATGGCGACGACGCCATGCCGGTGCTGGGCACCGCCCAATATGCGGCGCCCGAGTACTTCCTCGGCGAAGCCGGCACGACGCGGTCCGACATCTATTCGCTGGCCGCGATCCTGTACCAGATGCTGTCCGGCCGCCTGCCCTACGGCGCCGAGGTGGCGCGCTCGCGCAGCCGCGCCGCGCAACTACGGCTGACCTACGTGTCGGTGCTGGACCGGGAACGCGAAATCCCGGCGTGGATCGACAGCGTGCTCAGCCGGGCCCTGCATCCCGACCCGCAGCACCGCACGCCCGAGCTGTCCGAGTTCACGCACGCGCTGCGCAATCCGCCCGCCGTGCGCGGCGGCGAACGCCTGCCCCTCTTGGAACGCAATCCGGTGGCTTTCTGGAAAGGCCTGAGCCTGATCCTGGCCATCGTGATCGTGGTCCAGGCCCTGACCTCCTGAAACGAGACGACCATGCCCGCCACGAATCCCACCGTGTCCCTGATCGGCGCCGGCCCCGGCGATCCCGAGCTGCTGACCTTGAAAGCCGTCAAGGCGCTTGCCCGGGCCGACGTGGTTCTGGTCGACGACCTGGTCAACCCCGAGATCCTGCAGCACTGCCCCAACGCCCGCATCGTGCGCGTGGGCAAGCGCGGGGGCTGCCGCTCCACGCCGCAGGACTTCATCCAGCGCCTGATGCTGCGCTACGCCCGCCAGGGCCTGCGCGTGGCAAGGCTCAAGGGTGGCGATCCCTGTATCTTTGGCCGTGGCGGCGAGGAAGCGCAGTGGCTCAGCGACCACGGCGTCGCCTGCGAAATCGTGAACGGCATCACCGCCGGGCTGGCCGCGGCAACGTCGGCCGGGATCCCGCTGACGCAACGTGGCATGGCCCAGGGCGTTACACTCATCACCGCGCATTCGCAGGACGGCGCAACGCCCGACTGGTCCGGCTTGGCACGCAGCGGCACGACGCTGGTGGTCTACATGGGCGTGGCAAAGGTGCACGACATGACCGCCCAGTTGCTGGCCGCCGGCATGGCGCCGGACACGCCGGTAGCGATGATCGAGCGCGCGTCGCTTCCCGGCCAGCGGGTCTGTCCGTCGACGCTGGCCAACATGGCGTCCGATGCCCAGACCTTCCGGTTGCGCAGCCCTGCCGTGCTGGTCATCGGCGAAGTCGCCGCCTGCCGGATGTTCGGCGTGCTGGACGACGCGGGCGGCGTGCTTGCGCCGCAACGCCGGACGGCCTGATTTCCGCGAAGACACCGCGCCTCACCCCGCATAGAGATATCGATGGCCGAACGCCACATGCCGCCGCCGCTGCGCTTCCTGCTCGCCGCCCGCCGCAGCGAACTTCAAGGACTGGAAGTCCTGGCCGCCACCTGCGACCTGGTGCTGCGCATCAGCGCGCTGGTGCACGCGCTGCAAAAGGAGCGCGGCTACTCCAACCTGACCCTGTGCAGCGCCGCGGACCGGCTGCAGCCGGTGCTTGCCGGCCTGTCGAGCGACGCGCAGGCCGTGGAAGCCGGCGTACGCACATTTCTTGATGGACTGGAATCCGACCCCGCGGCCGGCAGCGGCCGGGCACGCCTGCTCAATTGCATCGCCTACGCCCTCTTCCGGCTGGACGAGCTGCCGGCCTTGCGCCGCGAGGTCCGCGACCGGCGCGTGGCGGTGGAAGACGCCGATACCCGATTCACCCAGGTGATCGGCAGCCTGCTTGCAGTGGTCTTCGAAGCCGCCGACTCTTCACTCGATCCGGATGTCACGCGCCTGTTGGTGGCGCTACTGAATTTCATGCAAGGCAAGGAACTGAGCGGCCAGGAGCGCGCCTGCGGCGTCATGGGCTTTACGGCTGGCTGGTTCGACGACGCCCGCAAGGCGCGCATGCTGGGCCTCGCGGCCAACCAGGCCCGCAGCTTCGGCGTCTACACGCAGTATGTGCAGGGCGCGCCACTGCAAGCGTGGGACCAGGTCCAGCAGCAGGCGCAACCCGTGCAACGCATGCGCGACATGGCGCAGCACACGTCGGACGCGCAGCGCGTCGACAGCGGCCTGGCCGAGTTGTGGTTCGACCTGTGCACCGCGCGCATCGACGCCATGCGCAACGTTGAAACCCAATTGGCGCAGGAACTGGCGCAGCAGTGCGCCCGGCGCATCGCCGACACCCGCCAGGAACTGGACGACCGCCGCCTCCTGCTCAGCCGCTACACCGATCATGCCAGCGGCCGCGTCCCCAGCATGGTGTTCAGCGTGCAGAGCCGCATCCTGGATGTGCCGCCCGAGGACGGCGTGGGCGGCGAGCTGGAACGGTCGATTCTGGACATGATGCGCGAGCAGACGCTGCGCATGCAGCACGCCGACGATGCGCTGACCAGCGTGCGGGGCGCGCTGGACGACAGGAAACGCATCGACCGCGCCAAGCTGCTGTTGATCAGCCGCTACGGCTTGACCGAGCAGGCGGCGCACGAACGCCTGCAACGCGCGGCGATGGACGGCGGCCTGTCGCTGGCGGACGTGGCGCGGCAGATCATCGCGCAGCTGGGCGGCAACTGAACCCTGCCCCTAGCGAAACACGCGCTGGACCAGGCTGACGACGGCCGCCACCAGCGCCACGCCCGCCACGATTCGGAAGTGATCCAGGCTGGCCAGCAGCACCGACTGCTGGTCCAGCAGTTGCGCGATCTGCGCCGTGGCAAGCTGCCGCGCCTGTGCCGGCCCCGCGGCCGCGGTGAAATAGGCGGTCAGCTGCGCCATCGCCGCCTCGAACTTCGCATTGCCGGTCGCAATGCTTTCCCGCAACACCGTGTAGTGCCGCAATGTGAACCACTGCTGCCCGATGGTGGCCAGCATGATCCCCAGCGCCTGGCCGACCTGCGCCAGCATGTTCTTGACCTGCTGCGCATGAGCGAACACTGCCGGGTCGCCCGTCAGGCCGGTAAAGGTCTGCATCGCGGTCGTGGGCATGAGGGTCATGATGAACATGCCGTAGCAGGCCAGCGCGGGAAACACGTCGGTCCACATGTTGGCCGTGGGCGTCAGGCGTGACATCCACACCCCGAACGCCGCCAGCGCCAGGAAGCCGGTCACGAAGAACTTGCGCGGCGAGGGCCAGCGCGGCAGTAATTGCGACATCACGGCCCAGGTCAGCACGCCCGCCCCCAATCCCAGCGCGAAGAATTTGCCCGCGGTGACCCAGGCCTGCCCCAGCGCACGCTGCAGCATCACCGGCACCAGGTAGCCATTGGCGCCGAGCATCACATAGCAGACCGTGAAGAGCGCCAGTCCGCAGAGGAACCGCGCTTCGTTCATGCCGCCCAGCCGGAGCAGCGGCGCGCCGTTGCGCGTTTCCGACCACACGAAATAACCCAGCGCGGCTACCCCCGCCGCCGCCGACAGCGCCAGGAGGCTGCCGTGGCTGAAGAAGTCGTAATAGGCGCGCTGCAACGCATGCAGCACCAGGAAGCTGCCCGCGCCCAGCGCGGCGATCGGCAGCAGGCGCACGTTGCCGGCCAGGACAGATCCCGCCTCGCGTCCCGGCATGGCCAGCAAGACGGGCGCCATCGCCAGCACCGACAACGCCGCGATCAGCCAGAACATCAACGGCCAGCCATCGTGCTCGACCGCCATCGCGGCCAGCCAGGGCGCCAGCGCGGTCCCCAGGCACAGACCGGTCGCCAAGGCCTTGATGCCCAGAAAGCGCGCGGGGCTGGGTGGAATCAGGTTGACGGTCAGCCGGGACGAGGTAAGCATCGCTGCGCAGCCCAGCGCCATCAACACGCGCCCCAACAGGAATTGCGCGGGGTCCTGCGCCAGCGCGCAGACCGCCGCGCCCATGCCGGCGGCGGCCAGCGACGCCAGCAGGTAGGCGCGCAAGCCCAGCCGATGCGTAAGCCAGCCCTGCAACGCGATCATCATGACCGCCACGCAGGCGTAGATGAGCGCGATGTGGGTGTATTCCTCGGGGCTGGCGCCGATTTCTCCCATGATGGGCGCTGCGCCAAAGGTGGCCATGCCGTTCTGCAGGAAGTCGATGAACGTCAGCGCGCCGATGACGAGGAGCAGCGGGACGGAAGGCTTGGGTTGGGACATTATTCACAGCCCAGGCTGTATATGCCTAGGCAGGTATATGGATAAAAAAAGCGCCCGGGAAATTAATCCGGCCGCGCGTTGATCAGGATTCGGGATAGCAGCTTGTGCAGCACTTGCGCCTCTGCCTCGGAAAAGCCGTCCAGCAGCCGGCGAAACGCCACTTCGGTGGCTTGGCGCGCCTGCGGAAAAGCCGCCTTGCCCTGTTCGGTCAGCTCGATCAGCGAACTGCGGCGGTCGGCTTCGTTTTCGACCCGGCGAATGAAGCCCTTGGCCACGATCCGATCCAGCAATCGGGTCATGGCGCCCGAGTCATAGGACAGCACCCGGCAGAAGTCGCTGAGCGTGCGGCCCCACCCCTTGACGATGCAATTGAGCACGACGTACTGCTGCACGGTTATCTGCAACGGGGCCAGATCGCGGTCCAGTGCGTCCAGAATGCCGTTGCGCACCGACGTCACCAGGAATCCCAGTTCGCCGGTGCACAGTTCGTCCAGCACAGAAGGAGTTGCGTTGCTCATGATGGGCCCGGCGCGCCGCCGTCGAAATCAATGACGGGATATTAGCTGCCTAGGCAGCTACCTAGCAAGCGAAATCTGGCGATGCGTGGCGAATGCTGCACTATCCGATTCCGATCCGCCGCGCTCCTTCGCGGAACAGCGCCTGCGTGTCGGGCTCCAGCCGGAATGACGCCAGGAAGTCGTCGACCCGGTAGGTCGCCTGCGCCTTGCGAATGGCGGGCAGAAACCCCAGCGCCTCGTCAGTTCGGCCGGCCAGCGACAGGCAGCAGGCGGCAATCGCCAGGATGTGCACGTGCGCGTTGGGGCGCGCGGCGGCCTTGATCGCCCATCCGGCCGCCTCCTCGATCCGGCCCAGCCGCACCAGCGCCAGTGCGCGCACGGCCAGCATGCCGAACAGCAGTGGATCGAAAGGGCTCAAGTGGCGCGAGTGATCGGATGCGCCGATGGCGGCTTGCGCATCGCCCATCTGGCAGTCGACAAAGCCCAGCGTGTAATGGCCCAGCGCGAAGTTGGGGCTGAGGTCCACGGCGATCCGCAGTTCGCTGACCGACTGATCCTGGCTGCCGCGCAGCCACAGCGCCCGCCCCATCGCCCAATGCGCCGCCGGATCGCGGTCATCGGCGATCAGGCTCTGGCCGGCGGTTTCGAACGCCCGGTCGATGGCATCGCCCTGCTCGTCCCAACGCTGGAACGCGGTCTGCCAATGCGTGAACGACAAGCCCGCATAGGCCCGCGAAAACGTCGGATCCAGCCGCACCGCCATCTCGAAGAAATGCCGGGCCTGCTCATTGTCGGTACGGTTGAACCGGTACATATGCCACAGGCCGCGGTGATGCGCCTGCCAAGCGTCCAGCGAATTGGGCGGCGTCAGGATCGCGCGGTTGCGCTCGGCCGCCTCGATCTCGATGTCCACGGACGCCACGATCCGGTTGCCGATCTCGTCCAGCGCCAGCAAGGCGTCATCGAACGGGTGATCCAGGACATCGGCCCAGACGATACGCGCCGTGCGTGAATCGACCAGTTGCACGTCCACGGCAAGGCGCTGACCGTGGCGCCGCAGCGAGCCGCTGACGACATAATCCACGTTGAGCGTGCGGCCCGCTTCCTCCGGTCCGACGCTGCGCTGATCCAGCGCAAACACGGTGCCCTGCGCAATGACGAACAGGCTGCGCAGCTTTGCCAGCCGCGCGATAACGTCAAAGGCCAGGCCGTCCGCCAATCCGCCCCGTACACCAGCCTGCGCGGACCGGTCCACGAACGGCATGACCGCGATGGATGCCCGTCCGCGCCGGTCCGGCGAGAGCTCGGAAAGGCGGGAAAGCAGATCCGCTTCAAGCGTCGGCTGGAGCGGCGGGTCGGCCGTGATCTGCGCGCCTGTCTCGGCCGTGATCGTCGCCCCCGCGTCTCCAGGCCGCGGCGCCACCGCAAAAGCCGGATCCAGCGCTTGACCCAAGCCCTGCCCCAACGTCTGCACGCCGCCCGCCCGCCGGGCGCGCACGTCACGCCACGCCTCGCGCAGCGGCCGCCCATCCAGCCCCTCGGCCTCAAACGCGCGCACGGCCGCAGCCAGATGTTCCTCGCCCTCGCGCCACTGCCCGCGCAGGCCCAGCGCGTCCAGCATCAGTTCATGCGCCTGCGCATCGAACGGCGCCAATTGCAGCCACTTGTCCAGGCAGGCGAAGCGTTCTTCCGCGCCCGCCGGCAGGCTTGCGGCCTGGTGCGCCAGCACGGCCGCATGGCAGGCGCGCAGGCGCCGCCGCTGCGCGGTCTGCCAGCTATGGAAGAACGGACTGCGGCCGATCTCAAGCCCTTCCAGGAAATCGCCCTGGAACAGCGCCAACAGAGCGCGCAGCCTGTCGGGACCCGCCGTGTCGATGCCGTCCTGCATTGCCGCGCCGATGTCCAGGACATCCACGCGGCAATCGGACAGGTCGAGGCGCACCGCGTCCTGCACCGTCTCGACCCGGCGGCGGCCCGGCTCATCCAGCAGGCCGCGCGCCTTGCTCAGGCACCAGCGCAGCTCGCCGCGCGGATCGTTCGGAATATCCCACAGCAATTCGCACAGGTGCGCCCGCATCACGGCGTTCGGGGCCAGCGCCAGGTAGGCGATCAGCGCCCGCAGCTTGCGCGACGGCGGCAACGCCAGCGGCGCGCCCCCGCGGCTGATCGCCAGCGGTCCCAGCATGCGCACCTGGATGCCCGCGCCGGTCGAATCCACGGCAGATTCCACGCCCGCTACCACGCTCGCCTCCACGCCTGGTTTTTATCGTTGTTTCCGGGGCGCACGGCACGCGAATTCCTTCTCGGCGCTGGTTGCACTACCCCGGCGCGCTGGCATTGGATGCTGTCGCGCACCCCACGCAATAACGGAGAGTCACCATGTCCATTTCCTCCCTTGCCACCAGTGACGTGCGCGAAACCGCACAGCCCGACCTGGCCGCCTTGAAGACCCGCCAGCAGGGCACCTGGTCCTCCGGGGACTACGCCGTCGTCGGCACCACGCTGCAGATCGTAGGAGAACAGCTTTGCGAAGCCCTTGATGTCCGCGCCGGCCAGAAGGTGCTGGACGTTGCCGCCGGCAACGGCAATGCCACGCTGGCCGCCGCCCGCCGCTGGTGCGACGTCACGTCGACCGATTACGTGCCCGCGCTGCTCAGCCGCGGTCGCGAACGCGCCGCCGCGGAACGCCTGAAGATCGAATTCCAGGAGGCCGACGCCGAGGCGCTCCCCTTCCCCGACGCGGCGTTCGACGTCGTCATGTCGACCTTCGGGGTGATGTTCACGGCCGACCAGGACAAGGCCGCGTCCGAACTGATGCGCGTGTGCAAGCACGGCGGCAAGATCGGCCTGGCCAACTGGACGCCCGACGGCTTCATCGGCCAGATCTTCAAGACCATCGGCAAGCACCTGCCCCCGCCCGCCGGCGTCAAGTCGCCCGCGCTGTGGGGCACCAAGGCGCGCATCGAAGAGATGTTCGGATCGCAAGCCGCGTCGATTCAGTGCGAACCGCGTCATTTCGTGTTCCGCTACCGTTCGCCCGAGCACTGGATGCAGGTCTTCAAGACCTACTACGGCCCGCTGCTCAAGGCCTTCGGCGCGCTGGAACCGGCGGCGCAGACGGCGCTGACGGCCGACATCACCGCGCAGATCCAACGCTTCAACCGCTCTGGCGATTCGGCGGTCGTGGTGCCCAGCGAGTACATGGAAATCGTGATCACCCGCCGGTGATCGCGCGGCAGACCCCGCATCGCAAGCGGCGGGATCGGCCTGGCGGTCGGCTGTGTGGTCCATGGCGCAGCGCCTTCACGGCCGTCCGCCGGCAAGCGCCGGGCAACCGTTGTAGAGGAACCATCCGTTGAAGTAGGCAGCGGCGTGCCCCGCCGCTGCCGCACTGGGTGCGAGCCCATAGCCGAAATAATACGCCCGCCCCTACCCCTACGGCAGGTTCTCCCGGAATATCACCTGGCTGCGCGCCAATTCCACCCCATTCATCGCGCTGCGCTTATCCCGCAGATTGCTGAAAATGCGCACGCAGCTCATCAGCGCTTCCATCGGGCTTTGCGTGATCACGGCGTCCATCGTGCCGTCGATCAGCAGCGAACGCGTGTCGGGCGTCAGTCCATGCCCGATGAAAACAACCCGGTGCTGCTGCCCTGCTTCTTTCAGCGCGCGGGCCACACCATCTGACGCGCCGCCGATGTTGTAAATCCCGGCAAGCTGCGGATACTGCTCCAGCAACTGCCGCGTCTGTTCGTAGTTGCGCTGCGCGTCGTCATAGCCTTCGCGCAAGTCCACCACCTGCATGGCTTGGAATTGTTCGGCGTAGAGCTGCAGAAATCCGCTTTCCCGCTCTTCATGGGCGCGGTAATGCCGCGACCCCGCGATCAGCGCCACATGCGCCGCGCGCATCCCGATAAAGCGCGCGATCAGATAGCCGGCCGTGCGCCCGGCGGCCCGGTTGTCCAACCCCACGTAAGCCGTGCGCGCACTGTTGGCGATGTCCGAGATCAGCGTCACAGTCGGCACGCCCTGCTGCGCCAGCGCATTCACGGCCTCGCGCACCACGGGGTGCTCCAGCGCCATGAACGCAATTCCGTCGGCCCGCTTGCCATGTTTGGCCAGCGCCTGCGCCAACGCGTCGGGATTGAAGCTTTCCACGTACTCGACATGGCACTTGGCATTTAACGGCGCAAAGTGCTCGTGCGCAAAGTTGACGGTATCGCCCAGCATGCGCAGATAGCGATTGCTGCCGCGCGGCAGCAGGAACACCAGCCGCATCGGCTCGGGCGCGGGGGCCGCGTACGCCTCTTCGTCCGGCAGGTAATCCAGTTCGATGGCGGCCTTGAAGACCTTTTGCGCCGTGGCCGGGCGCACGCCGGGCCGGCGATTCAGCACGCGATCGGCCGTGGCCGTCGACACGCCCGCGCGGGCAGCCACGTCCGCCAGCTTGGCGAGTCCACGAGAGGAGGCGCTTCGATTCACATCAAAAACCATCATGAATAAGATTTGACGATGATAGCGCCTATTCACTATTGTCCACAGTGCCGCAGGGCTAAGGCGGTTTTGTGGCACATCAAAAAACATCATAAGCAAGACAACGGAGACAACCATGAAGCTGCTTACTCGCCGCAGTGCCCTGCGCCGCCTTTGCGCGGTTCCCGCCCTCGCCGTCGCCGGCACCAGCTTTCCGCTGATCGCCCGCGCCGCCGATTACTCGCTCAAGTACGGCAACAACCTGCCGGTGACGCATCCGCTGAACATCCGCGCCCAGGAAGCGGCCGAACGCATCCTCAAGGAAAGCAACGGCCGCGTCGACATCAAGATCTTCCCGAACAACCAGCTGGGCGGCGACACCGACATGCTGGCCCAGGTGCGTTCCGGCGGCATCGACTTCTTCACGCCGTCCGCCCTGGTGATCGCCACACTGGTGCCGGTGGCCGCCATCAACGCCGTCGGCTTCGCGTTCAAGGACTACGACCAGGTCTGGAACGCCATGGACGGCGCGCTGGGCGCCCACGTGCGCGCCGCCATCGCGCAGCGCAAGCTCTACGCCTTTGAAAAGATGTGGGACAACGGCTTCCGCCAGACCACCAGCAGCAAGGGTCCGGTCAATACGGCCGCCGACATGGACGGCCTGAAGATCCGCGTGCCGGTGAGCTCGCTGCCCATCTCCATGTTCAAGGGCCTGGGCGCCGCGCCCGCCAGCCTGCAGTTCAGCGAGGTCTACTCGTCGCTGCAGACCAAGGTGGTGGACGCGCAGGAAAACCCCCTGCCCATCATCCAGGTCGCCAAGCTGTACGAAGTGCAGAAGTACTGCTCGCTGACCAAGCACATCTGGGACGGCTATTGGTTCATCGCCAACGGCCG
>Ga0213828_1001909_pt1 | contig 16075 bp, 17 predicted proteins | sample MC6MC0897MG_FD_180664 | JGI IMG/M metagenome (GOLD analysis project Ga0213828, IMG submission 180664) | Enriched soil aggregate microbial communities from Iowa State University, Ames, United States - MC6-MC0897-MG | ecosystem: Environmental > Terrestrial > Soil > Unclassified | place: USA: Iowa... | reverse complement strand
CTTAGAGATCCAGCATAACATCATCCTGGCCCTTCGCGCCAATTACCTTATGTTCCGGGATAAGGACTATGTGGTAAAGGATGACGAGGTCCTGATTGTTGATGAGTTTACCGGACGTATCATGCCTGGAAGACGCTATTCCGACGGACTCCATCAGGCGATTGAAGCCAAGGAGCATGTAAATGTGCGCAGAGAGAGCAAGACTCTTGCCACCATCACCTTCCAGAACTTCTTTAATAAGTACAATAAAAAGGCCGGTATGACCGGTACCGCTCTTACAGAAGAGAAGGAATTCCGTAATACCTACGGCATGGATGCCATATCCATCCCGACCAACCGTCCAATCGCACGTATTGATCAGGAAGATGTCGTTTATAAAACAAAGAAAGAGAAATTTGAAGCGGTATGCGATGAAGTGGAGATCGCTTACGAGAAGGGACAGCCTGTCCTGGTAGGTACCATTACCATTGAAACCTCTGAAATGTTAAGCAACATGCTACGGCGCCGTGGAATCCCTCATAAGGTGCTGAATGCAAAATATCATGAACTGGAAGCTGAGATCGTAGCAGATGCAGGTGTGCATAAAGCTGTTACCATAGCCACCAACATGGCAGGCCGTGGTACGGATATAAAGCTTGACGACGAATCAAAGGCAGCAGGCGGTTTAAAGATCATTGGTACGGAACGTCATGAGTCCCGTCGTATTGATAACCAGCTGCGCGGCCGTTCCGGACGTCAGGGTGACCCGGGAGAATCCAGATTTTATATTTCCCTTGAAGATGATCTGATGCGTCTGTTTGGTTCCGAACGTCTGGTAGGCATGTTCAATGCCCTTGGCGTGCCGGAGGGAGAGCAGATCGAACACAAGATGCTCTCAAATGCCATTGAGAAGGCTCAGATGAAGATCGAGACAAACAACTACGGCATTCGTGAGAACCTTTTAAAATATGACGAGGTCATGAACGAACAGCGTGAAGTGATCTATGAGGAGAGAAGAAAGGTTCTTGATGGAGACAATATGCGTGATTTCGTCTTAAAGATGGTTACGGATATTGTGGAAAATGCGGTGGATCTTTCTGTCAGCGAGGACCAGGCACCGGAAGATTGGGATTTGAACGAACTTAACACCCTTCTTCTCCCCATCATCCCGCTTCAGCCGGTTACTCTTCCGGAAGATAAGAAGATTAAGAAGAATGAACTGAAGCATATGCTGAAGGAAGAAGCCATTAAGCTTTATGAAACCAAGGAAGCAGAATTCCCGGAGGGAGAACAGATTCGTGAAATTGAGCGTGTGATTCTCTTAAAGGTAATTGACAATAAATGGATGTCCCATATTGACGACATGGATCAGCTGCGTCAGGGCATCGGCCTGCAGGCTTACGGACAGAGAGATCCGCTGGTGGAATATAAGATGAGCGGATATCAGATGTTTGATGAGATGGCTGCAGCCATCCGGGAGGATACCGTAAGAATCTTATTCCACATCCGCGTAGAGCAGAAGGTGGAGAGAGAACCAGCTGCTAAGGTGACAGGAACCAATAAGGATGAAAGCTCCCCGAAAGCACCAGTAAAGAAGGTGGAAGCAAAGGTTTATCCGAACGATCCATGTCCATGCGGTTCCGGTAAGAAATACAAGCAGTGCTGCGGACGTAAATTAGTATAGTATTTTTATAGAATTGGAGTTCGCACCCTTTTTAAGGGCGGACTCCAATTTTGTATAGATAAATAATTAAAATCAGAAAGTGGGTGACACAGTGGTAGAGTTAGATCAGTACAAATACGAATTATCAACGTTTGAAAAACCATTAGTGGAAGTGAGGGATTCACTTTGACTTAGATAATAAGTTAAAGAGAATCGATGAGCTGGATAAGTCTATGGAAGAACCGGGCTTTTGGGAAGATCCTGAAAAGTCGACAAAGATTGTACAGCTTGCAAAAAATTTAAAAGATACGGTTCAGACCTATAAAGACTTAGAGCAGCAGTATGAAGACATCGGCGTAATGATCGAAATGGGAAATGAGGAAAATGATCCATCCCTGGTTCCGGAAGTGGAAGAGATGTTAAACCAGTTTAAAGCAAAACTGGAAGACATGCGCATCAACACCTTGCTGTCCGGAGAGTATGACAGCGACAATGCCATTTTAAAGCTTAACGCAGGTGCAGGCGGAACCGAATCCTGTGACTGGTGCGGTATGCTCTACCGCATGTTCTGCCGGTGGGCGGAGAAAAAAGGTTTTTCCCTGGAAGTTCTTGATTACCTTGACGGAGAAGAAGCTGGTATTAAGTCCGTTACGGTACAGATCAACGGGCCTAATGCCTTTGGGTATTTGAAATCGGAAAAGGGAGTTCACCGTCTGGTGCGCATCTCTCCGTTTAATGCCGCAGGCAAACGCCAGACATCCTTTGTATCCTGTGATGTTATGCCGGATATTGAAGAGGATTTGGATGTGGAGGTCAACGATGAGGACCTTCGAATAGATACCTACCGTTCAAGCGGCGCAGGCGGACAGCATATCAACAAAACTTCCTCAGCCATCCGCATCACCCACCTCCCTACCGGAATTGTGGTCCAGTGCCAGAATGAGCGCTCCCAGTTCCAGAATAAGGACAAGGCCATGCAGATGTTAAAAGCAAAGCTTTACATGCTGAAGCAGCAGGAAAATGCGGAGAAATTGTCCGGCATCCGAGGCGATGTAACAGAAATTGGCTGGGGCAACCAGATCCGTTCCTATGTCCTTCAGCCTTATACTATGGTCAAGGATCACAGGACCAATGCAGAAACCGGCAATGTAGGAAGCGTTCTTGATGGCTCTTTGGATCAGTTCATGTACGCCTATTTACGCTGGCTGAGCACTGGGGCAAAATCCGGGGAAAGCAGCGCTGAATAGAGGATTTTTCCTGTATTTTTTTAAAAACCGAAGAAAATAAATAGAAAAATAGTTGCATACCCTGCCTAAATATGATAATATCTTCCCTATGAGCACAGATGTATTTCCGATGCGGACACAGAAGGGAAGATATTTTTATTATGGAAGAAAAAAGTAAATATTTTGTGGTAAAGCAAAAGGCTGTACCTGAAGTATTGCTGAAAGTAGTTGAAGCAAAAAAGCTGTTGGAATCGGAGCGCGTCATTACCGTTCAGGAAGCAACTGACAGGGTCGGAATCAGCCGCAGCTCTTTTTATAAGTACAAGGATGATATCTTTCCTTTTTATGATAATACAAAAGGAAAAACCATAACACTTGTGATGCAGATGGATGATGAGCCAGGCTTACTGTCTGACCTGCTGCATGTGGTTGCTGTGTATCGCGCCAATATTCTGACCATACACCAGAGCATTCCGGTCAATGGGGTGGCCACCTTGACATTAAGCGTGGAAGTCCTTGAGACCACCGGCAATGTTTCAAAAATGGTAGAGGATATAGAAGAAAAAAATGGGGTCCACTACGTTAAAATTTTAGCCAGGGAGTAATGGCAGCCGGGGGGTAAGCCAAATAACGAATCGAACTTCCTTAAAAAATAATACGAAAGCAAATTGCCGGAGGATAATATGAGACATATTGCAGTTATGGGCTATGGTACCATTGGATCAGGTGTGGTAGAGGTTTTGGAAAGAAACAAAGAAATAATTGCCAAAAGGGTAGGCGATGAGGTTGATGTAAAGTATGTCCTGGATTTAAGGGAATTTCCGGGAGATCCTGCGGAAGATAAGATTGTGCATGATTTTTCCGTTATTGAAAAGGATCAGTCCGTGTCCATGGTGATTGAAACCATGGGAGGACTAAACCCTGCTTATCCCTTTGTGAAGGCGAGCTTAATGGCAGGCAAGCATGTGGCTACCTCCAATAAGGCTTTGGTGGCGGCGTACGGCACGGAACTTTTAGAAATTGCAAAAGAGCACAATGTGAACTTCTTTTTCGAAGCAAGTGTAGGCGGCGGTATTCCCGTCATACGCCCTCTATATACTTCCCTCGCAGGTGAAGTGGTTGAAGAGATCACCGGAATTTTAAACGGAACCACCAACTATATATTGACAAAAATGGACAAAGCAGGCGAGACCTTTGAAACGGCCTTAAGAGAGGCTCAGGAGCTAGGTTATGCGGAGCGGAATCCGGAAGCCGATGTGGACGGACACGATACTTGTCGAAAGATTGCCATTCTGACAGCTATGGCAACGGGACACGAGGTTAATTACGAGCATATTTATACAGAAGGGATAACAAAAATAACGGATGTAGATTTCCGCTATGCCGATGCTATGGGAACCTCAGTAAAGCTGTTTGGCTCGAGCAGGATCCAGGACGGAACCGTCCATGCATTTGTAGCCCCGGTCATGATAGGAAAAGATCATCCGTTATATTCCGTAAATGATGTTTATAACGGCATTCTGGTAAAAGGAAACATGTTGGGCACGTCCATGTTTTATGGATGCGGGGCTGGTAAGCTTCCGACAGCAAGCGCTGTGGTAGCAGATATCATTGAAGCCCTTAAAAACCAAGACCACCATGTGGAAATGGGCTGGGATCGCGAAAACCTTACCATTTCTGCCATGAACAGCATCTCCTTCCGTTATTTTGTGAGGATCAAGGGAATTGCTGATAAGCGTGTGAAAGAAGTGGAGGCAGTATTCGGCAAAGTGGAAGTGGTGGAACTGGACCATATGGACGAATTTGCTGTCCTTACGGAAACTATGACCGAAGAAAATTACGAAATAAAAGCGAAAAAGCTGTCGGGAATCAGGCAGCGCATCCGCGCAGAATTTTAACGCAAACTAAGTTTATGAGCATACAGCAAAGCGGATCAGTATGTCCGCTTGACTTTTCGCCAGGAGGCATCAATGTTAGTAGTGAAAAAATTTGGCGGTAGCTCCGTCGCAGACAAAGAAAGAATTTTTAATGTGGCAAAGCGCTGCATTGAGGAATATGAAAAAGGCAATCAGGTGGTAGTGGTTCTGTCCGCTATGGGAAAGACAACGGATGGTCTCATTGCAAAAGCCCTTGAGATAAATCCAAACCCTCCTAAGAGAGAGATGGATATGCTGTTAACCACCGGGGAACAGGTCAGTGTGGCCCTCATGGCTATGGCAATGAATTCTTTGGGAGTTCCGGCCGTTTCTTTAAATGCGGCTCAGGTGGCCATGCACACCACCTCTGCCTACGGAACGGCCAAATTAAAGCGGATTGATACGGAACGCATACGGCATGAACTGGAGGCCAGGAAAATTGTGATCGTCACAGGCTTTCAGGGGGTTAATAAGTACGATGACTTAACAACACTTGGCCGGGGAGGCTCCGATACTACGGCCGTAGCTCTAGCAGCCGCCCTTCATGCGGACGCGTGTGAGATCTATACAGATGTGGATGGAGTATACACGGCAGACCCCCACATTGTTCCAAACGCTAGAAAACTCTCTGAGGTTTCTTATGATGAAATGCTGGAATTCGCTTCCCTTGGAGCAAAAGTGCTCCACAACCGGTCTGTGGAGATGGCAAAGCGTTATGGAGTTCAGTTGGTGGTTCTGTCAAGTCTGACCAGGGCAGAAGGTACAGTTGTCAAGGAGGAAACAAAATTGGAAAGAATGCTGGTTAGCGGTGTGGCCGCGGATAAGAATGTAGCCCGTATTTCAGTGATCGGGGTCAAAAATACGCCGGGAATTGCTTTTAAAATCTTTAATCTCCTGGCAAGGCATAATATTAATGTGGATATTATCATTCAGTCTATTGGACGGGAAGAAAGAAAGGACATTTCCTTTACGGTGGCACAGACTGATTTAAAGGATACCATGGATCTATTAATGGAAAATAAGGACTCCATCACCGCCCAGGATTTGACGAGCGAGGAATGCGTGGCCAAGGTTTCCATTATCGGTGCGGGGATGACAGGCAATCCCGGAGTAGCTGCAAAGATGTTTGAAGCTCTTTCCAGTGCCAATGTGAATATTAAGATGATCGCCACCTCTGAGATCCGGATAACAGTTCTGATCGATGAAGCGGATGTAAATCGTGCTATGAGAACAGTCCATGATGCTTTTGATCTGGCGGATTAAACAAAGGTGAAAAAATGAACTGGTTTAAAAAAATATTTGGCCTCGGGCTTCCCTGTCTGTTCCATTCCCTAACCGGACTTTATTGTCCGGGCTGCGGGGGAACCCGGGCCGTCCGGTCATTGCTGCGAGGGGACCTGCGGATGAGTTTTCAGTATCATCCACTGGTCCTTTATGCTGTTCTTGTACTGTTTTTGGAAATGATCCTAAGGGCTTTCAAAGGGCGGAAAACCCCTCTGGATCATAAAAAAAGAGCCAGGATACTGATCCTGGCAGGAGCGGCTATTGTTGCAGCCAATTGGATATTCAAGAATTATATGCTGGTCATTAAGGGTGTGGATCTACTGCCTCTTATGAAGTAGGGCCTATTCTCCGGAAGGGGAGGAGGTAAGGGCCTGAGCGGCAGTCTCAAAAACTTGTCTGAAATAATGGCCCAAAGGAGTGTTGGTGTCCATGGTATCATATACAAAAATAATAAACAATGCCATCATAAGGCCGCAGACCGTGGAAATAATAGACAGGATCAGTCCAAGCTGGGCTTGCTGGGTAAATGGCTTTCCCTGTTTGGAGAGCACAGCACATGCAATGCCGATCAGGCCGAGAAACAAGCCGGCAGGCAGACCCCAGATACTGAACAAGGGAAGACAGTCACTGGCAAGTCCAATGCCGCCCAGAACAACGGACCAGAAGGCCAGAAGGGAACCTGTCGGACGGATCTGTGGCAGCATTCCGTTGTTATTATTATGGTTTTCTTCCATTCGTAATTTACCTCGTTTGCATATTGTGAAAACAAAAAAATGGTTTATTAACCACACTATTGTATGATTGTAGCACGAAAAAGGCTGCATGTCCAGACGGGTCTTGCATAAGGCAGGCCGATGAATTATAATAGTAAATTGAATAAAGCTGGAAGAAAATTCATCAGGATTCAAATTATGAAGAAATAAGGGGATCACCATGGATATAATAAAGGCATTACAAGAAGAACTTTCCATTAGCCGCGGGCAGGTAGAAGCGGCTGTAAAGCTCATTGACGAAGGAAACACCATTCCGTTTATTGCAAGATACCGGAAGGAGGTTACCGGTTCTTTAAATGATGAAGTCCTGCGCAACCTGGATGAAAGGCTCCGCTATCTGCGGAACTTGGAAGAGCGGAAAGAACAGGTTCTCTCATCTATAAGGGAGCAGGAGAAGCTTACGTCGGAGCTGGAAAAGAAGATATTAGAAGCCCAGACTCTGGTAGCTGTGGAGGATTTATACCGTCCCTATAAACCCAAAAGAAGGACAAGAGCGACCATTGCAAAGGAGAAGGGGCTGGAACCTCTTGCGGATCTGATCATGCTTCAGATGATAAAGACTCCCTTAACAGAGATTGGTCTCGAGTACGTTTCCGAAGAAAAGGGCGTTTCCTCCCCTGAGGAAGCCATAAACGGAGCAAAGGACATCCTGGCGGAGCGTATATCCGACAATGCGGAATACCGTACCTATATCCGGAATGCCACCATAAATCAGGGAAGCCTTCAGTCAGCTGCAAAGGATGAAGAGGCGGAATCCGTATATGAAATGTATTACAATTATGAAGAAACCATTAAAAAGTCCGCTGGTCACAGGATTCTGGCTTTAAACCGGGGAGAAAAAGAGAAGATCCTTACAGTAAAAGTACTTGCTCCTGTAGAGCAGATTATAAGGTTTCTGGAAAAACAAGTGATTACAAAGGACAACCAATATACCACGACTGTACTGAAAGAGGTGATCGCGGACAGCTATGACCGCCTCATAGCCCCGGCCATTGAACGTGAGGTAAGAGGTTCTTTGACAGAGCAGGCAGAAGATGGAGCAATCCGGGTGTTCGGCAAAAACTTAGAGCAGCTTTTAATGCAGCCTCCCATTGCAGGACGGGTGGTCCTGGGCTGGGACCCGGCATTTCGAACTGGCTGCAAGTTGGCTGTTGTAGATGAGACAGGAAAAGTCCTTGATACCATAGTCATTTATCCCACAGCGCCCCAGAATAAGGTGGAAGAAGCAAAAGCTGTTTTAAGGAAACTGATCAAGAAATACCATATATCCCTGATTTCCGTTGGAAACGGAACTGCATCAAGGGAATCAGAAGCAGTGATCGTGGAATTGTTAAAGGAGATCCCAGAGCAGATTCAGTATATTATTGTAAATGAAGCAGGGGCCTCTGTCTATTCCGCCAGCAAGCTTGCCACGGAAGAGTTTCCAGAATTTGATGTAGGTCAAAGGAGTGCCGCCTCCATTGCAAGAAGACTGCAGGATCCCCTGGCAGAGCTGGTGAAGATTGATCCCAAATCCATTGGGGTAGGCCAGTACCAGCATGATATGAACCAGAAGCATTTAGGCGAGGCCCTTCAGGGCGTGGTAGAGGACTGTGTGAACAAAGTGGGAGTGGATCTAAATACGGCTTCTGCTTCCCTACTGGAATATATATCCGGCATTTCAAAACCTATTGCAAAAAATATTGTAGTTTACCGCGAAGAAAATGGGGCCTTTACCGGAAGAAACCAGCTTTTAAAGGTTCCTAAGCTTGGGCCAAAGGCATACGAGCAGTGTGCAGGATTTATGAGGATCCAGGGAGGGAAGAATCCCCTGGACGGAACCAGCGTTCACCCTGAAACCTATGAGGTAGCAAAAAAGCTTTTGACAAAGCTTGGCTATGATTTAACAGAGCTGGCTCATGGAGGCTTAAATGGAATCGGTAAAAAGATTCTGGATTATAAGGCGCTGGCAGCCCAACTGGAAATCGGTGAGATCACTCTGCGGGATATTGTAAAAGAGCTGGAAAAACCGGCAAGGGATCCGAGAGATCAGATGCCTGCTCCTATTCTCCGCACCGATGTGATGGATATGAAGGATTTGAAGCCAGGCATGGTATTAAAGGGTACCGTTAGAAATGTGATTGATTTCGGTGCCTTTGTAGATATTGGTGTCCACCAGGATGGCCTTGTCCACATCTCCCAGATGTCGGACAAATTCATCAAGCATCCCCTGGAAGCAGTGAGTGTGGGAGACATCGTTGAAGTCAAGGTCATAAGCGTGGATGTGCAAAAGAAGAGGATCGCCCTGACCATGAAATTATAAAAGGAAGCTTGATCCGCCTGGCAGCTCATTGTAGGAAATACCAGGATATGATGTGCCGAGGCGTATAGAAAGGAGTAAACGTGGAAGAGAAAGATCCGATTGAAATAGAAGTAAAATTAACTGCAAAGGACTTGTGGAAGTTTTCCATGTACCATTCTTATCGGGGGCTGCAGGGGCTTTTTAATATTATTTTCAGTGTTGCTGCTGTTTTTCTCCTGATCACCACATGGAGTTCCAATTCCGCCTCATACCGGGTGCTGTTAATTGTTTGTGCTCTGATGTTTACCGTCTGGCAGCCAGGCATTCTATATTTAAAGGCTCTTAAGCAGGCAAAGAATCCCGCAATTCAGAATGCCATGACTCTTACCTTCGATGAGAATGGAATTCTGGTTTCTCAAGGAGAGGAAAGCCTGGAAATTAAATGGGAAAACATTGGAAAAGTGGACCGTATGAAGGATATGATGATCGTGTATATGGACCGGGTTCACGCCTATTTGCTGCCAGATTCTGTTACTGGAGAAAAAAAGACGGCTATCCGTGGGCTCATCAAAGAAAAACTGCCTCCTGAAAGGCGAAAGAGGATATAAATTATGGTAATAGAAAGCTGGAAGCCAGAAGAAACCTATGAATTTGGGAAAAAACTGGGAGAGGACGCAAAGCCTTCTGATGTATATTGTTTAAATGGTGATTTAGGAGTGGGAAAAACCGTATTTACCCAGGGGTTTGCATCAGGCCTTGGGATCAAGGAGCCGGTAAACAGTCCTACCTTTACCATTGTTAATCAATATGAGGATGGGCGACTGCCTTTTTACCATTTCGATGTGTACCGGATCGGCGATGTCAGTGAGATGGATGAGATCGGTTATGAAGACTGTTTTTACGGGGAGGGAGTAAGTCTTATTGAATGGTCGAATTTGATTAACGAGCTTCTTCCTGATCATATAATAACCATAACCATAGAAAAAGATTTGGAAAAAGGGTTTGACTACAGGAAAATAACCGTGGAGGGAATGTAAATGAGGATACTTGGAATTGAAAGCTCATCTTTGGTAGCTTCCGTTGCCGTAGTGGAGGACGAGGTACTGACTGCGGAATATACGGTAAATTTTAAGAGGACCCATTCCCAGACCCTTCTTCCCATGCTGGATGAGATTATAAAGATGGTAGAACTGGATTTAGAAACCATTGATGCCATTGCAATTTCCGGCGGTCCGGGCTCTTTTACCGGATTGCGGATCGGCTCTGCGACTGGCAAGGGCCTTGGCCTGGCTTTGAAAAAGCCCCTGGTTTCCGTTCCTACCGTGGACGCCATGGCTTATAACTTATACGGCAGTGCCTACAGGGTCTGCCCTATCATGGATGCCAGAAGGAACCAGGTATATACCGGTATTTATGATAACCGGAACGGATTTTCCGTAATTAAGGAACAATGTGCCATGGACATCTTGGAATTGGTGGAAGAATTAAATGAAGCCGGACAAAAGGTAATCTTTTTAGGAGACGGGGTCCCTGTATACAAAAAGCAGATAGAAGAAACGATATCGGTTCCATTTCTGTTTGCACCGGCCCATTTGAACCGGCAGCGGGCAGCGGCGGTCGCGGCTTTGGGAGGCTTATATTATGAAGAGGGAAAAACCATTTCGGCGGCGGAGCATTCCCCTGATTATTTAAGAAAACCTCAGGCGGAGCGGGAACGGGAGGCAAATTTTTCTTAATAAAAGCAAGCAAGCTGTTCGATGAACCGCCAGGTGAATCGAACTTCCATGAAAGGGGAGAAGCCCATGGTTCATGAAATGAGACGGTCGGATGTATCCGGAGTCGCTGAGGTAGAACGGCTCTGCTTTTCGGATCCATGGTCCTTAGAAACTGTCAAAGAAGGCTTAGAAAGCAGCCTCGATACCTGGCTGGTGGTGGAAGAAGAGGGAGCCGTTTTAGGGTACTGTGTTTTCCGGGCGATTGCCGGGGAAGGAGAACTGCTTCGGATAGCCGTTTTGCCAGCTTACAGGGGGAGGGGTCTCTCGAAGAAACTTATGGACCGACTGGTGGAATCTTCCATAAAAAAAGGGGTAAAATCCCTGTCTTTAGAGGTCCGGGAAAGCAATAAAAAAGCTAGAAACCTTTATAGATACTATGGTTTTGAAGAAGAGACCATCCGGAAAAATTATTATCGTAATCCCTGCGAAAATGCTATCATCATGTGGAACCGCCGGATATGAAACATTTACCACTAAAAATAAGGGGAAACACCGTTTATAATGTAGGGGTATCCAGTGAGGATGCCCTTTTTCCTGTTTTCGGATGACGCAAAACGGAAACAGGGTCTGACTGGTAAGTGCGAAAAAGGAAATACCCTACGGGTATACCTCTATGCCCAAAAAGCATGGGCAGTAAAATGGAAAGGTGAGAGGAAGATGAGAAAGTACAAAAACGGTGGTCAGCTTGAAACAGTTGTGTGCAACTGCTGTGGCAAAAAAATTATCGTGTCAGAAGGTGTTGCCAGGGAGGGGGTAATAAGCGTCAATCATACCTGGGACTTTTTCTCCGAGAAAGATGGGGAAATCCATCATTTTGATTTGTGTGAGGACTGTTACGATGCCATGATTCAGGAATTCAAGATTCCTGTGGAGGTAGAAGAACAGCTGGAATATTTATAGTTGCTAATTGCCTCTGCTTTGTGATATGATTTTATGAGGCGGTTTTTGCCGCTTTTTATTGATTGAAATCAAAGCGAGGAAATTTTATGTTGGATATATGTTTACTGGGAACCGGAGGAATGATGCCTCTGCCGTATCGGTGGCTGACAGCTATGATGGCCAGATGTGGCGGCAGCGATCTTCTCATTGACTGCGGGGAAGGAACCCAGATTGCGTTAAAAGAAAAGGGCTGGAGCCCGAAACCCATTGACATCATTTGTTTTACCCATTATCACGCTGACCATATCAGTGGTCTTCCGGGGCTTCTCCTGACCATGGGCAATGCGGAAAGGACAGAACCCCTTACTCTTATTGGGCCAAAGGGCTTAGAGCGTGTAGTGAGTGCGCTGAGAACTATTGCGCCGGAGCTGCCTTTTGAACTGAAATTCATCGAGCTTGACCAGCTTAGAGAGCAGGTAAAGATCGGACCTTATGTAATCGATGCTTACCGGGTGAACCACAATGTTGTTTGCTATGGATATTCCATTTCCATTCCAAGGACAGGCCGGTTTGATGTGGACCGGGCTAATGCCGCCGGAATACCCCAGAAATTCTGGAGCCGCCTGCAAAAAGGGGAAACCATTGAAGAAGGCGGAAGAACTCTGACTCCTGATATGGTCTTAGGTCCGGATAGACGGGGGCTTAAGGTAACCTATTGTACGGATACAAGGCCGGTTCCTGTAATTGCGGAATACGCAAAGGAGGCGGATCTTTTTATCTGCGAAGGTATGTACGGAGAGGAAGGAAAGGAAGCAAAGGCCAGAGAGTATAAGCATATGACCTTTTATGAGGCTGCCAGGCTGGCAAAGGAAGCCCAGCCCAAACAGATGTGGCTGACTCATTACAGCCCCTCCCTTACCAGGCCCGAGGAATACTTGGAGAAAGTCCGGGAAATTTTCCCTCGTACCAAAGTGGCAAAGGATGCCTGGACCCTGGAACTGGAATTTGATGAGGAGTGAGGGAGCAGCGATGAAAAAGAATCATACAGAGGAAGATGTCTATATACTTGCGATTGAAAGTTCCTGTGATGAGACGGCAGCTGCCGTTGTAAAGAACGGAAGAGAGATCCTTTCCAATGTGATCTCCTCTCAGATCGCCCTGCATACGTTATACGGGGGCGTTGTACCGGAAATCGCATCCAGAAAGCATATTGAAAAGATAAATCAGGTTGTTGAGGCAGCCCTTCTGGAGGCGGGGATGTGTCTGGAGGATATGGACGCCATAGGCGTTACGTACGGTCCCGGCCTGGTAGGAGCGCTCCTCGTAGGCGTTGCAGAGGCGAAAGCTATTGCTTATGCTACAGGTAAGCCGCTGGTGGGTGTCCATCATATTGAAGGACATGTATCGGCCAACTTTATTGAGCATCCGGATCTGGAGCCGCCTTTTTTATGTTTGATCGTATCCGGCGGCCATACCCATCTTGTTATTGTAAAGGATTACGGTGAATTTGAAATCCTGGGCCGTACCAGGGATGATGCGGCAGGAGAGGCATTCGACAAGGTGGCAAGAGCAGTGGGCCTTGGGTACCCGGGAGGTCCGAAGATTGATCTGGCAGCAAAAGAAGGAAATCCCCATGCCATCAAGTTCCCCCGGGCAAAGGTGGAAGGGAACATCTACGATTTCAGCTTCAGCGGCTTAAAGTCAGCAGTATTAAACCACATCAACCATGCGAACATGATGGGAGAGGAAATAGGTGTTGCTGATTTAGCGGCCTCTTTCCAAAGTGCGGTCGTGGATGTACTGGTGAGTCATACGGTGGATGCAGCAAAGGAATATGGATTTAAAAAGATTGCCATAGCCGGTGGTGTAGCTTCCAATTCTGCCTTGCGAAAAGGGATGGGCCTTGCATGTGAAAAAGCCGGCATTGCCTTTTACTATCCGTCACCCATTTATTGCACAGATAACGCAGCCATGATCGGAACAGCAGCTTATTACGAATATATCAATGGAGCGAGAGCCGGTTGGGATTTGAATGCAGTTCCCAATTTAAAGCTGGGTGAGAGGTGATAGACGGATGGAAAGCAGGGGTAGAACGGCAGCAGTCATATTGGCAGCAGGAAAAGGGACACGCATGGGTAGCCAGGTGCACAAGCAGTACCTGGAGCTCTTCGGGAAACCTCTGCTGTATTATACGCTGGAAGCCTTTGAGAATAGTTCGGTAGATGAGATTGTCCTGGTGACCGGTCTTGGAGAGTCCGGTTATTGCCGGGAGGAGATCATAGAGAAATACGGTTTCAGCAAGGTGACTGCAGTTACTGAAGGAGGAAAGGAACGGTATCATTCCGTATATGAAGGGCTTAAGGCAGTAAACAACTGTGAATACGTCCTGATCCATGACGGAGCCAGACCCTGCGTGACGGTCGAGATCATAGAGGCAGCTTCCGATGCAGCCAGAATGTATAAGGCTTGCGCAGTTGGGATGCCTGTAAAGGATACCATTAAAATTTCCGACGAAAGTGAATTTGCAGCCATGACTCCGGACCGGAACAGTCTTTGGCTGATTCAGACTCCTCAGGCATTTGAATATGAGCTGGTACTTGGGGCATATGAAAAGCTTATGTCATCGGAACAGTATCAGGTGGGAGTAACGGATGATGCCATGGTAGTGGAAACCATGACTCATGAAAAAGTGAAGTTAATTCGGGGCGATTATGCCAACATAAAGATCACAACACCGGAGGATATGGAAATAGCCGGTGTGCTGATGAAAAGAAAATACCGCGAAAAATAAAAGGATGCTGTGAGTGCAGCTTCCTTTTTATTTTTTTCCTCCTGATTTTAAAAGGTCCTTTACGATCAGATGAAGGTGGTCAAGCTGTTCACGGTTTAAATGCTGTGCATCTTCCATTAGTTCTTTTAGTTTAGCCGGGCTGCTGATGCTGTGAGAGAAAAATTCGGATGGCTCAATATCCAGATACTCGCATATATAGAAAAAACCCATCATGGACGGAAGAGCCAGTCCATTTTCTATTTTATGGATATATGTGGGATTCTGCCCGAGAGACAGACTCATATCACGTGCAGACACGCCCTTTTGAGCTCTGAGCTCAGAAAGGCGTTTTGAAAAATTGAAATCTATATACATAGGTAGCTCCTCCTGATTCCATAGTATTGCATTAAATGAAATATATGTAGTAAATAATGCAATCCATCACTTGACATGTTGCATTCATTACAATATTATTAGTTATATAAAGTATTTAATGTATGATTATACAGAAAAGTCTGCCATATAGGTGGGCAGCTGCCAGATTTTACCTGGGTTTGCACCGGAAGTAATACTCTTCGTGTGTACCTTTACACCCGATAAAGCAGGGTGCTCTGCCCGGAAACCATGGCAGGAAAGATGAAAGAAGGTACGGTAGATGAAAACTGAAGAAAACAGGATAGAGAAGGACAAAAACGCCAGGTCCGGACTTTTGGAGCGGATAGCGGCGGATTCGGGCTGTATGTACCTGTCAGATTTAAGAAACTGTATTTCTAAAAGATGCTGCCGCTTCGTTATTGCCGATATACCGGCAGATGATTTCACAGTACAAGTATGGGAAGATGCGATCAATTATATGACCGGCACAAAAGAAGATTTTAAGTCAGCGGAAGAAGCAAAACAACGACTTTTAGCTTATTTCTGAGACTTAAAAATATAATTTGAAAAAAATGTAAAAATGTGTTGACAGAATAAACAAACAATGATAAACTATCCAAGTTGCAGCTGATAAGTACAGCAAAACAAGCTGTAATGGTCTCCAAGAGATTTGGAAAAATAGAAAAAAGTGCTTGACAAAAGCATGAACTTCTATTAAAATGTAAAAGCACATTTGGAGAGGTATCGAAGTGGTCATAACGAGGCGGTCTTGAAAACCGTTTGTCCGCAAGGGCGCGTGGGTTCGAATCCCACCCTCTCCGTTGGCAGGTTTTTAGCCGCTAATAACATAAAAGAATCAGCTAATTGCAGAAGTACCCAAGCGGCTGAAGGGGCTCCCCTGGAAAGGGAGTAGGCCGTTAGTAGCGGCGCGAGGGTTCAAATCCCTCCTTCTGCGTCAGCATCAAGGAAGCGAACCTTCTGCCCGATGCACAGCACTTTGAAAACTGAAGATTGAACAGTATGTAAAACCCTGAAAATTCTAATAAAACAAGCCATGTTTGATGGCTTTGAATGAGAAAATTTCAGAACGAATACAAGCAATTGTATACGAACCAAACAACAAGTAAAACGGGAAATAAATTAGCTAGTTAGTT
>Ga0213828_1001908_pt1 | contig 16077 bp, 14 predicted proteins | sample MC6MC0897MG_FD_180664 | JGI IMG/M metagenome (GOLD analysis project Ga0213828, IMG submission 180664) | Enriched soil aggregate microbial communities from Iowa State University, Ames, United States - MC6-MC0897-MG | ecosystem: Environmental > Terrestrial > Soil > Unclassified | place: USA: Iowa... | reverse complement strand
TTCGCGCGCTTTCTAATGCACTGATGACTTGGAGAGCAAATTAACAATCAGCACACCAAAAATTATGAAGCCGATTCCGATCATTCCCCACAAGTCCAGCTTCTGACCATAGACCAGCCAGCCAAAGGCAGAAATCAGAACGATACCGCAGCCGGACCAGATCGCATAAGCGACACCTACCGGAACGGTTTGCAATGTCAGGGAAAGAAAATAAAAGGCCACGGCATAACCAACAATCATCGTGAAGGTTGGAACCATAACTGTAAAAGAGTTGGACGCCTTGAGCGCAGATGTCGCAATTACCTCTGCAACGATAGCAACACCGAGAAACAGATAGTTTTTCATGAGATTTAACTTTGTTGGTAAAGCCAGTTATTAGAGTGACTCCAGTTAATATTAAACTGTTGGAACCACTCTATCTTTTTGTTTTTATGCATTATTCTTACGCAAAACCGCTTCGCACTTTTGCCGGAAATGCTTTAATCACTAATCATTTTCACCAGACGGCTCCGAAGTGCTGACCAGTCATTCGGGACGACGCCAACCATATGGCTCAGCCAGATTCCATCAGCTGCAAAACGCACCGCTTCCATATCTGCCCCGCTTTCCGTGTCGCCGTATTCTTCGAGCCGCGCATTAAGCCAATGGCCCCAGGCATCGCGAAGTCTTGCATCGGAAAATACCGATATCCATAAAGCCCATACACGACTGTCATCCTGTTGCGCCTCTATCGCCAGCTCAAGATAGGCTCTTGTAAAACGTCCGCGAGTTTCTTGGTCATTCGCCATTCTGGCTCGCAGGGCAGTTTCAAAATCCAGTACCAATTCGTCAAAGACTGCATCAATCAGCAATTGTTTGTTTGCGAAGTGGTGCAGCAGACCGCCCTTCGTGACGCCAGCTCTACTTGCCACAGCCTCAAGGCTCACCGCATTCAAACCAGACTCCAGTGCCAACTCGACAGCACTTTCAATGAGCTGCGAACGGACAAGTTGAGGGTTCTTCTGGCGACGATTAGCGATTGACATAAAGAAACCTACCAGATGGTTTGTTTTCTGTCACGCAACAAACTTGCGTTTTCTTCGCGCTGTAAAAGGAAATCTGGCGCGAGGTTGCGACCACCCAGGGAAATCGAACGTGATCCAACAAGACAATTCACAATATTGACGTTTACGTAATAAGCCGATAGCTCTTATATCAATAGCCGTTATGTTCCCGCTGCCTGATTGGCCGCGGGACGGGTTTCCGAGGAGAGACCCATACAAAGGCCAAGTGGAGGAAAGATGTATCGCGCGCCGGTTTCCGAAATTTCCCATACGCTGATGAAGGTCGCAGGCCTTGAAACAGCCATTGAAGAGAACCGTTTCCCCGAATTTTCCGCCGATCTGGCGGAAGCTATTCTGGAAGAAGCAGGTAGGTTTGCCTCCGAGCGCGTGGAACCACTTCGCATCACCGGTGACAGGCATGGAGCCACTGTCAAAGATGGCGTTGTAACGACGGCGCCCGGTTGGAAAGAGCTTTATGCCGACTGGATTGCGGGCGGCTGGAATTCACTGACCGGCACGCCGGAATATGGCGGCCAGGGCCTGCCAACCATGATGTCGGTGGCTGTCAGTGAAATGTGGAACTCCGGCACTTTGGCGTTTGCTATCGCTCCTACGCTCACCATGGGCGCGGTCGAAGCACTGGAAAAGCACGCCTCAAAAGAGCTGAAAGACACGTATTTAGAGAAACTCATCACCGGCGAGTGGATGGGCACCATGAACCTGACAGAGCCACAGGCGGGCTCTGATCTCGGTGCATTGCGTGCGCGTGCAGAGCGCAGCGATGATGGTTCATATCGTATTTTTGGCCAGAAGATTTTCATTACCTATGGCGAACATGACCTGACCGACAATATTCTACATCTGGTGCTGGCCCGCCTGCCCGATGCACCTGCCGGAACCAAGGGCATATCGCTGTTTCTTGTGCCAAAATTCCTCGTCAATGCAGATGGTTCGCTTGGCCGACGCAACGATCTGTTCTGCTCGGGCCTGGAACACAAGATGGGCATTCATGCCTCCCCTACCTGCACCATGATCTATGGCGATGGGTTCGTGAAAGGCGAGGAAACAGGTGCCGTTGGTTATCTGATTGGCGAAGAAAATCGCGGCCTCGCCTGCATGTTCACCATGATGAACAATGCCCGTTTGCTGGTTGGTATTCAGGGCGTTGGCGTGGCCGAAGCCGCCTATCAGCAGGCATTGAACTACGCCAAAGACCGCAAACAGGGCCGCGCCTTGGGTGCTGATCCCAAGGCTGGCATGAGCCCAATTATCGAGCACCCGGATGTGCAACGTATGTTGCTCACCATGAAAGCGCTGACACAGGTTGCCCGCTCCATCACCTATTCATGCGCCCATGCGATCGATATGAGTCATGCAACAGAGGGTGCTGACGCACAATTCTGGTCGGATCGCGCCGGACTGCTCACACCTTTGGCCAAAAGCTTTGCAACTGACGTCGGCGTGGATGTGGCCTCGCTTGGCGTGCAGATCCATGGCGGCATGGGCTTCATCGAAGAAACCGGTGCAGCGCAATTGCTGCGCGATGCCCGCATTACTCCGATTTATGAAGGTACAAATGGCATTCAGGCCATTGACCTTGTGCTGCGCAAGTTACCGCTCGGCAATGGTGAGCGCATCGGCAACTATCTCGCCGAACTGCAGCAAGAAGCGGACAAAGCGACAAAATCGAACGGTCCTGAACTTGGCGAAACGGGTTCACGTCTTTCGGCCGCCATCAAAGAAGCGCGTGAAGCCACCGAATGGCTGCAAAAGGCGGCAAGCGAAGGCCGTACAGAAGAAGCGCTGGCTGGCGCAACGCCGTATCAGCGCCTGCTCTCCCTGACTGCTGGCGGTGCGTATCTCGCGCGCGCAGCACTTAACAGTGACGATGCCGGCCGCGCTGCGCTTTGCCGTTTCTTTGCCGAAAACATGCTTGCGGAAGTCTCATCCCTCAAGGACACCGTCATCAGCGGCGCAGTCAGCCTTGCAGCTGCAAAATCCGCGCTGGAGGTCTGATTATGAGCGAGCATGTTCTGATCGAACGCAAAGGTGCAGTGCAGATCATCCGGCTTAATCGGGCCGACAAGAAAAATGCCATCACCCGCGCCATGTATGCGGCAATGGCCAAGGCGCTTGTAGATGGCGATGCCGATGATGCGGTGCGCGTGCATGTGTTTTTGGGTGTGCCCGGTGCATTCTCGTCGGGTAACGACATGCAGGATTTCATGGCTGCCGCATCGGACGGCAATATGGGCAATGACATTCTGAATTTTCTCGCAGCCTTATCGGGCTCGAAGAAGCCGGTCATATCCGGCGTCGATGGCCTGGCTATCGGGATCGGCACGACAATCCATCTTCATTGCGACCTGACGTTTGCCACTAACCATGCGTTGTTTCGCACGCCTTTTGTTGATCTCGGACTCGTACCGGAAGCGGCCTCCAGCCTGCTTGCACCATCGCTGATGGGGCATCAGAAGGCATTTGCATTGCTCGCACTGGGGCATGGCTTCGATGCGCAGGCGGCACTTGAAGCGGGCATTGTCTATAAGGTTGTCGAAAGCAACGAGCTGGAAGCAGAAGTGCTGAAAGCTGCAGAGGAAATTGCTGCCAAGCCTCCGCAGGCCATGCAGATTGCTCGCAGCCTGATGCGTATGCCTGCCGAACCTGTTGCTGATCGCATCGCAAGAGAAGCAAAGCATTTTGCCGAGCGGCTCACGTCGAGCGAAGCGCGCGAAGCCGTAATGGCGTTTCTCAGCCGCAAAAAGTAATCTGAATAAAAAAATTACCCGGATGGGGTTACCATCCGGGTGGCTTGCTGGAGGTCAGCCAAGTTGGTTGCTCCGGCATCGAGGCCTTTGATGTCTGGAAAGGTCCTTCATCTTTCCAGACGACCACCGAGCGGTGCGTTATTCCTTAGATAGTATAGAAATCCGACGAGAACGTGTTCACACGCGAATGTGATAACTTACTAGTATGGCGAACCCGAAATTCGTATCGCTTTGAAGCAGCTCTTGGAGCGAATTTCGGGATGCGTTCTAGTTTCGAGCGATAATCTCACGGCCTTCAATGACCATGCGCACGCCCAGCGAACCGGTTTTGCGGCGAGCAAGGAAGCGAGGGCGGCGGCGGCGCGGTTCCTGCCCCTGTCGGCGTGCCTGTGGTTCTCCGGTGCGAACCGGGCCAGTGCTTTCATAAAGCGGACGCGCAACGCCATCTTCTTCCACCAGCATCATTGGCAGATTGAAGGTTGCAGCCCAAGCGCGCCAGTCAGCAGCAACATCGGTCAGGTCGTGAGCAACCAGCAGCGGCACAGAAAGCTGCGGATCTTCATGCATCAGTTCAAGCGTTACGGTGATTTCGCCAAACTCGTCTTCGACAGCGCGAGCTGTCACGCCGATGAATGCGTCGATCGGAAGAGCGAGCGACATTGGCAAGCCGCTCGATGGCAGGATCTGGCGGATAACCGCACCACGTTCACTAATGGTGAAGGTTACGTCTGCATCGCAATCTTCTGCCGCATAGGTCACAACCTGCGGAAGGTGAAACGGATCGAGCCGAAGTTCCTGACCTGCCCATTCTGGCTTCTTAAGTCCGCTGCTCATCATTTTCGACGCCTCTGTCTATCTCTGCCTGTTTTTTTGAGAGCCAGTTATTCCGGCTTCTCTTTTGAGCGATGTTCGCTCTTGTTGATTTGGAGAATAGACCGCGTTTATTACCGATGCGCTTAACGCGTTAGGTTAACTTTTCCCTGCTTTTTCATTTGGTTACTGCTTTACAACCAGGTGTAAGAAGTCAGTAATTCTTGCTAATTTGCGTTTACATAAATGAAAAGGCGGACAGTTTCCTGTCCGCCTTAATTTCTTCTTATTTGCTGGAATTACAGCACTTTACCCGGATTCATAATGCCATTCGGGTCGAATGATTTCTTAATACGGCGCATCAATTCAAGCGCCACGTCCTGTTTGAAGAAGGCAAGCTCTTCGCGCTTCAACTGACCAATACCGTGCTCTGCGGAGATGGATCCGGTATAAGAAGCAACAATTGTATGAATGCGATGATTTAAATCGTGCCAGCGATCAAGGAAAGCTTGCTTATCGGCACCGACCGGCTGCGACACATTATAGTGCAGATTGCCGTCGCCAATATGGCCGAAGCAAACGATACGCGAGCCGGGAATCATTTCCAGCGTTGCCGCATTGGCTTCGTGAATGAATTCCGGGATTTTTGCGACAGGCACCGAGATATCGTGCTTGATCGAGCCGCCTTCAGGCTTCTGCGCCCAGGACATTTCCTCACGCATTTTCCAGAACATCTGCGCCTGTGCAACGCTTTCAGCAATCGCCGCATCCTGAATGATGTCGTTCTCGAAAGCTTCCGTCAGGATCGTTTCAAGCGTCGTGCGCGCATCGTCTTCCGAACGGGTCGATGAAATATCAACCAGCACATACCAGTCATGCGGGCTTTCAAGCGGATCGCGCACGCCGTCCACATGAGCAACCGTGAACTCAACGCCCACACGCGGCATCAATTCAAAGCCAGTGAGCGACGGGCCTGCATGTTCGGTTGCAAGCTGGAACAGGCGCAGCACGTCTTCCGGGCTGCGAAGACCGGCATAGGCCACGCCCTTGCCCTTTGGCTGCGGGTAGATCTTCAAGACAGCCGCGGTGATAACACCAAGCGTGCCTTCCGAACCGACAAACAGATCTTTGAGATCATAGCCGGTGTTGTCTTTCTTCACATAGCGCAGATCATTGAGAATCTCGCCGCTTGGCAGAACCACTTCAAGGCCGAGGCACAATTCGCGCATATTGCCATAGGCCAGAACGGCGGTGCCGCCAGCGTTGGAACCAAGATTGCCACCGATCTGGCAGGAGCCTTCCGCACCAAGCGACAGCGGAAACAGACGGCCCACTTTCTGCGCTTCGTCCTGAAGGTTTTTGAGGATCACACCGGCTTCGACCGTCACCAGATTGCCGACCGGATCGACCGAGCGCACCTTGTTCATGCGGCCAAGCGACAGAACAATCGTGGTGTTGCTTTCATCCGGCGTCTGGCCGCCAACAAGGCCGGTATTGCCGCCCTGCGGGACAACCGGCGTTTTGGTTTCATTGGCAAGTTTCAGAATTGCAGAAACTTCTTCCGTTGAAGCTGGGCGCAGAACCAGTGGCGAACGGCCCTGATAGAGATCGCGCTGTTCGATCATGAAAGGCGCAATATCTTCCGGCGCGGTCAGCGCATTCTTTTCGCCAACGATGGCTGCAAAACGTTCGATCAGGGCGGTGTCGAGCATGTGCTTCTCTTGTCAGTTGGGGGAACTAGCGCGGGGCCGCCGCGCGTTTAAGACGATCATTGATGGCCTCACCGAGACCATCGAAAGGAATGGGTTCAACGGCGATGGTGCGCGCGCCGCTTGCATCAAGCTTGCGCATGAAATCAAACAGATTGCTGGCCGCTTCGCGTAAATCACCCGATGGGCTGAGGTTAAGCGTCGAAACCACCTTGTCGGCACCGGCCACGCGGTCCGGCCCGAAAGCCAGCAAAGCCTCGCCCGCATCAACGCTTGCAGCATCAAGCCGCACGGCGGCATCAGGCGCATAATGCGATTCCATCATGCCCGGCGCTTGGATAGCGGCCTTATGCTCTGCACGTTCGAGCTTAACACCAATCAACGCTTCAATCTCTTCTGCTGCCAGACCACCGGGACGCAGCAGGCGCACGCGCTCGCCTTCAACCTTAAGAATAGTAGACTCAACACCCACGCCACACGGCCCGGCATCGAGGATCATGTCTATCTTGTCGCCCAGATCATCCGCCACGGCCTTGGCCGAAGTGGGACTGATGCGGCCCGATGTATTGGCGCTTGGTGCGGCAACAGGGCTATCGAGTTGGTGGATTACATCGCGCACTTGGCCGGTTGGCATACGGATGGCGAGTGTATCAAGCCCGGCCGTCACCAGCGGATGGATAGGGCGCTGAGTGTCTTGCTTGGTTTTCAACGGCAGAACAAGTGTCAACGGTCCCGGCCAGCAAGCTTCTGCGAGTTTGCGTGAGATCGGATCGAAAGTCACGTAACGCTCGGCCATAGCAATACTATCGACATGGGCAATGAGCGGATTGAACTGCGGGCGACCTTTGGCGGCGAAAATACCAGCCACGCCTTCGCCATGCGCTGCATCAGCCGCAAGACCATAGACCGTCTCTGTCGGAATCGCGACAAGGCCGCCACTGGTGAGCACAGCCACCGCGCGTAAAACAGCTTTATCGTCAAATTCCAGAATATCGGCCAAGGTCATTCTCCTGCCGCTGTAGCTACACAACACATGGGCTGAGAGCAAGGGACTCGTAGGCGCAGTTCATGCAAGATAGGAATGAGGTACAAAAAGAAAGGGCGCTAGAAAGCGCCCTTTTTGTCTTAACCGGCGATCTTCGAGAAATCGGCCACCTTGCTGGTGGCAGTGCGGATTTGTTCAAGCAGTGCCAGGCGATTGGCGCGGACATTTTCGTCCTCATCATTGACCAATACCTTCTCAAAGAAGGTATCGACCGGACCGCGCAGCTTGGCCAGCGCCAGCATTGCACCGCCGAAATCTTCGCGGGCAATAGCTTCTTCGGCTTCCTGAGCTGCGAGGTTTACAGCCGCATAAAGCGCCTTTTCCTCATCGAGCTTCAACAGAGCAGCATCGACGTGAGCCGCTACCTTGGTGCCCTTCTTTTCTTCCGCGGCCAGAATATTGGCAGCGCGCTTGGTACCAGCCAGAAGGTTCTTTCCATCTTCTTCATTGATGAAGACGATCAAGGCTTCCAGACGACGGGCAACCAGCAGAAGATTATCGGCATCCGAAGTCAGAACCGCATCAATCGCGTCGTGGCGAGCACCGTCTTCCTTCAAGTGAACCTTGAAACGTTCATGCAGGAACGACAAGAGATCAGCAAGCAACGGCTCAGCATTGGCTTCGATTTGCGCACGCACCGCTGTTTCCAGATTGCGCAGCGCGTTATCGGCGTCCTGTTCGCCATCGACATCGCCAGATTTTTCATCTGCGAGCTTGGCTTCAAACTCACGCAGTTTGCGCTGAACCTGACCTTCTTTCAGCGCAGCATAAGCCGAGCGCAAAAGCGGCAAGAGCGGGAACTTCCAGTCCTGCGACAGAACCAGACGGATCACGCCCAATGCTGCACGACGCAGAGCAAACGGGTCTTTCGAGCCGGTAGGCTTTTCGTCAATCGCCCAGAAGCCGACCAGCGTGTCGAGCTTGTCAGCCAGAGCGACAGCGACGGCAACTGGGTTCTTCGGTACGAAATCAGACGGGCCTTGCGGCTTGTAGTGTTCCTCAAGAGCCGCAGCGACGGCTTCGTCTTCGCCCTGAAGAAGCGCATACTTGCGACCCATCGCGCCCTGAAGTTCAGGGAATTCGCCGACAACTTCTGTTGTCAGATCAGCTTTAGCCAGAACCGCCGCACGGGCTGCAAGCGCAGGATCGGCACCGACCAGCGGCGCGATCTGTGCTGCCAGTTCGCGGATGCGTTCGACGCGTGCGCCTTGCGTGCCGAGCTTGGCATGGAAGGTCACGTTGAGCGCGTCCAAACGCGCCATGCGCTGATCAAGCGGCTTTTTCAGATCAAGGCCGAATTTTTCGCCAGAAGCCAAAAGCTTGTCGAGGTCCGGCAGATCATGCTGATCGGTGTGCCAGAAATAAAGTGCATCGGAGAGACGTGCGCGCACGACCTTGCCGTTGCCGTAGGCGATTTCTGTGCCACCATCGCGTGCAGCGATGTTGGAGATCAGAATGAACTTGTTCGACAATGCTTCCGCTTCGCCCTGCTTGCGGGTGACGAAGCACTTCTGGTTGGCGCGGATGGTGAGGCGGATAACCTCCGGCGGGATCGCCAGAAACTCTTCCTCAAACTCGCCCATCAGCACGACCGGCCATTCGACGAGACCCGACACTTCTTCAAGCAAGCCTTCGTCTTCGACCAGATCGAGGCCCGATGCAAAGGTCAGATTGCGCGCGTCTTGCAGGATGATTTCCTTGCGGCGCTCGGCGTCGAGCACCACAAAAGCCTTTTCCAGCTTTTCGACGTAATCGTCAAAACGGCGCACCTTGATCGCCTGTCCATCGCTCAGGAAACGATGACCATAGGTGACATTGCCCGACTTGATGCCGTCAACGTCAAACTCGACCACAACCGTTTCTTCGGTTTCAGGACCGAAGGTGCAGAGGATCGATTGCAGCGGACGCACCCAGCGAAGCGCACCCGGCTTTGACGAAGCCGCACCCCAGCGCATGGACTTTGGCCAGGGGAAGTTGCGGATTGTCTGCGGTACGAGTTCCGCGATGATTTCTTCCGCAGCGCGGCCCGGCTTGGTCAGATGGGCAACGTAGAAATCGCCCTTCTTTGGATCGGAGTGCACATGCGCCTGAGACACATCGGTCAATCCAGCCTTGCGGAGAAAGCCCTGAATGGCTTGTTCCGGTGCCGTGACGGATGGGCCTTTTACGTCTTCATGCACGTCTTTTGAGCGCACGGTCAGACCGCGCACATCGAGCGTCAGACGACGTGGGGTCCAATAGGCGGTCGTGGCCTCATAGGTCAGACCGGCTTCCACCAGACCATCGGTGATCATCTTCTTGAAATCACCCGCAGCCTTGCGCTGCATACGGGCCGGGATTTCCTCGGAAAAGAGTTCGAGCAACAAATCAGGCATCACACAGCCTCGTTCTTAAGGTTGAAGCCGCCGGCGTCGGTGAGCAAAAACGCTTCGCCGCACTGACGCGCGAGATTGCGCACGCGCAGGATATAGCTCTGACGTTCAGTGACCGAGATCACGCCGCGCGCATCCATCAGGTTGAAGACGTGCGATGCCTTGATGCACTGGTCATAGGCCGGGAAAACGCATTTATGCAGCGAGCCTTCGCCCGTGCTGCCCGCCTTCAAAATCGCAGCGCACTCGCGCTCTGCATCGATGAAATGCTGATGCAGAATTTCGGTGTTCGCGATCTCGAAATTGTAGCGGGAATATTCCTGCTCGGCCTGCAAGAAAACATCACCATAGGTGAGCTTTTCTTCGCCTTCCAAACCATTGAAGTTGAGGTCATAAACATTGTCCACGCCCTGCACATACATGGCGAGGCGTTCAAGACCATAGGTCAACTCACCCGCAACCGGCGAGCATTCAATGCCGCAAACCTGCTGAAAGTAAGTGAACTGCGACACTTCCATGCCGTCACACCAGCATTCCCAACCAAGGCCCCACGCGCCAAGCGTCGGGCTTTCCCAGTCGTCTTCCACAAAACGCACGTCATGCAGCGTGGGATCAAGACCGATAGCGCGCAGCGAACCGAGATAAAGGTCCTGAAGGTTCGGTGGCGATGGCTTGATGATCACCTGATACTGATAATAATGCTGCAAGCGGTTTGGATTTTCACCATAGCGACCATCCTTCGGACGGCGCGACGGCTGCACATAGGCAGCTTTCCAAGGCTTTGGCCCGAGCGAACGCAAAGTCGTCGCCGGGTGGAACGTACCCGCCCCCACTTCCATGTCGTAAGGCTGCAAAATAGCGCAACCGTGTTCCGCCCAATAGTTATGGAGCGTCAGGATCAAGCCCTGAAAGGAACGGGTGGGGTGCATATGTGCTGGCAACGTACTGGACACGGGGTCAGGCCTTGTTATTGAAATGATGGCCCGGTCTAATTTGTCAGCCTGCCACGGTCAAGCATGACATTTGATCGCTGAACGCTGCTCACGCTGGCATAGAGAAATGGAAAGCCCGGAAATCGATCAAACTTCCGGGCTTTGAAATTATTCGGTTTTGATTTCAGGCGCTTTTGTCGGCTCAGGCTTCTTGTCCTGAGCCCGCGCCTCCGAAGGATTTGGATCAGGAGCCAGACCCTTTTTCAGCTTCTCTTCAATCTTGGCCAGCTCTTCCGGCTCAGGCTTGCCAGCAATGGCGTGGTTCCACTGGAAAGTCGCTTCAAGCTGACGGTCCGAGCGCCAGTAAGCATCGCCAAGGTGGTCGTTGATCGTCGGATCTTCCGGACGAAGCTTCACGGCCTTTTCAAGCTCGACCACGGCTTCCGGATAACGACCTAGCTTGTAATAAGCCCAGCCGAGCGAATCGACGATGTAACCATCCTGCGGACGCAGTTCGACTGCCTTCTTGATCATTTTCAGTGCTTCATCGAGATTTTCACCCCGATCAACCCATGAATAACCAAGATAATTCAGCACCTGTGGCTGATCAGGATAAAGCTCCAGAGCCTTCTTGAAATTTGGCTCTGCCTGATCCCATTCCTTCAGCCGTTCATACGCGATGCCGCGCTGGTAGAACACTGGCCAATCCTTGCGTTCCGGCGATTTGATCTGCTCTACCGCTGCATCATAGATTTTTGCAGCGTCGGCAAAATTCTTGTCCTGCGCATAGACACCACCGAGCGCCAAATAGGTGCGCAGATCCGTCTTGTCACGCTCAAGCAAAGTCTTGAGCTGGGTGATTGCTTCGCCAGTCTTCTCGTTTTCAGCAAGATTAAGCGCGCGCTGCATTTCCGCATCACGCCTATACGGCGATTTTTCGGGAACGCGAGCATAATATTCGACAGCCTTTTCCGGCTGACGCAGCTTCGCCGAAATATCTCCAAGCTGGTAAAGCGTAGCATCATTGTCTGGGCGCAGTGGCAACGACATTTGCAGGTACAGTTTCGCAAATGCTTCTGCACCACCGCGATTGATCGCAGTGCCAAGCGTATAAAGCACTTCGCCCACACCTTGCTGCGGCGTATCGATCAGGCGAGGATATTTCTGTCCCGCCTCAATCTTTTCGCGCATTTCTGTGATCGTCATACGGCCATTCAGAAGCTCTTCAGCGTCTTTGAGAATCTTGACAGCACCGGCCTTGTCGCCCTGACGCAGCTTGAATGCGGCATAGGACATCACAATACGCTCATAGGTATCAGGTGCTGCGCTACCACCGGCGCGATCATCGAGCGCTTGCTGATAATAATTACGTGCATCCGGCTTATCGCCCGCAATATCGGCGATAAGCGCTGCATTATAAATGCGGAACAGGCCGTACCACTCAGGGCCGTTGATCTTCACAACATCGGCAAGCGCACGCTTTGGATTACCCTGCCCGACCTTCACCCATGCGCTCATGAGACTGGTCGCGAGCTGGTCCATGTCGGACTGAATCGACAACATCAGCAGCGGGCCGGTCTTGCGATACTGCTTCTTGGAAATGGCATCGATTGCCAGTGCTACGCGTGAAAAGCGCTCAATCTCCGGCTGATCTTTAAGCTCTTCGGCAAGCGGCAGAGCATCCTTGAAACGGCCTTCCGTCAACAGCGCCAATAGCAGGTTCTGCTTGATGATGTCATTTCCCGGATCAAACGCCATGGCCTGACGATAAAAATCGACAGCTGCGGAAATGTTGTTGTCGGCTTCAGCTGTGCGCGCTGCGAGATAAGCGCCGGCAAATGAACCGGCACGCACCTGCGAGACTGGATCTGTGCTTGTTTTAGCCATTGCCGCGTTTGCCGGTATCGCCACTCCCGCCAAAGCCAGAAGAAGCAATCCGTAAAGCGGACGACGTTTAGATCCCTGCCGCATAAAGCCCAGTCCTCTTTCCGATTCCGTATAAGATCCCCTATTCAGAGGCACCTCAAGCATGGCCTTTTTGGGGTCCAAGCGCAAGAAAAGCATCCGTGAAGGATGCTTTTCTTGTTACTCCTTATCAGCATGTCGTCAACCTGAAACCGGTTTCCACTTTCAGGCGACATGCTTGAAAAAGCATCCGTGAAGGATGCCATTCTTTAAATTTTACAAAGACCTTAGTTTACCCGGCTGATGCAGAAGTCGATGACTTCAATCAGCGCATCCTTTTCAGGGCAGGCCTTCAAAGGCGCTAAGGCATCGCGGGCGATTTCGCCGAAATGGCGGGCACGCTGTACAGTGTCAGCGATTGCACCGTGCTTGGTCATCAGGCCAATGGCCTTTTCAAGCGAAGCGTCGTCGCTCGCACCTTCTTCAATTGCATGTTTCCAGAAAGCGCGTTCTTCATCAGTGCCGCGGCGATAGCTCAGGATCACTGGCAGTGTGATCTTGCCTTCGCGGAAATCATCGCCGGTGTTCTTGCCAAGATCGGCTGCCGAACCACCATAATCCAGCGCATCGTCAACAAGCTGGAAAGCGAGGCCAAGATTAAGACCGTAGTCGCGCAGGGCTGCACGATCGGAAGGTTTCGCATCAGCAATGATCGGACCGACTTCGGCAGCAGCCGAGAACAGCGCTGCGGTTTTAGCTTTGATGACGGCCAGATACTCGTCTTCGGTGGTTTCCATGTTCTTGGCAGCAGCCAACTGCATCACTTCGCCTTCAGCAATAACCGAAGCGGAAGTTGCAAGAACATCAAGAGCATCGAGCGAGCCAACATCGACCATCATCTTGAAAGCCTGACCGAGCAGGAAGTCACCAACCAAAACGCTTGCCTGGTTGCCCCAGATCATGCGCGCCGTGCTTTTACCTCGACGCAGATCACTTTCATCGACCACATCGTCATGCAGAAGAGTAGCGGTATGCATGAATTCGACCGAAGTTGCGAGACGGACATGCCCGTCACCCTCATAGCCAAACATGCGGGCAGCAGCCAACGTCATCATTGGGCGAAGGCGCTTGCCACCAGATGAAATGAGATGGTTCGCCACTTCCGGGATCATCTCGACATCGGAGCCCGCACGGGACAGGATCATTTCGTTCACGCGGCCCATATCGGCCTTCGTCAGGTCGACCAGAGGCTGAACCGATCCTTCCCGCTTCTGTTTCCCGTCAAGATTCAAAACCACACCCAATGTCGTTACTCCTAGCTGCCGACCACACTATTTGTGCGGATCAGAATGCTCAAGACGCTTAACAGCCCCTGCAACGCCCAAGCTTTTTATTCAGAGCCTGTTCACCATTGAAGGAAGCAGTTGTCAATGCGGTCTATTGATTACACATTGTCGAAATGATCGAACTTATGCGCACAAATGATTCCGTTCTCCTATCCGTTGCCGAAGCTCTTATGAAAGAGGCCGGCATCATTTACTTCATTGCCGACACCAATATGAGCATTCTCGAAGGTTCATTAGGCGTTATACCTAGGCGATTCCTCGTTGAGGAAGACCGATTGGACGAAGCCAGACGTTACCTGATCGATGCCGGTCTGGAACATGAACTCAAAGACCATGACGAATAACATTTCCGAGCGCGCACAGGATACCGTGGAAGAAACGCTGGATGTGTTTCATCGTGGTGCATTTCATCTCGTGCAGCCCGCGATGAAAGGCCATCGGTCCGGTGTAGACGCAATGATTCTCGCAAGCAGCGTGCCAAATGGTTTCTCAGGCCGCCTTGCCGATCTCGGCAGTGGTGCAGGTGCTGCAGGCCTCGCGGTGGCTGCCCGCTGCAAGGACGCGCGCGCTACACTCATCGAACGCTCGGGCTTTATGCTTAACTTTGCGCATAAGAGCGTCAACCATCCACTAAATACCGCCTTGCGCGACCGTGTCGATATTCTGGAAGCCGATGTCTCACTGACCGGCAAGGCGCGGGCCAGCGCTGGCCTGATCGATAACAGCTTCGATTATGTCATCATGAACCCGCCTTTTAATGAGGCGAGCGACCGCTCGACACCTGATCCCTTGAAAGCTGAAGCGCATGTCATGCCCGAAGGCATGTTCGACCAATGGCTGCGCACCGCATCGGCGCTTCTGCGGCCCGGCGGCGGCGTTTCAATTATCGCACGCCCTGCTTCGCTCGCGCCGATATTGGAAGCGCTTGAGCGACGTTTTGGCGGACTGAAGATCATTCCGATCCTGCCACGCCCTGACGCGGCGGCCATCCGCATCGTGATTACCGGCATTCGCGGTAGCCGTGCAGGCCTTTCACTCATGCCAGCCCTTATTCTGCACGGCGATGCGGGTAATAATTTCACGCCACGCGCCACAGCCATTAATAATGGCCAGACTTCGCTGCTTTAGGAAAACCCGTGAAAAAATGTCTGAACGCGGTTGATCGCACCGACGGAAAGGCCCGGTTCGAACTTTTTGATCACGGAAACGGGCTTTATTCCTTTGAGGAAACCCAAGAGTTTCTGGATGAAGTGCCTGAGATTGGACCCTACACTTATTGGGGTACGACTTACGCATCCGGGCTTTACAATGACCAGACCGAAGCCATGCGGGAAGCGAGAGCGCTGATCCAATGGCTTTCCGTGATTGAAACAAGCGAGGGCTTCATGGAAATCAGACCAGTCAAAATTGACGATGCAGATGGCATGAGCCGCGTTCTCAAAGAGATCATCGACGCAACCGGACGCCAGCGGGATTATGATCGCGACCATGTCATTGAGCGCTATATTTCCGATCCGAACCGGATCGAATGTCACGTAGCGGTTGCTGATGGCGAGATATTAGGATTTCAATCACTGAAACATGCGACCGAAGACAATCCCTACGGCGTTGCAGTCGGCTGGGGAATTATCGGCACCCATGTCAGCCCGCGTGCTGCCCGCAAAGGCGTAGGATCGGCCCTATTCGAAGCAACCCGTCAGGCGGCGGAAGCGGCAAAGATCACTGATATCGACGCAACCATCGGTGCCGATAACGATATGGGCCTCGCCTATTATGAAGCGATGGGGTTTCGCACATATCGCACATCGGGCGACAGAATCTGTAAACAATATAGTTTGGAAAACTGAAGACATGCTTCTCATCGTTGGAACCATTCGCTTGCCGACCGAAAAACTTGATGAAGCTCGACCAGTTATGCAGCGGATGATTGAAGCAAGTCGCGCAGAGGACGGCTGCCTTTCGTATTATTATTCTCAAGATGTACTTGAAACAAACGTCATTCATGTAAAAGAGCTATGGCAAGATCGGGTTTCACTGGACAAACACTTCGTGTCTGACCACATAGGGAAGTGGCGTTCCGAATGGCCAAGACTTGGCATTACGGATCGCAACCTCACGCTCTACGAAGTAGACGCTCCGGAAATAAC
>Ga0213828_1001902_pt1 | contig 16093 bp, 14 predicted proteins | sample MC6MC0897MG_FD_180664 | JGI IMG/M metagenome (GOLD analysis project Ga0213828, IMG submission 180664) | Enriched soil aggregate microbial communities from Iowa State University, Ames, United States - MC6-MC0897-MG | ecosystem: Environmental > Terrestrial > Soil > Unclassified | place: USA: Iowa... | reverse complement strand
GGGCGGCGACAAGAATGTGGTGGACCTGTCCACCGCCGGCACGGGCGGCGTCGTGCAGGTGGAAGTGAAGGTCGTGGAGGTGTCGCGTTCGGTGATGAAGGCGGCCGGCATCAGCTTCACGGCCAGCAACGGCCCCTGGAGCGGCGGCAGCTCCACCATGCCCGCCAGCCTGGGCGGCGCGCTGGCGTCCGGGTTCTCGCTGTTCTATGACTCCAACAACTTTGCGGCGCGCCTGCGCCTCTTGCAGACCAACGGCATGGCGCGCGTATTGGCCGAACCGACGCTTGTCGCGCTGACAGGCCAGAGCGCCAGCTTCCTGGCGGGCGGCGAGCTGCCGATTCCGCAGGCCGGCGGGCTGGGAACGGTCAACGTGACCTTCAAGCCCTTCGGCATCGGCCTGACCGTCACGCCCACCGTGCTGTCGCGCGACCGCATCGCGCTGAAGGTGGCGCCCGAGGCCAGCGAGCTCGACTACACCAACGGCATCGCCATCAACACCAGCGAAGACACCAGCACCATCATTCCGGCGCTGCGCACACGGCGCGCCGACACGATGGTCGAACTGGGCGATGGCGAAAGCTTCGTGATCAGCGGCCTGGTGTCGCGCCAGACGAAAGCGATGGTCAACAAGGTGCCCATGCTGGGCGACCTGCCCATCATCGGCGCGTTCTTTCGCAGCGTCGATTATTCCCAGGAAGACACCGAACTGGTCATCGTCGTGACGCCGCGCCTGGTGCGCCCGATCGCGCGCGGCGTGGCCCTGCCGCTGCCGGGCGCGCGGCAGGAGCAGACCGACACGGCGTTCAATGCCTGGGGTTATTACCTGACCGGCCCGGCAAGCGGCCAACAGATGCCGGGATTCTCACGGTGACCAATATGAAGACACATGCCAGCGAAGGAGTGGGCCTGCAGAACGGCACGCGGTTCCTGTTTTGTTCTCAGGGCAGTGCGATCGCCGCGCAATTGGGAATGGCGTTGGGTGACCTGGGCGTGCTGACCCAGGAGTCGCCGCGCATCGAGGAACTGGCGCGGCGCCTGACCGAGCTGGCGCCGCAGGTGGTGTTCCTGGATTTCTCACTGAGCGACGACGAACCCGGCAAGCTGTTCAAGTCCGCCGAACTGGCGCGCCTTCTGGCGCGCATCGCGCCAACGCTGCCGCGCGTGGCGGTCGGCTACGTCAGCCAGCCGGAGGGCGCGATCGCCGCGCTGCGTGCGGGCGCGGTTGATTTCGTCGATCCGTCCGTGGCGCCGCAGGAAGTTCGGGAAGTGGTGCTGCGCGTGCTCGACCGGCCGTCGGGCGGGCGCACGGACGGCACGCGCCGCAGCGTCGTGCTGATGGGCGCGCGTCCCGGCGTGGGCACCAGCACCTTGTCCGTCCATCTGGCAGGCATGGTGCAGGACCGCCTGAAGCTGGCGCACAACCAGCGCGCCGCCAAGGCTTCCCAACCGCCGGGCGAGCCGCTGCCGTTGTCCAGCCGCGTGGCGCTGATGGACCTGGGCTGGCCCGTGGGCGATTGCCAGCTGTACCTGAACATCGGCGGCGACTTCGATTTTGCCGAGGCGGCGCGCAATCTGCGCCGCCTCGATTCCACGCTGCTCGGATCGGCGATGGCGCACACGGCCAATGGCCTGAGCGTGCTGTCGCTGCCGCGCGATCTGGGACAGATGCGCGAAGTGTCGCAGTCGGATTCGCTGCTGGTGTTTGAACGCATGCGTCAGCATTTCTCGGTGGTCGTGGCCGACGCGGGCGGCTTCACCAATGCCGAGTTCGTGTCGGGCCTGGCGCGCAACTCGCAGCTGAACTGGATCGTGACCGACCAGAGCGTGGGCGCGCTGGTGTCGCTGGCCGGGCTGTTGCAGGAACTGGAGCAACTACACGTGGACCGCTCCACCCTTGGCCTCATCGTCAACCGCTATGACGAGCGCTACGGCATGACGGCCAAGCAGATTTCTGAGCGCTTCAACCTGGAACTCGTGGGCACGCTGCCGGACCGCACGCTGCCGCTGATGGTGTGCACCAACCGCGGCCATCTGCTGCACGAAGAGGCCGAGCGCGACGTCTACGTGCGCGCGGTGCAGACGCTGGCCGAACGCCTGTGCGCCGAGGAAACCTCGCCCGGCGGGCACGCAAGCTGGCTGGCGACCTGGCTGCCCGGCGTGCATCGCCGCATGGTGATCGGCTGAAGGCCAACAGCGCCTGACGGCGAAACAGACGGACGGTTACGGAATCCGACATGATCATGACAGCGACGATAGAGTTCGGCGGCGACGGCGACAAAGGCTTCTCGGCGTCGGACCGCTACCAGGAAGTGAAGACGGCGGCCTACGAGCATCTGCTGTCCCGCATCGAGGAACTGGGTGCGGAATTTGGCCGGTGGGCGCGATCGGCCATTCAGGAATTCGTGGACATCGAGGTCGCGAGCTTCGTGCGGATGCGCCGCGTCGCGATAAACGAAAGTGAAATGCGCGCCATTGCGGAGGCGCTGACCAAGGAGCTGGCGGGCCTGGGGCCGCTGGAAGACCTGCTCGCGGATCCGGCCGTGGAAGACATCCTGATCAACGGCTACGACAACGTCTTTGTCTCGCGCCGCGGCGTGCTGGCCCGCGAGTCGCTGCGCTTTACCGACAACCAGCATGTGCTGCGCATCGTGCGCCGAATCCTGGCGCCCATCGGCCGCCGGCTGGACGAGTCCAGCCCGATGGTGGATGCGCGCCTGCCCGACGGCGGCCGGCTGAACGTGGTGATCGAGCCGCTGGCGGTGGACGGCCCCATGGTGTCGATCCGCAAGTTCCGGCAGGACCCGCTGGAGCCGGCGGACCTGCTGACGCTGGGCACCTTCGACGAAGCGATCTACCGCCTGCTGAACGAGGCCGTGAAGAACCGCTGCAACATCCTGGTGTCCGGCGGCACCAGCTCGGGCAAGACGTCGCTGCTGAACGCGCTGGCGTTCTTCATTCCTGAGAACGAGCGCGTGGTGACGGTGGAGGACACCGCGGAACTGTCGCTCAACCATCCGCACGTGGTGCGGCTGGAATCGCGCCAGGGCGGCTTTGACGGAAGCGGCGCAGTCACCATCCGCGAACTCATCCGCAACAGCCTGCGGATGCGGCCGGACCGCGTGGTGGTGGGCGAAGTGCGCGGCGCCGAGGTCATGGACATGCTGCAGGCCATGAACACCGGCCATGAAGGGTCGATGGCGACCATTCACGCAAACTCGCCGCGCGAATGCCTGTACCGGATCGAGATGCTGGCCGGCTTTGCCGGATTCCAGGGCAGCGAAGACAGCCTGCGGCGCCAGATTGCCAGCGCGCTGGATTTCATTGTGCAGATCGGCCGCCTGTCCAACGGCAAACGCCGCGTGCTGTCGGTTACCGAGATCACCGGCATGGGCGACAACGTCATCTCCACGCAGGAGCTATACCGCCACGACCCGTTTGCGACGCCGGATGGCGAGGAACGAGATCGCTGGAACTGGCTGGGCATCCATCCCCATACGCCCAAGCTGGCCAAGCTGCGCAACGAGGCGCGCGCCAACGACAACGCGCCGGACGACCGCGATGGCGGGGGTGGCTTCTGGAGCCGGAGGCGCTGATGCAGGACGTGATGGCGCTGTTGAGTCTGGCGGCGGTGCTGGCCGTGGGCGCGGTGCTGCTGTGGCGCCACGCCGACCGCAGCGCGCGCCGGGCCGCCAGTTCCGCGTTCCTGGACAGCCAGTTGGCGCGCGGCCGCGAAGAGACGGCGGGAGACGCGCCCTTTGCCGAGAACGCGCGCGAGTTCCGCAGCGGCCACGCCGGCTGGGACCGTTTGCTGCGGCTGGCCGGCCTGCGGCAAAGCGTCGGCCTTTACCTGCGCATCGCGCTGCCTGTCGTCGCGGGCGGGGCGCTGGCGTGGGCCTTTCTGGGACCGCTGTCGGGCGCTGTGACGTTCCTGCTGCTGGCCGTGTTTGCGTACTTCTTGCTATGGCTGAGGGCCGACAAGCGTCAGCGCCGGATGATTTCACAGTTGCCCGCGTTCCTGGACAACATCGTGCGCCTCTTGACCATCGGCAACAGCATCGCCGCGGCATTCCGCACGGCGGCGGCCGCCACCGATGAGCCGCTGCGCGAAGTGGTGGAGACGGCCGCAAGCCTGAGCAGCTCGAAAGAACTGGACGCGGCGCTGGCGCACGTGTCCCGCATGTACGGGCTGAAGGAGCTGTACATGGTGGCGGCGGTTGTGTCGCTGGCGATGCGCTTTGGCGGGCGCAGCGATCAGGTGCTGGAGCGCATGGCGGCCTTCATGCGCGATGTCGCCCAGGCACGCAATGAGCTGACGGCAAGCTCGGCAGAGGTCCGGCTGTCCGCCTGGATCCTGGCGCTGCTGCCCGTGGGCGTGGCCGGCTTCATCATCGTCGCCAACAACAACCTGTTCATGGGCCTGTGGGAAGACCCGCAGGGCTTCAAGATGCTGCTGACCGCGGTCTGCCTGCAGATCGGCGGCTGCTATTGGCTGTATCGAATGGCCAAGGCCATCTGAGGAGAGGCGGCGCATGGACACCCTCCAATCCTTGAACGCGAACACCGTGCTGGCGATGGCGCTGATGCTGGTGGCGGCGGGTCTGGTGGTGCTGGGGCTGGGCATGGCGCGGCGCCTGCGCAGCCAGGACCGCAGCCGCCAGGTGGTGGATCAGGCGCTGGCGGCGAGGGAAGGCGCAGCGGCATCGGCGGCGCCCAGAGAAGAAAGACGCGGCAGGCTGGCCGCGGCGGCGCGTGTGGCCGATACGTTCGGCAAGCGCCTGAGCGAAGGCCGGCTCGCCGACGCGCTGCTGGCTGCCGAAGACCGCAAGCTGGTCGACATGGCTGGCTACTCCCAGCCCGGCACCGCGCGTTCGCGCTTCGTGCTGGTCAGGTTTGGCCTGGCGCTGCTCTTGCCGGTGGCTGTGATTCTGCTGGACTGGCACAAGCAGTTGCCGCAGATGCCGTTGCGCGCGTTTGTCGCGGGATTCGTGGCGTTCGCCATCGGCTACATGCTGCCCAAGTGGATCGTGCAGCGCCGCCTGGCGCGCCGCCGCCGTCAGGCCGCCGACGAGCTGCCTTTGCTGATCGACCTGTTGCGTCTCTTGCAGGGCGTCGGCTTGTCGATCGACCAGAGCCTGCAGGTCCTGGTCAAGGAGTTCGGCCAGGTGCTGCCGGTGCTGGCTTCGGAATTGCGGCTGGCTTCGGAACTGTATGTGCGCGGGCGCACGCGCGAACAATCGCTGGCCCGCATGGCCACGGGTTTTGACAACGACGACCTGTCCGCCATCTGCCGCCTGATCGCGCAGGTGGATCAGCACGGAGGCGCCGTGCAGGAGCCGCTCAACCGCTTCGGCGAGCGCCTGCGGGACAAGCGGCGCCTGGAGCTGAAAGAGAAGGTGGGCAAGACCACGGTCAAGATGACCGGCGTCATGATCGTGACGCTGCTGCCCGCCTTGTTGATCGTGACGGGCGGCGCGGGGTTTATCGCGGTGTTGCGCGGCTTGTCGCGCATGGGAGGGATGTGATGGACGGCAGAATGGAAAACCGGTCGCGCTGGGGGCTTGTGGTCACGGCGCTGGTCATTGGCGCGGGTCTTGCCGGATGCCAGACCAACAAGGCGGAATCCGCCTGGCAACTGATCCAGCAACAGCAGCAGGAGCAGGCGCTGATGCGGCAGCAGGAGGACGAGGCCGAGAACAAGCGGCGGCCCAAGGAGCCGGAGCTGATGCTGTCCCTGATCGTCGAGGCGCAGCGGCAGGACCGCTACTTCGCGTCGCTGGCGTATATCGATGGCTTTCAGCAGAAGTTCGGCAATGATCCGCGCGTGGCCGTCCTGCGCGCCGAGGCGCTGCGCCAGACCGGCCAGACCGCGTTGAGCGAAGCGGCCTACCGCGCGTTGACCACCACCGATCAGGCGGCCGAGGGCTGGCATGGCCTGGGCCTCATCGCCGGCGGGCGCGGGCAGTTCGACCAGGCGGCGGACTACCTGGGGCGGGCGGCCCGGCAGTCGCCCATGGACGCGCGGATCCTCGGCGACCTGGGCTATGCGCGGCTGCGCGCGGGCGATCCGGCGGGCGCGCGCGTGCCGCTGGGGCAGGCGGCCGAGTTGACGCCCGATAGCGGCAAGGTGCTGGCGAATCTGGCGGTGCTGCTGCTGGTCGAGGGCGATTCGCTGCGCGCGCAGCAGGTGATGGCGCGCGCGCAACTGGGCGAGGAGGCGCGTGGGCAGGTGCTGCGCATGGCCGCCGAGATTCGTGGCCAGTTGGCGCCCGCGCCCAGCGCGTCTTCCGCGTCGGCCACCCGGGTGTCCAGCGGCGAGCAGGTTGTGTTGCCCAGGATGAGCCCGCTGATGGAAGGGCTGGGCAATGGTCCCATCGTGCGCTAACCCAATGTTCAGGAAATCCGCCATGATCCGTTCCCTTCCGCACGCGCTTTTGATACTGGCCTGCGCCGCGATGGCGCCTTCTGCGGCACACGCGCAGACGAATGCGCCGTTGACGGGCGGCATGTCCGCCGTGCCGGGCGCCGCGGCGTCCCCGACCGCCATGCCGAACAGGCCGGTGGTGCAGCAGGTGCAGACGCCGATGCCGGCGGCGCCGGCGGCAGCAACGGCGACGACGGCATCGGCCGCCTCTTCGGCCCCCGCCGCGCCGGAGGCCTTCGGCGACGTGACGCGCGGGCTGCTTGCCGCGCAGGCCGACGGACGGCGGGCCGGCAATGCGTTGCCCGTGCTGGGGCCGGTCTCCACGGCCGCGTGGAACCGCTACGTGGAAAGCTTCAAGCAGCCCATTCCCGTGTGGTTCGACCGGAACGTGGAAATCCCCAACGTCCAATAGCTCCCCTCGGCGGGGCGCTCCCGCCGCATGCCCAGACGGAGTCGCAAGCGCATGTCAGCCGGCCATCAACGTTTCCCTCCGCCGCCGCGGCAACGCGGCAGCATGACCGTCGCCGCCGTGTTCGCGGTGCTGGTGGCGGTGGTGTTGCTGGGCGTGCTGCAGTTGGGCTACGGGGCCTACATGAAGCGCGAGATGCAGAAGGCGGCGGATCTGGCCGCGTTGTCGGCGGTGCAGGTCCTGAATCTGGGCGCCAGCGCGGACTGCACGCGCGCCGCCGCCGCAGGCCGCGCATCCGCCCTGGCCAATCTGCCGGACATTCTTGACACGTTCACGGCCGCCGACCTGACGGTGGAGTGCAAGGTGTGGGATCCGGTGCGGTCCGACGCCAGCGGCATGCACGTGTTCGACGCGGCGGGCGGGCAGGCCTACAACGCGGTGCGGGTGGCGGTGCGCAAGCAGCTGGCCAATCTGGTCCCCGGCGTGGACGGCGTCACGGCGTCGGCCGCGGCGGTGGCGACCCGCACGCCGCCGGTGGCCGCCTTCACGGTGGGATCGCGCCTCCTGCGGCTGGAGCGCGGCGGGTTGCTGTCGCAGCTGTTGGCGACGGCGGGTGCTTCGCCGTCGCAACTGGACGTGCTGGATGCCGCGGGGCTGGCCAACGTCAACATCACGCCGGCCGGTCTGCTGGAAGCGCTGGGCCTGCCGCTGTCGGCCGTGGCCGGCGTGGGCACGCCCGAACAATTGGCCGCGCTCAACACCCTGACGCTGGGCCAGTTGCTGAACGCGACGCTCAGCGTCATCGACAAACAGGCAACGGCCACCGCCGACGTGGCGCTGCTGCGCAACGCCATCAACACCGTCCTGGCCGTGATGCCGCTGAATCTGCCGGTGAAACTGCTGGGCGACGGCGGTGTGCTGGATCTGCACGTCGCGGGCGGCGACGCCAGCGCCGCGTTGCAGGCCGAGGTCAACGCGCTCAACATCCTGGAAACCGCCTTGGTCATCGCCAACGGCAGCAACCTGATCAATCTGGGACTGAGTGTGCCCTTGCTTGGCCTGGACGCACGTGTTCGCATCGTCGAGCCGCCGTCCGTGGGCGTGGGCGGCGTGGGCACGCAGGCGATCAGCGCCGGGATTCGCGTCTATCTGCGCGTCAACACCACCAACATTCCGCTGGTCGGCCCCTTGCTGGCCAACACCCTGAACACCAAGGTGGACCTGCCCATCATCATCGACGTGGCGCAATCGACGGGTACGCTGCGCAAGCTGTGCGAGGCGCCGCTGCAGGAAAACCAGGCGGTGATCGACGTGACGTCGGCCGCAGCAAGCGTCTGCCTGGGGCGCTTTCCCGGCATGACGTCGGCCACGGACAGCAGCGCCGCAAACTTCCAGTCGCTTACCAATCGCTGCGAACCGAGCGCGTTCACCGCAATCGGCCGCCATCAGGTCCTGAACGTGCTGGGCATCCTGCCGCTCACGGCGCGGGTAACGCTGCCGGTGTTCAGTTCGACGGCGCCCGTTTCGGTCACGCTGACCGAGCCGCCATCGCCCAACGCCACGGCCACCGTCAACGCCACGAACGTAAACCTGTCCAAGCTGGCCGCCAACCTCACGGACGCGCTGATCGGCGGCATCCTGGGCGACCTTTTCAACACCGGCACGCCATTGACCGAAGCGCAGCGCAAGGACCTGGCGACCCAGTTGGTGGGCGGCGACAAGAACAACGCGGGCAAGACGATCTCCAAGGTGGTCAACGACATGCAGTGGTCCAAGACCGCGATGGACCAGTTGAGCGCGCGCTTGACTACCGGCGGCCTGACCGGGGTGCTGGGCGGCACGCTGCAACTGGTGGGCGGCATTCTGAACTCGCTGCTGCTGGCGCCCATCAGCGATGTGACGTGCGCGCTGGCGCTGACGCCGGATGCGGTCCGGCAGTGCCGGGTCAACGCGGTCGGCACGCTGGCCCTGAACGGCAGCGGCCAGGTCGGCGGCGTGCTGTCGGTCGTCATGGTGCTGCTGGACCCCTTGCTCAGCTCGCTGTCCGTGGCGCTGCAGCAATTGCTCGATGTGCTGGGCCTGAGCGTGGGCCAGACCGACTTCGCCCTGATATCCGTGGATTGCGGCAAACCCCGCCTGGTGTACTGATGACAACGCTCCTGAATTCCATTTCCTTCCCTCCCGCATGGGCCAAGCGATGAGCGAGAATTTCGCGCGCGAAGATTTTGACGTGTACGTCTGGGAAGGCGCCTCCGACATCGCCAGCCGCGCCGAACGCTGTCTGGCCGGCATGGACGTGTCGCTGATCCGGGCCGACGCCGGCACGGCGTTCCCGCCGCCACGCGACGTGTCGCGGCGCGCGGTGGCGCTGGTGTCCGTGTCCGTGATGGGCGACAAGCGCTTCGGCGGCTACGACTGGCTGGCGGCGCAAGGCATGCCGGTCATCTGGGTGGCGGCGGAGGCGCGAGGGCGCGATCCGCGCTTCTACCCGCCGGAATACTCGTATACGCTGCCGCTGTCCTTTACCAGCGCGGACCTGCGCAAGTTGCTGACGGAATTGCTGGGCACGCTGAACCAGCTGGACCGCGCGGCGCCCCGGCGCGAGCAGCCGCTGATCGCCGTATCCGCGGCCATGCAGGACCTGCTGGCCGAAGCCGGGGTCTACGCGGACTGCCGCAGCAATGTGCTGATCCACGGCGAAACCGGCGTGGGCAAGGAGCGTATCGCGCGCCTGCTGCATGACGAGGCCGCATGGCGCGCGGGTCCGTTCGTGGCGGTCAATTGCGGCGCCATCCCCGAAGGCCTCTTCGAAGCGCATTTCTTTGGCCACGCGAAGGGCGCGTTCACGGGTGCAATCGGTGCGCACAAAGGGTATTTCGAGCAGGCGCACGGCGGCACGCTGTTCCTGGACGAGATCGGCGATCTGCCGCTGTACCAGCAGGTCAAGCTGTTGCGGGTGCTGGAACAGAACACGGTGACGCGGCTGGGTTCAACGGCGGAGGTGCCGGTGGACTTTCGTCTGGTTGCCGCCACCAACAAGGATCTTCGGATGCTGGTGGGGCAGGGCGAATTCCGCGCGGATCTGTATTACCGGCTGGCGGTCATCGAGCTGCGCATTCCCAATCTGGAGCAGCGCGGTCCGCACGAGAAGGCGGCGATCTTTCGCGCCTTGCTGCTGAGCCAGGGCGTGCAGGACGAGCCCCCGCCATGGCTGCTGGACCGCGTGGCGCGCACGCGTTACGAGGGCAACGTGCGCGAACTGTCCAACGTGGCCGAGCGCGTGGCCATCGTGCGGCGACAGTTCCAGGCCTGGGACCAGCCGCGCATCGAGCGCATCTTCGATCAACTGGCCGAACCGCTTCGGCTGGCCGGCACGGCGGCTGTGCGATTCGATCCCGCCAGCTTCACCGATGCCGAACGCGCCGAACGCGAACGCGTGCTCGCGGCGCTGGAAGCCAATGGCTGGCGCCGTCAGGACACCGCGCACACGCTCGGCATCAGCCGCAAGGTGCTATGGGAAAAGATGCGCAAGCTGCACTTGGGCGCCGCGCAGAACGAATCGGCCGACGGCCTTGCCGAGACGACTTGAACCCGCAATAGGGAATGGCCCGTACGGGGCCACAGTTTCGAAGCCGAATCAGACGAGCATTGCTCTGTCGGCAGAAATAAATTGATATAGTTCCGCAACCGTTTTTTTGGGGTGAATATGAACGTCCAATTTATCCGTGGCGCCACCCGCGTGGCGTTGTTGGGCTCGGTCCTGACAAGTCTGGCCGCTTGCGCCAGCGCGCAGCCGGAACCGCCCCGGCCCACGGTTAAACAGGTCGAGGACACGCAGGCCGCCTCCACGCCCGTGACACCGCCCGCGCCGCCGCCGGCTGCGCGTCCGGCCTCCACGGTGTCGGAGCTGCAAAGCCTGATCCAGAACCGCCAGGTGTCGGAGCTGCGCACGGCCTACAACGGCACCTACGGCGCCAGCCTGTTGTTCAAGCCCGACGACCTGACGTATTACGTCGCGTTGTTCCAGCAGAAGGACTTCTGGCGCGTGATCAAGACCAAGTCCGACAAGCAGGCCGAAGCCACGTATCGCGCGTTCGTCGCGCAGTCCGCCGAGCTCGCCGAAGTGGACATCAAGCGCATCAAGATGCAGGCCGAAAACGCGCATGCCGAAAAACTGCTGGCCAGCCGCAGCGCCGAACTGAGCGCGCTGCAAGCTGACCGCACCGTGCGGCTGCAGCAGGAAGAGCAGGTCGCGGCGCGTCAGCAGCAATCGCGCGAAGAAGCCACGGCGCTGGCCGGCCAGCAGAAGGACGTGCGCCAGGAACTGCGCGACCTGCAGCGTCAGATCGACGCCTTGCAGGCGCAACAGGCACAGGTCGGCAATCCGGCAGCGCAAACCCGGGCCAAGTAGCACGCCTTCTTGTACTCTGGGCGTTGCACCCCATATAGACGCCATGGCTCTGAAAGTTTTTGACCTCCAGTGCGACCACGACCACATCTTTGAAGGGTGGTTCGGGTCGCACGAAGACTACGACGCGCAGCAAGCGCGCGGCCTTGTCACGTGCCCCGTCTGCGGGTCGGCCACCATCACCAAGCGCCTGTCCGCTCCCCGTTTGAATGTCGCCCACCTGCACGCGCCCGCGGCCCAGCCGCTCGTGCCGGCCGGCGCGTCCGACGCGGAAAAGATGGCGGCCCTGCAGGCCGCCGTCATGCGCCAGGTTCGCGCGCTGGTGCGCAGCACCGAAAACGTCGGCCCCCGCTTCGCCGAAGAAGCGCGCCGCATCCACGAAGGCGACGCCGACGACCGCCCCATCCGCGGCACCGCCACGGTGGAAGAACGCGAAGCCCTGGCCGAGGACGGCATCGAAGTCATGGCGGTCCCGGATTTTCTGAACGACGAACGGCTGCAATAGGGCGTTGGGGTGTCTTGACCCCTTGCCACACCCTGCCAAAGTACCCTCCGCCGAAAAAAAAGCCAGACCGAAAATGGTCTGGCTTTTTTGCGCTGGGCCGGATCAGTTGTTGACGCGGCTGCGGTATTCGTTGGTGCGGGTGTCGATTTCGATCTTGTCGCCGATGGCGCAGAACAGCGGCACGTTCAGTTCGTAGCCGGTGTTGATCTTGGCCGGCTTGGTCACCTTGCCCGAGGTATCGCCACGGACGGCGGGTTCGGTGTAGGTGATTTCGCGCACGAGCGTGGTGGGCAGTTCAACCGAGATGGCGCGGCCGTCGTAGAAGACCACTTCCACGGGCATCGCTTCTTCCAGGTAGTTGAGCGCGTCGCCCATGCTTTCGGCTTCGATTTCGTACTGGTTGTACTCTTCGTCCATGAAGACGTACATCGGGTCGCCGAAGTAGGAATACGTGCATTCCTTGCGATCCAGTTGAACGACTTCGAACTTTTCGTCGGCCTTGTAAACCGATTCGCTGGCCGAGGCGGTCAAGAGGTTCTTGAACTTCAGCTTGACCACGGCGGCGTTACGGCCAGACTTGTTGTATTCGGCCTTCTGGACCACGAGGGGATCCTTGCCGACCATGACCACGTTTCCGACTCGCAATTCCTGAGCGGTTTTCATCGATAAAACTCCGGGGGTGATGGGTGCACTCGCCGTGCTTGCATAAGCCGCGTGAGGCTCTGCACACCCCGGGAGGCGTCATAGTTGAGGCCCGACAGATTCAGGGCAACTCAGAAAACTCTCTATTCTAACGTTTCTTGGCCAACTCTGCGCAAAACGTGGCCAGATTTTCGGCCAGGCCGGGCAGGGCCGACTGGCTGGCGTTCCAGTCGCGGGCTGCGTCGGACCACGCGCGCCAGGCGTCGGGCGCCAGCGCGGCGCTGACGGCCGGGGCCGTGCGGCCGGGTTCGGACTCGTTCCAGGCGCGGATCAGCGCATGCGCCGTTTCGGGGGCCGGATAGCGCGCCAGCCAGGCTTCCAGCTTTTCAAGATGGACGTTTTCGTCCTGGGGATAGATCTGCCAGACCAGCGGCCGGGCGGCCCAGGCGGCCCGCACGAAGGAATCTTCGCCACGCACGAAATTGAGGTCCGCGCACCACAGCAGGCGGTCGTAATCGGGCTGAGTCAGAAAGGGCAACCGGACGACGCGCGGCGCGCCAGTCGACTGGCAGGCCGCTTCCAGCGCGGGCGCGACGCCCTGCGGCACCAGCAGCAGGGTGGGGCGCGCATCGGCCGTCAAGGCCTGGGCCAGTTCGGCCACCGCCGCCGACGGATAGCAAAACAGGGACACGGTGCGCGCGCCACTGCGCCGCAGCGCCAGCGCATCGTCCGGCACGCCGGCCGACCGCAGAAAGGCGTCCTGCATGTCCGCCGAGCCCTGCAGCGCTTCGCGCTCCACGGCCAGGGCCGGTTCGCGCAGCAGGCCGCCCGTGGCCGGCGTAAAGCCCGGAAAAAAGAAGTGCTTCACCAGGCCGTCCGGCCGCTGCGACGGCAGCCCGTGGCAGCTTTCGACCCAAGCTTCGGCGCTCAGATATTCCAGGTTGATCCAGACGGGGTGGCTGCGGCGCATGGACGCGACGAAGGCCTCGGGCGGATCGCACGCGAACGCCTCGATCACGACGTCGCGCGCCTGCAGCGTGGCGTCCGGTGCATCGGACCAATGCACGATGTCGACGCCCGACAACTGCTGGCGCGCGGCGTCGGCCGAGATGCCGGGCTGGATGTGCGAGAAGCTGGCCAGATCGTCGACCCACAGGCGGACATCCCACTGGAAATCGCGCGCTAGCTGGCGCGCAAGACGCCAGCAGACGCCGATATCGCCGTAGTTGTCGACGACCCGGCAGAAAATGTCCGCTTGCATGGCTGGCCTAGTGGAACTGGGCGGGGGCGGCCTCGGCGTCCTCGGGCAGTTCGGCATGCACCAGTTCGCCCAGGGGATTCGGGAAGTAGGGCGCGCCGCAGTCCTCGCAGTACTCGGGCGGCAGCACGCCGGGGATGCGGCGAACGTCCGTGACCCCGTATTCCTTCAGCAGTGCCGCGATCTCGTCGACCACGTCGGGCTGGCCTTCGTCCATGACCAGGTCTTCCTCGCGGCCGTACAGCGGCCACACGCAGCCGTAATACACGTCGTTGCTGCTGCGCGCGGTAAAGCCGATGCGGTATTCGTCGATGCGGCCTTCGCCGCAGCCGGCCACCACGGCCCGGAGCTGCGAGGCTTCAAGGTTGACGGCGCCTTCCAGCCAGCTGACCGCCGCGCGCAGCGACAGCGGGCGCACCTGACGGTCGGCTTCGCGGTTGCTGACGTAGTAGGCGTCGGGCAGCAGGGCCTCGAAACCGCACCCCGGCAGCAGCGCGGCCAGCGTGGGCTGCGCTTGCGCGGCCCACTGCGCCAGGCAGGCATCACGGCTGGCGTCGGCATCGCCCAGCTTTTCCTGCCAACGGAAGATCGGCTCGCCTTCGGGCACGGCGACCGTGCCGACGATGTAGCGCGTGTCGGCCAGCATGTTCGCGGTTTCGGTGTCGGTGTTCAGCGCCGGCTTGGTGGTCTCGGCGCCCAGCGCCTGCGAGCCCAGGCGTTGCAGCCATTGCCAGGTCTCGGAGAACGTGCGCGGCATCTGGTCCACGCTGACCAGCAGCGGCATCAACGTGGTGCGCGCATTGCTCGACAGGACATGCCCGTGAAGCTGGGCCAGCAGGGCTTGCTGCGCGCTGGCCGAAATGGGGCCGGTGGGAATGGCGTACCGGGTCCAGGCGACGATGGGCGCGACGATCAGCAGGATGTCGTAGCGAACGCCGTTTTTCTCGATCTTCATCGATTCGGACAGGGTTTCGGCCTGTTCGATCAGAACCTCGTAGGCGCCCACGTCGCTTTGGGCAAGGTGGTCCAGCGCCGCTTCGAGCGGGGCGTCCTGGCCAGCCTTGAGCAGCTTCGGGATCGCTTCGCCAAGCTGGGTCTCCCAGAAGACGTCTTCGACGCGGCTGCCCGAGCGGTTCAGCGCCTGGGCAAGCGCGACCAGCCGGGTAGCGTCACGGGTCATGCGGGGAGCGGATTGGCTGCGGGATCGGGCCATAACTTCGGGGAACGTCCATTCAGTGTGTAACGACGTAGTTTAACGCCCGGCACCCTCGGCGGGGTGACGGCCCATTGCGCGCCGGCCTGACTGACCCCGCCGCCGTTCGGTAGGGGCGTGACTACGGCGGAATTCTCAAGCGCGCGCGGTCTTCATTGATGCTTATCGGGCAACAGATTATCCCGAGACCGGGGGTTTATTGCTCGTTTGAATCGGCCGACAATGACGGCATCGTTATTGTTTCTGGAGGCACAGCCATGCGTTGGCCTACGCTTTTCGTATCCCACGGTTCTCCCATGCTCGCCGTCGAGCCCGGCCGCACCGGCCCCGCACTAGCGGACTGGAGCGCCGCGCAGGGCCGCAAGCCGCGCGGCATCCTGGTCGTTTCGCCGCACTGGATGGGCGAGGGGCTGGCGCTCTCGACCCGCGATCAGCAGGTCGCCTGGCACGACTTCGGCGGCTTCCCGCAGGAGCTTTACGCGCTGCAGTACGCCGCGCCCGGGTCGCCCGAACTGGCCGCGCGCGTGCAGGCGCTGCTGGCCGAATCGGGCATCGCCGCCGATCGTGATCCCCGGCGCCCGTTGGACCACGGGGCCTGGGTGCCGCTGCGCTATCTGTACCCGGATGTGGACGTGCCGGTTGTGCAACTGTCACTGGACATGGGGCGCGACGCGGCGGGACAGATGGAACTGGGCCGCGCGCTGGCGCGCCTGCGCGACGAAGACATCCTGATCATCGGTTCGGGGTCGCTGACGCACAACCTGCGCCACGTCCGCATGCCGCAGAACGCGCCGGCGGCCGAGTACGTGCCGGGCTTTCAGGCGTGGTACGCGGACAAGCTGGCGCATCACGACGTGCCTGCGCTGCTGGATTGGCAGGCGCAGGCGCCTGGCGCGATGCAGGCGCATCCGCATGACGATCATCTGATGCCGCTGTATGTGGCATTGGGCGCGGGCGGCACGAAGGCGCGGCGGCTGAATGACGAGGTGTCGTACGCGGCGTTGGCGATGGACGCCTATCAGTTTGATTAAGCCCGCGCCATTACCGGGTGTCTGACACCCGTTGAGAAACGGCGGCAAGCCGAAGATATCTCTGGAGGGTGTCAGACACATCTGCCGCCCATGAAAAACGCCCCGGAATGAACTGACCCCCGAAAGTTGGACATTGATCCAACCTTCGGGGGTTTTTACATGGCGAAGTACGAAGAGCAATTCAAGATCAAAGTGGTGCAGGCGTA
>Ga0213828_1001899_pt1 | contig 16111 bp, 17 predicted proteins | sample MC6MC0897MG_FD_180664 | JGI IMG/M metagenome (GOLD analysis project Ga0213828, IMG submission 180664) | Enriched soil aggregate microbial communities from Iowa State University, Ames, United States - MC6-MC0897-MG | ecosystem: Environmental > Terrestrial > Soil > Unclassified | place: USA: Iowa... | reverse complement strand
GACCTCGGATTGCGCCATCAGCGACAGGTCCCGCGCAATCTTGCCCATCGTGCCGGTCAGCACTCCCAGCGACGCGGCCAGGCTGGCAAGCCGGTCGCGGTGCGTGTGCCATGGCATCGCGGGTACGCCCAGGTCCAGCTCGGCGGCCAGCGCCCGCGTCACTTCAGCCCCCGCCGGCCCAAGACTGGCCAACGTGCCCGCCGCGCCGCCGAATTGCAGCAGCGCGATCTGCAACGCATCTTGCCGCACGCGTAGCCGGCTGCGTTCCAGCGCCTCCAACCAGCCCGCGGTCTTCGCGCCGAACGTCGTGGGCAGCGCATGCTGCAGCCACGTGCGTCCGACCATGATGGTGTCCCGATGCGCGCCGGTCAGCCGCGCGCACGCAAGCGTGGCGCGGGCCAGCCCCGCGTCCAGCCTGGCCGCCACTTGCCGCATCTGCAGAACGAGCGCGGTATCCAGAATGTCCTGGCTGGTCGCGCCCCAATGCACATAGCGGGCGGCTTCGGCATCCGCGCGCGCGACGGCCGCGGTCAGTTGCTTGACGAACGGGATGGCGATGTTGCCCGCCGCCACCGCAGCCGTGGCGAGGCCGTCCAGGTCCAGCATGTCGCTGGCCTCGCCGCCGCGGCAGACCTCATCGATGACCGCCGCCGCGCTTGAGGGAATGACGCCGCATTGCGCCTGTGCGCGCGCCAGGGCCGCCTCTACAGCCAGCATCTGGCTGATGGTTGCAGCGCCGGAAAACAGCGACAGAATTTCGTCGTCCGAATAGATGGCTTCGGTAATCCCTGAAAGATGGCTCATCGTGCATCCCTCATCGCGCGCCCGCTCAGATGTCGAAGAACACGGTTTCGTCCGAGCCCTGCAGGATGATGTTCCAGCGCAGAACGCCCGCCTCCGCCGTTTGCGCCACCAGCGTGCCGCGCCGGCTGGCGGGCACCTTGGCCAGGATCCAATCCGCCTCGTTGGCGCCGGCCTCATCCGGAAAGTACATTCGCGTCGACAGATGCTTGAGCAGGCCGCGCATGAAGACGGACACCACCAGATGCGGCGCCTGCAGTTGTCCGTCGGGTGCGGGCACACGGCCCGGCTTGATCGTGGTGAAACGAAAGCCGCCGTCCGGCTGCGTGGCCACACGACCAAAGCCGCCGAAGCCCGCACTGCCCTCGCCATGCCGGGGATCGTCAGGATGCCCGTACACACCGCGCGCATCGGCCTGCCATATCTCGACCATGCCGTCCGGCACGGGATTGCCCTCGCCATCGATTACGCGTCCTTCGATGACGACGGGCGCCGCGCCCAGGTCGCCGCACCCTGCCGTCAGATCGTCACGGTTCAACCCGGACAGCCCGATGTGCAGATAGGGACCGACAGTCTGTGAACTGGTGGGATAGAGCATGCGTTACTCCATGGGGGTGGCGTTGCGGCCGCGCAGGACGATGTCGAAGCGATAGCCCAGCGCGTACTCGGGCACGGTGGTCTCCCAATCCAGCGCAGCGATCAGCCGGTTGCGCGCCTTGGCGTCTGGCACGCACTTGAAGATGGGATCGAACTCCAGCAGCGGGTCGCCGGGGAAATACATCTGGGTGACCAGACGCGTGGCGTAGGCTCGGCCAAACAGCGAAAAGTGAATGTGCTGCGGACGCCATCCGTTGTAATGGTTGCCCCACGGATACGCCCCCGGCCGGATCGTCTTGAACTGGTAGCGCCCCTGCGCGTCCGTGACGGTTCGCCCTTCGCCGCTGAAGTTCGGATCCAGCGGCGCATCGTGCTGATCGCGCTTGTGCAGATAGCGGCCCGCGGCATTGGCCTGCCAGATCTCGATCAGCGCGTCCGGCACCGGCCGGCCGTTCTCGTCCAGCACCCGGCCGGACACGATGATGCGCTCGCCGATCGCCTCCGCCGTGGAAACGCGGGTCAGGTCGTTATCGCCCTGTTTGACGAACGCCGCACCAAACATCGGCCCCGTGACCTCCGAAAGCGTCTGCGGCACGACGATCAGCGGTTCGTTCGGCGAGCGCAAACGCGTGGATCCATACGGATCGAAACGGTAGCCCGGCTGGGTGTCCCAGAAGGGGCGCCGGTATTGAGCAAGATCGGACATCGCGAAAAATCTCCAATGAATCGAGCTTCAGGTTGCGCCGGCGAGCGGCGCGGGAGGTGCGTTGGCGCCTACCCGCCAAACCACCGCGCGGGAATGATCACCAGGGCCGGAAAGGCCACCATCAGGAACATGACGAGAAACTCGGCGGCCATGAACGGCAGGACGCCGCGCGTCACGTCGTCCATCTTCATCTTCCCCACGCCGGCCACCACGTTGAGCACGGTGCCCACGGGCGGCGTGACCAGCCCGATCGAGTTGTTGATGATGAACAGCACGCCGAAATACACCGGATCGATGCCCGCCGCGCGCACCACCGGCATCAGCACGGGCGTCAGGATCAGGATGGTCGGCGTCATGTCCATGGCCGTGCCCACCACCATCACCAGCACCATGATCGCGGCCATCAGCAGGATCTTGTTGCCCATGAAAGGCTGCAACATGTCCACGACCTTGGACGGCAGATCGGCCACGGTGATCAGCCACGCGCTGACCATGGCGGCGGCAATCAGGAACATGACGATGGCGCTGGTCTTGGCTGCCGACACGAACACTGCGTAGAGCTGATTGAGCTTGAGTTCGCGGTACACCAGCGTCGACACCAGCAGCGCGTAGGTCGCAGCGACGACCGCGGCTTCGGTCGGCGTGAAGACACCCATCCGCAGCCCAACCAGGATAATCACCGGCAGCATGAGCGCCCAGATCGCCTTGCGGAACGCGGTGGCAATTTCCTGCGGAGACTTGCGCGGCGGAGGCACGATCTTTTCGCGCCGGACCAGAAACGCCCACGTCAGCCACAACGCCCCACCGATCATCAGACCGGGCGCGATCGCCGCCATGAACAGTTTGGAAATGGACACATTGGCCGCCACGCCGAAGATGACCAGGCCGATGCTGGGCGGAATGACCGGACCGATCACACCTGTCGCGGCAATCAGGCCGCCCGCGGTCTGCTTCTTGTGGCCGGCGCTGACCATCATCGGCAGAAGCAGCGCCGTCAACGCGGCGGCGTCCGCCACAGCCGATCCCGACAGCGCCGACAGCAGGCAGCCCGCCATGATCGTGACGTAGCCAAGCCCGCCCTTCACGTGCCCGACCAGCGCCAGCGCAAGATCGACGATTCGGCGCGACAGCCCGCCCACGTTCATGATTTCGCCGGCCAGCATGAAGAACGGCACCGCCAGCAGCGGGAAGCTGTCCGCCCCGCCAATGACGTTCTGCGCGAGGATCTGTGCGTCGAAGATATCCAGATGCCACATGAGCGCCACGCCGCTGGCCAGCAGCGCAAAGGCGATCGGCACACCCAGCGCCATGACCCCCAGCAGCGATCCGATGAACACGGCGATCGTCATGCGCTTCTCCCGGGCGCGCCGTTGCCGGCATCCTCGAGAATCTGCTTGAGCTGCACCGCCTCTTCGGACTCCTGGACCATGATCAGATCCTGGTCCTGCAGCTTGCCGGCGAGCACGCGGTACAGATCCATGGCCATGATCAGGCCCGCCATCACCGAGAACACCAATCCGGCCACGTAGACAATGGCCATCGGCAAGCCGCTCACGGGCGCGCTGACATCCGCATTGATCACCGCCTGATCCCAGCTTCCCTTGAACATGAGGCTCACGATGTAAAGCATCAGGACCTGTCCCGCGACGAGGCAGATCTTCTTACCCGCCGTGGGCAGCTTGGCCACGACCATGTCCATGCCCAGGTGGCCGCGCTCCTTCAGGGCGATGACCGCCCCCAGAAAGGTCAGCCAGATGAACATCCAGCGCGACAGCTCTTCCGACAGCGTGATGCCGGAGTTAAAGCCGTAACGCGCCACGACATTGCCGAAGACCAGCACCACCATCGCCGCCAGCAGCAAGGCGATGGCGAACTCCAGCACACGGCAGACCGCGCCGATGAATCTGTCTATGACGACCATGGCCAGCCTCCTTGCGGCGTCGGATGCGCGGGCGCCGGGTTCATGCCTTGGCGTCCTGCAAAAGCCCCACCAGACCACGCAACGCCGTCAGGTAGGACTGGGGCCCCAGCCCCTGCACCGTGCCGCGCACCGCCGGCGAAATAATTGAATGCGCGCGCCAGGTCTCACGGGCGGCGATGTTCGACATGTGCACCTCCAGCGTGGGAAACGGCATGGCCTTGATGGCATCGTGCAGCGGCACGCCGTGCTGGGTCAGCCCGGCTGGATTCACCAAGGCGCCCTGGGCGGAGTCGATGTTCTCGTGCAGAAAGTCGATCAACGCGCCCTCATGGTTCGATTGCAGCGTCGACAACTGGACGCCCAATTCCGCGGCCAGCGCCGCCAGGCGGTCGTTGATCTCCGCAAGCGTCGTGGTTCCGTAGATGTGCGGCTCGCGGCGGCCGAAAAGGTTGAGGTTGGGGCCGTGCAGGACAAGGATCTTCATGATGGGGATGCCGGTGCGGGTTACTTGCGGATGCGGGCGAGTTCGTCGTTGTAGAGCTTGACGATCGCGGGGTCGTAGCTGCTGGTGAAGTGCTCGATCACCGGCTTGACGACCTGCTGCATGCGGGCCTTTTCGCCCGGTTCGATCGTGTTGAACTGGATGCCCTTCGCCTGCAATTCCGTCACGGCCTTCTGGGCGGCGGCCCGGCTTATCTGGCGCTGGTAGCCGCGTGCTTCATTGGCCGCCTCCTGCAGGATCTTCTGCTCGGCGGGCGACAGCTTGTCCCAGAACTTCTTGCTGACCAGCACGATGTTTGCAGCGTAGACGTGGTTGGTCGCGCTGACGAACTTCTGCACTTCGTAGAACTTGTTGGACAGGATCACCGAATAGGGATTTTCCTGGCCGTCGACCGCCCGCGATTCCAACGCCCCGTACAGCTCCGCAAAAGGCATCGGCACAGGATTGGCCTTGAAGGCCTTGAACGTGTCGAGGAAAACGGGGTTGGGAATCACGCGGATCTTCAGGCCCGCCAGGTCCTCCGGCTTGCCGATGGCATGCTTGGAGTTCGTCACGTTGCGAAAGCCCAGATCCCAGAAGCCCAACGCGACCAGGCCTTTTTCGGGCAGCTTGGCGATCAGCGCCTGACCGAGCGGGCCGTCCAGCAGCGCGTCCGCCTGGCCGAAGTCGGTCACGGAAAACGGCAGATCGATCAGCCCGAACTCTTTGACGATGCCCGCCAGCGACGTGGAAGCCGGCGCGGACATCTCCTGCACGCCCCCCTGCAGCCCGGACTGCTGCTGCATTTCATTGCCGAGCTGCGAGGCGGGAAACTCCTTCACCTTCAGCTTTCCGCCGCTCTTGGCCGCCACCAGTTCCGCGAACTTCTGCACCCCCGCGCTGACGGGGTGATCCGTGTTGTTCAGATGGCCAAAGCGTATTGTGCGTTCCTGGACGTCCTGCGCGGCGGCCGTCATGGCGCTTGAGCACAGCGCGGCCATCAATGCAATGCGGAAAAGGCTGGTCTTCATCGTTGTCTCCGGTGTTATTTGGAATTTTTTTCGATGTCTGGCAAGACTCGGTAGTGGAATGTAATTCCGAGTGGAATAGTTTTCCACCTAGGGTTATCATCCATCACCCCACTACTTGTTGAGATGACATGGCCGGAGTCCTCGAACGCGCGCTCGCCGTCATGGAGTACCTGTCCTCCAGACCCGAAGGCGTGCCCCTCGCTTCACTTGCCCAGCAACTGGAGATTCCGCAGAGCGCCGCGCACCGTCTGCTGACAGACCTTTGCCGCTGCGGCTACGTGCGCCAGATCCGGGATCACGGCGACTACGCGCTGACAGCCCGGGTCGCTTCAATCGGGTTGAGCTATCTTGCGGCGACAGGCATCGTCGACATCGCCCAGCCGCTGGTGGATCGGCTGGCGGACATCTCCGGCGAACTCGTGCGGCTGGCCATCGTCGACAACGAAGAGCGGCTGACCTGGGTTGCGAAGGCGCAGGGCGCGCGTCACGGCCTGCGCTACGACCCGGAGATGGGCTCCGAAGCCAGGCTGTCGTGCAGCGCCTCGGGCCACGCGTGGATGCTGACGATGACCGACGAACGCGCGCTGGACCTGGTCTCGCGCCAGGGTTTCGGTTCGCCGGAGGAATACGGTCCCAATGCCCCCACCACCATTGCCGCGCTGACGAAGATGCTTCAGGCCGGACGCAAGCGCGGCTACGCGATGATCAATGAAGTGTTCGCGCCGGGCATGACCGCGATGGCAGCGCCCGTGCAGCGCAAGGGCGAGGCGGCCATTGGCGTATTGAGCATTGCCGGTCCGGCGATGCGCCTGACCGAAGCGCGGATGGAGGCGCTGGGTCCCGACCTGCTGGCGGCTGCGCAGGAACTGGCGCTGGCCAGCCTGGCATCGCCGATGTTCCGGACGCGCTTCCCGATGCAGGGCCGCAATTCCGGAGACGAGGCGTCCGCGGATTAATCCGCCGCCGGCTCTTCACCCTGCGCGGGGCCGTTTCCCCAGGTGCCCACGCGCGCGGAGCGCAGCAACGGCGAGGCGTCTCCGGCCTGCGCCAGCTCGCTTGCCGCGCGCAGCAGCGCCGGCCCGAATTTCTCCATGGCTTTAACGGTCAAGCGTTGCGATGGACCGGCCACCACCAGAATGCCGGTGCTTTGATGCCCGGGACGCCGGATGGGCGCCGCCATCGCGCTCATGCCGGCCGCGTAGACGTCCTGCAGAATGCTGTAGCCGCGCCGCCGATGCGCGTCCAGGCTGGCCAGCAACGCGCGGATCGACGTGGGGGCATTCGGCCCGAAATCCCGCGGTTTTCCCAGCCCCTGTTCGGTGACGTAGGCAATGGCCTGGTCTTCAGGCAACGTCATCAACCACGCGTGGCCGGCCGCGCTGCACGACAGGCGCAGGTCGATGCCCATGTCCGGGTCGTACAGCAGCCCGGATTTCGCGCCTTGCGCCTTGGCCACCAGCGTCAGGCGTTTGCCGTCGACGATGGCCAGGCGCACGAGTTCACCGGTTGCCGCTGCAAAACGGTCGATGACCGGCTGCGCGATGTCGATCACGCCGGACCGGCTCAGGAAACTCAAACCCATCGACGCCAGCTTGGTCGTCAATGCGTATTCGCCCCGCACCGACGTCTGCCGGACGTAGCCGAACTTCATGAGTTCGTGCAGGGTCCGGTGACATCCGCTGCGCAGTTGGTGCAGGTCGTCCGCAATGTCGGCGAGGTTCGCGCCGTCGGGATGGGCAGCCAGGTATTCAAGCAACGCCAGTGTTTTTTCGATTGCCCCGCTCATCGCGCTCTCCGGGTGACCATCCATGGAATCGTTCAATTTTTGAATTCGATCAAATTTTGAACGGGATTCAAAATTATGCCCTATGCTCGCAGCCGGGTATTCACACGATGGCCCGCCGCCGTAACCGCATCAACCGGACCTTTGCCAACGACAACCGAAGAAGGTGCTTGTGATGAATTCAAATAAAACGTGCTTGCGCATCGCCGTGAATGCCGCAGCGACCATCCTGGCCTGCCTTGCCGTAGCGGGAACCGCCGCCGCACAAGAGATCAAGGCGCGCACGATGAAATTCGCGTTCAGCCTGGCTGCGGACCATCCCCTGGGCCAGGGCGCGCAGAAATTTGCCGATCTGGTCGCGGAGAAAAGCGGCGGCAAGATGAAGGTGTCGATCTACGCCAATGCGGTGCTAGGCGGCGATCCCCAGAATCTGTCGGCCGTTCGCGGCGGCACGCTGGACTTCACCTCGATGGCGACGGGCCTCCTGGCCGGCATCGACAAGCGGTTCATGGTCTTTGACCTTCCGTTCCTGTTCAACGACGCACGCGAGGCGTACGCAGTTTCGGACGGACCCGTTGCCCAGCGCCTCTTGAATGGCCTGTCCGATCACGGCCTGATCGGCCTGGGCATCTGGGACCTGGGCTTTCGCAACATGACCAACAGCAAGCGCCCGATCGCGCAGGCGCAGGACCTGCAAGGCCTGAAGATGCGCGTCATCGCCGCGCCCGTCTACATCGACATGTTCAAGACGCTGGGCGCCAACCCGGTGCCGATGACGTTCGGAGAGGTCTACGGCGCGCTGGAGTCCAAGGCCATCGACGGCCAGGACAATCCGGTGGGCGTGATCCTGTCCGCCAAGTTTGCCGAAGTGCAGAAATACCTGTCGCTGACGCGCCATATCTACACGGGCATGCCGTTCCTGATGAGCCGCAAGACGTGGGACAGCATGTCGGAGGCCGAGCGCAAGATCATCCTGGAAGCGGCCGCCGAGGCCAAGGCGGAAGAACGGCGGATCTCGCAGGCCAAGGAAGCGGTGGCCATCGACGATCTGCGCAAGGTCATGCAGGTCAACACCTTGACGCCTGAAGCGGTCGAGCGCCTGCGCGGCGCAGTCAAACCGGTGGTGGACAAGTTCGCGGGCGAAATCGGACCCGACGTCATGCAGCAGGTTACCGCGGAACTTACCGCGTTGCGGGCCAAAAACTGATCATGGCCATGCTCGGAAAGGCCGCGATCGCAATGTGGTGGGACATTGCGCCGGCGTGGCGCGCGGAGTTCGAAGACTGGCATACCCATGAGCACTTCCCGGAGCGCATGGGCGTTCCCGGGTTTCTGCGCGGCACGCGCTGGACCAGCGCCCAGGGCGGGGAAGGATTCTTCGTGTTGTACGAGCTGGACGCCTACGAAACGCTGGTCTCCCCCGGCTACCTCCAGCGGCTCAACGCGCCCACGCCGTGGTCCACGAAGCTCATGCCGCAGCACCGCAACATGATCCGCAGCCAATGCCGCGTGGTCGAGAGCGTCGGCGGCGGCTTGGCCAGATATGCCCTGACGATTCGCCTGTCCCCCTTGCCGGGGTCGGAGGAAGCGCTGCGTGCGTATCTGAAGGCGCATGCGGCGGCCGCGGCGGCGCAGCCGGGATTGTCCGGCGCGCATCTGATCGTGACGGACACGCCGGCAATGAACGCCACCACGGAACAGAAAATACGCGGCGGAAAAGACCGCGCGGCCGACTGGATCTACATCGTCAATGGTTATGCGATCAACGCGGTGACCGCCTGCGACGGCGACATTCTGAACTCGGCCCAGATGCGCGCGATGACGGGTGGTGGCCCGGCGTGGTCAGACGTCTATTGCCTGTCCCACACACTGGAGCGTGCGGGGGCAAGGTAGTTCCCTGCCCCGCGCCCTGCCTCTTCACCGGTCGGCGCGATGCAGATCAGCGCACCATGCAAGGCCGCTTGTTGTCGAACTTCCACCCAGGCACCAGATACTGCATCGCCGTGGCATCGTCGCGCGCGCCCAGGCCGTGCTGCAGATAAAGCTGATGGGCGCGCTCGATCGCTTCCATGTCCAACTCGATGCCCAGCCCGCCGGTCTGCGGCAGCTCGACATAACCGTTGCGGATCTGGAGCGGGTTGCGGGTCAGGTGCTGGCCGTCCTGCCAGATCCAGTGCGTGTCGATCGCGGTGACGCGGCCCGGCGCGGCGGCGCCCACATGCGTGAACATCGCCAGCGACACGTCGAAGTGATTGTTGGAATGCGAGCCCCACGTCAGGCCGAACGCCTGGCAGGTTTGCGCCACGCGCACCGAGCCCTGCAGGGTCCAGAAATGCGGGTCGGCCAGCGGGATGTCGACCGATTGCAGCGACAGCGCATGCGCCATCTCGCGCCAGTCGGTGGCCACCATGTTGGTGGCGGTCGGCAGGCCGGTGGCGCGGCGGAATTCGGCCATGACTTCGCGGCCGGAAAACACGCCTTCGGCGCCGCACGGGTCTTCCGCATAAGCCATCACGCCATGCAGATCGCGGCACAGGCGCACCGCGTCCTTGAGCAGCCAGCCGCCGTTCGGGTCGAGCGTGACGCGCGCCTCGGGAAAGCGCTCGTGCAAGGCGCGGATGGCTTCGACCTCTTCTTCGCCGCGCAGCACGCCGCCCTTGAGCTTGAAATCCTGGAAGCCGTAGCGTTCGTGGGCAGCCTCGGCCAGCCGGACAATGGCCTCGGGCGTCATCGCCTTTTCGTGCCGCACGCGCAGCCAGCCTTCGGCATCGGGCGCCGTCTGGTAAGGCAACGGCGTTTGTGCGGAGTCGCCCACGTAGAACAGATAGCCCAGCATCTGCACGGACGTGCGTTGCACGCCCTCGCCCAGCAGCGCCGCGACAGGCACGCCCAGGTGCTGGCCCAACAGGTCCAGCAGCGCCGATTCCACCGCCGTCACGGCATGGATCGCCACGCGCAGGTCAAAGGTCTGGGCGCCGCGGCCGGCGCTGTCCAGCCCAGCGAAGGCCTGGCGCATCTGATTCAGCGTGTGCTGATAGTTGCCGATGGAGCTGCCCGCGATCAGGGCGCGTGCGTCCTCCAGCGTGGTGCGGATCTTTTCGCCGCCGGGGACTTCGCCCACGCCGGTGTTGCCCGCGCTGTCGGTCAGGATGACCAGGTTGCGCGTGAAGTAAGGGGCATGAGCGCCGCTCAGGTTGAGCAGCATGGAGTCCTGGCCGGCCACCGGCACGACGCGCATGCCGGTGATCGTGGGCGTCTGGGAGGCTTGGGATGCGTGAAGAGTCATGATTGCTTCTTGAAAAAGCCCGGCCGCCACGGCCGGGCGCGTTGCGTCATTGCACGGAGATGCCGCCGGTCTCGATGACCTGCTTCCAGCGGGCGCTTTCCTGCTGCTGGAATTTCGTGAAGGCTTCGGGCGAGTTGGCGACGACCTCCAGGCCGATGTCGGTGAAGGGCTTGCTGATCGCCGGATCCTTCAGGGCGGCGGTCAGGGCGGCGGACAGCTTGTCGCGCACGTCTGCGGGCAGGTTCTTCGGGGCCACGACGGCCTGCCAGGCGTAGACGTCGACACCCGGCACCGATGCTTCGGCGAACGTGGGCACGTCGGGCAGCACCGGCGAACGCTTGGAACCCGTGACGGCGATGGCCTTGAGCTTACCGGACTTGATGTGCGGCAGCACTGCGTTCACGTTCTGAAAGGACATCTCCACCTGATTGCCCAGCAGATCGGAAATGGCCGGTGCGCCGCCCTTGTACGGCACGTGCAGGCCCTTCGTGCCGGTCTTCTGCCAGAAGAGTTCGGCAGTCAGGTGGTCCGACGACCCCGCGCCCGATGTCGCGAAGCTGATCGCGCCCGGCTTTTCCTTCAGCAGCGCCAGCACGTCCTGCACGCTGTTGACCTTGGAGGCGAGCTGCGGGCTGACCACCAGCACGTTGGGGGTCTGCACGGCCACGGTCAGGTACGTGAAGTCCTTGGCCGGATCGTAGGTGATGCCCTTCATCAGGTGCGGCGCCACCACCAGCGGGGCCAGCGACGTGACCATCAGGGTGTAGCCGTCCGGCGCGGCGCGGGCCACCTGCGAGGCGCCGATCGTGCCGGTGGCGCCGGCCTTGTTCTCCACGACGAAGGATTGCTTGAGCTGTTCACCAAGCTTGTTGGCCAGCGCGCGCGCCACCGAATCGGTCGCGCCGCCGGGCGGGAACGGCACGACGACCGTGACGGCCTTGTCGGGCCAGGCGTGCGCCACGCCGGCTGCGGCCATCAGGGTCAAACCAACAATCCACTTGCGCGCGTTGCTCGTCATTACTGTCTCCGGTATAGGTTCTTTTATGAACGTTAACGTTAACATTTCTTTTGTTAACGTTAACATCACGGCCTTTTTAGAATATTTCTTCGCCCTGTCCGGCTACTATCCGGACAAACCCTAACCGCCTCCGGCCCGCAAGATTGACGTCTGCAGGTAGGCTTGACCCCAGTTTCACGTCCGTTCCTGTTCCCTTTACGATGCGCCCGTCCCGAATGCCGTCCGCCGATTCGCCTTCCCGCTCCCCGGAGCGCGCCAACGTCACCGTGCGCGAGGTGGCGCAGGCGGCCGGGGTGTCCATGATCACCGTGTCGCGCGCCATCAATACGCCGCAGCAGGTTTCCCCGGCCACGCTCGACAAGGTCAATGCCGCGATCCAGGCGCTGGGCTACGTGCCCAACCTGATGGCCGGCAGCCTGCGCCTGTCACGCAGCAACCTGGTCATGGTGCTGGTCCCCTCGATCACAGGCTCGCTTTTCGGCGGCATGCTCACGGCGTTGACGCGGTCGCTAGAGGCCAAGGGCTTCCAGCTCATGGTGGGCCAAAGCGGCTACGACTCACCACGCGAGGACGCCCTGCTGCGCGCCATCATCGGGCGCCGCCCCGACGGCATCGTGCTGACGGGCGTGATGCATTCGCCGCAAGGCCGGCAATTGCTGAAAGCATCCGGCATCCCCATCGTCGAAACGTGGGACGCCACGGACGCGCCCATCGATATGCTGCTCAGCCTGTCGCATGACGCGATCGGGGCCGCGGTCAGCCACTACCTGCGCGACGCCGGCAAGACGCGGCAGGCGGTGCTTAGCGGCGACGACCACCGCGCCCGGCTGCGCGCCGAAAGCCTGGTCCGCGCCGCCGTCGATTCGGGCCTGCCCGAACCGCTGGTGCACTACATGCCCGCGCCGACGACGCACGCGCAAGGCCGCGAAGGCCTGCGCGCCTTGCAGCGTTCTGGCCAGGGCATCGACGCGGTGTTCTGCAGCTCGGACATGATGGCCGCCGGCGTCCTGACCGAGGCCGCGGCGCAGGGGCTGGAGGTGCCGCGGCAACTGGCCGTGATGGGCTTTGGCGACATGGAGATCGCCGCGTCGATGTCCCCGGCCATCACGTCCGTGCACGTGGATGGGGCCGCCATCGGCGCGCAGGCGGCCGAGATGATCGGCCTGCGCGCGAACGGCCAGCGTCCCGCGCAATCGGTGGTGGAAATCGGCTTTCGCATCGTGACTCGCGACAGCGCATAAATCTGGCCCGCAGCATCCCCGCAGCGCATTGTTGTCGCCCGGACAACACCGTGCGTCCCTGCGCGGGTCTACCGCGCCGCAAGCGCCACCTCTAGGATCTGTCCTGACCGGCCACGCACCGCGGCGCGGCGATTCCAGGAGATCCCACATGCCCACGTCCGCCATCGCGCCCCACCGCAATACGCAGGGAGCGCCGCATGCTGCCGCATGAATGGATCGCGCAATACGGCGTGCTGGCCGTGTTCCTGAACGTGCTGGGCGCATCGCTCGGCCTGCCGCTTCCCGTCATGCCCACGCTCATCGCCGTGGGCGCCAGCCAGGCGGCGACGGCCGGCGCAGCGGGCCACATCGCCCTGCCGCTGGCCGTCGTGCTGGCAGCTGCGGTGCTGGCGGGCGTGCTGGCGGACCTGCTGTGGTTCCGCGGCGGCCGACGCTACGGGCCGCGCACGCTGCACACCGTGTGCAACCTGTCGCTCTCGCGCGAAGCCTGCATCAGCAGGACCGAGCGCTTCTTCAACCGCTGGGGCGTGCGCCTGTTGATCGTCGCGCGCTTCATGCCCGGTCTGTCGATGGTGGCCGTGCCGCTGTGCGGCGCAAGCGGCACGCGCCTGCGGTCGTTCGTCTGGCACGACTGCGCGGGCCTGGCGTTGTGGGCCGCGGCGGGGCTGGTGCTGGGCGCAGTATTTTCCGCGCGGGTGGAAGCGTTGTTGGCAGCACTGAGCGCGCTGGGCGGCCGCGCGTCGGTCGTAGCCATCGCAGCGGCGGTGCTTTTCCTGGCGTATCGCTATGCCCGGCGCGCGTGGGGCGTGAAAGCGGCGCGCCAGGCCGACCCGACCGCTCCTTGAACGGACGTCTGAAAGCAATCAGGAATCGACATCATGCACCTCGGAAAATCCTATCGCCTGTGCGAATTCGTGGTCTGGACGCGCCGGACCATCTATGGCCTCGCCGCCCTCAGCCTTGTGCCCGTGCTGCTGTACCAGGTGGCGGGCATGAAATGGCTGACGCTACCTTTGTCGGTGGTGACGCTGTTGGGCACCGCGACCACGTTCGTCGTGGGCTTCAAGAATGTGCAGACGTACACGCGCACGGTCGAAGCGCAGAAGATCTGGATGGGCATCGTCAGCGCCAGCCGCGCGTGGGGCATGCTGTGCGGCCGCTATGCGGGTGACGCTGGGCGCGCCGCAAGGCTGGTCGACCGGCATCTGGCGTGGCTGACGGCCCTGCGTTATCAGCTTCGCGCGCCCCGGGTCTGGGAGTCCATGCAGAACCGGCCGAATGCGGAATACGGCAAGCGCTACGTGATCCCCGAGCGCCGCATGCCGCTTGATTCCGCGCTGGCCCGTTACCTGCCAGCGGCGGAAATCGCAGCCTTGGCGACGGCCGACAACAAGGCGGTGCAACTGCTGGATGGGCAAGCCCGCGCGGCAAGGCAACTGCTGGACGAGGGCGCGATCACGGCGTCGGAATACGCTGACCTGAACGGGCGACTGCGCGACCTGCTCGACCTGCAAGGGCAGGCCGAACGCATCAAGGATTTTCCGTATCCGCGCCAGTACGCGATCATCAACACGCTTTTCGTGCGCGCGTTCTGCGTGGCGCTGCCTTTTGGCCTGACCGCGCAGTTCGACCTGATCGGCGACGCTGCGGGCGGCTTCATGCAGGGCCAGATGGCGTGGCTGGCCGCGCCCTTCAGCGTCATCATTTCGTGGATCTACACCTCGCTGGAACAGGTGGGCCAGAGCACCGAAAATCCGTTTGAAGGCAATGCCAACGACGTGCCGATCAGCCAGTTGAGCACGATGGTGGAACGGGACCTGAGGCAGATGCGCGGCGCCACGGCGCTGCCGCCGCTGTGCACGAATGACATCGTGCTGTAGCTCTCGCGGCTCAAGATGGGAGGCCGCCATGGACGTCCCGCGCGCTTGTCGCAGGCAGGCCCCTGCGGCAAAATACCTGCCTCCCTCCCCCCTCGTCCCGGCGCTGGCCCTCTCCATGACCGACTCTGTCGCCCTCTTCGACCAGCACCGTTCCCGCCTTTACGCCATCGCCTACCGGATGCTGGGCGCCGTGGCCGAGGCCGAAGACGTGGTGCAGGAAGCCTGGCTGCGCTGGCATGGCGCGGACCGCGCCTGCATCCAGAACCCGGAGGCCTGGCTCGTCACTGCCACGACGCGCCTGTCCATCGACCGCCTGCGCGCCGCCAAGGCCGAGCGCGAAAGCTACGTGGGCGTCTGGCTACCCGAACCGATGCTGATGGCCGCGCCGTCGACGCCGGAGCAGATCCACGAGATGGCGGACGACGTTTCGGTGGCGTTTCTGTTTATGCTGGAACGACTGTCGCCGGATGCTCGCGCGGCGTTTCTGATGCGCGATGTGTTCGACGCGGACTACGAAGACATCGCACAAACGCTGGACAAGAACCCGGCTGCCGTCCGCCAGATGGTGCGGCGGGCGCGGCAGCAACTGCGCCAGGGCGCACCGCGCGAAACAGTGCCACGCGCAACGCTGCAGCGCCTGTTGCACGCGTTTGCCGACGCGATGCAGCGCAGCGATTTCAACGGGCTGCTTGCGTTGCTGAGCGACGACGCCGAACTCATCGGCGACGGCGGCGACAAGGTGACGGCGTTTGCCAGCCTGGTGGGCGGCAAGCGTCTGGCGCAGCTGTTTTATGCGGGCAAGCGTCGCTATCGCGATGCGCTGGACGTCGAGGTGGTGCAGGTGAACGGGCAATGGACCTTGTTGCGCTTCATCGATGGCGAGCTGGAATCCGTGCAGTCTTATGAGACCGACGGCGAGCGGTTGACGCGGGTGCTGGTGCAACGGAATCCGGATAAGCTGGCTCGTATTGCTGCTTCGCTCAAGCGTGCCTGATGAATTCAGGCGGGCGCGGTTTGAGGTTTTTGGGTTCTTTAGACGCCCGGCGCGGCGTGGGCCTGGGGTGGGCGGGGCTCCGATTGCGGTCCGGAGGGGAGTGTCAGTATTTTTGTGTTTGAGGCGTTAGAAGCCTCATAGTTGGTTCTATCAGGCTTATTGATGCTATCTCAGCGATACGGGTCAGTGAAGCGTTCTGCATAAATCACGGCGAACTGGTTCATAGCGGCCTTCCAGTCGTGCGTGGCGCTGCCCCAGGCTCCGGTGATGTTGCGCAAGACCAGCCACAGTAGCTTGGTGGCGGCTTCGTCGCTTGGGAAGTGACCTCGCGTTTTCACCGCGCGGCGCAGTTGGGCATTGATGCTCTCGATC
>Ga0213828_1001898_pt1 | contig 16114 bp, 11 predicted proteins | sample MC6MC0897MG_FD_180664 | JGI IMG/M metagenome (GOLD analysis project Ga0213828, IMG submission 180664) | Enriched soil aggregate microbial communities from Iowa State University, Ames, United States - MC6-MC0897-MG | ecosystem: Environmental > Terrestrial > Soil > Unclassified | place: USA: Iowa... | reverse complement strand
GAGATGCCCTTGCTCCCGGACGTAAGGAGCCGCCAGTCCCGCGTAGTGGACATTCCCCACAGGTCGCAGGGGCCTTGATCCCTGATAACACTCAACATTCTTGGCGGGATGACGTGGGGCGAGGATTGAAGAGTAGAAGATGGGGTGAGCGATATGGCATTGGTAGGTAGGCGCGATGGTCGTAATTTCGGCTACGGCAGGCAATTGAGCTACGCAGGACCTCAGGCGCTGAAAGACATGTTTGGTGGTGGCCATTACGGCACGGTCAAGGCGCATTGTGATCGGTGGCGTGCATTCGTGAAGTGGTGCCGCTCCGAACAGGGGCCCGGGATCAATGATGCGCGTGAGATTGATCGGAAGGTATTGGCTGACTATGCGGCGCATCTGCGCGACCTGGTTGGGCGCGGTGACCTTGCTGTCAGCACCGCACAAAACCGCCTATCCAGCGTTAACAGGACCATGGCGGCGCTTCGCGGTGATCAGTACATGAAGTTGCCCAGTCCGAGCAAGGCACTGGGTATGCAGCGCACCGGGAGTCGTCAGTCTGTACCACAGGGCCAAAACCGCGAGCAGGTTAAGCAGATCGTCGATGCGCTTTGCAGCCTTGACCAACGACGGGTCGCAGCGATCATCCTGCTAGCGCGAGCCACCGGCATGCGCTTGCGTGAGGCCATCTTGGCTGACCTGCCACGGCTAAGCCGTGAAGCTAACGATCTAGATAAGATTAATATTCAGGATGGCACCAAGGGCGGCCGCGCTGGTGCGTCGGCACCGCGTTGGATTGCGGTGGATGACTATGTGCGTGATGCGCTTGCATTGGCGGTGCAGGCATCACCTGCGGGTAGCCGGAACCTGATTGCGCCACACGAAAGCTACCAGAGTCTGCTGCAAACAATTATCCGCCCGGCGCGGTACATCCTGCATGCACACAACCTCAAAGGCTTCCATGAGCTACGAGCAGCGTACGCGTGTGAACGTTATGAGCAAATCACCCAATGCCGCGCGCCTATCAACGGCGGCCACAGTTGCCAAGTAGATAGGAATCTTGACTGTGAGGTCCGGAGGCGAATCAGCTATGAGCTTGGGCACGGCCGGATCGATGTGGTCGCGGCCTATATAGGTGGCCGGCATGAATAAGCCATTTGATATGGAACTGTTCTTGGCTGGCGTGCTGGCAGGCTCGCACACGACCCGGAAACGCCATTTGCGCCAAGCCAAAATAATCCAGGCTGAAATCGCAGCTCGCTGGCAGCGAGAAACACCTTGGACTTGGCAGAGAAAGCATCTAGCTTGGTTTCTGGAACATTACCTAAGCCAACGGAGTGAGGCGACACGGTATTACTATCTCTTGACAATCCGGCTTCTCGCACAACGTCTGCAAACGTCGTGGGTTTTCAAGTCCTTAAGGGAAAATGCAATACCCCCCGATCGACCGACCAGAGATCGCTGAACCGAAGGGTTTGGCGATATAAGCCAACGTATTGCAAGGCAACGAATCAGGCATCATCCACTAAGACAGTGAGAGTCACCCTCAGACCAAATGGGCGACTGCTCAAAGCGCTAAAGCTTTTACCCTACGCAAAGCTACCACCGAGAATCCGAAGAAAGCTTTCTGACATAGATAATCCGGTAAAAAATGTTGCCTATTTACGCTGCGCCACCATCGATTCAATCAATCACTTCAGATCGCGGCAAGCCCAAAGAAACCTCACGAAACACGATTAGAGCTGCTTCGAGATGATCAATTATTTCCTGCTGCAGCACGTCCGGCGGCGGGATGTTATCCAAGTTATCAAGGCTGTCATCTTTTAGCCAAAACACATCTAGACTGGCCTTATCGCGACTGATCAAATCTTCATATTTAAAATATCTGAAGCGATCGGTTTCCTGCCTCTCAAAGCGATTTTCTGGATTGTAGCAGGTGATGAAGTCCTGTAGGTCTTCCGACTTCAACGTACGCGTCTTTAGCGTGAAGTGTTTGTTAGTGCGAAGATCGTAGAACCACACACCCTTGGTATGCACACGCCCATCTTTGGGTGCGCTGTCGAAGAAGACCACATTCGCTTTCACCCCTTGAGCATAAAATATACCCGTGGGCAAACGCAGCACAGTATGCACATCGCAATTCTCAAGCAGCTTGTTACGGATTTTTTCCCCCGCACCGCCTTCAAAAAGTACGTTATCTGGCAGCACAACAGAAGCTTTACCGTCCACCTTGAGCATATTGACTATGTGCTGCAGGAAGTTGAGCTGCTTGTTTGAAGTGGTTTCCCAGAAGTCCTGCCGCTCGTATTTCAGAGTCTCCTTGTCTTCCTCACCCTCTTCATTGGTAATGGTCATACTGCTTCTCTTGCCAAACGGGGGATTGGCCAGCACGTAATCTACTTTTTGTTTGGGCTCAGCGATCAACGCATCAGAGCGTGCCACCAAGGGCTCACCATCCAATTCGCCAACGTTGTGCAAAAACAGGTTCATCAAGCACATACGACGTGTGTTTGGCACGATCTCGTTTCCGTAGAAAGTCTTATCGCGCAGAAATGATTTTTGTGCCTTGTTAAGCGTGGCCCCAGGCCGCGTAAGCCAGTTGTACGCTCCCAGGAAGAAGCCGCCTGTGCCGCATGCGGGGTCTGCAATGGTCTTCATTGGCTCAGGACGAATGCAGGCCACCATCGCCTCAATCAATGCACGGGGCGTGAAGTATTGTCCCGCACCGCTCTTCGTATCTTCTGCGTTCTTCTGCAGCAGGCCCTCATACAGGTCGCCCTTAGTATCCGCCCCCAGGCTGATCCAGTTTTCGGCATCGATTAGTTGCACCAAACGCGAAAGCTTGGCGGGATCTTGAATCTTGTTCTGCGCCTTAAAAAATATAGCGCCAAGCATGCCTGGCTCATTACCCAGCTTGTGTAGCGTTGCGAGGTAATGTGCCTCCAGAGGCTCGCCCACTTTGGACGTCAAACTAGCCCAGTCGTAGCCCTTCGGGATGTGCGTGTCACGATTGTATGGTTCCTGCACGTATTCATGCGCTAGTTTCAAGAACAGCAGATAAGTGAGCTGTTCCAGATAATCGCCATAACCCACACCGTCATCTCGCAGGGTGTGGCAGAAATTCCAAACTTTCTGGACAAGGGTACTTGTATTCATTTATGCCTCTAATAGCTCTTGTATCCAAGGGTGCGCGTCGCTGCGCTGCCCCCTTAGAAGAAAATGCATGTCGCCGCTATACGGCGAATCCCTATCAATTGCGCGGTGCAGTCTTGCCGCCGAAGCTTTGAAATCAGGCACGCGACTTGGATCGCGGATTACTAGCTCAAATAGGCGCTTGCCCTCATCCACATCCGACATCAGCTGTACCGCAGCAGCATGACGTTTTTTGCAAGTCGGTTCGTAGTGGAGATGCAGGATCTCTATTGAAGCCTCCGCACGCTGTTTAGCGATAGGGTCGGTACCAGCGAAGCAAGGTTGGCCATTCTCTTGATGACAGCCGAGCAAACGCCAGTCTGATATCTCCGAGGGATCTAAGAGCAACGGTTGCTCTAGCGCGACCGACCCCGGTACATAAACGCGTAGAGACTCATCTACCAACGGAAACCGATCAGCCTTACCGCCTGCAGTCGCACCCTCAATGTCTTTACGCCTGCTGTTGCAATAGGTACATGCGTAGCGAAAATTACTATCATCAAACGCTAACCAACGGTAGCCGCCGTGCGGATTTGCCGCATCACTAACGCGGTTTTTTGGCCGGAAGTGATCTACAGCATTGTCAGATCTATCAACTGGGGATTCACAGTACCAACACTTGTCATTCAATAGCCCCGCCAGTCCGTTCTTCAGATCACGCCAAACCTGGCCATGATCGTTCGGATCCTCACCATTTGCAACCGCCTGCGTGGCCGCTTGAGCGCGTTGATTCCAGCCAGTTGGTTTAACTAGCTTAGACCTATCAACGTATCTCATGATGCCGTCATCTCTGGCGAATTTGGTTTTCCAGCCAATAACTCTGAGATCAAGCGTTTAGCTAGAGTTTCTCGATCCGCCCGAGGCATTTGCACCACTTGTTTTGCGAGCTCGTTCGGCTGATCTGTTTTAAATTGCTGGATAAGTAAATCATTGCGCAAACGCAGGTATCGCGAATACTCATCATCAGGGTGAAAAAATCGAAATCCGAGCCGATCCAGTTGCGCATTAATATCATCCAACTCACGCTGTTCATCCGGAGCAAGCCGCTCTTTCGAGGCGAATGCACGCTGTGCCTCTAACAGCTCTTGCGTTGGCATATCAAGCGATGAAGCAATACCGAACATATCGCTGGTGACAATCGCCGCGTATCCCATGCCGCGAGGAGCCATTTCCGGGTAGCAGGCCACGATCTGTCTCTGTCCGTCCTGCTTTGCCATACGCAGTATCTGCACCTGTCCGCGATCCAACTCAGCAATAGCTAGCGGGTTGTGAGTCGTCAGCAAGATGTGGCTAGTTTCTTCCTGCCTATTTCCGCTGGCAATAAACTGCTTGAGATAGGAGATGTAGTCCACGCTCCAACGTGGATTCAAATGCGTGTCCGGCTCATCAAGTAAGAACAGGCTTTCATCCTCGGAAGTAAAACGTAACAAGCCCAAAACGGTCAGCAACTGCTGCTCGCCTTCGCTCAACTCACGAAATGTCACAGTACCATCATTTTTTTTGAGGCGTATACGAATTCGTACTTCGTCGATCAACTCAGAGACGTAGGTACTCTCCAAATCACGGAAGAATTTAGCCGGCGCCTGACTCCCAACTAGTCGCCGCAGCACAGCGATATCCTTCACGTACAAATACTTGAACTGTAATTTCGTCTTATTCCATATTGATGTGGAAACCTGACGACTAATTTCGATGGGAGCTAGAGCAACATCGTGCAATCTAGACAGGAAGTCGCTTACCACACCCCGCGCATTCCAAAACCGTGGATCACCATCCAGCGCTTTAGACTTCCAAGGCGGCTGTCGCAGCACAAACAGAACCGACTCAATACCCTCGTCCGGATCAATCCCAAGATGATCATCTAGAAAAGCCCGGACCACGTCGGACTGTTGAATCATGAAAGCCAGCAACACGAACTGGCTATGCACCGGCATGGCATAGAAAAGACGCTTGAGGCCCGGGTCTTCGCCGTTACGTAGTTTGCTATCATAGCTTTCTAGGTAGGTACGAAACACCTCGTGCATGCGCGGGCTCTCGCCCGAATAGTAGCTGAACACATAACGCGGCAAGTACTCTGCGTCCGCGTTCAAGAAAGCAGTTAGCTTTATGAGCTTACTACATAGAGCTGGTACCGTTTGCTTACCCTCCATGGACGGGATCAAGGTACCTTCCCCATCGGCCTGTGCATGCGACGCGACGCGAATGGTGAAGGGCTCTTTCTTGCGATCAGGATCAGCATCAATATGAATGTGCCGAACGCTGTCACCAGCCCCCATGCGGTAGTCCAGTCGAAAAGTGAAGGCTGGCGTGCGTTTCTTGGCAATCAAGTCCCGAAAGATGATAGCCAGCGCTTCCAGCACGTTGGACTTGCCAGTTCCATTCCAGCCGATTACCACCGTAACCCAGTGGTCCTGATCGAAATCGATGGTGACGTTCTTAAGATTCTTGAATTGGTGGGTTGGGCTATCTTTAGCGCTACCAATGGTGAGTTTGACAAGACGCACAATTAAACCGTCCGCAACTTCAGGCGGTCGTAGAGCTTACGACCCTGTTTATCGGTGACCGCTTCCATGACCAGCAGTCCTGCCTTGTCTAGAAGACGCAACTCTGCATAGAGATTTTCAATCTGATCAGTAAGCGCACCATCGGTGACACCGCAGCGACGGAAAGCTTCTTGCGCTGGCACCCAGTCACCAGCCTCGGCGAGTATGTTAAACAGTTTGCTCACCACGGCGGCGTTCTCCTTCTTTTGTTTGGATTGGCGTACCTTTGGCTGTTTATTACGCTCTGCTCGCTCGGCCTGGATGCGCTCAAGCAGCATGCTTGCCGGTTCATCGTTCGGATCTTGCGGCACCAGCCGGCCCGCAAACGCTGCTCGCAGAATGTTCAAGCGCTGAGCGTGAGATTGCTTGAGGGCGCGGTCAATGACCGCTAGCTGTTCAAGAGCTTCGCTATCGGCGGAAGCAACAGCGTGCACGATCAACGACTGCTCGTCAGTAGGCGGAACTGGTACGGCCAAGCTCGTGAAGCGCCCTAGGCTCACCTTCTTCTGTGCTACCCCTTTGGTCATGGGCCCAATCTGACGCTGGCCAATGTGCGAATTTATTATGGCCTTCAAAAGGTATGGATCCATGAGGCCCGTCCAGCATCGAATCTTGATGCAGTCGGCTGTGATCACTGCTGGAACCTGATCGATTGGATATACATCCGCATCACCAGGTGGATCCCCCATTTTGGTAACCAATACATCACCCGCAGCAACACTATGCGCACTTAGCTCGAGTGCCTTCTCTGGCGTTACGTATTTGGTGTGCTCCGCCCCATAATTACCTGACCGAATGTTACGCACGAAGACTAACGGTACTCCAGCATCGCGATAGTCAGGCACCTTGAGGTTGCTGCCAAAAGGACCAATAGACAAGCTATACCGCTCGTCCGATGCAATTTGCTCAACACTGGCCCACACCCACTCTGCAGGTAGCACGGGTAAGCCCGTTGTATTTGGCTTCACTGGCTCGGCATATTTTTTTTGCCAGTCCTTGGGTGGAGCTTTGCCTTGCTCCATAAACTTGGAGAGCTGCCTGGCTTCCCAGCGGGCCCGGCGCTCGGTGAGGATGCGCTGCAGCAGCTGTACCCCGGTCTCGGTAGGCGCCTGCTGAGCGCGCCACTCTGCGGTAAGCGTTCCTTCCACAGCGGATTTCAAAAGCGACTTACGGTATTGCGCGAGCTTCTGCTGCGCGAGCTTGAGTTCGGCCACGCCTGCATCAAGGTCAGTGAGTAGCTCTTCGAGTTTGGCGACTATGCGGATTTGCTCGGCTGATGGCGGGAGAAAAAATGGGATGGTATTTGCTAAGGTCTTAGAGGAAATACTTGCCTGGTTTACATGATTGGTGCAACGATACTTCATGTAACCTGACATCCACAAAAAGTGAAGTTGCCTGGCTACAAAAGCAGAGGCGATGCCAGTTTCAGTACGCAAACGAGTCATATGATTGGAAAAGGCAAACCCTGCTTCTCGATTAGAAACAACTGCAGTCTTCCCAATAAGCTCAGCAGAATTTGTATTATTGAAAAGAACATCGCCCGACTTAAGCTCAACACCCTTACTCTCCGCGACTGACTTAACAACGCCGAGATCAACTTGCCCATCACGATCCACATTCATCGGCCGAAGATGAGGAATACCAGAGCCGCTAGAGTTATGCCCCCCACTGGCAAAGCCTGGGCTTATATCCGCGGAGATCTCACCCAGACTAACAATTTTCCAATTTTCGGGCAGCGTAACTTTTGCGAGTGGGTAGCTCTGCAGTGCGTCATCGCTAAAATCACTCATTACGCGACCAACTCCACATTCATCTCATTCATCAAAGTATCCAAATCGTTGCCAAACAGATCCCAGGCTTTTTGTAAACCGCCCTTATCCGCCAATTCCGCGTAGTCAAAATCTTCACGATTAATAGTGCAACTGCTAGCGACATGCTCTTTCATCAGGCGCAGCCACTCAGTTTGTTCAGCTGTGAAGGCGGTTCCGCGCTGGGCGTTATGGCGGAAAATCCATGTTTGAAAGCGCTTATCCACCTCATCTGCAAACGGCGTCAACTCATCGTCTAGCATTAATGCAAAACGGACCAACGAAACCAAATCGGTGAGCTGGCGTTTACGGTCTGCGCCTTTGACCACACTGGCCTGCACGCGGGCGTAAGAGTTCCACAAGCGCTCAGTTGTAAGCATTAGCGGTGGTTTACTCAAGCGCTCGTGCAGATCTTCCACCATGCCAAAAGTAAGTGGGCGACGCTGGTAAGGTTGTTGGTAAAAGAAATCCAACGCGGCAATTTCGTCTTTGTGGTGTTTTAAGTAGTCAGAAAAGTTTTTAATTAACGCTTTAGCCTGGTCTTCCGCCTGCTCACTGAAACCAGAAAACGTCACCTCATCTAGATTGATATGATCAATAATTTGCTCGCGCTCACGGCGCGCGTGCTCAATCTCGTCACGCAGTTCAGGTTGGTCAAAAGGTGCGCATGCCACAGTCACTCGCACAACGCGGGCGGTTTCAATCTCTTCGGGTAGCAAGGTGTCTTCAGAGCGGTTGATGCCTTTGGCCTTGGCTGTGGCCAACGCGTCTTGCACGATTGCATCAGGATCAAGCGCAGTAATCAGGCCCTTGCCCAGCTCAGCGATTGAGATACCACCGCTGGCTTTCTCGATCCGGACTCGTGCTTTGCCGTCTAGGATTTTTGCCAACCGCACAAGTCGATTGCCAAGTGAAAGTACAGTGTCGTCGTCTCGACTGCCCATCGCCACGCCCTGCAGAAGGTCTTTAAGCGCAATGCCGGGGTTCTTCTCCAGTGGACGACTCTCTGTTTTGAGTGACTTTTCCACACCTACGGCGTCAATCAGGACAAAGCGGGTTTTAGCACCGTTTGCACTGTTGCTCACGCGTTTCAGGCTGTCGCCATCAAGGCTGCGCACACCCCGCCCCTTCATCTGCTCGTAGTAACCTTTGCTACGCACGTCACGCATAAACAGGAGCACTTCAAGTGGTTTCACGTCGGTGCCGGTGGCAATCATGTCCACGGTGACTGCTATGCGCGGGTTGTAGTCGTTGCGAAAACTGCTGAGGATGCTGTCGGCATCTTCCTCCGCGCGGTAGGTCACTTTCTTGCAGAAGGCATTGCCTTGCCCATAGACCTCGCGCACGATGTTGATTATATCGTCGGCGTGGCTGTCAGTCTTGGCGAAAATCAGTGTCTTAGGGGTCTCTTTGCGCGCTGGGAAAATATGTTCTTCCACCGCAACTTTCATCGCTTGAATTACCTGCCGGATCTGACTGGTATTGACCACAGATTTATCCAGTTCCTTGGCCAAATAAGCAGTGTCTTCTTCGGTTTCGCTCCAACGCTTTTTGCGGGTCTGGCGGTCGCGATGGTCTACCCATTCCTTGGCCTTGAGCGTGGAACCTTTTTTTGTGATTTCAGTTTCGATCTCGTACACGTCGTAGCCGACGTTGACGCCGTCAGCCACAGACTGCTCGTAGGTGTATTCAGCGACGACGTTCTCATTGAAAAAACCGAAGGTGCGCTTGTCCGGTGTAGCGGTGAGTCCAATCAGGTTGGCATCGAAGTAGTCGAGCACCTGCTTCCACAGGTTGTAGATGCTGCGGTGACACTCATCAATGATGATGAAGTCGAAGGTTTCCACCGGCACAGCCGGATTGTAGCGCACGAATTTATCCTGCTTGGCGGTTTGCTGTACTTCGTTAAGCGACAAGTCTTCGGCCGACTCTTCAATCGGTTCGCCGTTCAAGATTGAGTACATGCGCTGGATTGTGCTTATGCATACCTGCGAATGCAGGTCCACGTTGGATGAGGCCAGGCGCTGTACATTGTAGAGCTCGGTAAATTTGCGGCCATCGTCAGGTGGCGTGTAAGCCATGAACTCCTGATGGGCCTGTTTACCTAGATTCCGGGTATCGACCAAAAACAAGATGCGCTTGGCGCCACCAAACTTGAGCAGGCGATAAACCGAGGTGATGGCCGTGAAGGTCTTGCCAGCACCGGTGGCCATGTGCACCAGGGCACGGGGCTTGTTGAGCGCCAGAGACTTCTCCAATCCTGTTACTGCGCGGATCTGACAATCACGCAGATCAATTTCGGGCAGGATTGTCAGCTGCTCTGCCAAGCGGCGACGCAGGGTATCGGCTTGCGCAAGCCAGGCGGCCAACGTTTCCGGCCTGAAGAAATGGAAAATCTCGCGCGAACGCGGTATTGGATCTGCGGCGTCGGTGAAGCGGATAAGCTGGCCCGTGGCCTCGAATAGGAATCGCAGAGAAGATTTGTTAATTTGCCATTTCAAAATGGAACTGGCGTACCGTTCGGTTTGGCTTTCAGCGACACTAAGGCTCACGCCCGCTGAGTCTTTCTTTGCCTCGATGACACCTACGGGGGCCCGATCAACAAAAAGCATGTAATCCACAGGCCCGGAGCTTGTTGGAAACTCCCGGATAGCCACACCACGCGCCGAGGCCAAATTGAGCTGCTTAAAGTCTTGGACGACCCAGCCAGCAAGGTCAAGCTTGAGGTCAATTTGTTGTCGAGCTTTAGATTCCGGCGTCATGGTGCTGATCCCTGTGATTTTACGCTCCGTTGACCTAGAGCATCGAAAACAAGTTGTGATAGGGGAGCGGAGTTTGGGCAAGCGAACCTCGATTGGCAACCGATTGGCAACCTCGAAGGCGAAAAAGGTTTGCGATAACTGCGATCCCCAGATCCAGGCATCGACTGCCCCCAGCATCACTGTCGATGCATGTCCTGACCAGCGACCTTTTGTCCACGCCATGATCGCGCGAGCGCTGACCATCTGTCGCGTTACCGTCAGGATGAATCTTCGTTCCAGCTAGCCTGGCAATCGCACGTGCAGCGCTGGCTTAATGTACAAAGTGACAGGAGTGAGCTGGAGCCCTTGGTCGATACACGACACGATGTCGGGCTTTCTTTACCAGCTTAAAAGTGAAAATACGATCGAGCTCAGAAGCCGCAAGCCAATCACCGACCCTTGCAAAAAGCCACCGGTGACAGTTCGAGCACTCAGACGGCATTCCCAATGGCATTCCAGAAAATGTAAAAAAATATATTTTCTCTTATAAATCAATAGAATATTGAATCATTTCAGATTACCCCGGCTCATGAGTTGAGAGAGTGAGCTCTCGAGAAACAGGGGGACAGTCGGTTCAAGTACGAGTAGCAATCTGCGGCCAACAAATCAATAGCCCAGCTTCTTCACATTCTCAGCCACCTGCCCGCCATCAAACTCCGAAAACCGCTGCTTCAACCGCTCAATGGTCCAACGCCACCTCGGCGTAGCCGGCCTGCACACCGTCGGTGCTTTCTTGCCTACCGATCAGCATCCATTCATCAGAGAGGACGCTCGGCGAGTTGATGATCATCTCCTCAAGCAACACCTCGCTGGGCAGTTGGCCCGGGCGCAGCTTGTTGAGCATCAGGTCGACACCCCAGACCTCTGTTTTGGTCGACACGCGTGGAGTGCTCCGAGACATGCTTCGCGCCACACAGTAGCCCGGCTGACAGGTAGCCAACGATTTCGGCAGGTGACGCCGGTGGTGACTACGAGTCCACCTGAAAAACCTGTAGGAAGATTCCTCTTTTTGATAGGCTTTTTGCCATCACCCTAGAGGAAATGGAATGCCGGTCGTCATCGTCGAGAACGACACATCGCAGTGGGAAGACCAGACGGGTGCCGTCTACCACTTCCCTAAGCGTTACCAGAACTGGCTGGCCCAGGGTACGGACGTGATCTATTACAAAGGGCGCATTCAAGATAAGGCCTTTGCTTCCGCTCGTCTCAGCAACGCTCCGCATTACTTCGCCAAGGCCCGTATCGGCAAGGTGTACCCTGATAAAGGCAGCACAAAAGGAGACCTGTTTGCGTTGATCGAGGGTTTCACTCCATTCGAACAACCCGTCGCGGCAAAGGTGGACGGTGAATACCTTGAAACCATCCCCACTAATCGCCTCAAAAACTACTGGCGAGACGGCGTTCGGCCAATCTCCGCCGCTGACTACGATGCCATTCTGCATCACGCCAAATTTGGGGCAGTCGCGAATGAGCAGCCCTCAGAAGCCAACACAGAAAGTGATCCCCTGATCTTCGAATCAGCCAACGAGGGCAGCCAGCAGAGCTACTTCGGCACTCGATATGAACGCCGAAAAGATTTGAGGACGAAGGCGATCGCCATCCATGGCCTTGAATGCAAAGCCTGCGGATTTAATTTCGAGGATGCCTATGGTGAGCACGCCAAGGGTTTCATTCATATTCACCATGTCGTACCGATTTCGGACTTTGGTGGCGAAAAAACTGTGAATCCAGAAACTGATCTTGTGCCCCTTTGCGCCAACTGCCACGCAGTGGTCCATCGCAAGCGAGAGATGACTTTGAGCATCGAAGACCTCAAAGCCATGTTGCGCGGCCGTTGGGTAAATACGATATAGACGCGGCCGCACCGACCGTAGTCTCCGGCTCTGGCGCCGTTGCGCCGCAACAACGTGTGCGGCGCCACACCCCAAACGCCTGTCGAAACGCATTACTAAAATGCGGAAAATCTGAGAACCCATACTCCAACGCCGCCTGCGAACCGCTCCTCACCTGCCCCAAACACCGCCCGGCTAGCAATCAACCGCTCCCGCCAAATCTCCTCTACCGGCGAGTTCTGATACCGCGCAAACGCTCGAATCACCGGTAGATGCGTTCATGCTGCAGCAGCACCACTGAACTGGCCGCCTTGCCCCCATGGCCAATCAGCTGTCGCAGCAACATAACCACGGTGCGGGCGTCGTCCAGCACCAGCGCGGGGAGTCGTCGATGTGAATCAGCAGCTGGGCCGAGCGCCCCCAGAGGTACAGCGGCACCGACAGCGAGGTGGCGCCCCGAGAGCAACTTCCGTTGATCTGCAGCGCACCCAAACTAAGTCCAGAGCAACAAAAAACCTGTACAAAGAACTTTCTCTGTACAACACACTCATACGGATTGATATCAAAACGTCACTATGCGAACGCTTCCCGCATTCCCATGCGTGGCAGCCCGCGTAGCACCCCCGCCAGGCCTTGAAAGGTAACACCCGCGATGTTCGACAATTTCAGCATTTCAAAAAAGCTGTACACCGGTTTCGGTCTGGTCCTGATCATAATTGCAGTCCTGGTGCTTTCTGCCTTACGCGGCTTCGACCAGGTCAGCAGCAGCGTCAAACGCAACATCCACAGCTACGACGTGCTCAACAGTTCACACACCATCCTGAACAGTCTCGTCGACATCGAAACCGCCATGCGCGGCTTTGCTCTGACTGGGCAAGACAGCTTTCTTGAGCCGATGCTGAAAGGTGAGGAGGCCTTCGCCAACTCGCTTGCGCAGGTCAAAAAAGCGACTCAGGACAACCCAGAGCAACAAGCACGGCTGGATCGCCTGCAAGCGGTTTACCAGCAGTGGCTGCAGCAGGACATGCAGAGCGCCATCACCTTACGTCGAGAAATCAACGCTGAACGCGCAGCGCTGACCACCCTCATCAGCCAAATCAGTTCAGGGCAAGCCAAAGCCAAGATGGATGCAATGCGCGCAGTCATCACCGAGTTTCAGGATGCAGAAAAAGCGCTGCAAGAAGAACGCAGCACCCTCATGGACGACTCCAAATCCACGGCTTTTACCATTCTGGTAGTGGGAGGGTTGGCCGCAGCGATCCTGGCAATACTGATAGCAACGCTGCTCACCAAGACCATTACCGGACGCTTGAGCCAAGCGGTCACCCTCGCTCGCAACATTGCTGATGGGCGCTTGGACAACAAGATAGAAGTTGCAGGCAACGACGAAGTGAGTACGCTTCAACAAGCCTTCCAGGCCATGCAAGACCGCCTGCGCGCCATGATTCGCGAGATTGGCATAAGCGCGGAACAACTGGTGGGTGCAGCCGACAATATCTCGACCGCATCGCTGCAGCTGTCTACCTCGGTTCAAGAGCAATCACACTCGGCGTCGTCAATGGCTGCCACCGTTGAGGAACTGACGGTGAGCATAAACCACGTTTCCGACAATGCTGTCGAAGCGCATGCCCAGTCCAGCGAGTCAGGCCGCCAGTCCAGTGAAGGCGGCAGCGTCATTCAAGAGACCCTGGAGCGCATGAACCTCATCGCGCAAACCGTAGAGGCCTCAGCATCGCAAATCAGCGACCTCGACAATCATGCTGAGCAAATCAGCAGCATCGTCAGTGTGATTAAAAGTATTGCGGACCAGACCAACCTGCTTGCACTAAATGCCGCGATTGAAGCCGCTCGAGCGGGCGAGCAGGGTCGCGGGTTTGCTGTCGTCGCCGACGAAGTCCGCTTGTTGGCACAGCGCACCGGCAACTCGACCCAAGAGATCACCGAGATGGTGAAAAGGATTCAACTGGGTACCCGTGATGCTGTGCAACAGATGGAGGTCGGTGTTACCCAGGTGAAAGGCGGCGTCGATATGGCGCAACGAGCGGGTGATGCGATCGTCGGCATTCGTCAGTCTTCGGGTGACGTGGTTCGCATGGTTGATCAGATCTCTCTGGCCCTGCGTGAACAGACTGCAGCCAGCCAGGACGTGGCTCGCAATGTTGAACGGATTGCGCAGATGTCACAGCAGAATAGCCAGGCGGTGGAGCAGACCACCGAAACTGCTGGCACGTTGCAGCAGTTGGCGCAGGGCCTGCACAGGCAGGTGAGTGTGTTTAGGCTTTGAGTAATTAAGAGTATGTGCGTCTGAGGAGATAGCTTCGAACCTGGCTGGGCATGGCATGGCTACATTACTGCAGCCCTGCCCTATTGGTGCTGTGCATCGCGATGTAGCTGGGGGGAAATCCCCCGGCTCATGTGACGATTGCTACGCAGGCGACCTGCTGCCCAGACGTCAACCTCCATGCTCCGGTACTGCGGCATCTGCAGCCGCGCTATCAAAGCCTGGAAACCGTTGCTTCAACCGCTCAATCGTCCAACGCCACTTCGGCGTAGTCGGCCTGCACACAGTATTCTGATTCCCAAACATCCCAATCTCCCGCACCGCTTGCCCAGTCGGTACAGTCTGCAGCCATTTAACCGGCACGAAGTAGTCACAGCGCTCGGGGTCATCAGCATACTCCGCGTGATACTGAGCACGTGTCGCCGCTTCCAGCAATGGCCGCTCCTCCCCGTTTTGCAGCACCGTGAAATCTTTAGCAGGTGTAGACGTGCCGGTAACTAGGCCGACGCCCACATACCCTTGCGATGGGATGTTCACCCAGACACGGTCGCCTGGAGACAGGAGCTGCAGAGTCTTGCTGTACCACGCTCCTCCACCACCAGAGATAAAGCCGAACTCGACCGCATCAGTCCATGAGCGTGAGGCGGAGTCGCCAAATGAGCAGTAGAACTCCCCATTCCAAGGCTCGCTATGCCCCTCGCTAGTGGTCACCGCATTGACTTGAGTTTGAACAGGATCGAGCAGCCAAGACCGACTCAATAACTGCTGCTCGCCCATCTGGAAAACTTGGAAGCAGAGTACGTTAATTGGGATGTCTCGCTTGCTGAGGTATTCCACAATGCGTTCGCTGCTGGCGTCCAGTTCGGTGGCGACGATGATCAGCTGGTGGCTTTGATTCAAATCGTCATCGTCTAAAGCACGTCCAAAGCGCGTGAGAAAGTCTGCATACAGGCTATGTCCCGGGCGGAAGCGTTGATAGATCGCGGCGATTTCGTTTTCTCGTAGGCCCTCAACCCAGACGGCGTAATCAAGCGCTTGAGCAACAACCTCGCGGGGGGTGCGATCGCGTTTGAGCTCAATCAGCACAAGGCTGCCGTCCGGGGCAATCGCCAGCAGGTCGATGCGCCCGCCCATGCCGGTGCTTTCTTGCCTACCGATCAGCATCCATTCATCAGAGAGGATGCTTGGCGAGTTGATGATCATCTCCTCCAACAGCAGCTCGCTGGGCAATCGACTTGGGCGCAGCTTGTTGGGCATCAGGTCGACCGTCCAGATGTCTGTTTTGATCGGCACGCGTGGAGTCCTCAGAGGTTTGCTTAGCGCTACACAGTAGCGGGCTGAAAGGTTGCCGACAATTGCGGCAGGCGTCGCTGCGGGAGCGACTACAAGTTCGCCTGAAAATCCTGTAGGAAGATTCCTCTTTTTGATAGGCTTTTTGCCATCAGCCTAGAGGAAATGGAATGCCGGTCGTCATCGTCGAGAACGACACATCTCAGTGGGAAGACCAGACGGGTGCGGTTTACCACTCCCCCAAGCGCTACCAGAAATGGCTAGCTCAGGGCACCGAGGTGATCTACTACAAAGGCCGCATCCGGGACAAAGCCTTCGCATCTGCCCGCCTCAGCAACGCGCCGCACTATTTCGCTAAGGCACGCGTTAGCAAGATATATCC
>Ga0213828_1001897_pt1 | contig 16115 bp, 16 predicted proteins | sample MC6MC0897MG_FD_180664 | JGI IMG/M metagenome (GOLD analysis project Ga0213828, IMG submission 180664) | Enriched soil aggregate microbial communities from Iowa State University, Ames, United States - MC6-MC0897-MG | ecosystem: Environmental > Terrestrial > Soil > Unclassified | place: USA: Iowa... | reverse complement strand
CGGCGTGTGATCTTCAAGTGAAGCCCAGCGCACTATCAGGGTGAAATGCTCGGGGGTTTCGATTCCTTGCGCGAGCAAATGGCCGCCGTAACCCTTCGCGCGAGTGAGCAGCGGCGCGACCTCGGCGAAGGCATTCTTGAATTGTTCGAGGTGTTCTTTGTGCACGGGAAGCAGAGCAATTTCATAAATCATGGCGTTTCCTCTGATACGACTTAGACGGCTTACATTCCGCACTTACGAAATGAGCGAAGGCTCGACGGCGATTGCGATTTTGCCTTGCAGGCCGTTTTCGGGACTCTCCAACCGAGCATGCGCCAGGCCGATATCGGCCAGCGAATAGACCGCGCCAACGTGTGGCCGCAACTGACCGCGAGCGACCAGCGTGCTCAGTTCATCAAGCTTGCCGCGGTTTTGTCGGGTGAAGACGAAGTGATAACTGGCGTTCTTGCCCCAGGCCTGAATCAGGTTTTGCGGCTGGGCAAGGTCGACGATCGATACCACGCGGCCAAGCTGTGCGAGGGCGTCCGGGCTGCGTGTCAGCGTATTGCCGCCGATGGTGTCGAAGACGACATCGACGCCGCGGCCCTCGGTTTCGCGCAGGATCGCCTCGACGTAATCTTCCTTTTCGTAATCGATCAGCACATCGGCGCCCATCTGCCTGGCAAACTCGAAATTGCCTTCACGCACAGTGGTGAAGACCTTCGCGCCGATGGCTTTGGCCAGTTGGATTGCGACATGACCGACGCCACCCGCGCCGCCGTGAATCAGAATGCTTTCGCCGACTCTGAGCGCCGCCCGCACGACCAGCGCTTCCCACGCCGTGCCGCCAACCAGGCTCAGGCTTGCCGCTTCGAGGTGACTCAATGCGGGCGGTTTCTTGGCAACAATGCTTTGCGCCGCGATGTGGTACTCGGCATAACTGCCCGGGCCGGCAAATATTTGCGGGGTGTACCAGACCTCGTCGCCCGGCACGAACGCCGTCACACCCGGCCCGACCGCTTCGACAACGCCGGAGACATCGTGGCCGGTAATGGCGGGGAGGGGCACCAGATCGGCATAGTCGCCACGGCGAACCTGATAATCCAGCGGGTTGATGGAGGTGGCGTGCACCCGCACCAGCACTTCGCCCGCTTGTGGCACTGGCTTGGGTACGTCGCGCAGCTCGAACGATTGCGCGCCGCCAAATGATGTAAGGATCATAGCTTTCATTGCATTGCCTCGTTTCGGTAAAAAGGGATATCGGGAATTCTCGATATCTTGGGGTAAAAATTACAGCTCGCTGCCGATGATCTCGGCCAGTGCGCTGATCGCGGCTTCGTTGCGTTTGTAGTAGGTCCATTGGCCGATGCGCCTGACTTCGACCAGGCCGGCGCGTTGCAGCGTCGCCAGATAATCAGACACCGTCGACTGCGACAGCCCGACGCCTTCCTGAATACTGCTGACGCAAACGCCCACGGTGTGCACGTCACCTTCATCCTGCGGAGGAAAGTGTTTCTCGGGATCCTTCAAGCCTTTGAGGATTTCCAGGCGTGTGCGGTTCGAGAGGGCTTTGAAGATTTCGAGTAGTTCCATGCCGCGAAGATATCGGAATTTACCGATATGTCAATATCTGAATGTGAGACCGGTCAGGCAATGACTCTGACCCTGTGGGAGGTGTTGAGTTTCAGATGAAGTGTCAGCCGCGATATTGGCCGGGCGTGGCCGCCAGATGTTGCTTGAACGCCCGCTGAAAATGCGCCTGATCGGCAAACCCTGCCTCAAGCGCCACATCCGCAATCAACTGCCCGCTGCGCAAACGCTCGCGGGCGAACTGGATGCGCTGGTTGACCAGAAACGCGTGGGGCGTCATGCCGTAATGCTGTTTGAAGGCGCGGATCAGGTACGACGGTGACAGTTGTGCCGCGGCGCAGATGTCGTCGAGGTTCAGCAACTCGGTGCAGTGTTCGCGGATAAAGTCCGCAGCACGTTCCAGTTTGAAATTCGGTTCGCGCAGCGAGGGGCCGGCAGGGTTGAGGCGCAGTTGCAGGTCGCTGAAAAACTCCACTGCCGCGCTTTGTTTGCGCAGCACATCCTGATGTTCGTCGACCAGCGTTTCATAAAGCCCATTCAGCTCATTGAACAGCGCAGCATCGTCGAGGTGAGTGATGGAAAAACGCCGAAACTCAAGATCACTGGCGAAGCCCAGCTGATGCTGCAAATCCGTCAACCAAGGCGTTTCGACGTACAGCATCAAGTACGACCAAGGCTGGTCATCAATCGGATTGCACGCATGCACATCGCCGGGATTCATCAGCACCACCGTGCCTGCTGCGACTTCGAACTGTGCCTGCTCATGCACATAGGTGCTGCGCCCGGCGGTGATCGCGCCAATGGAAAAGTGCGCGTGAGAATGCCGGGCGTAGCAGACCTCGCGACCATCGGTGATGGCCCGCGCTTCAATGAACGGCAGCGCCGCGTCACGCCAGAAGCGCGGGGCTTTTTCAGGGTTTTTGGCGGCAGCGTGTTTCATCGTTGTTATTCCCGGCAGGCCAGTGCGCCAGTGTATTAGCTCTGGCCGGCAAAGGCCCGTTCGAGTTCGGCAATGTCGAGTTTTGTCATCGTGAACATGGCCTGCATCGCGCGCTGCGATTTGCGGGTGTCGGCATCCAGCATCATGTGCATGAACGCCACCGGCACGATCTGCCACGACACACCGAACTTGTCCTTGAGCCAGCCGCATTGCTGGGCTTCGACCGGGCCACCCTCGGACAGATTGCCCCAGAAATGGTCGACTTCTTCCTGATTCTGGCAGTTGACCTGAAACGAGATCGCCTCGCTGAATGTGAACATCGGCCCACCGTTGAGCCCAGTGAAGGTCTGGCCATCGAGTTCGAAACTGACGGTCATCACCGCACCTTCCGGCTTGCCATGAAATTCCTGGCCGACCTTGCTGTAGTGGGTCAGGCCGGTGATTTTCGAGTGATCGAAGATCGAGCAATAGAACTTCGCCGCAGCTTCGGCCTGATCGTCGAACCACAGGCAGGGCGTGAGTTTCTGAAAGCGTTGCATGGCAGTCATCCTCGGCAGGTTAGACACGCTGGATTAACAGCGTAGTCAGTCCTTGGTCGATTGCCGGTGCCGTAGATCGACAAGTGGCGGCGCGTCAGAAATCCCAGCGCGCGGACAGTTGCAGGCTGCGCGGTTCGCCGTAGAAACCGGTGCCGAAATTGCCAAGGCCCGTGTAGTAGCTCTTGTCGAACAGGTTCTTGATGTTGAGCGAAGTGCTTAGGTGCTCGTTGAAGCGGTAGCGCGCCATCGCGTCGACCAGATAGTAACTGTCCTGCGTGATGCGCACGTTCTGCTCGGTACCGGGCTGGAACACCTCGCCGAAGAATTCGCTCTGCCAACTGACGCCGCCGCCCAGGGTGAGGTTTTGCCAGGCGCCGGGGAGGCGATAGCTGCTGAACACCCGCACCAATTGCTCCGGCGCCGTGGTTTGCAGGATCGAGGCGTAGACCGGATCACCCCTGGCATCGCGGGTGTGGTTGTAGGCGTAGCCGGCGGAGAGATTCCAGCCGTCGGCGATTTCTCCGGCCAGTTCGAACTCGAAGCCTTTGGTCGTCGCGCCTTGCACGGCGCGGTACACCGCCTGATTGTCGAAGCCGCTGACCTGTTCGGCGACGTTGTCCTGCTCGATGCGGAACACGGCGAAACTGGCGTTGAGCCGTCCGTCGAAGTACTCGGCTTTGATCCCCGCTTCGTAGCTGTCGCCTTGCACCGGGTCGAGTATCTGGCCCGTGGCGTCTTTGCTCAATTGCGGTTGATAGATGCGCGTGTAACTGGTGTAGAGCGAGTACGTGTGATCGATGTCGTAGACCACACCCGCATAAGGTGTGATCACCCCGGTCTGGCGGTAGCTGTCGCGGACATTGGCCGTATTCATGTCGCTGTAATCGAGATGGTCGCTGGCGGTGAAATCGCTAATGCGACCACCCAGAATCAGCGCCAGATTGTCGCTGGCCATGAAGCGGGTGGAGAGGTACGCGCCGGTCTGGCGTTGACGGATGGCGTCCGTGCCAATCTGCGGGATATCGGGTTTGGCGAACTCGCCATGCCAGTCGAAAATGCTGCCGTTCAGCGGCGGATAGACTGAGCCGTAGACCGGGTTGTCCTGGCGGGTGTTCATTGACATGAAACCGACGAGCAACTGATGCTCGCGACCGAACAGGCTGAACGGCCCGCCGAGGTTGAGATCGACATTGTCTTGCACCTCGTCGCCCTTGAATTTACCCATGTACAGAAACATGCCATCGCCGCTCACCGGGTCCGGATTGCCGCCGCTGGCGGAGCCGAGCAGGGTGTCGTGCTCGCGGTGTTTGCGGTCGTAGCTGAGCTTCAAGGCCCAGTCGTTCGGCAGTTGCCGGGTGACGGAGGCAAACAAGGTCTGGTTGATAAAGTCGCGGCGGCTCCAGTCTGTGGCCGGGTTGAACGAGCGCGAGAAATTCGTCCGCGAACCGTCGCTGTAGAACATCGGGAAACCGGTCCAGGTGGCACCGCGTGAGCGGGTGTTCTGTTGGTCGAAACCGACGGTCAGCAGGGTGTCCGGGGCCAGATCGGCTTCGACGATGGCGTAGGCGATGTCCTTGCTGTTCTGGTAGTGATCGGCGTAAGCGCTGCGCTGCTGATGGACGCCAACGAAGCGGGCGCGCAGGTTGTTGTTCAGCGGCCCGGAGACATCGAACTCACTGCGGTAGTTGTCCCACGAACCGACGCTGGCGCTGAGTGAGGCTTTGAACGCGGGGGTAGGGCGTTTGCGGATCAGGTTGACCGTGGCCGACGGGTCGCCCGATCCGGTCATCAAACCCGTGGCACCCTTGATGATTTCGACGCGGTCGAAGGTCGCCATATCGGTGCTGGTGGTGCCGTAATCGTAGACGCCGTCGTAATCGGTGTTGACGCCGTCGTACTGGAAATTGGTGATCGGTGCACCACGGCTGGAAAACTCCCAACGCTCGCTGTCGTAATTCTGCACGCTGATGCCCGGCGCGCGGCGCAGGACGTCGGCGATGCCGTTGGCGCCCTGATCGTCGAGTTGCTGGCGGGTGATCACCGTGACCGATTGCGGGGTTTCGCGCAGGGACAGCGGCAGACCGGTGGCGGAGGCGCTGAGGCCGGTGGTGTAGGCGTGAGTGTCTTCGGTGATGGCGCCGAGGGTTTTGCCGCTGATGGTGGTGGCGTCCAGTTGCAGGGGATCTGCAGAGACTGTGCTGCGCAGCACATAACCGCCGCCGCTCTGTCGCTGCGCTTGCAGGCCGCTGCCCTTGAGGAGGATTTGCAGGGCCTGTTGCGGGGTGTAATCACCGCTCAGACCGGCGCTGCGTTTGTCTGCCGCCAGATCATTGTGCCCGGCGATAAACACGCCGCTCTGTTCGGCGAAGCGGTTGAGCGCTGTGACCAATGAGCCGGGCGCCACTAAGTAATGCTGCTTCTGCACATCTGCCAGCGCCATCGACACGCACAACCCCGGCACGGCAGATGCCATGGCCAGAGTAAAACGACAGCGGGCGAGGGTGGCGCGCAACATGGAGTTCCCGAAGAAGATCAACGAAATGAGGGCTGGCGAGGGTTAACCGAATGAACCCGCAAAAAGGGTACCGTGGTGTGAAAAAAACCTCAGGCTTTCGGCCCGACGCTGACCCACCAGTTGAAGGTTTTATCAATGCGGATCGGCAGCGCCGCTTCCAGCAGACGCAAGGCTTGATCGGTGTCCTTGAGCGGGAACGAACCCATCACCGACAAGTTCGCCACCGCCGGATCACAGTGCAGATGTCCCGGGCGATAACGGCTGAGTTCTTCGATCAGTTCGCCCAGCGGCAGGTTATCGGCCAGCAACACGCCCCGGCGCCAGGCTTCTCGGGATGGATCCGCTGCAGTCGCGGTGTTCAGCCGGCCTGCGCTGAACACCAGTTGCTGTCCGGCTTGCACCACTTGGCTTTCGCCCTGGCGGTTACTGGCTTCGACGGCGCCCTCGTAGACATTCAGCACCGTACTGCGATCATTCTGGCGCACGCTGAAACGCGTCCCCAGCGCACGCATCCGGCCCTGTTCGGTCTCGACCCAAAAGGCGCGACCAAGGTCTTGCGCGGTGTCGATCAGCACTTCGCCGGCGCGCAGTTGCAGCAAGCGCTGGCGGGCATCGAAACGCACGTTCAACGCGCTCAAGGCGTTGAGCCAGATTCGACTGCCATCGCTCAAGGTTGCTTCGCGGGTTTCCCCAGTGCCAGTGGAGAGATCGGCGCTCAAGCGTTCGACCGAGTCCAGCAGCGGCGTATTGCGCCCGACCGCCCAGCCCGCCAGCCCGGTGGCCGCGAGAATCAGCAAGCCCTTGAGCGACTGACGGCGGCTGATCGAACTGCGCGCGCTGTTGCGCAGGGCGTGGCTGACGGCTTCGCTTTCGTTCTGCAACGGCGCGAAACGCTGGCCGACCCGCTCGACATAACGCCACGCCGCCTGATGCTCGGGGCTTTGCGCCAGCCACGCCTGCCAACGCAGACGCTCAGGCTCGGCGACCTGCTCGTCGTGCAATTGCACGTACCAGTTGGCGGCCTGCTCAAGGCTGGCATGGCTGAGTTTGTTCACGGGGCTATTCAATCAGCAACCCGTCGAGTTCAGTTTCGAGGATCGCGCAATGCATCATCGCCTGCGCCAGATATTTCTTGATCATCCGCTCGCTGACGCCGATCTGTGCGGCGATCAGTTTGTACGGCATGCCGTGCAGCTGGGCGAGGATGAACGCCTCGCTGACCCGTTGCGGCAGGCGCTGAAGCATGGCATCCACTTCGTGCAGGGTTTCGACGATGATCGCCTGTTGCTCGGGGGAGGGCTGCAAGGCTGGCGGGCGGCTGGCGAGGGTGTCGAGCCAGGTCTGCTCGAGTTGCCGACGGCGCCAGTGATCGACGCACAACCCCCGGGCGATGGTCGCCAGATGGGAGCGCTCATGGACTTCGCCATTGAAGGCTTGCGGGCGCTTGAGCACGCGCACGAAAGTGTCGTGGGCGAGGTCGGCGGCATCCATCGCATTGCTCAGGCGTCGACGCAATAGCTCGTGCAGCCAGCGATGGTGGCTGAGGTAGAGATTTTGCACGAGCGAGGCATCGGCGACGGTCATTTGCGCAAGCGTCCAGGGCAACCGGTGTCGGTCTAAATAAGAATGGGTCGCGATTAAAGCAAAAGGATGGGGAGTGCGCAAATGATATTGGTTTGCTTTTAGGTGGAGGGTTTTTGGTTTTTTATGGGGTGTAGTCCTAATGACAAGGCGCAGAGTCAAACTGACTTCATTGTGTTTGTGTCAAATTGACTCGATTCCCTTCAAGTGACTGATTCTACTGGCTTGAAAATCTGGTACGGGACTTGAAGTACTCAAAGTACACAATGAACCGATCAGGAGTACGCCACCATGCTCACTTTCTTCGAAAGCCCGCTGAACGTTCTGCACCTGTCGAGCAAAGTTCTCGTCGCCGGCCTGATCATGCTGCTGGCCGGCATCTACGGCGCTTATCTCTACAACGGCCACTTGCCGATTGCGCTGCTGGTGGCGATGCACGCCCTGACTATCCTCGGCCCGACCCTGATCAAGATCGGCTACGTCATGCGCCTGCTCGCGCAATACCGCATCCGTGGTCCGCAGATGATCCGGCAAACCGCATAATTCCTGTGGGATTACTTGGATATGTTGTCAACGCAAAACCCTGTAGGAGTGAGCCTGCTCGCGATGGCGTCGGCACAGTCTGCAGTTGTATTGCCTGAAATACCGCTATCGCGAGCAGGCTCACTCCTACAATGATCAGCGGTGTTCTGGAGCTCAGCGGCGCTCGGCAACCATCAGCAATGACTGCGGCACTGGACTTTGCGGGTGTTGCGGCTCTTGGAAACCGGCCAATTGGAACCCGGCCATATCGAGCGCATTCAGCCAACTCGACAAAGTGCGGAAATACCACGGCATCGGCTGCCACTGGCCTTTGAACCCGGCGAAGGTTTCTTCGCGCCAGCCATCCTGGTAATCGCCTGCCGCGACAGACCAAGGATGCAACGTCTGGATAAGCAAAGCGCCGCCGGGGACAAGCAACGCATTCATCGCTGCCAGCAACGGAATGATGTTCTGATGCAGCAATGAGAAATTGGCACAGATCAGCTCATAGTCGCGACCGATGTCGATCTTGCCATCGACCAGGATTTCATAAGAAGCGACATGCACCTGCGCCGCCCCCGCCAGACGCGCCGCTTCAATAAGCCGCGCATCGCCATCAACACCGACAGCTTCAATCCCCCGATCCGCCAGCGCCCGCAACAGCCAGCCTTCACCGCAGCCGAGGTCGAGCACACGCTGCGGCTGACGGCCCATGATCGCCAACAGGATGGCCTGATCCGTGACCTGCTGACGGCTTTCAATGGCGCCGCTGCGGATCACTTCGATCCAGGCATCAGCGTTGTCGTGCCAGCTCTGCAAAAGACTGGATTCGGGGGAGGGCATGGCGGTGTCCACAGTATCGAAAACCACAGTATGGACGTTGATCGCCAGGCGAGCATTACGCGCACCAATCGCAACCCTAAACAGTGACGAATGCTCACGGCGATTTGGATAGTAAAGAAGGTGACTGTGCGGATCAGCACGATGGCTTGATGGGTTTTGCTCATCAAGCGACGGAGGAGCGAAGCGAAAGTGAGGGGCAGGGAACCCCTCACTCATTCGGTCCGCCGACTACTGCGGGATGCGCAGCTTGTCCAGCAGTCGATTGACCAACAGCTCGTTCAGCATGATCACCTGTTGCAGCGCCAGCAGCGGTTTGCGCTCCGGGCCGCCTATTGAGTTGGCGATGTTACCGGCCATGGAGTGGGCGTATGAAAGTGATTCGCAAGCTTCGACCAATAGGGTTTCTTCATCCAGCGTGGGGTCGACCAGATAGACCGGACGAAACGGGGGCGAGCTTGGCGGAGCGCCCAGTGCTTCGGGTCGCAGGTAGTAGTCGAGGGCGCGGTCGGTGGCTTCTTTGACCTTTTGCGGGTTAAGCGCGGGGTCGTGAGGGATTGGATCGGTGGGCGGTGGATTTGGCGTGATCTTGAACATAGATAAAGCTCCAATTTGAAAAAATGGGAGCCATCACCCTCGCTACCAAACGGCGGGTGGCGGCCATGCGCGGGTTGGTAGACCGGTCAAATCGGGAAACCCGGCGCTCACGGAGGAGCCCCACGCATGCCCACCATTCAAAGCCATACCTCAAAAAAAGGAGACAGCATCGACGGTGTCGCAACAACGACAATTTAAAGCGGGCTACCAAACCCGATCACTGTTTTGCAGTGACAGGCCAACGATATAGCCCGGCCCATAGCCGTGTAAGCCGGCGGATTCTGGCGTACGCGTAGGTAACGACGCAAGGTGTTGTAGGGAGGATGGCGTAACGGTTTGTGTGCTTTAAACGCGATAACCGGATGACGTTTACACATGGGCAATGTCGGTTGGTGGCGGCTTTCGGTTTTGCGTGAGTCTGTGAGATTTTTCCCCCTCACCCCAGCCCTCTCCCCCAAGGGGGCGAGGGGGAAGGGAGCAGATCTCCATGTACTTCCAGGTCTGCGTTCGACTCGGTATTTCAAGTCGGTGCAACTTGCACATTCAGCGCGGTCAGTCCCCTCTACCTCTGGGAGAGGGTTAGGGTGAGGGCTGTCGGTAATTTCAAATTCTGAAGAGGAGGTGTGACGTGAATCGATTGACTGGCGGTTGCCTGTGCGGCGATGTCCGTTTCGAAGTGACTGGTCAACCCTACCGCGTCGGCATTTGCCACTGCCTCGACTGCCGCAAGCGCCATGGCGCGCTGTTCGGCACCTCGGCGATTTTTCCCGAGGAGGCGTTGAAGGTCACCGGCGAAACCCGCGACTACAACGGGCGTTTTTTCTGCCCGCGCTGCGGCTCACCGGTGTTCACGCGTTCGGCAGATGAAGTAGAGGTCAACGTCGGATCGCTGGATGATCCGAATCAGTTCAAACCCACTTACGAACTCTGGACCATTCGCCGCGAGGCGTGGCTGCCGGCGCTGCCACTGGCTCACCACTACGAGCGTGATCGCGAGAGCACGGAGCGTACAGAGGATTAGAGGGGGCAGAAAACTTCTGGGACTTGGAATGGAGTGACGATTTTTGGCATGTCACATAGCCCCTGTGGGAGCGAGCTTGCTCGCGAAGGCGTCGTGTCAGTCGACATCAATATTGAAAGTAATGACGCTTTCGCGAGCAAGCTCGCTCCCACAGGGTGCAGTACATAAACTTACAGATCTTCACCGCGAATAAAGGCCAACAGATCCGCGTTGATCGTCTCCGCCTCCGTCGTCGGCATCCCGTGCGGGAACCCCGGATACGATTTCAACGTGCCGTTCGGCAGCAGTTTCGCCGACAACGGTCCCGAGTTCGCATACGGCACAATCTGATCATCCTCGCCATGCATCACCAGCACCGGCACCGTGACCTTTTTCAAGTCCTCGGTGAAGTCTGTCTGCGAAAACGCGACGATCCCGTCGTAATGCGCCTTCGCCCCACCAATCATGCCTTGGCGCCACCAGTTGGCAATGATCCCTTCCGAAGGCGTGGCGCCCGGCCGGTTGTAGCCATAAAATGGCCCGGTCGGAATGTCGCGATAGAACTGCGCGCGATTCGCGGCCAGTTGTGCCTGAAAGTCATCGAAAACCGACTTCGGCAGCCCACCCGGATTGCTCTCGGTCTGCACCATCAGCGGCGGCACCGCACTGATCAGCACGCCTTTGGCGACGTTGGCCTGACCATGCCGGGCGATGTAATGAATCACCTCACCGCCACCGGTCGAGTGACCGACATGCACAACGTTCTTCAGCCCCAAATGATTGACCACCGCCAGCGTATCGTCGGCGTAATGATCCATATCGTGGCCATCCCAGACCTGGCTCGAACGCCCGTGCCCACGGCGATCATGGGCAACCACCCGGAAGCCTTTGCCGAGGAAGAACAGCATCTGCGCATCCCAATCGTCGGAACTGAGCGGCCAGCCGTGGTGGAAGTGGATCACCGGCGCGTCTTTCGGGCCCCAGTCCTTGTAGAAAATCTCGACGCCGTCTTTGCTGGTGACAAATCCCATGTTCGCAACTCCAGACCAATCTGATGGATAACCCGCGCGGTAATCGCGGACCGGTTTCGTTCATGACGAGTTTTCTACTGTGCCGGCTCGGTGAGAGCCGTTATCAACTGTAGGATTAAAGTCGACATCTGCATGACCGGTGGTCGCAACGTCTGGCTTCGTGCGCAAATTAGGCTTTGCTGAAAGGGATAAGCCGAGGCGTGCGTAGGCATTGATGGCCACAGCGACGCCCCTTCAGAACACCGTGAGTCTGAGGAATTTCCCCGATGCTGACCTTGAATATCAATGGCAAGGATCAGGAGCTCGATGTCCCCGCGGACATGCCGTTGCTCTGGGTCCTGCGCGATGTCGCGCACCTGACCGGTACCAAATTCGGCTGTGGCATGGCCCAGTGCGGGGCCTGCACCGTGCACGTTGACGGCGCGCCATTGCGTGCCTGCATCACCCCCGCAACAGCGGTGGCCCATGGACAAAAAATTCTTACCATCGAAGGCCTGTCCACCGACGGCTCGCATCCGGTGCAACAAGCCTGGGCCGAACTCGACGTGGTGCAGTGTGGTTATTGCCAGTCGGGACAGATCATGTCTGCCGCCGCCTTATTGGCGAAAATCCCCAAACCCACCGACAGCGATATCGATCAGGCGCTCTCCGGCAACATCTGCCGTTGCGGCACCTATCCCAGAATCCGCGCGGCTGTAAAACGTGCGTCGGAAATCGGCTGATGGCTTTTGTGGGAGATAGACGATGAACAGTCCTGTATCGCGTCGGGGATTTCTCAAGGGCAGCGCCGTGTTGGGCGGCGGGTTGGTGGTGGCGTTTGTCGTCCCCGGCGGCCACAAGTTTGCCTATGCGGCCGAGAATGAAGGCAAGGTGTTCGCGCCCAATGCGTTTTTGCGCATTGCCGCAGACAACAGCGTCACCGTGTTGCTCGGGCATTCAGAGATGGGCCAGGGCATCTGGACCGGCCTGACGATGTTGATTGCCGAGGAGCTGGATGCCGATTGGTCGAAGATCCGCGTCGAGCACTCGCCCGCGTCGGCGGCGGATTACGGCATGCCGGGGTTTGGCGGCATGCAGATTACCGGCGGCTCGACGTCGACGTGGATGGAGTTCGACCGTTATCGGCTGGCGGGCGCGACGGCGCGGCAGATGTTGGTGGAAGCGGCAGCGAAGCGTTTTGAGGTTGCGCCTTCGGCCATTCGCACCGAATCCGGCGTGGTGATCGCGGGCGACAAACGCGCCACTTACGGCGAGCTGGCGGACGCCGCCGGGCAACTGCCGGTGCCGGATCCGAAGTCGATCACCTTCAAGGAGGCCAAGGACTGGAAAGTCATCGGCAAACCGACCAAACGCCTCGACACGCCGGAGAAAATCACCGGCCGCGCCAAGTTCGGCATGGATGTGCAGTTTGAAGGCCTGATGACCGCGATGGTTGCGCGCCCACCGGTGTTTGGTGCCAGCGTCAAATCCTTTGAAGGCGCTGAAGCGCTGGCAGTGCCGGGCGTGCACAAGGTGGTGCAAGTGCCGACGGGCGTGGCGGTGATTGCCGATCATTATTGGGCGGCGAAACTGGGTCGCGATGCGCTGAAGATCGATTGGGATCTGGGCCCGCATGCCGATCTGAGCAGCGAAAAACTGCTGGAAAGTTTCCGCAAGCTGGCCGCCACGCAAGGCACGTCAGCCAGTCAGGCCGGCGATGCCAAGGGCAGTTTCGGCAAGGCGGCGAAGAAAATCGACGTCGAATATAGCGTGCCCTATCTGGCTCATGCGCCGATGGAACCGCTCAATTGCACGGTGAAAATCAGCGCCGAGAAATGCGAAATCTGGACCGGTACGCAGTTTCAGACGCTCGATCAAATGGTCGCCGGCAAGATCACCGGGCTGAAACCGGAGCAGGTCGAGATCCACACCGAATTCCTCGGTGGCGGTTTCGGGCGCCGGGCCAATCCGACTTCTGACTTTGTCGCCGAAGCCGTGCAAGTGGCGAAAGCCGCCGCCATGCCGGTGAAAACCGTGTGGTCGCGCGAGGACGATATTCGCGGCGGTTATTACCGTTCGATGTTCCTGCATCAAGCCAAGATCGGTCTGGGCGCTGATGGTTTGCCGTTGAGCTGGCAGCATGTATTGGTCGGGCAGTCGATCATGGCCGGCACGATGCTGGAAAAAACCATGGTCAAGAACGGCGTTGATGCAACGTCGGTCGAAGGCGTTTCCGACAGTCCTTACGTCAAAGGCCTGGCCAATCATCAGGTCGATCTGCATTCGCCGCAAACCGGCATCAATGTGTTGTGGCTGCGCTCGGTTGGCCACAGCCATACCGGTTTCGTCATGGAATCGCTGATCGATGAAATGGCCACGGCGGCGGGCAAGGATCCGGTGGAGTACCGAAGAGCCTTGCTCAAGGATCATCCTCGGCATCTCGGCGTGCTCAATCTGGCGGTGGAAAAGGCCAACTGGAAAGCGCCGCTGCCGGATGGCCACAGCCTTGGTGTGGCGGTGCACGAGTCGTTCGGCAGTTACGTGGCGCAAGTCGCCGAGGTGTCGCAGGACAATCTGGCGATTCGCGTGCATCGCGTGGTCTGCGCGGTGGACTGCGGGATCGCGGTGAACCCGCAGAGCATCGCGGCGCAGATGGAGTCGTGCATCACTTTCGGTCTGGGCATGGCGCTGCACAGCAAGCTGACGCTCAAGGACGGCGCGGTCGTGCAATCCAACTATCACGATTATCAGGTGCTGCGGCTCAACGAGATGCCGGTGGTCGAGGTGCACATCGTGCCCAGCAGCGACAAACCCGGCGGCATCGGCGAGGCCGGTGTGCCGCCGACCGCGCCAGCCGTGGCCAACGCGGTGTTTGCCCTGACCGGGCAGCGCCTGCGCGAGTTGCCGCTGCAACTGTCGGGGGTGTGAGATGAAACGACATCTAGTGTTGGGCACGGTGATTTTGCTGGGGCTGGGCGGTTATGCCTCGGACCTGTTTGCCGATGATCAGGAAGCGCTGAAGGCATTCGGCACGGTGCAGAAAGTCTTTCAAAGTCCGCGCTGCCAGAACTGCCACATTCCCGGGGATTCGCCGTTGCAGTTCGACGCTGGTATTCCCCACGCCATGAACGTGGTGCGCGGCATGGATGGCAAGGGCGCCGCCGGTTTGCCCTGTGCAACCTGTCACGCGGAAAACAATCCGCCGGCCAGTTACGGCCCGCATGCGCCGCCGGGGGCGCCGCACTGGAGCCTGCCGCCGGCGGCGCACAAAATGGCCTGGATCGGCCTGCCGCCGGACAAGCTCTGCGCGATGATCAAGGACCGCTCGAGCAACGGTGATCGCGACTTTGCCGCGCTGATCAAGCACGTCAGCGAAGACAAACTGGTGCTCTGGGGCTGGAATCCCGGGGCAGGGCGCGCGCCGGTGCCAGTGCCGCACGATGTTTTTGTCGCGCAATTCAAGCTCTGGGCCGATGCGGGCGGGCCGTGTCCGGTGGCGGGGATCTGACGGGGTGAAGCCTCGCTGATTTGCGCTACGCTCAAGTGCATTGATGACAATGGAGTGTGCTGATGCTGGTTCCAGGAAAACCCGCCAATGAAGCTGCGCGGATTCAGGTGTTGCACGGCCTCGACCTGCTTGATTCGGCGCCGGAGGAGCGTTTTGATCGGCTGACGCGGTTGGCCAAGCGCCTGTTCAATGTGCCGATTGCGCTGGTGACGCTGGTCGATAAGGATCGCCAATGGTTCAAGTCCTGCGTGGGGCTCGATGCCACGGAAACGTCGCGGGATGTGTCATTTTGCGGTCACGCGATCCTTCAGAACGAACTCCTGCTGGTACCCGATGCCCGCGAGGATGTGCGCTTCCATGACAACCCGCTGGTGACCGGCGCACCGAACATTCGCTTCTACGCCGGTTACCCGCTGACCGTGCCCAACGGCAATAAAATGGGCACGCTGTGCCTGATCGACACCAAGCCCCGCGACCTCGACGATGAAGAGCGCGCGCTGTTGCGTGATCTGGCCGAGATGGCCGAGCAAGAGCTGACCGCCGTGCAGATGGCGAGCATGGACGAGCTGACGCTGCTGTCCAACCGTCGCGGCTTCAAGCAACTGGCACAGCATGCGCTGGACGCCTGTGCACGGCTGGAGCGGCCAGCGACGTTGTTGTTTTTTGATCTCAATGACTTCAAGCAAATCAATGATCTGTATGGGCATGCCGAGGGCGACAGTGCGCTGAAGACCTTTGCTGATGTGTTGCGCATAGCCTTTCGCGAGAGCGATGTGGTCGGGCGACTGGGTGGGGATGAGTTTGTCGCGTTGCTGACGGGGTCGAGCCATATCGAAACCAACGCGATCATGGCGCGGCTCAAGGAGATTCTTGAAGAGCGTAATGCCACGCTGCACCGCGGGTATGCGATTCGCTTCAGCGTGGGCCAGATCGAATACGACGCCAAACGCCATGAGACCGTGGACCGGTTGTTGGCGGACGCCGATGGGGCGATGTATGCGCACAAGCAGGCCCTGAAGCGCTGTTAGTTCGGGCCTCATCGCTGGCAAGCCAGCTCCCACAGGGATCTGCAGTGAACTGGGATTTGTGAACACCCGAGAAACCTGTGGGAGCTGGCTTGCCAGCGATGGCGTCCGCACATTCAACATCGTCATCGGCTGACCCACCGCCATCGCGAGCAGGCTCACTCCCACAATGGTGTCGGGTGTTCTCAAAATCCCGATTCACCACAAATCGATGTGGGAGCGAGCTTGCTCGCGAAGAGGCCGGCACAGGCATTATCTCCGGTGACTGATACACCACCTTCGCGAGCAAGCTCGCTCCCACAGGGGGCAGTGTTGCAGGCATAAAAAAACCCGCCAGATCGGCGGGTTTTTTATTGGCTAACCGAAGATCACTCTTCGATGTTGCCCATGGCGGTGGTGTTGAAGCCGCCGTCTACGTACATGATTTCGCCGCTGATGCCCGACGCCAGGTCGGAGCACAGGAAGGCGC
>Ga0213828_1001894_pt1 | contig 16138 bp, 14 predicted proteins | sample MC6MC0897MG_FD_180664 | JGI IMG/M metagenome (GOLD analysis project Ga0213828, IMG submission 180664) | Enriched soil aggregate microbial communities from Iowa State University, Ames, United States - MC6-MC0897-MG | ecosystem: Environmental > Terrestrial > Soil > Unclassified | place: USA: Iowa... | reverse complement strand
AACGGGCGACCTTCCCCTTAGGAGGGGGACGCTCTATCCAGCTGAGCTACGGGGCCACGGAGGGCGTAAAGGATACAGGCAAACGAGGGGCCTCATCCACGCCCGGTCGGTTGCCCGCCACTCATCCCCGTCGGCGCCAACTGCCCTATGCTTCTCCGTCCCCTGCGACGAGTGACATGGATGCATCCTCTGTGGGTCACCCTCTCCCAACTGGGTGACAGCCGCTGGCTGTTGCCACTGAGCCTGGTGCTGATCCTCCTCGGCCCCAAAGAGAGCCGCGCCCTGCGCATTCGCTGGGCGGCCGGCTTGGCCGTCGTCGGCGGACTCACCCTGGCCTCCAAACTGGCCTTCCTCGGCTGGGGTATTGGCTGGGCCAGGCTGGATTTCACTGGATTCAGCGGCCACGCCACCATGACGGCAGCGGTATATCCGGTCGCGCTGTATCTCGCTACCCATGGGCGGCTTCGAAATCCACTGCCCACAGCGCTGCTCGGCTCGCTCCTTGCCGCGGCGATTGCGTACTCACGCCTGCCCCTCAACGCCCACTCGGTATCCGAAGTGCTCAGTGGATGGCTACTGGGTACAGCGGCGACGGCCTTCGCACTCTCGGCGAGCCGCCAGAAGTGGCGCACGCCGCTACCTATCCTCGCCTTCTCGCTGGCGATCGGCGCGGCCATACCTTTATTGATGCCCACGGTCCGCACGCACGACCTGGTGATGCGCATAGCGACAGAACTCTCTGGCCGCGAACAGGTCTTCAACCGCCATCATTTTGTGCGATAGCCGTCAAATATTCGGCGCGCGAAGCCCGTGCCGCCCGCTCAAACTGGCTTGACACTGAATAGCCTTCGACGCGAAGATGACGGCGAAAATTTACCTCACGGAGTAGGAAACCCCGTTATGAAGAAGATCTTTGCTGCTCTTGCCCTCGCGGCTCTCTCCCCGATGGCACTGGCTCAGGAAGCCCAGGTTGAGCAGGCTGCCGCTGGCGTTGACGGCACTGCTGCTGCCACCAGCGCAGAAGTTGCCGGCACCGGCACTGCCACCGGCGTTGCCACCGGCACCATCACTACCCTCGCAACGATCGGCGCCGGTGTGGCGGTCGCTTCGGTCGTCTACGCCGCCAGCTCAAGCAGCAGCAGCGACGACGCCGGCAACAATAATGGCGGCGGCACCACTCCGCCGCCGACCGGCACCACCGGTACGACTGGCACCACCGGCACCACCGGCACCAACTGATCCGTTAGTCGGCATCAGGTCATTTCGCCCTCGCCGGGCGCAGGTCCGGCGGGGGTTTTGTTTTGCCCGACAGGGCCAGGAAGAATCATCGATGGACTGCAAACGTCTTGGCGCCACTCTGGCGTTCGCCCTCACCCTGTCTGGCTGCGTGTTCGCGCCCGGTCAACACATGCGCTCCAGCGCCCTGGCCCGTGATGATCAGCCGGTCGGCAACGACAATATCGAGCTGATCCAGATCACACCGAAGCTGATTGCCATGGATCGCGCCTCGCGCGACGTTCCTTCGCTTCCGATCGCACTCACCAACTATGAGCCCGGTCCATATCGTATTGGCGCTGGCGATAGTCTGTACATCACGGTGTGGGATCACCCGGAACTGACCGTGCCTGCCGGCCCTCAGCAACAGCTCAACGCTGCTGGTCGGCCCGTGCAGTCTGACGGCAGTCTGTTCTACCCCTATATCGGAAAAATCGCAGCCGCTGGCAAGACGCCAGTTGAGCTGCGCGAAGAAATCACGACGAAGTTGGCGCGGTACATTGAAGCGCCCCAGGTCGATGTGTCCATGCTCAGCTACGGCAGCCAGCGTGTCTGGGTCACCGGCGCCTCTCGTCAGGCCGCCACTGTCCCCTTGACCGTGACGCCCTTGACCCTCGGCGATGCCATCAGCCAATCCGGACTTGATCCGACGCAGGCCGATCTCTCGGGTGTCCGCCTCACCCGCGAAGGCGTGACCTACACCATCGACCTCGACCGCCTCGGCCGTCAGGGCGGTGGCGCAACCAACGTGTTCCTCAAAGCAAACGATCACCTCTACGTACCCTATCTGGACCGTAAGGAGATCTTTGTTGTCGGCGAAGTGAACCAGCCCGGCGCCATCAGCTTCAAGACCAGCGACATCTCACTGAGCCAGGCGCTCGGTCGTGCACGTGGCCTGCAGCAGTCGACTTCCAACGGCAACGCCGTATACGTGATCCGGGGATCGAGCGATCTGCAGAGCGCGCCCTCGAGCGTGTTCCAGCTCGAAGCGAAGTCGCCTGCGGCCTTCGCCGTTGCCAGTCAGTTCGAGCTCTTGCCCGGCGACGTGGTCTTCGTTGGCGCAGCCGGCGTGACCCGCTGGAGTCGCTTCGTGAATCAGCTGCTGCCGTTCACCTCGATCATCAGCAACGCCGCAAGCGCGCGCAACGATCTCGACAATTGACGGCGGGACAATGATGAGCAGGACCGCTCTCGTTGCGTCGCAACGGATTCCGGGTATGCGCGGTGTGGCCGCGCTCATGTTGATGGCGATCGCCCTGTCAGGCTGCGGCGTAGTCGGGCAAACCAGCGTCAAGGCCGTGCAGATGTCGATGCAGGGCAAGCCGGACGTGCAGCCATCGCCGGCGGATGTTGCGGCCAACCGATATCCGCAGATTAAGGTCACCACCTCCCGGGGCGGCGCCGTGCTGGTCCTGGGCAACATCGACGGCGACCGCCAAGCTTGGTACAGCAACGATCGCGGCATCGTATTCCTCGTCGATGGCGTGCTTGTGGGGACGCACGGCGGCACACCCGAGCTGCAGGACATGCGCATTGAGGGCGAGAACCCCTTCCATGCCCTCCATCTGATCGAAGCACCCGTCACCACCCACCGTCAGTACGACGTCATGCCCGGCTATCGCTTTGGCATGACCGTGAGTGGAACACTAGAGCGCCTTGGCACCGAGAACATCGAGATTCTCGGCAACACGCGTGCGCTGGTACATGTTCGCGAGCGGCTGAGGGGCCAAGGCTGGAAACGCGACAACCACTACTGGGTCGACCCTGCAAACGGGTTCATCTGGAAGAGTGTGCAGGCCATTGCGCCCGACGCCAGCCTGGAGATCATCCAGCTCAAACCTTATTCCTTGGATCTGAAGCGTTGATCATTTTCCGCCTGGCCACCCTCGCCTTTGGCGTGGCTGTCTCCGCTTCCCTGCACGCCGCCCCGCCAGTCACTGTCGAGGTGAGTGGCAGCGTGCGTAATCCCGGCACGATTACGCTCGCCAACGGCGCCCGCCTGTCCGACGCCGCGCTTGCAAGCGCGCCAGACGAGCGGAGCTACATGCTGGGGGCCGCCTTGCTCAGGCACGGCGAACTCATCGCTCAGACCCGCCTGAAGACGGGCCTTCTGTTCGATCTGGAGGTGATCGAAAGCCGCGAGGCCACCGACCCACTCGGCGCGGCCGCTGCAACACGCATTGCGAGAGAGTTTTCGGCCATGCCGGTGACGGGGCGGGTTCGCCAGATATTGGCACCGCGATCCCTTGAGATGGACCTCAAAAGCAATCGCCCCTTGGCCGATGGGGACCGGCTGTATTACCCAACCAGACCCAACCAGGTCCGTGTGATCGGCGCGGTCGAACAGCCCTGCTCCATTGAACATCGCTCGCTCCAGCAGCCGCTCCAGTATGCGCAGCAGTGTCCAGCCCTTGCCACTGCCAGCAAGGATGATCTGTTTGTCATTCAACCGGACGGCGAAGTCGAGAAACTCGGCATTGCCCTCTGGAACCGCAGCGCCGAATCGACGCTCGCCCCAGGCGCGATCGTCTTCGTGCCGCTCAACGCTCACGTCCTTCGCGACGTGAATCCCGCTTTCAACGAGGACGCTGCGCGCTTCCTCGCCACCCAGGTGCTAGACGAGCCCGGAGCGCCGAAGTGACCCGTTTTGCCAGAACACCGACTGCTCGCCTGGGCCTTGCCCTCCTGAGCTTGAGCATCAGCTCCGCCCTGTATGCCCAGAGCGCACCAGCTCCCACTGCAAGTGATTGGGGCGGGATCGGATTGCTGCAGACGCCAACGGCGCGCATGGCCGACGACGGCGAGCTAAGCTTCACTGCAAGTCACACTTCGCCCTACAGCCGCTACAACGTAGTGCTCCAGCCACTCCCCTGGCTCGAAGGAGCATTCCGCTATGTGTCTGTTGCCAATCGGCGCTACGGACCGGAGTGGTTGAGTGGCAATCAGACATACAAAGATAAATCCATCGATTTTAAAGTGCGCCTCCTTGAAGAAGGTCGCATCAGCCCAGCCATTGCAGCGGGGATTCGGGACGTAGGCGGAACTGGTCAATTCTCCAGTGAGTACCTCGTTGCAAGTAAAAACTTCGGGGCGTTCGACGTAAGCCTCGGAATGGCCACGGGATACATTGGCAACCGAGGGGGCATCAGCAATCCCATTGGATGGATCGATGAGGACTTCAAGACCAGGCCCGATCAGTTCCGAGGTGTCGAGGAGGCCGGACGTTTCAACTCAAACTCGATGTTCAAGGGCCCGATCGGCGTGTTCGGAGGCGTCGCCTATCAAACGCCACTGGATGGGCTTCAGCTCAAGCTTGAGTACGATGGTAACGACTACAAGCATGAGCCGCAGAGGAACAATCAGCGCCAGCGCAGCCCACTCAATCTTGGCGCCTCCATCGAGGTAAACAAGAACGTGCAGTTGCATGTCGGCTGGGAGCGGGGCGACACAGCAATGATTGGCGTCAGCCTTCACACAAATCTTGACAAAATGCGGTCAACGCCAAAGCTGCTTGACCCCGAGCCGTTCGAAATCCGCCGAGCAGCCAGGGGTTCAGGCGCTCAAATGCAGGGCTTCGCCGCCACAACCTCTCCCGACCTGCGCCAGGTTGTCATAGACCTCGAAACGAACGCAGGGCTGAAGGTGGATCGCATTTACAGGCGAGGTAGCGAGGTGGTAGTCAGCGGTGAGCAACGAAGGTTCTTCTATCCAGCTCAGGGCGTCGGTCGAGCAAGCCGTATCGTATCGAGCCATTTCGGCCGCCAGGTAGACTGGGTGACAGTCGAGAACACGAGGCTCGGGTTGCCCGTCGTTGAGACCAGTGTCGAACTCGATGCCTTGGGGGCTTTTCTCGATAATGATATCGAGTTGCCGCAACTTGCCCGCCATATCGAAATGACGCCTCCAATTGGTAACCGAGGTGAGCTTTTGTACAAAGCTCCATTCAAGCCGTACAGCGGTGCATTCAACATGGGCTACAGCCAGTCAGTGGGCGGCCCTGATGGGTTTGTACTCTTTCAGGTTGCTGCAACCTACACCGCGAACCTTCAGTTCACGAGGAACATCTGGCTGAATGGCACAGTTAGTTACAACGCGTACAACAACTACGAAAAGTTTCGCTATGACGCGCCGAGCAACCTCCCGCGTGTCCGTACGTATGTCCGCCAATACCTTACGACAGAAGATCTCACGCTACCGTCCCTGCAACTGACCGCGACGCGACAGCTAGGCCGGGATCTCTACGCGAGCGCCTATGGCGGACTTCTCGAGCCGATGTACGGCGGGGTGGGCAGCGAAGTTCTTTATCGTCCAATGAACGAAAGATGGGCGGTCGGTGCTGAACTAAACTGGGTGAAGCAACGCGACTTTGACCAACGACTCAACTTTCGCAACTACAACGTGACGACCGGCCACGCGAGCTTCTATTACGTCTGGGGCAGCGACCACAAGGTCGTCACAACGTTGAGCGCGGGGCGCTATCTAGCCAAGGACTGGGGTGCCACCATGGCTGTTGCGCGCGCGTTTGACAATGGTGTCAGCATGGGCGCGTACGCAACAAAGACCGATGTTTCGTCTAGAGATTTCGGTGAAGGAAGCTTCGACAAGGGCATCTTCGTCTCAGTGCCATTCGACTTCCTGATCCCTCGCTCGACCCGCGCGCGTGCCAACTTTGCCTGGAACCCGCTTTACCGCGACGGTGGCGCAAGACTCTCCCGCAGCTACAGTCTCTACCAACTTACATCAGAGCGAGATCCTGACTTCTTCTTCGATAACCTGGATGTCATTTCCAAATAGAAGTACTCCAGATTGAATCAGGCAAGTGATGTGCAGACCATGCCCTCCCCTAGTACATCCAGCCGCTTGCGTGCACTGGGGGTGCCGTTAGCCCGGCGTTGTACCACGCGACAGAAAAGCGCCTTGGAAAACCGAAGCTAGAGAATGCTTGCCGGCATGAAACCAAGCTTCCGACGGGCATACCAAGACATGAGCACCATCTGTACCGTCAAGCCCGATGCCTGAGCTGCTGCTGCGCCCAATAGGCCATACGCCGGAACCAGTGTGAAGGTGGCGGCCAGCATAAACAATGACGCAGCCACGTTGGCCTTGAACGCAGAGCCCGCATTACCCGTCATGTTCAGCAGCCCACCTACAGCGCCTGTTGCTACATTGACAAGCTGGCCAGCGGCCAGGATTGCGAGAACCGCACCACCTGTCGCGAATTCAGCCCCAAAAATGGCCATGATTTTGCCAGGAAACAGGAACAAACAAAGCACGGCAGGAGCACACACAATAAGCATCAGCCGCGTGGAAAGAACACTAATCCTCCGGAGGCCGGCGATATTGCCCTGGGAGTAAAGCGCGGCGAACCTTGGCAGCAAAATACTGTTTCCCGCCGTCAGCACCACTGATACAAGAGTCGCAGTACGCAACGCTACTGTGAAAACAGCGACATCCACAGAACTCGCGTTAACGGCAAGAATTAGTTGGGATGCCCACGTCATTACCAACCCTAGGGAGGCGATTCCGAACAACGGCATTGCCTCACGAGCCAATATTCCAAGGCTCTCTGATCTGGCCCGGACTTTCGGCAGGACAACGCGCCAGATCGCTTCCGCTGTGAAGGCAGTAAACAGCGACGCTGCCAAATAGCAAGCGGCAGCTGAGAGAGCAGAGGCACCGCCCCCGGCGCGACTCCATACCCAGGAGCCAACCACGAACAGCAGCGCCACCAGCAGGTTCTGAAACAGTTGATAGTAGGCGACCCTTCCGATACCCAAGAAAAAGTGCGCCATCAGCCAACTCGATGCGAAGGGAAGCGACGCCGCACACATGATGAGCAGGGCTGTCGAACTCCCTGCAACCCAATTCTGTCCCATCGCCAGCATTGCTCCCGCCAGCGAAGCGCCGGCCAGGCCCCCTATACCTAAAAGCAGAAACGCAGACCGCCGGGTAGCCGCAATAGCGACATGATCCCTCTTCATGGCGTAGACACCCACGCGACGAGTTACTGCTTGATCGCAGCCAAGCTGCATCAGAATTCCCAGAACGCTGGTCAGCGTCAGCCCTATGAAGAAGACCCCGGCGTCAGACGCGCCCAACATACGAGACACGACTAGATTCAACAGGAATCCGGATACACCTGCCAACACCTTCAGCGTGAGTGAAACCACACCTTGGAAAACAATGTACCTCGCATCGTGGTCCTCCAACATCTCCGAGAGCTTTGAACGGATCATCATGCTCACCTGGCATCATGAGCGATTGGGAAGCTGTAAAGGCCACTGCTGGCGAGCGAGCCGACAAGCACCCCCCAGACTATCGCGACCTTGGCCGACAACGCTGCCCCACCGAAGAACATGGTAAACGCCAAGAAGAATGCGAACACCACAACGCCTCCGGCGGAACTACTGCGATTTGCAAGCCTGCGAAACCCATCCAGATACCAGACCGCAAGCAGAGAGACCGGCAGCCCTAGCACATTCAGAAAATAGACGTAACCAGAGTCGTTAGCCTTCCCTACAAACTCCGACAACCCGAAGAGCGAATCTATCGAATTATCTGCGACGGCATTGAACGTCAGAGAGAGGCGATAGTTGAACTCGCCTAGCAGCGGACCAAGCGTGTACCACAGCACGAACGAGCACAACCAGAAAGCAGAGAAGGCATAGAGGAGGGGCAGCCGAAGCATCAATCGCATATTAAGCACTGGAATCAACAGAACCAGCAAGAGGGCGACGCGGGAATCACTCAGAACGATGAGCATGAGTGCGCCAACGTAGTACAGAATGCGTTGCACCTTGGATGTGCAGAGGACATGGGCTGCCGAAGCCACCATCACCATCAGGTAGCCCAGCGTAAGTGGATCAAGCATAAGTGATGCGAGGCGATGCCCGGCGGTAAAGTATCCTCCTCCTGCGCGTTCGGCACCAATGTAGAAGCCACTTAGATCAAAATCTGGCGCCCCTTCCGCGACCCACGAGCGGGTCTCAAAGTAATATCTGCCCACCGGAAGAAAATCGAGAAACAGGGACGGAAAGAACCACTCAACCACAGCAAATGCCAAGTTTGCAAAGAACGCAATTTTGATCACGAGCCAGATATTGACTTGAATCCTAAGCCCAAACAGCAACGCAACCGGCACAACGAGGACATCAAACATCACCCGCACAGACCCAACCTTGCCAATCGCCAATGCGTAGCCAGCACTTATCACAAGCGTGAGAAGTACGATCAAGTCGACTGGACGGAGCTTTCCTCGCAGCATTACCAAGAAGAAAAAGGCAAGAAAAAGCGCACCTTGGGTGGCAGCGACAGTGGTGCCTGTGATTGGCATCCCGGCACCCAACAACGCACAGAGAATCGCATTGAAGAATACGAATCCGAGAATCAGCAGCTCCCCAATCTTGAAGGGCAGCCTTGCCACTGGTGAACTAACCATGTGTGGACACCGTTCGAGGCGAAGCCAGAGCCGAGCGCAACCACGCTTGCAAGGGCCGCTCGAAGTGCTTATGCACAGCGACGGAGAGAGCAATGAGGACAGCGTAGAACAGAACGAGGACGCGCCAGTCTAGGAATACATCGGTTGACATGCCCATCCAGTGAATCAGCAATACCGCAATGAGCTGCAGCGGAAAATGAATCAAGTAAGATGAGTAGGATATATCGCCCAACCATGATAGTGAACGCACGGAGAACAGCTTCATGTTGTCCACAGCATAAACGGCATATACGGTGATGGGAAACAACCAAAAGCTTGTGTAGAGCCTGCTGGCGATATGGCCGTGCTGGGCCCAAAGTGTCGCGGGCAGGCCCCCTAGGGATTGTGGAAATCCAGCGCCGGGGGCCACTGCGGCTATCGAGAGAATCCAGCTAACCGCTACGATGCAGAGCAATGCCGCTGCTGCAGGCCTGGTTCGCACCACAAATGTACGAGAGAGCTCAAAAACCGCACCGCCGACAAAGAAGAGCACCAAGGCCTTTGCCAAGGGTGGATTCACTCCAGAAGCACTGAATGCGAAAGCGCCAATGAGGGGAAGGAAGACTCGCAGCAATCGGTTGCCCAACAGGTACGCTGCCACGAAGAAGGCGCCGTAAGACGCCACCTCGACAGATACCGACCAGATGGGCCCATTGAACGAGTCTCCGCTTTGGAAACCCCAGTGAGATGCCATGAACAGGTTCAGGACGAAATGAAGGCCGTCATTGAACTGGTACACGAAGTACTCACCAGTCTCCGACTTGTAAGTCCACTGAAGCCAGACGACCAACAGCAGGGTTGCCAAGTGAAGTGGATACAGGCGGGAAATTCTAAGCAGCGCAAAGGACTGAAAACCGATGTGACGGTTACTGATCTTTGAGGCATACAGCCAGAAGAATACGAACCCCGATACCACAAAAAAGTAGTCAACGGCGATCCATCCATACCTGTACATCGGCCACAGAACTTCATACGCTGGGAACGACGCCACGTCCACACTCGCTGGCAGCTCACCCTTTCTATAAAAAAAGTGCCTCCAGTGCGACATAACCACTGCGAGAGCAGCGAGCCCCCGCGTCACATCGAGCAGATGCAACCGCTCCTTGCTCACAGTTGCGCCTCCAAAGAGGATACAGCACCGCTATCAATCAGGGAGTGCACCAATGACGCTATCCCCTCCCAGGAATACTCGTCGCCCAGCCGATTCTGCTGATCGAGTAGCACGTCCTTGCGATGAGATGCGTCACGCATGCGATCCACCAGCGCGATAGCTTCATCATGATTCAGAGCGTTAAAAACCTGCTCCCCACCGACCAACTCGGGAATGAATCCAGCACTACTACCAATGGCAGGACTGCCACAGAACACGCTCTCAACCACCACTCGCCCGAACTGTTCCGTCCAGTTAGGCGATGGAATGCTGGGAAGAATAAATAGGTCGATCGCTGAGTAGAACGCTACAAGTTCTGACTTTCCTAGCTTCGGATACAGAACCACCCCTTGCTCCACCAGCTCTTCAGCAAGACCCTCGTCCCAGACCGGACCACAAGCCACGACGCTCACCCCTGGCATCTGCGCAATTTTGCCAAGTATGGATACGCCCTTCCATTTCCAGATTCGGCCGGCATAGCCCACGACATACTTCGAATCAGCCGGGAAGCAGGGCAGCGACTGACGCGCAATTGCACCGAGATCGTGGAAGGTTCTCTTCGAAACGCCGTTGCCGAGACGCCGCATCAGCTTGTCGCGAGGGCAGCCGCGAGCGATCAGGACGTCCCTGACGTCATCATTGCGATAGAAGAATGCTTCAGCCCGCTTATATACGTACCGCTCGCACAAGTTCATTTGAGCAAAGTTCAGGCGGCGATTGATCACTGCAGCATCCACGTAGATTCGACTATTGCGACATGCGGCTGAAAGCAGCATCGCAAGCAATGAGTGGGGCTCCTCGTGGATGTACACAATATCGAATTGACCACGTCGCGCAGCCCGAACAAGCGGTAGCGAGAAGACAGTAAGCCAATGCCGTGACAGTACGGGCTCAAACAGCTCCAGCACGAAGCCGCCCTCACCTGTACCACCATCTTCCTCTACTGGAAACTCAACGCCCTGAAACTCGCTAAAACCATAAACCGTTAGTTCGAAATGAGCTGCGAGTGCATGGAAACGGTCAGCGTAAAGGGGATTTCCCGCCTCATGCCACACAAGAAGCATACTGGGCCGATTCGAGACTTTCACTGCAGGAGCGCCTTGAAGAATATGCGGAGATTGCCGACGTATCGAGGAATGAGCCGCCCTGGCTCTTGGAACATCCTATGAAGCCACTCCAGTCCCACGCGCGACATCCAACGAGGCGATCGCTTTGAACTCCCGACAGCGAAGCTGACAGCGTTTCCGCAGCACACAGCGACACCTCTGGATAGCCGCGCACCAAGAAGTTCCGCCACACATTCCTGGCGAGGCGAACCAACTGCGAGGAGTATCAGATCAGGATCAAATTCGACAATCTGGCTCACGATGGACTGCAGGGTTTGGGGGGATTTCTCAAAGCCAAAATCTGGTGCAACTATCGCAACGTTCTCAAGTGCGAAGCGGGCAGCAACCGCGGGGCCCAGATCGACGGTCGATCCAAGTATGAACACCCTTCGCTCTTTTTCTACACCGCTCAATAGCTGCTGCACCAGATCACTGCCACGAACTACATTCCTGATGGGCGAGCGCTTTAGGATGGATATGTACTGTAGAATTTTGCTATCGCAAACACACAGGTCCGCACCCGCATACAGCCGACGCATTGATGAGTCGTCGTATATCCTGCACATATGATCGACGTTTGGCGTAACTACATACCGGTAACGACCAGCGGCCAGACAGAATTTGATGGCCTCGGAGATTGGAACATCCTGGATGCCCACGGGAAAACAGTTATTAACCAACACTATCAATCACCTTCTTCATCTCTCGGGCCGACTGCTGCCAGGAATAGCACTTTGAACGCTCGACGGCGGCCGCTACTACGTCTGCAGAATCTGCCTTCGCCAAGGACAATCGAATCTTCTCCACCCATTCTGCTTCGACGTACCCATCGACGAGTGTACCGGCATCAGCCACTATCTCAGTGATTGCTGAATTGTTCGCGGCAACAACCGCTCGTCCGTGGAACATCGCCTCTATGAGAGGAATGCCAAACCCCTCTTCGAAGGAGGGGAAGATGAACGCTGCACAATGTGCATAAAAACCCGATAACTGCGCGTCGGTCACTGACGTGAAAACAAGAATTCTTTTTGAGAAGGAACTGTTCCTCTGCGCCACCATAAGGCTTTCGTACCCCCACCCCATACGGCCACAAATTACCAAATGAAGATCGTGATCTGATTCTGCCAGAGTCTCAAATACCCGAATCAGAAATTCAAAATTCTTTCGTGGCTCTATCGTACCAACTGACAGAAGAAACTTACCAACTGAGGGCACCTCGGACGAATGAGTAACACTCGGAGACACAGCATTTGGGACGACAGACAAGCGGTCTTTCAGATACGGGAACAGTCTGATGATGCTTGATTTTGAATAATGCGAGACAGTAGCCACGGCCCCATACCGCGACATCCACCACTGCTCCAGCGGCTTAAGGTACAGCCTAGCCTTGACAGACAGCGTCTTCGCACGATCCCAAAAAACAGTATCGTGTACAACTCGCACCATTTTCTTGCTGCGAAGAAGCCAACATAATGGACTCGGCGCAAAGCTGGGAAAGACAACGGTCGCAGGGCCGATTCTAGCCAAAGCCATCGGCACGCCAAGCATCTGATTGAGTACTTTGGACTTGAACGCCAGTTCAATACTGCGCCCGCCAGGGAAGAGACCAACTTCGCCATTCGGAAGTAGCGCGACGACTTCACCAGGCGACTGCGCCTCCAACTCCCTGTAGATTTCAAGCGCGAATCGTTCGACGCCGGTGACTCGCCTATCGGCGATGAATGACAGGTCGAAGAATATTTTACGTTGCATCTACTTAGTCCTTGGGCCAGACGGCTCGATTGCGCTTTCCAGCCCTATTCTGGCCGATCAAGGCGCACCCTCGACTCGACGACAGATCGAGACAGCTGAAGCACGGATGCCTCCCACCAACCAAGCCATCGTTGCACGGGTCAGCGAATGAGTGATCGCACGTGAAAACGTCATCCGTATTCCGATGATCCTCGGCAACGTGCAGGCAACACGGCCAACTCGCTGAAGCCGTGCATCGAGTGTACGGAGACGAACCACATTCATGCAGGCTGATCAGGTGGACGACTTGTACTCATAGTAGCCGTAGCTGTAATAGCCCGTAGCCCTGCGCTGGACAGCGTTGAAGATAGCCCCCTTGATCCGAACATTGTTCTGTTCGAATCGCCGTTTGGCCAACGCGAGCTCCTTGACCTGATTGAGACCAAATCGAGCAACCATCAGACACGTTCCCGCATGGTGCGCAATGATTGCAGCGTCGGTCACAGCCAGAATCGGCGGTGTGTCGACGATTACCAAGTCATATTCAGCCGAAACTTCCTCAAGAAGACGGGTGAAGTTCGAATGCATGAGCAGCTCGGACGGATTCGGCGGCACGTCACCACGTGAAATGAAGCTCAGGTTCTTCAACCCATCCAACTTGCGGAGCACAGCGGACCGGTCGACTTTGCCCACCAACAGGTCGGATAGCCCGGGAGTTTGCGAAGTCCCGAGTGCCTTGTGCAGCGTACCCTTTCGCATGTCAGCGTCGATGATCAGTACGCGCTGGCCCGCCTGTGCAATAACCGCGGCTAGATTTGACGATACGAACGTCTTGCCGGCGTTCGGGCTTGCGCCGGAAATCAGCACGATATTGTTCTTCGCCTCCAGGCGCGCGAAATGCAGGCTTGTGCGGAGACTCCGTACCGCTTCTACCGACAGGTCGGCGGGATCTTTGACGGCCAGCAGGTGAATCTTGCCATCTGAGCGGAACTTCCCGCGGACAGAATCGTTCTGCTGCTGAGCGCTCACAGGGATCGAAGCGTAAACAGGTAGGCCAAGCTCTTCAATCTGCGCCGGATCCTCAACGCCCCGGTTCAACATCTGTTTGAGCAACACCAGTGCGATAGACAGGAAGAGTCCAAGCATAGTGCCGACAAGAATCACTATCGGCTTACGCGGTTTTACTGGTGTCGAGCCGTCCACTTCGGCGGCGTCGACGATACGAACATTGCCCACCGTACCGGCGCGTGCGACGTCCAGCTGCTGCGCCTGATTCAACATGCCGGTGTACATTTCATTGCTGACCTGCAGATCGCGTGTCAGGCGCAGTAATTGCTGTTGCGCTTCCGGAAGCTGCTTCACCTGGCCCTGGAAACCATTCTTGCGACCCTCCAGGTCACCAATCTGACGCAGCAGCGCTTGGTAGGCAGGGTGGTCGCGAGTGAACTTTCGATCCATCTCTGCCTGCTGCAGCCGTAGCTGCTGGATGCTCGTTTCAACGGCCACCTCCTGATCCAGGAGACCTTTAGTCTGCAGCGTCAAATCGACTGAATTTGCCTTGGTCTGATATGCGCTCAGCGCTCGCTGTGCTGCATCGACCTGATTGCGGATATTAGGAAGCGCTTCCTTTACGAAGGTCAGCTGGGCAGAGGCTTCCGCAGAGTTACGCTCTACGTTCTGACGCACGTAGGCTTGTGCGACATGCTGCAAGAACATCTGAGCGAACTCAGGATCAGCACTTTCGTATGCCATCGTAAGGATTCCGGAGTCCTTACCGGACTCACCCACTGAGATCTGCTTCTGCAACTCGCTCACCACACTGAGGTGGCGTTCACGTACGACATTGAATCGCATTCCCGGATGTGCGATTAACTTCGCCACCTGAATCTTTACCCCGCCGCCCTGCGCGCGCTTGCCGACAAAGCCACTAAGAAGAAGGTTGCCGTCCTCATCGTACAGGGTATATGCACCTCGCTCTCCAACAACGATCGTCAGATCACGTGCCAATAATTTGCGCGGCACGTCCAGTTGGAATATTTCCAGCCGTTCCCCACCCCAACCAAACCGCTTCATACCCATTCGAGTAGCGGAAAGGGCATCGGGCTCCGCGCCCTCAGCCTTTCGCGACAGGTAATTGCCGACTATTGGGAAGCGATTCGGCGTAACAATAATGTCCAGATTCAGTGCGTCCACTGCATTGCCGACCACCGATCGAGAAGTGATCAGAGCGATCTCGGTGCTAGCTTCCGCTGATCCACCACTCATCCCTAGCGACTGGCTGATGTCCGCCAATCCAGGAAGTGAGGGAACCTTTGGCTCTACCTGCACGATGGCATCTGCGCGATAGATGGGCGTTGCCAGAACGGCATATGCTGCCGAGATGGTAAAAAACACAAAGGTAATGACGACAATCCACCACTTGTGGTCGACCATGGTACCAAGCAACTGGCGCAGATCGATCTCATCATTTTCTTCAGGGGCGGGGGAACGTGCAGCAGTCGTCATGGCGGGAGGCATCAATGCAAAGGGATAAGGAATACGGAACTAACACAGGTTTATCAGAGCCGGCGCGACCAACTCTCCACACCCTGCGCCATCAATCTGTATACATGCTCGAACGCGGGGCGCTGCTGCCGGTAGGGATCAGGAATCTCGAACTCGTTGTTCCACTTGCCGAGCAGGAATGATTTCCCTGAAGCCTCGGGGGCAATCTCACTGATTCGCCGCAGGTGCTTTTTCTCCATCGCCAGCACGAGATCTGCGGCGGCGAGGATCGGCGAAGTCACTTGGCGCGCGCGATGCGCGCTGCCATCCAGTGAGTGCTCCACAAGCAATTCCTGTGCCGTAGCGTCAATGCCGTGGTCTACCAACGCTCCCAAGCCTGCGGAAGAGACTTGGATTCCCCTGCCCTCAAGCGCATTGCGCATCATCACTTCCGCAGAAGGACTGCGGCAGATGTTGCCGATACAGACGAACAAAATATTCTTGAACACTACGAATCAACCCTGTTGCATCTGACGTTGCGGGCTCAGCCGAATCACGTTCGGGACCACGCATCTAATCTGACAGAATAACCGATCGCGCTGATCGATTGCTTTCGCCAACTGGAAAAAGCCCTCTAGAAACAACAACAAAGCAGAAAAATGAGACACAGGTCATCTTCGTCAATATTCCAACTCGATGACCAGTCGGCGCCTCAATACGCCGTCCTCTGCCCCAACACCTTCATCACCGTCAGCGCAATGATCCGCACATCCAGCAATGGACTCCACCGACGGATGTAATCGATGTCGTACTGCACGCGCTTCTTCATCTGGCGCAACTGGGGCGTCTCTCCACGCAGCCCGTGGACCTGCGCCCAGCCGGTGATGCCCGGCTTGACGTAGTGACGGTGCATGT
>Ga0213828_1001892_pt1 | contig 16146 bp, 14 predicted proteins | sample MC6MC0897MG_FD_180664 | JGI IMG/M metagenome (GOLD analysis project Ga0213828, IMG submission 180664) | Enriched soil aggregate microbial communities from Iowa State University, Ames, United States - MC6-MC0897-MG | ecosystem: Environmental > Terrestrial > Soil > Unclassified | place: USA: Iowa... | reverse complement strand
TAGCCGTAACAGATGAAAATAAAGAGGAATTATTGAATGTGTTACGAAAAAGAGAAAAATACCTAACAGCACCACAATTAAAAAGAGTCAAAAAGATTTATAAAACATTAGAAGCTTAATAAAAGTACATTTTGAGGTAATAGTATGAAAGAATTTAAAAAATGCCAAAGCTGTGCCATGCCATTAAAAAAATGAAGATCGTGGTACAGAGAAAAATTTAAATAAAAGTTGCATGTACTGTAAGCATTGTTATCAAGAAGGGGAATTCACGCAAAAGGACATTTCTGTAGATGAAATGAAACGATTTGTAAAAGATAAATGCATCGAAATGGGTTTTCCGAAGTTTTTGGCAGGGATGTTTGTAAAAAACCTTCATAAATTAGAGAGGTGGAAATGAGCATTACAATTAAAGCAATATTTAAGGCAAATCTCATTTTGATATATTACGGTGAACCGTACCAAAGTAGGTGCGGTTTTCTGTTCGATGTCATTAATATTGTAAAATAGATGAATAATTTCTCTTTTAGTAAACAGCGTTGTATGTAAATTTATACTATGCTGTTTTATAATATATTTATAGGAATATAAAGGAGGATTATTTATGAGTAACATTGAAAAATATGGTGAATCCACTTTTGAACAATATAAAAATATAAATGAATATGAGCAAGAGTTTTGGTACGCAAGAGATATGCAACAAATCTTGCAATATAAAGAATGGCGAAATTTTTTAAAGGTAATTGAAAAAGCAAAGATAGCTTGCGAATCGAGTAATCAAAATGTTTTAGACCATTTTGTTGGCGTCAACAAAATGGTTCAACTCGGTTCTGGTGCAGAACGTGAAATAGAGGATATAGTACTTTCAAGATATGCTTGTTACTTAGTTGTACAAAATGCAGATCCCTCTAAAGAAGTTGTAGCATTAGGTCAAACCTATTTTGCAGTTCAAACAAGAAAGCAAGAGCTTCAGGAAGAGTTTGATTCATTAAGTGAAGATAAGAAACGTTTAGCAATTCGAAATGAATTAAAAGAACATAATAAATCTTTAGCTGAAGCTGCGCAAAATGTTGGTGTTGAAACGCCTGTTGATTATGCTATATTTCAAAATTATGGATATAAAGGTTTGTATGGTGGTTTAGGGCAAAAAGAAATTCATACTAAAAGAGGTTTGAAAAAGAGTCAGAAGATTTTAGATTATATGGGAAGTACTGAGCTTGCAGCCAATTTATTCCGAGCAACTCAAACAGATGAAAAGTTACGAAGAGAAAATATTTCTTCAAAATTAGAAGCAAATAAAACACATTTTGATGTAGGTGCAAAAGTTAGGAAAACAATTGAAGAATTAGGCGGAACAATGCCGGAGGATTTACCTACGCCTTCAAAAAGTATTAAGCAGATTGAGAAGCAACAATTTAAAGAACTGGATAATAAGTAGGGGCATGAGCATAGATAAAATTTTTAAATTAAGATTTAGAAAGGGCACTTTTAATGGATATTAGAAATATTCAAGATATGAGGGAGCTTTTATTAGATTTAGAGCGACGAGTAAAAATCGTTAGAAGTGCAAGAATAGAAGCTGCAAAGAGATATAGAAGCCAAGATGCCTATTATAAATTTATAACTATTTTTTACTCAATAGTTATAACGACTCTTTCAGTTAGATATGCTGTTACAGAATCTATAGGTATAAAAAGTGTAAAGACTATATTCACCAATTTGCCCTTAACTCTGTTGGCTAGTTCTGTATTCATTACTTTATTTACTATGTATGTTTCAAATAAAAACTATGGTGAAAAAGTTTCTAAATTTCAATCTAATTATATGGAGCTTACGCGTTTACATTTAGATATTCAACGTTACATAATTGAAATGAAGTTGAATAAAACTGCCTTCGAAAGAGATAAAGAAAAACATGATGAATTTGGAGATAGATACTCAGCTTTATTAGCTCAATCAGAAAATCATGATGATATTGACTATCATAAGGCTATAGTTAGAGAAGGCATAGACTCTACTGATTCGGAAAATAGTAAACAAAAAATAGAAAAGGCAGAACTGTATATTAAAAAATACAATTCTAATAATAATATTAGAAGAAAATTAGCATTATTTTCAGGAGTATTTATGTTGTTTCTAATAGAGGGAATAAAATACTTTTTGTAAAACGCACTTAGCTACATTATGGTGAACCGCACCATAAGTAAATGTCGTACATATCCGTAAACTAGCAAAAAGTAGGTACAAGAAAAAATCTTGCACCTACTTTTTTATGTTGTCGCAATTTCTGCAACTTCTGCACCCACATGTACGGGTGGTTTACGATCTTTCCATGGCGCAGATTCTTCTAATTGTTTCCCAAGCTGTAGAAGAGTTAACTCATCTGCGAAGCGTCCTGTAAATTGCAGCCCGATTGGTAAGCCAGATGCACTCATCGCAAGCGGCAATGATAACGACGGTTGACCTGTTGCGTTAAACAAATTGGTAAACGGCGCGTATGTGAAAATTTGCTCTGTCCATTCAATTGCCGAGATATTTGGATTATCCGCATTTAGCTCACCAATTTTCGCTGGTAATGTGCCGATTGTTGGGCTTAAAAGCACATCATAATCTTCAAAGAATGTCGCTACTTGACGTGATACAAGTGCATTCGTATTAATAGCTTCTAAAAGTGCGCTAGCTTTTAAGTTTTTGCCGTATTCATAGCATTGCCAAATGGCTGCCTCAATATTATCGCGTGAAGGTGTTTTACCTGTTAATTCTGCTGCCCCCACAATCATTTTATAAATATTCGCTGTCCAAATATTTACCGTTGCGCGTGAAAATGGTGCTTCGTCGTAAACTGGTCGAGCTTCGACTACTTCATGCCCTAACTCTTCTAATAATTTTACGGCCTTATGTACGGCCTCGATACATTCCGGATCAACGAATGCACCCGAATTTGTTTCTGTTGTCCAGGCGATCTTCAGTGGACGTACCTTTTGCTGAATCGCTTTACTGTAAGGCATTTCTGGACTTTGAATAATCGAATAGCATCCTAAGTCTGGCCCAGCTACTTGGTCCAGTAATGTAGCGGTATCACGAATGGTTTTTGTCTGCGCAAATTCAATTGCTAGCCCATTTAATGCCTCACTATTATAAGGCCCCATTGGCACGCGACCACGTGAAGGCTTTAAGCCAACGATACCACTGCATGATGCAGGAATACGAATGGATCCACCTCCATCATTACCATGCGCGATTGGGACGATACCACTTGCGACAGCAGCAGCTGCACCGCCACTTGAACCACCAGGGCTATGGTCTAGATTCCAAGGGTTACGTGTTGGACCATAAATGACAGCTTCCGTTGCGGCATTATAGCCGAACTCTGGTGTTGTGGTTGTACCGCTTAATACAAAACCAGCGTTTTTAAAACGTTTCATTAATTCACTATCGACGGACATTACAGCATTTTCTGCAACACGACTGCCCATACTATGTGGCACACCTTCCGCATGGAGTACAACTTCTTTAATTAAAAATGGGACACCTGCAAATGGTTGATTATCATTTAAAGTTGAAATCGCTTTGTCAGCCTGTTCCTCTAACACGCTGGCAACGGCATTAATCGAAGGATTAACCTTTTCGATACCTTGTAGCGCTAATTTTGTAAGTTCGTGTGGTGTCACTTGCTTTGTTTTTACTAACTCCGCTAATCCAATACCGTCATATGATGCATATTCCTGTAAATTCATTTGATCACCTCATGATAGTTTTGACTTACAAATTCATCTTAAATTGAAATGAAAAAAATTGATATTACCCAAAAGGATAATTTGTCTTGAGCGAGAATATATGAACTTAATAGAGAAAAGGAGGAATTGATATTGTATGAGCAAAAAGAGGTGGAGTATTTATTAGAAGCAACGTTTAAGATTTCGAATATGAATATACAACAAACAAGTGAGGACTTTAAATTGAATATGTTGCAAGTATTGAGTGAATGTTTTCAATATGAGCATACGGTATTTTGGGAAGTGGCAGATGGAGAGTTAAATGAACAGCCTGTTTGTTTCAATGTAGAGACATATACGGTAGAAAACTATCTGCACGAATATAAATATTATGATCCTTTACACCCAGTGAATATGCAAAACCAACCCGATATTCAATTAATGCTACGAAATGAAGTAATATCGAAGGAGAAAAAGCGGTATTATGTTGAGCGCTTTTTACAATTCAATGATTTTATAGATGAAATGGTAATGTATCTGTACAATCAGCAAAAGCCAACAGCAGCTATTGGCTTTTTGCGAAAAGAAGGGGAAAGACCATTTACAGAGCAGGATAGTCAAAAGCTATCTTATGTAAAGCGGATGATTGAAAATGTTTATTTATTACATCAATATGTGCAGCCAGGCGAGTCATTGCAAATTACACAACGTGAAAAAGAGCTGTTAATGTATTTATGTAAGGGATTTAAAAATGTAGAAATCGCCAGTTATTTATATGTCAGTGAAAATACAGTAAAGAAGCATCTGCAAAATTTGTATCGAAAATTTAAAGTAACTTCCCGAACGCAGCTTGCATTAAAATATGCAGAAAGCTTACGAGCATAAAAAAGATGTTGGCAATCGATAACAACCGAGAATGAGGTCTTAGGAACATGAGAATTCCATTGTTTTATTAATGATAATCATCTAGGTTTTAATCGAATTTTTATTTAATTGCTTACTTGTTGAAGTCCAAAATTTGAAATTAAATCTTTAAATTTCATATAGCAGAGAATCAAATTTGTGTATGTTGAGTACAGATGTTTAAACAAAGGAATTAAGAAGGAAAATAATTTTGGGGATGCTCGTATTGCTCAAAGTGTCGTAATACGAAAATATTTAATAAAACCTCACTTTTAGTGGTCACTTCAAACCTTGCCACTGAAGTGAGGTTTTTATCGGTATAAAAAGCCCTTATTTTTAGATGAAACATCAAATATTGTTAAACTTTGGTATAATAAATGGGACTGTGAGGTTATATAGATTTGAAATAACATTCGCGGTGATAGTCTGTAGAGTTATATTTTTTATGGGAGGGTTAAATGATGAAAAAGACAGAAACGATGGATAAGTATTTAAATTCTTATGGAAAAAAAATTAGTAGTTCTGAGATTTGTCATGTTGTAGATTTAATTTTCAAGATTAATTTAGATAAGGTACCTATTTTACCTAAAGCGAAGGAAGAGGCAGATGGGGTTTCTTCATCAACAGGAAATGAACTTGTATCTAAAGAAGTAATAGATTACTATCTAAATCAATACGACGGGGAAATAACAGGCGCAGAAATTCGCAAAATAATAAATAAAATTTTTGGTGTTAATTTAGACGGAATATCTTCATTAGAAGGATCCGGAATTTCTTTATATTCAAAAGGTCAGTGGATCGTTCAACATGAAAAAGACTTATTTGTAGTACATACTGGAGCAAGAGATATTGATGTGAAGATCTTTCCTACAAATTATTTCACTGAACAAACTGGGCTAGTAGAATTACCAATTGACTTACAACATTCACTAACGAGTATAGGGTATTACTTCGATGAGAATATCAATAGTTACTATTTCTTAAACCCCACAGGTGAAGCTGTTCCAAATGAGTTCAAAGTAAAAACAATGGGAGCTATACTTGGAGTCATTAAAAATTCATTCTCAAATGTATAAAGAAGCTAGTAGATAGGTAAGCTATTAGTTGGAGATAGAGTTGTAATTATATAGACATAACAGGTTGTTTACGGTGTCATAGAAAATCTCTATAAGATAAAAAAAGTCATATAAGGGGAGTATGATTCCCGATTTATATGACTTTTTTATTTAACTTCTTTCAGCAAGTGTTTTATGTAACGTAAGTGAAACGGCAGTTACAGATGTTTTTTGTACCGAAAGCGTAGCGGCAGGTACAGAAGTCTTACACCTCTATAGTTGGAGAGATGAATGCGGATTTAAGCTCCTATTTCAACGGGTGTCCAAACACCCACTGAAATAGAGGAACTCAGGCTAAGATCTTCACATCCTGTGAAAACGACTGAGTGACCAACGTCGTGCTGTTGTTGCCGCTGCCGCTTCGCTTTCGCGCAGACAAAACCATGTTGCTGCCGCTACGTTGGCACTGCGCTTTCGCACAGACGAAACCCTGTTGCTGCCGCTGCGTTAGCATTACGCTTTCGCGCAAAAAACATCTGTTGGCCTAAAGCCTCAGGCGGATGTATGAAACTTCAAAAGTTCCTACTTTCCAAAAGAAGATAAAAATTTAACTCGGTCTCCCATAGGAGGCGTATTATTATCTGTTAAAACTACTTCCAAGACTGCTGGACCATTTAAATTCGATAAGTTATTAATCATATCTTGGTTAATATCTTGTAGTTCCGTTACTTGGAAACTCGGTATACCCATAGCTGAAGCCATAGCACTAATACTAACTGGATTTTGCTCAAAAGATGGGTGAGTACGGTGGAACTGTAGATTATGTCCATGGTATACCATTCCTAAACGAGCATTATTCATAACAATAAATAAAATCGGTAAATTATGTTCTTTTGCTGTTAATATTTCCATGCCATGCATGAAAAAGCAACCATCACCTGTGATACATACAACAGGTCGTTCAGGTTCAGCTAACTTTGAGCCAATGGCAGACCCAATCCCACTTCCCATTGCGCCGAAATGTACATTAATATCAAAGGTATCATAATCTAAAACCTTCATATGATGAATGACATAGGACATAAATTCGCCAATATCAATTGTGTACCTAGTGGAGGATGGTAAATATTTTTGAATATTCGATAGAACATTTTTCGTATTATATTCCCCTATATCTCCAACAAGTTCTTTATTTTCTTTTACCTCAAGTGCAGTGCTTTTTTGGGTTGCCCCTTTAGTTTTTAATTCTTCTATAAGTAATAATAAACTTACATTTATATCACCTAATACAGGTAGATCAATCTGATATTTTCGATTGAACACTGATTGATCATAGTCCATTTGTATAGAAAAACGATTTTTCGTAAGATTTAAGTTGTAGTTATTTGTTGCTGTTTCTCCTAAACTTGAACCCACGATTAATAATACTTGTCCATCGCCTTCAGCTATCAATTCTGAGGCAGCTTCGTGGCCAGCAAAACCGAAAACGCCAACTAGGAGAGGATGATTCTCTGGAATGTATCCTTTTGCTTGCGGTGTTGTTAGAATCGGCCAATTTAGTATTTCTGCTAACTCTAGCAATTGCTCAACTGAATTCCTTACCCCTTGTCCTACCAATATGTAACCATTTTTTCTTGTTAATAGCTCTTCAGCTACATTTTTAATGGTATCTAGGTTAGGAACTATTGCTGTTCTCTTAGGTGGAGCTGGTATTTCTATGTTTGGAACTATTTCGTGTTGAACATCTATAGGTATAGCAATATGCACTGGACCAGGCACTCCAGATATAGCGATTTCGGAGGCTTTTACTACTTCTTTCAGTAAGTCCTTTGATTCTTTAACCGTTATACTATATTTGGTAACGGGTTGAAAGATCGGTTCAGCATCCAACTCTTGAGAAGCATTTAAACCGACCGTGTTAACTGGAACAGCACCTGTTAAAAATAAGACCGGTAAATGCTCACGCATGGCATTTGCAGCACCTGTTACTAGGTTTGTCCCACCAGGTCCACTACAACCAATACATACACTCATCTGGTTTGTGTATTTTGCGTAAGCTGCAGCCATGTATGATGCTGCTCCTTCATGTTTTGTTACAATCGGTGTTAATCCACTCATTTCATTGAGTTCATCAAAAAATGCATTGACAGAACCTGCTGGAATACCAAAAATATGTTGAACACCGTTATTTTTTAAATATTCTAAGACCGTACGAGCTGCTTTCATAATAATTCTCCTTTACTTTCTAAAATAGAACATAGAACGCTAATAGAAATATTTTTTCATAATATCTTCAGCCTTCATGGGCTTACTGAAAAAATATCCCTGCATTAAATGACAATTTTGTACCAATAAAAAATCTGCCTGTTCTTTTGTTTCTACCCCTTCAGCAATAACCTCAAGGTTTAAATTTTGAGCAAGAGTAATAATCGTATTTGTAATGGCTGCTGCATCATCGTTTAACATTTCTTGTACAAAGGATTTATCAATTTTTAATGTGGAAATCGGCAAATTCTTTAAATAACCTAAAGATGAATATCCGGTACCGAAATCATCAATAGCTAAATTTACGCCAATTCCATTCAATTGCGTCATCGTGTTAAATGTTAACTCTGTATTTTTAACAATTAAATTTTCTGTAAGCTCTAGTTGTAAATACTCAGGTGACAAATCTGTTTCTTTTAGGACATTTTTTACGATAGAAAATAAATTATTCTGCTCGAACTGATGGACGGATAAATTTACAGACATGCTAATTAATGGACATCCTTGATTATGCCACTTTTTCAATTGTTTGCAAGCTTCTTTGAGAACCCACTCACCTATAGGGACGATTAAACCTGTTTCTTCAGCAATTGGAATAAACTTATCTGGTGCTATCATTCCATGTTCTCGATGATTCCATCTTAGTAAAGCTTCTACTCCCTTAATTCTGTTTGTTTTATAATTTATTTGTGGCTGATAGAAGATAATTAGTTCATCTTGCTCCAAAGCCTTATATAATTCATTTTCAAGTTTGATATTTTCAAAATTTCTTGTATCCATCCCTTCGCTGAAGAAGTGGTAGCTAGTACCTGGTGTTTCTTTCGATTTGTACATAGCTGTGTCTGCATTTTTGATTAGCGTTTCTGTATTATCACCATTATCAGGAAACAGGCTTATACCAATACTTGTTTTAATATATATTTCATTGTCTACTAGGTTGAAAGGTTTAGAGAAAGAAGCATTTATACAATTAATAACCTTCAAAATGTCATTTTCACATTTAATATTAGGTAAATAGATTGTAAATTCATCCCCTCCCTGTCGTGATACGGTTGCATCTTCTGGAACGCAAGCACATAAACGTTTGGCAACATCTTGGAGCAATAGATCTCCATAGCTATGTCCTAGGGAATCATTGACTAACTTGAAACGGTCTAAATCCAAATATAGAACGGCTAATTTTTCTCCATTTTCTTTTGCATACTTCAGCCCTTGAGTTAGTCTTTCTTTTAAAAGAATTCTATTGGGTAAATCCGTTAAACTATCAAAATAAGCGTGGTATTTAATCTTTTCTTCTAGTTGCTTTCTTTGAGTTATATCTTTAAATGTGACAACTTCTCCTACAATCTTGTCTCCTTCTTTAATTAAGGAGGTGACATATTCGACCGGAAAGATGGAGTTGTCTTTTCGAAAAAATTTCTTGTAGTTGTTGAAATTTATATTTAAAAAGGATGAAACCATAATTTTATCCTCTGTTTCACTTCGACCCATAATTAAATCGACTGATTTTCCGATTAATTCCTTCTCTGTTTCATAACCTAACATGAGTGCACCTGCTGGATTGCAGAATGTAATGTTTCGATCAAGATTTAATCCGAAAATGCCTTCACCTGCAGAATTGAGAATTAACTCTTTTTCACGGCTAAGTTGCTGTAACTCTGCTACAACTCTTTCTAGCTCTTTATTTTTGATTAGTATCTCCGAGGTTCTCTCCTCGATAATGATTTCTTGCTTTTCCATATATAAAAGGTTTGATAATGCAGATGCTGTAGTGTCAACAATTGATTGGGCTAGCTGTAATTGAGTTTCTGAATAGAAAAATGCTTTTTCTTCAAGATTAACAATAGATATTTGTCCTAAAATTTCACCCATTGAAATTAAAGGAAACATAACTAAACCGTTTATACCAAAATTGCGACAAACTTCATGATTAGGTCTTTCATCCTCAAATACATTAGGAATAAGAATTGCTTTTTTGGTTTCAAAAACCTCCTGCATGACAGCATCATTGCTTTGGTCAATTTTTATTTTGTTATGTGTTTTTAGCCAATTTTCTTCTGTCCAATCACTATCTCTACTCAACTTAACCGGTTTAATGCTTTTTTCTGCTAAAGGGTCTAATAGATGAACACCTATATTATTATTATTTAAAACCTTTTCTAAGTAGAAAAAGCATTTATCAAGGCACTTCTGTAGTGAGGAGCACATTGATAAATCACGTGTAACATCAAGCAGCAACTGCTTTTCGTTAATGAGACGTTCTTTATAAGCTAAGTTGTTTGCGTTTTGAATAGCAACAGCAGCCATATTTACATATGACTCAACCGTTTGAATTTCTTCGTCTGTTAAGTTCATGGGAATCCCATAATCAAATAAAAAAACAAGCCCAAATAACTCTTGTTCAAGGGAGATGGGAAGAACTAATAAAGATTTAATATGAAACCCCTCAACAGCTCTGGGATCAGGTCGATTATCCTTTGAGGTATCAGGGATATAGATGGTTTTTTTTGTTTCGATTACTTCTTTTGCCAGTAAATCTATTTCAGTGTCAATTATATGCATATTCAACGTCCAACCATTAATAACTTCTGGTTTTCCTACATATCCTCTGAATGTTCCATCACTTTTCGGCAAATAAATGCCCACAGAATCACATGTGACGATTTCTTCAGATATTGCTAGTGTTACTTGCTCCAATACTTCGCGTAAATCTTGCTTCATGTTGATCATTTTCGTTATATTGGCCAGTCGAGAATACCTCGTTTGTTCGATAGACATTTAAATGAACCCCCAATCTTTTATTGTTGTCCTATATAAATTCTTGTTAAATGTTTACTTTATTCATATCAAATAGCTCATTCTTTTTATTTTACAGTAGTAATAAACAGGTAGGAAAAAAAATATAGAAATTAGTAAAAAATCCTTAAGAGCATTCTGTGATTTGTCTTTTTATGTAGGACTACAATCCTTCTTTAATGAAATGAGTTCTAGAAAGGTGTTCAAATGTGAGGCAGCGGATCTTCCTTTTGCATAGAAATGAGCCAAATAAAATCATCCTCAGGAATAATTTGGATGTCCTGGCCAAGGCTAATCAACTGCTCAGCTTTCGATTGTTTCGTACTTATGCCACGACGTTTCTTTCCAAGAATAACGAAATCTGTCTCCGGTGTAACAGCTCCTTGCATAACCCCTCCACAAGCTCGTACTTTTTTCGCGGCTTCTGAACGTGTCATAGTGGAAAGAGCCCCTGTAAAGACGATTTTTTTAGTATAAAATGGGTGCTGCAAGCATTCGGATGGGTCAGAAAGGAAGATGACTTCTATGTTGTCTGTATTTTTGTTCATGTTGATACTCCTCGATTGAATGGAAAGATTTCTACTTAATTATAGGCGAGAATAATTGATATGACCGGATTTTTTGAACATAAAATCATTAAGCTTCAATTAATTTTATGACTCAATAATTGAAATAATATGCATATCTGTGAAATTAATTATATTATCATTCCTTTGTATACCAATTTTTTGTGATATATTGTAGAGAATTAAATTCCAATATGCATTTAACTATGTACAAAAAATTGTTAAAATATATATACTTTTGTATTTATTTTCATGTACGCCAACTTTGTAGCAAATAAATTAGTATATTAAGTTGTACCATTAAATTTTACAGAGGTGTTGTAATGCTTACAGTTAGTAATACTGAAAGTTGTCTAAAAAACAGAATTGGTGAAAATACCAATGATATTAAAAAGGTTTGGGAAGAATTTAAGGCTTTTTCGAAAGAGGCAATTGAAGGAGAAGAAGAAAAAGAAATATTATTTCAATGTGGTGTTTATGAATATACTGGAAAGAAATTTTATTTTGACTTTGTACGTCAATTTTCTATTCTTGATGAAGAAGATGAATATTCCCATATGGAACAACTTCTCTGTAGTTTTGAATTTGAGCCAACAGATGAGTTACGTAAGTTTCAGGTAACAAAATGGTCAATGGATTTTGAAGGTATAGATGAATTTTTTAATCATATAGAAAGCCTTCAGGAGTTTAAAGTTCCTTTGAATTTAAAACCGATAAAATCAGAAATATATCAAACAAAAGTTTAGCGTTTTTAAATAGGGAGATTTAAGTTTATTAAAAATTAAGAAGTACCGCTTAGACATATCACGTCACGAAGAACCTTATCATAAATAAAGGCCATTTTAGAAGACATGTTCTTGAGAAAGAGCATGTTTTTTCTTTAGATGAATGTGGGATTTATGAATCAACTGTTACTATGTTAAGAAACTAAGAGTATGTGAAATTTAAATTGATTTCTCATACTTTTTTTACTAAAGAAGGAATTTATCGATATTCCTCGAACTATTGAATTAAGAGAGGGCAAATGAACAAATCAAAGTTCTTTTCCAACAAACTGGCACATTAACTTTAAAATGCTACCTATTCGTATGTATAAGAATTAAAGAAATATGTATTAATAATAAGGGGAAAAGGAAGGTCCATAATGATTCAATTTCAAAAAAATAATATTACAGTTTTTCAAAGTGCATTATATATGACTACCTCGGCAATCATTCAAACGAATGAAGCGGTAATTATGACAGATCCTAATTGGTTACCTGCTGAAATTGAAGAAATTAAGAGCTACATAAACAACATTAAAGGTGATAAACAACTATATATTATTTACACACATAGCGATTTTGACCATATTATTGGGTCTGGAGCCTTTCCAGGTGCTAAGGTAATTGCATCTAAACAATTTGATGAAAATCCGAACAAAGAAGATATCATTCAAAAAATTAAACAATTTGACCAAGGATATTATTTGAGTAGAAGCTATTCACCCGTATACCCAACTGTAGATATTGTTGTTTCAGAGGATGGGCATAAATTAGAATTAGATTCGATTACCATGACATTTTATCAAGCACCTGGTCATACGGATGATGGTTTATTTACAGTGATTGAGCCTGATGGTCTATTTCTTTCTGGTGATTACCTGTCAGATATTGAGTTTCCGTTCATCTTTAGCAATTATCAAGACTATGTAAATACGATCAATAAAGCTGAAAATATTTTGCTTAATCATCAAATAACGACGCACATACCTGGACACGGTTCGACAACACAAGATCAACAGGAAATTCAAAAAAGGATAGAATGTTCAAAGTATTACTTAGAGCAGCTTCTTCGTGATAACGAAGAGCTAGAAAAATATTTAAGTAGGGAGTATCCATTTTTTGAAGGAATGAAAAGCATTCATCCTGACAATAAGAAGATGGCTAATCAAGAACTTTAAGAAAGAAATGTTCTTACAACTAATGAGGAGGAAATCAACATGATTCAAAAAGTCGGACAAGTCGGAATCCCTGTTAAGAAGTTAGATAAAGCAATCCATTTTTATCAAGAAATACTTGGACTTTCACTTTTATTTAATACGGATAGCATGGCGTTCTTTGATTGTAATGGATTGCGACTCCTGTTAAGCCTTCCAGAAAAAGATGAATTTACTTATGCCAGTTCAGTAATTTATTTTCAAGTAGAAAATATCAGTAAGACATACGAGGATTTAGTAAGAAAAGAAGTTACTTTTATTGATGAACCACATGTTGTAGCGAAAATGGGACAAACAGAAACATGGATGGTATTTTTTAAAGACTCAGAAGATAATACGCATGCATTAATGAGTGAGGTACAAGTTTAACTTCTTTCAGCAAATGTCTTTTGTACCGAAAGCGTAGCGACAAGTACAGAAGTCTCCCGCCTCTTTCTCTAATTTTTGTTTAAGAATGCGTTTTTTGGTTTGTGGTTATTTGCTAATTCATTCGTGCATATTTTCTGGACATTTTAAAATACTATGTCTAGATAATTTATCTAATTAGCAGGAAGGGAAGAGGCATAATTGGCTAAACACTCAGATACGAGTTGGAAAAAGGATCATCCAAGCACTTTGTTCGGCAACTCTGTCCAAAAGGCAGAGCGTTTATTAAAGCATGCAAAGTCACACCCCGAAGAGATAGCAATTGAGCATGCTTTCAATCATCTAGAGCATGCTGAAAATGCTTTTATGAATGCAGTGCAATATGGTGAACATTTGGATACAGTCCAACAAAATAAAGAATACTTAGAGCAGATCAAGCAACAGCTACATGAAATGAAAGATGAAGTGTAAGAAAAGTAAGATATAAACTTACTCAATTTTGAACTGCTCTCTGTAAGTAGACAATAGAAATAATAAAAATGCATGAAGCGGCTTGAGTCCTATAATATAAAAGGGCTTAAGCCGCTTAATTATTTTTCATTAGGTTCACTTGCAGTCAATTATCGGTTTCTAGAGAAATTTTGTGCAGATGAGGAAACATTTCACTTTATTTCCTGGGAAATATTGTTGTTATTCTTTTGTATTGTTAACACCAAACGATTATTTTATACGGTGTGGTTTGCGCAGGAATGCTTCTTGTAGTAGGACCATAGATAACAATTAGGTTTCGATTTGCTGGGCTTTTTAAAAAAGGCTGCCCGTTTTTTAGCGAGATAACAGTAGAGGGGGAGAGATTTAGTTGTAATTGGCCATCACTACTCACTAATTGGCTATTGAAAAAGTCGACTTTAACATTTTGAAAATTATTTTCCTTAACAACGATGAGTGCCCGATATTGAGGTGGGTATATCAACGGTACAGGTGCATCTCCATCATAATATCCAGTAATCCGATCACGGAGAGTCACGATTTCTTGGTTTACAAAGTAAGTGGAAGGAGAGATGACAAAATTGACGATGCCGCCAGTATCATCTACTACCGTCATAAGTTTATAACAGCCTTCTCTTTCTCCATTTTGCCCAATCGAAAAATCTTCAATCTGTGTAACGACCCCACGAAACGATTTAAAATTTACCATAGCCATTCCTTTCTAAACGGTATTGGTGAGACAGAAGTATTGTTTATCCAAAGGGATTGATTTGAAATCAATTTATAATACTTTAGAACAGCATCATTTTAATTTATGTAACATTCCCAACTTGGGTGACAGAGAATGTTAGGATCATCAAAAGGATTGGTTTATATCTCACATGAATCAATATATACTTAACTTGCAAACTATTACGTTATTCAGAGGAGGGGAACCTATTGAAGTGGATTTCTAAAAATAAGAAACCCCTTTTATTAGTCATCATTATTATGGTTTTCATTGCTGGTATTCTCGACATTAAATATGAAGGATTGTTCTTTCAAATATTACCTGAATCTATTCAAACCTATTTGGCTGATTTTTTTAAATAAGTGAAATGTATCGTCTGGACACAGAGTCAAGGTTAAATAAAAGGGATTGGATTTTTATCCAGTTCCTTTTATTTAACCTCAGAAGCTTTGAACCAAAAAAACAAAATAGTTCTTGTTATATTGCAAATAGAAATATTGAAGGAGTTGAAGTAAGAGAATGAGTAGTAAAGCGGATATTCAAGAACAGTTTTATAAAATATATAAAGGACATATTAGCATCTCAGAATTTGAAGAATGGCTTTATAAAACACAAGAAATTGAGAATATTTATAACCATGATTTTTACTTTAACTTACTTGATTTGGATTATAGAAAAAAGCATATTAAAACTGAATTAGTGAAGATAATAGAGATGGAAATTCCACTTGGGGAGTTTGAACAGTCACGGATTATTTCTCTTTTGAAAAACATCATATTTGAAAAAGGTGATGTAGTAGAGATATTGGAGCAGTTATATGATGATTATTGCAGTGGATATTCATTTCTTCGATTTTTAGGGCTTACATATATAACAGGAATTGATGCAATATCTAAACTAAAGCAAGGAGATGAATGGGATAAAAATGAATTTAATAGTAGAAGAGAAATACTAAATGATATCAAGCCAAAGCTAATAAAAGAAGCAGGGCGTTTGTTATCATTCTTTCAAGAAGAACGACTAATAATTACTGAAGAAAATGATTATCTCGATTATCGAAGAGAAGAAGAAAAGATAGAACTTAATAATATAAATAGGATGTTTAATGAATAAGCCATTAACGGAAAAAGTGAAGGTGAGAATGAGGGAAGTTGTAAAAAAATGATTTTATCACCAAGTTCTTTCATGATAATAACATAATTAATGCAGCTAATAATGCTGTGTTTTTTCATATTCAGAGTCATTAGTTCCAGAAGGACTACCTAAACAAATATTGAATATATTG
>Ga0213828_1001891_pt1 | contig 16149 bp, 14 predicted proteins | sample MC6MC0897MG_FD_180664 | JGI IMG/M metagenome (GOLD analysis project Ga0213828, IMG submission 180664) | Enriched soil aggregate microbial communities from Iowa State University, Ames, United States - MC6-MC0897-MG | ecosystem: Environmental > Terrestrial > Soil > Unclassified | place: USA: Iowa... | reverse complement strand
GAGCTCAACGACAAGCTGGCCGACAAGTACATCTGCAACTTCTCGGTATTCCAGAGCCTGCCGGACACCTGGGCGATCGATCAGGTGCTGCCGATCATCCCGCTGCACCGTCTTGACGAAGAGCCGCTGCGCCGTGCGGTGCTGCAAGATCTGACCTGCGACTCCGACGGCAAGATCAATCAGTACGTCGACGAGCAGAGCATCGAAACCAGCCTGCCGGTACACGGTTTGAATGAAGGCGAAGACTACCTGCTGGGCGTGTTCCTCGTTGGCGCCTATCAGGAAATCCTCGGCGACATGCACAACCTGTTCGGTGACACCGACTCGGTGAACATCTACCAGAACGCCGATGGCAGCGTTTACCACGCCGGCATCGAGACCCACGACACCATCGAAGACATGCTGCGTTACGTGCACTTGTCGCCGGAAGAACTGATGACTCACTACCGCGACAAGTGCGCCAGTGCCCGCATCAGTGCCAGCGAGCGCACGCAATTCCTCGATGCCTTGCGTCTGGGCCTGACCCGTTCCTCCTACCTGTCTTCCTGAGGTCAGGTGGCGATCTCGCCGGGTTGTCTGAAATGTTCCCACTAGCTGTGGAAAATTCAGATGACCCGGTGGGACACATCCCAAAATCTTCGCGAAATGCTTGCCGGTCCCGGCCAGCAAAGTCATCCGGTCTGCTTTTCGCGTAGGTCATTTCCTAAGTTGTACTTCAGCTCTCTACTCGGCCATGGCTCTCGGCGAGAATCCCCGACCGCCCCTCCTGTAGAGATCCGCCTATGTTCGATCAAGCCAACGAGTCCTCGTTTCGTCTCGATGTAGCGGGCCTGTCCGACCCTTTCGAAGTCCTGGCCTTTACCGGTAGCGAAGCCCTGAGCGAGCCCTTTGCATTCGAAATCGATGTGTTGATCGACGATCCGCAACTGGACCTTGCCGACCTGCTTTACCGTTCGGCGTTCCTGTGTTTCGGGGCGTCGGGGGAGGGCGTACACGGGCAATTGCAGAGCCTCGTCCAGCACGAACACGGGCACGGTTCAAGATTGTGCCGGATCCGTCTGGGGCCGAAACTGGGTTGTCTCGACTTGCGCATCAGCCAACGCATCTTCAGTGGCTGTTCGGTGCCACAGATCATCGAGCAGGTGCTCAGGGAGCACGGAATTATCGGCGCTCAGCGCCGCTTCGAATTGCACGGCGATTACCCCGTCCGCACGTTCTGTACGCAATACCGCGAATCCGATCTGCAACTGCTCCAGCGCTTGTGTGCACAGGCGCGAATTCACTACTTTTTCGAACACGGGCCCGACCGGCATTGCCTGGTATTCGGTGATGATCCGACGCAGTTGCCCTTGGCTGGCACCGTGCTGTATCGGGACGAGCCCGATAGCCAGAGCGTGTCCCCCGGCGTGCGCCATTGGCAATTTCAGGAAACCTTGCAGTCCGCGCCGCCAGACGCAAGGCCGGCACACAGTGCCGAAGGCTGCAGTCATCTCGCGGCGTTACGCAGCGGTTATTGGCTGCGATTGGCCGGGCACCCTTTTGCCGAGTGCAATCGCCATTGGTTGCTGACCCGTATCGAGCACAGCGCTGATCCATCGCTCGACCTTCCTTATGCCAACCGTCTGTTTGCGACACTGCAACTGCCTTCGTGCCTGCCGGCCACTGTGCCGACACGACTGCGCATGCACAGCCTGCAACGGGCCTGGGTTGTGACGGTGGACGAGCCGCAGCCCGACTGCTTCAGGCCTGTGGCGGTGCAGTTCGACTGGCTTTATCAGGGCGAAGGGGCGGCGCCGAGTCATTGCTGGCTGCCACTTGCACCAGCCCTGGTCGACGCGCCTTTGTTAGCACTGAGCGAGGGTGTCGAAGTGGTGGTGAGTTTCTTTGAAGGCGATCCGGATCAGCCGATGATCAGCGGCGTGCTACAGCCGTCGGTCGCTGGGGCGGACATCAGCGATGAGCCAGCGTTACCGGACAGGCTGGTGAGTCAAGGCTTGCAGCAACTGCTGGCCTCTGGCGAACCGTTATTGCTGTTGTGCCTGATCCCCGGCGGCGGCAGTTTCAGCCACTGCTCGCAAGCCGTGTGCAGTTGTCGGCTAGTGACCGCGCTTGAACAGAGCGGCGCAACATGAGTGGCGCGGCGCGCGAGCCGATGGCGCAGTGGTTGCTGCTCGATGGCCCGGATGCGACGCGGGCATTGACGATTTTGCGCCAGGGATTCGCCGATGCGCAGCGGTTCTGGTTGTTCGACGGCACTGAGTTTGCACCGGTTTGTGAATACGGCCCGGTGCTGGTCGACTTGCGCGGTTGTCCGGCACTGGCGTCGTTGTGTTACAGCGATCCGGACACCTGGCGCGGGTTGTTGCTCGCGAGCGAGGCATCGGCGCAGGATCTGCTGAGTCATTTGCAGTGCATGCTCACGGTCTCTTTCGGGCTGAGTCATCGGGCTTTGCTCAGTTATTACAACCGTCAGACCGCGAGCTATTTTTTCGACGCCTGTGATGCCGCTGACCTGAGTCGCTGGCTCGGGCCGATCCGCCAGTTGCGCTGGTTCGGCGGGACGTGGGCCGACCGTGCTATCGGCAGTCAGGGCTGGCAGCAGTTGCGCAATCCGGGGCTGGCTGTCGAGCCACTGAGCGTCGAGGAGAGCCTCACTCGCCGTCAGCGCGAACGCCTGCAAACCTGTTTGTTGGAGCAGCATATCTGGCGCTGGTGTCAATCGCTGGGAACCGACTACGCGGCGATGGCCTCCCATGTTCAACAAGGCCTGGCGTTGGGGTTCAGCGATCGCTCGGTGCTCGACGCCTGGTTATGGCTACGCTTGCTGCATCCGCGAGCCGTGCTGGTGCCGCCACCGGAGGGTTTGACTCAGCAGGAACGGCTTGAACATGTGCGACGTCAGTGGCGCGGCGATCAGACTTGAAGTGAGGTTCGGCGCCTATGGCAGGTTTTTTTCGCAAGGGGCTCGGCTTGATGCCCGGCGCTCTTCTAATGTTGGCGCTGAGCGCCTGCTCGCCAGTGAAAGTGCTCAATGCGCTGACCCCCAGTCAAACGTACGACAAGACCACGGGTATCGCTTATGGCGACGATCCCCGGCAGATGCTTGATGTCTACGTACCACGTCACGCATTGGCCGGTGCGCCGGTGGTGGTGTTTTTCTACGGCGGCAGTTGGAACAGTGGGTCGCGCGACGACTACACCTTTGTCGGCGAGGCGCTGGCGTCTCGCGGGATTGTCGCGGTGGTGGCGGACTACCGGTTATATCCGCAGGTGCGTTATCCGCTGTTTCTTGAGGACAGCGCGCGAGCGGTGGCCTGGACCCGAACGCACATTCGCGAGTTTTCCGGCAATGCACAACGGATGTATCTGATGGGGCACAGCTCTGGTGGATACAACGCGGCAATGCTGGCCCTGGACGCCAATCTGCTTGGCGCGGTCGGAATGTCTCCCAAGGATCTGCGCGGCTGGATCGGTCTGGCCGGGCCCTACGATTTTCTGCCGATCGAGAATCCTGACGTGCGTCCAGTGTTCTTCTGGCCGCTTTCACCGCCGCAATCACAGCCGATCAACCACGTCAGTCGCGGTGCGCCCCCCGCGCTGCTCATCGCCGCGAGCAGGGATGATCTGGTCGACCCGGCGCGCAACACCGCGGGCCTGGCGCGAAAAATGCGCGAGGTCGGGGTGTCGGTGCAGGATCTGTACTATTCGCGGCCCAGTCACATTACGTTGGTGGCGACGCTGTCGAGGCCACTGCGGGGACTGGCGCCAGTGCTCGATCAAGTGGTCGGTTTCATCGAGCACACACCGATTCAGTGAGCGGCGCCGTTGAACCAGCCGTCATTGCGTTTGAGCCACCAGGCTTGCGCTCCGAGGGTCAGGCTACGCAGCACCATGAATAAAAGAAATGTTATCCACAGACCGTGATTGCCCAGACCTTGCAGTGCCCAGGCAAAAGGCACGAGCAATACCACCGAGAGGAGCATGCCGTTGCGCATTTCCCGCGCGCGGGTGGCGCCGATGAACAGGCCGTCGAGCAGGTAGCTCCAGACCGCAATCAACGGCAAAACGGCAAGGTAGGGCAGGTAAGTTAACGCGGTATCGCGCACGCTCTGGATGTTGGTCTGCATCTCGATGAACAAGTGCCCGGCCAGTACAAACAACAGGGCAAAGCCGAGGCTCGCGATCAGTGACCAGCCACCGGCGACTACCAGTGATCGGCGCAAGCCCAGGCGATCACGGGCACCGACGGCGTGCCCGCACAAGGCCTCGACGGCGTGGGCCAGACCGTCCAGGGCATGGGCCGTCAGCAGCAAGCCATTGAGCAATAGCGCATTGGCGGCAACCGTGGCATCACCCAGTCGTGCGCCTTGCACGGTGATCAGAAAAAATACCGATTGCAGCGCCAGACTGCGGATGAATATGTCGCGGTTGACCGCCAGCAGTGGGCGCCAGCTCTGCCAAACCCTCAATGTCCCCCAGACAATGTGCCCCGGATAGGCCCGCAGCGCTTTGCGGGTCAGCCACAGGCCGAGCAGGGCACCGCTCCATTCAGCGATCACCGAGGCCCGCGCCGAACCGACTACGCCCCAGTCCAGGCCGATGACGAACCACAGGTTGAGGGCGATATTGATCAGGTTGGTGGTCAGCAGAATCGCCAGCGGCGCCCGGGCGTTCTGCGTGCCGAGAAACCAGCCGACCAGCGCATAACTGGCCAGCGCCGCTGGCAGGCCGAACAACCGCGTGTGGAAGAAATCCCGGGTGAGCTGATCCAGCTCCGCCGACGGTTGCATGAAGTGCAGCGCGACCCCGCTCAGCGGCACACCCAACGTGCCAAGCACCAGTGCCAACCCCATCGCCAGCAGCAAGCCCTGCAGCAGAATCTGCCGCAACGCCGCGCCGTCGCTGCGCCCCGCGGCCTGCGCAGCAAAACCGGTGGTGCCCATGCGCAGAAAACCCATGGCCCAGGCGAGAAAGGTGTACAGGCTGGCACCGACCGCCACCGCGCCCAATTGATGGGCGTGGGGCAAGTGGCCGATGACAGTGCTGTCGACCAGCGCCACCAGCGGTACGGAAATATTGGAAAGAATCATCGGCGCAGCGAGCGCCCAGACCTTGCGGTGAGTTGGGCGGTCGCGCCAGTCGGCGATCAGAGTGGACATGCGGGCTCCTTGGGGGAGCGACATTGTAGCGGTAGAAGCCACCCTCACCCCAGCCCTCTCCCAGAGGGAGAGGGGGCCGACCGAGGTGTCTGGCGTCATCCATCGACCTGAGAGAATGTGCCGATTATGGATTCGCTGAAGCTCGCTCAAGTCGGTGTAGCTCTTGAATATCCCCCGGTCAGTCCCCTCTCCCTCCGGGAGAGGGTTAGGGTGAGGGGCTCTTCAACGGGTTAATGAATAATCCAGCTAAGCAACCACAACCCCAGCAACAACCAGATGATCCCGGCAATGATCGACGCATTCATGAACGCGCGAATCGCCGACCACAACAGCATCAGCCCGACGATCAGCGCGATGATGCTGATGATCGAGGTGTCCATGCCCAGCGTCTTCGCCAGACCGTCGACAAAGTTGCCGCCGGCATTGCTCAGAATGTTGAACAAACCACTGAGGCCATCAACGATAAAGCGGATGATCGAACCGAGCGCTTGCCCGAGCCATTCGAAAAAGCTTTCTACCTGCATGTGTGCATCCTGATGAAAGAGCTGAGCCTTGGGCCACAACGCGGGTGGCCGAGTTCCCTGCATGATAGAAGGTTTGCACCGCCCTTGTAGGAGTGAGCCTGCTCGCGATCGCGTTGTGTCAGTTAACGATGATGTTGAATGTAATGACATCATCGCGAGCAGGCTCACTCCTACAGGGTTTACGCTTGCCTTCAGGGCGTATCCCCCCGAAGCTATACGCCTTCAGGAGAGCCCGATGAACCTTGTTGAACTGACCGAACGCCTGCACGCCATTCGCGACCGCAATGACTGGCGGCAATTTCACAGCCCGAAAAACCTCGCCATGGCCGCCAGCGTCGAAATGTCCGAACTGGTGGAGATTTTCCAGTGGCTGACGGAAGACCAGTCGCGCCAGTTGCCGGCGGACAAACTCGCCCACGCCGGGCAGGAAGTCGGCGATATCGTGCTGTATCTGTTGCTGCTGTGCAGCGAGTTGGGGTTGGACATGAATGAAGTGGTGCGCGCCAAGCTTGCCGACAGCGAACGGCGGTTCAGCTGATGAGCGACCGGCATTTCGATCAGTTGGCGACGCGTTTCGCCGAAAAAATCTACGGCGGCGCCAAAGGTGCAATTCGCCTTGCGGTGTTGCAGGCTGACCTCGCCGAAGCGCTGCCGGATCGTCCGTTGCGGGTTTTGGACATCGGTGGCGGCCTCGGCCACATGTCGCTGTGGCTGGCCGAGCGCGGCCACGACGTGACCTTCACCGAGCCGGCCGCACCGATGCTTGAAGGCGCGCGCCAGCGTTTCGCTGAAGCCGGGCAAACCGCGACGTTCATTCAGGCGCCGTGGCAGGAACTGCTCGGCCAACTCACTGAACCGTACGATCTGGTGATCTGCCACGCCGTGCTGGAATGGCTCGCCGAACCCCACGCGATCCTGCCGGTGCTGCATCAACTGACCAAACCCGGTGGCTGGCTGTCGCTGGCGTTCTACAACCGCGATGCGCTGATTTACCGCAACTTGCTCAAAGGCCATTTCAAGAAAATGCGCAAGAACAGCATGGCCGGGGAAAAGCAAAGCCTGACCCCGCAGCAGCCCCTCGACCCACGGGAATTGGCAACGCAACTCGACGGCTTGTGGCAGGTCGAAACCCAAAGCGGGATCCGGGTTTTCCATGACTACATGCCGGTGGAGTTTCAGGCCCGCGCCGAACTTGTCGATTTGCTCGAGATGGAGCTCGCTCATCGTCGTCACCCAGGCTTCGCCGGGCTTGGGCGCTACTTGCACTGGATCTGCCGGCCGATCTGATCGGAGCGCGACATGAAAGCTCAATCCGGGTTACTGCTGATGTGTCTGGGCTTGGCTGCTTGCCAGAGCAGCAACCCGTACGTGGCGCAATCGCGACCCTTGCCGCCGGCGCCGGCGCAAGCGGCTAACACTTTCGACCGCAGCGCTTACCCGGCGGCGCCGCGTGATTATGGACGCTACCGCAGCTGGGCCTGGCTCAACGGGCAACTGCCGCCGGGCACGGCGTGGGCGGACTCGGCACAAGTGGCCGAAGCAGTGAGCAATGCCCTCGATCAGCGCGGCTTGCGCCCGCTGCACGACAATCGCCCGGCCGACCTGTTGGTCAGCGCCAATCTGCGTCTGGAAACCCGTTTGCGTCAGGTCCAGGACTACTACGGTTATTACGGCGGCGGATACGGCGGCTATGATCGATATGGTCGCGGTTACGGCATGTACAACACGGCGCCGATCGTGCGCACCTATTCCGAGCAAGTCGTGGTGGTACAGGTCAACCTGTTCGACGCCGGCAGCGGTCAACCGGTGTGGAGTGCCAGTGCCGAAACCGCGAACAAGGGCAGCGAAATCGATCGCACCGATTCGATCCGCGAGGCTGTGGAAAAGGCCATGTCGGCGTATCCTCCCAGTTAGCTTCCTGCTCATTCGAAGCTTCCGCAGGTTCATGTCTTCACTCGGAGAAAACCCATGTTCCGCCGTCTCGCTTTACTGGCCATGGCCGCGCTGCTCAGCGCTTGCGCCGCCAACCAGGTCAATCACGATTTCGATGCCAGCCGCGATTTTGCCGCCTATCGCAGCTGGAGCTGGAAAGACCCCGCCCTGCAATATCGCCCCGATGATCCGCGGATCAAAAGCGACCTGACCGAGCAACGCATCCGTCAGGCCGTGGCCGATCAGCTCGACCAGCGCGGGTTGCGTCCTGCGGCGGCGGGCGCCAAGGGTGATCTGAACGTGCAGACCTACCTGATCGTCGAGGATCGTCAGCAGCAAGTGACGACCAATTACGGCGGCGGTTGGGGTGGCCCATGGAACGGCTACTGGGGCGCGCCGATGTACAACGAAACGCGCAACATCACCTACAAGGTCGCGACCATCCAGATCGACCTGCTCGACGGCAAGGACGGCAAACTGGTGTGGCGCGGCAGCGATGAGCAGATGCTGTCCGGCAGGCCGAATCCCGATGATCGCAGCAATGCCATCCGCGAGACGGTCACGCGGATTCTGGCCAACTATCCACCGCGCTGAATTCGTTAAAAAAGTGGGAGCTGTTGAGCTCCCTTTTTTTTGTTCCACCCTAAATTCCAATGTGGGAGCGAGCCTGCTCACGAAAGCAGGGTGTCATTCAACTGTTATTTGTCTGACACGACGCCTTCGCGAGCAGGCTCGCTCCCACAGGGATGTTTGTCTGTTCGAAATGGCGCGTTGCCATTAGGCGCGTCTACACTCAGTTGCACCAATGGAGCTAGCGGCAAAGGAGTGCGCCATGTCGCCTCGTTCGCGATTCAACGGCCCGGCCCGCCAGCGCGGGGCGATTGGCTTGATGGCGGCGGCCACCCTCAGTCTGGCGGTGGTGATGCTGCTGGTGGTGGTCGACACCGGCCGCTTGTACATGGAACAACGCAAATTGCAGCGGGTGGTCGACAACGCCGCCCTCGAAGCCGTCAGCCGTGGCGGTAATTGCCTGCCGGGCCTGAGCGCCGCCAGTTATGCCGGGCAAAGCGCCGTGCGCAATGGCTACATTGTGGATGCCAGCAACACCCTCGCCACCACGTGCGGCACCTTGGTGACCGCCGCTACCGGCCTGCGCACATTCGCGGTGGATGCCACGCAAGCGGCAGCGGTCAAAGTGGCCGCCAGCCGCACGGTGACCACCAGTTTTGCCGGCGGCGTACAGGCTTTGTTCAGCGGCACACCGGTCAGTCTCAATACCACGCTCAATGCCTCGGCGGTGGCCGCCAAACCGCAGCCGACAGTGGCCCAGCTGAATATTCGCAGCACCCTGGCCAGCATCGATACGGCGCAGTCGAACATCCTCAATCCGTTGTTTTCCGGGCTGCTTGGCGGCAACGTCAATCTCACGGCATTGGGCTGGGATGGCCTGCTGAGCACCGACATCAACTTGCTCAAATACCTTGATCAGCTGGCGATCAATCTCAACGTCGCGGCGGGCAATTACACGCAATTACTCAACACTCAGGCCACGGTGACGCAACTGATTCAGGCCGCGGCGACGGTGGTGCAACTCAACGGCGCGACCGCGCAGGTGATCACTGCGCTGGGCCAATTGCAGGTGGCCGCGATCAACGCGGCGCCGGTCAAACTGGGCGACATCCTGCAATTGCAGACCGGCACCACGGCGGCAGGGCTGGACGCCAATCTGCAACTGCTGCAGCTGATTCAGGGCGTGGTGCAACTGGCCAACAGCAAGAGTGCGGTGGCGGCGACGTTGCCGATCAGTGTGCTCGGGCTGGCGAATGTCACGGTGCGGGTGAAAGTGATCGAGCCGCCGCAGTTCTCTGCGATTGGCGATCCGGCGCGGGCCAAGGTCAACCCGACCGGACCGGACCGGATTTATGTGCGTACGGCGCAGGTTCGCACGCTGGTCTCAGTGAATCTGCCGGTGCTGTCCGGGGTGACAGGGCTGGCCAATGCGGTGTTGGGGCTGGTTGGTGGATTGACCCCGACCCTCAATGCACTACTGAGTCTGAATCTGGTCAGTACGCTCAATTCGGTCCTGTGCCTGTTGGGCGCCGGTTGTGAGCAACTTGATCCACAATTGCTGCCATCGCCGCAAATCGACATCAGTCTGGATGCCGGCGGCGCCAAGAGTTATGTCACCGATTACAGCTGTCCGACGGGCACCACCGGCACCAAGAGCCTGACCGCGCATACCATCACGTCCATCGCTGACTTGAAACTCGGCAAGATCGATCCGACCAATGCCTTTTCTTCGGCGGCCGAACCCACGGTGGCACCCCTGGCGCTGATCGATCTGGGGATCGTCACCTGTCACAAAATCCTGCTGCTCGGCACTTGTGATCCTGCCACCCATGTTCCTTTCGGCGCGGGAGGCATCGGCATCATGCTCGACACCAGCGTCGCGCAAAACACCCAAAATCTGGTGTTCTCCAGCAGCACGCCGTTCGCCACCCCGGCCAACCTCAAACTACCGCCGAGCATCTTGCCGGCAGCGCCAACCAGCAACATCGTCGGTAGCCTGTCGAATACCCTCGCGGGGATCAACCTGATCGTCTACAAACCGCAGGGCAGTAATCCGTTGGGCTCCATTGTCACCGGTGTTGCCTCGTTGATCAGCGATGTCACCAACCGATTGTTGCCCGTGGTGACCGGGGCACTTAGTCCGTTGCTCGACCCGCTGCTGAACAACCTGCTCAAAGGTTTGGGCATCAACCTGATGGACGTCGACGTCGGCGCCAACATGACCTGCGGTCAGACCGGCAAGGCCTATCTGGTGATCTAGGTGTCCGCGGCAATCGGCAACTCAATGCAGAATCGCGCGCCCTCCACCGAGTTGCGCACGCTCAACTGGCCGCCCATGTTGTCGATGATGCCGTAGCTCACCGACAGCCCCAATCCGGTGCCGACACCGATCGGCTTGGTGGTGAAAAACGGCTCGAAGATCCGCTCCAGCAAGCGCGGGTCGATGCCGCCACCGTTGTCCTCGACCCACAGCCGTACACTCTGTTCATCGCGTTCAGCGTAGATCGCAATCCACGGTTTGAAGCTCGAGTCCTTCTCGCGTTTGCTCAGCAACGCATCTCGCGCATTGACCATCAGATTTATCAATACCTGCTCAAGCTGATCAACGTAGCCGCGCACCTGAACCTCGAACCCGGTCTCGCTGATGCGCAAGTCCACGCCTTTGCCGCGCATGCCTTCGGCCAGTAGCGACAGCGTGCCTTCGATGGCCGAGGCGGGGTTGAACAGTTGCTGCTCGATCTCCGAACGTCGGCCGAATACGCGCATGTGATCGACTACTTTCGCCGCACGCTGAACCTGCGCATCGATGCGGTTGAGTTTGTCGGTCAGGTAATCGACCTGCACATCGCCGTTGCCCAGACGCTTGAGCACGTTGACGATGGCCATGCGCATCACGTTCAGCGGCTGATTGATTTCATGGGCAAGCCCGGTGGCCATTTCGCCAAGGGTGGCCATTTTCGCGCTTTGCGTGAGTTGCTGCTGCGAACGGCGCACTTCGGTGTTGTCGCGGCCCACCGCTTGTACTTCGATCAATTGGCCGTGTTCATCGAACACGCCACGATCGGACCAGACCCACCAGGCGTGTTCGCGGCCGGGCAGTTGCAGGCTGATTTCTGCGGTGCTTACCGGGTGCTCCGCCGTCAGTGATCCGAGACGCTGGACGAAGGCGGCGCGTTGTTCCGCGGACATCCAACTGCCGAGATCGACCCCCGGCAGTTGCTCCGGTGTGCATTCCAGGTACGTCGCCAGCGGCCGGTTGCCGAAGGTCAGAATCAGGTCCGGGCGGTAGCGACAGATCATCGCCGGCGAATCCTCCACCAGAATCCGGTAGCGCTCTTCACTTTTTTTCACCTGCTCGGCCGCCAGAGTCGCTTCGGTGACGTCCAGCCACAAACCAACCGCTTCGACCGGCAGGCCGAGGTCATTGCGCAGCAACTTGGCTTCATCGAGCAGCCAGTGATATTCACCGTGACGGTCGCGCAGGCGATAACGCGCGCGCACCGAACCTTCGCGCAACAACTGACGGCTGCGGGCGAAATACCGGTCGCGATCGTCAGGGTGAATCATTTCGATCAGTGCACCGCTGCTGCAGTCCTCAAGGCTCCAGCCCAACAAGGGCTGCAGGCTGGCACTGAAGAACGCCGGGATCAGCGCGCCTTCGTGGTAGTGCTGGACGTAAATTACTGCGGGCGAACTGGCGATCAGGTTATCCAGCCGTGCATGCGCGGCGGCGGCCCGTTGTTGCTGGTTCTGGATATCGCTGATATCGAGCATGAAACCGGCCAATCGGCGAAACTCGCCATTGCCAATCACTTGGCCCTGCACGCGATACCACGTGGGCGCCTGCTCGTTATTACCACCGCGCAGACGCACCGATAACGTCAGGGCTTCACCGTGTTGTTGCAAGGCTTGCAGACGGCTGCGCAACTCGTCGCGGTCGGCGGGATGGATTTGCGCCAGCCAGTCCTCCAGCGGTAATCCGCCAGGGGGCACGTTCAGGGCCGCTGCCAGCGCGGGGGCCAGTTGAATGTGGGCGTCGCCTGCCAAAATCTCCCACCAGCCGGTGCCGAGCAGGGTTTGCAGCGCTTCGATGCGTTCCAGTTGCAGGTGATGTTGCTGTTCGCGCAGGCGCCCGAGCAACGGCCCGGCGAGCGCGCCGAGCAGTGTCATCCAGTCGCGTTCGGTCAGGTATGGCGCGGCACTGTCCACGGGATAAAAACCGCAGAGCAGCCAGGCCACCACACCGCGCTCATCGCTATACGGCACCGCGAAACCTTCGGCACTGCCGAACAAGGCCTGCACCCGCGAGTGTTCATCGAGGCCATGGTGTGCGCCGACGCGTTGCGGCGCGGCACCGTTCAGGCTGTCCAGCGGCGTGCCCAGGCGCTGGCCGTCATGCCATAGATCCGGCGCATCGTGCGCTCGATACTGGCGATGGATTTGCCAGCCCTGTTGCTCATCATCGAGCAAGGCCAGCGCCAGACAGGGGATATGCCAGCGCTGGGCGATCATTTGCAATTGTTCGCTGACGATCACCGGCAAACGCACTTGGCTGCAGGCGCGTACCTGTTCACTGACCTGCCCGGCAATCAATTGGCAGGCGTCACGCTGACGCGATTGTTGGCGTTCGAGCAGCAAGTCAGCGATGTCGATCAACTGCATCAGCCAGCCGTCGCCCAACGGCTGTACCCAGCCGCGCAGGTGCACGGTTTGCTCGCCCAGGCCGCAGAAGTCGAGATCCAGCAAGAGCCCCTGCCACTCCCGTGGCCGACCTTCGATGGTCAGTGTGCTGTGGGGCAGCAGATAAGTGCTGAGTGGCAAGGGCTGATCTTGAGGTTTGAACTGCGCCAGCAGATGGCGCAGCGGGCCGGCCATTTGCACCACGCCACCGTCGTCGTTCAGGTACAGGTGCAAGCCTGTTGCGGGTGAGCCGAGTGGGTCGGGCAACTCGTGGGCGGCGGGCGGCGTGCGTTTGAGCAAGCGCCCGAAGAGCTTGTCCCCCGACGTCAAAATTGCAGACTCGATTTGGCGGTCAGGTAGGTGGGCAGATTGGGCACTGTGCCAACGACCGGAAGCACCAGAAACGGCATGACCTGATTCAACTTGCTGACCGGATAATCCACTCGCACCGTCAGCAGGCCTGATGCGCTGTACTGGCTGCTGGTATCAACGCCGATCACCAGGTTGAAGACCGGCGGAATCCAGGACAATTGCTGGGTCAGCGTGGCGTTCGCGGTGTTGAGCACGACTGTTGAATAGTTGGGTGTGTTGGGATCGACCGCGACACTGCGACGTACCGCTTCGGACGTGGCCTGGTTGAACGATTGCATCATCACCAAGGGCAGGCTGTAACTGACCAGGCCGTAAAACACGGCGAAAAAAATGATGAACACCAAGGCGAACTCGATCGCCACCGCACCTTTTTGCGACTTCCGAAAGCCGGTTTTCATGAGTGCGTCTACCCTGACTGTCACTGCGTAGTATCAGCATAGAATCATTCCGCAAAAATGGACGGTTTTTACCCGATGTACAGTTTTGTCCTCCTGATCTGGCTGGGGCTGTGCGCGGCGCAAGACGCCCGCCAGCGGCGCATTGCCAATGGCCTGACCCTCGGTGTGGCGGCGCTGGCGCTGATCTGGCTGCTGTGGACCGGCAGCACCTGGCTGGGCGCTGACGCAGGGCAGGGCGGCTGGGCCTGCCTGATCGCACTCGCGCTGACCCTGCCGGGGTTTTTCATGGGCCGGATGGGCGCCGGCGATGTGAAATTAATGACAGCTCTTGGCCTTGCGACGGACGGTTTGTTCATTCTGGGTGTGTTTATTGGTGCGGGGTTCGCCAGCCTGATCTGGCTGCTGCTGGCGCCAAGAGTCTGGCTCCATATGAGTCAAGGGCTTAGAGATCGTCTGCGATATCTGGCGCCGGACATGTCAAAAAAGCTGCCATTTGCACCGTTCGTGCTGGTCGGTGCTGTGCTCGTTGTACTTTGGATCCATTAGTCGCCAAGCGCCACTAGTTCTATGTACATAGTCGGAAAGTACGTCTACTTTCAAAGTAACTGGTTATACAGCCAAAGGCTGACAGTACAGGAATGGTCAGCTTTGGCCTGGGACATGGAGTAGCACGTGAACAAGCTTACGTCTGCGGTAAAAGTCCTCGTGGTCGACGATCAGCCGTTGATTGTGGAGGAGTTGTGCGAGTTTCTTGAAAGCAGCGGTTATCGCTGTGTGCCGTGTGAGTCGAGTCAGCAGGCGATCGAGCGGTTCAGTGAGGACGCGGAAATCGGTCTGGTGCTGAGTGATCTGCACATGCCGGACATGGATGGCATTCAGTTGATTCAGGAATTACAGCGGCTGGCGGGCAAGCGTCGGGCGTTCGAGGCGATCATGCTGACTGGGCGTGCCGACAAGCAGGATGTGATCAAGGCGTTGCGTGCCGGGATTGCCGATTACTATCAGAAGCCGATTGATCTGGATGAGTTGCTCGAAGGTGTGCGGCGTCAGGAGGTGGCGCTGCAGGAGCGGCAGAAGAATCTGCATTTGGGGCATTTGAATCAGAAGTTGCAGTTTTTGTCTGAGTCGATTGATGACCTTTATCAGGATCTGGACAAGGTGCGGCGTAGTCCTCCGTCGGTGGTTCGCGATGGGTTGGGCGGTGAGCCTGTTGAGGCTGAGGCGCAGGAGATGCCGGAGATTTTCAATCAGCTGTCGCCGCGGCAACTGGATGTGGCGCGGTTGGTCGGTAAGGGGCAGACCAATTATCAGATTGCCTGTGAGTTGGGGATTACCGAGAACACGGTGAAGCTTTATGTTTCGCAGGTGTTGCGGTTGACGCATATGCATAATCGGACGCAGTTGGCTTTGGCCTTGTCGCCGAGTGCTTCTGCTTCTCGGCAGCGGGTTACGGCGCATTGACTTGGCGGCCTGTGGGCCGACCAGGTTCTTGGGGGTTGGTGTGTATATCCGTTTTTTTGGGTGTTGCGGGTGGCGGTTCCGCCCTTACGGCGGGTCACTTTTTCAGACGCCAAAAAGTAACCAAAAGGCTGGGCCCCGGCGTTCGGCCCCTCGCTGGGGCTCGGGGTTCCTTCGTTCCGGGATCTATCCGGGGGCATCGCCTACGGTTTGCTTCGCTGCACCTCCTCTCGATGTGTTTGGCTTCGCCAAACGGTCGCTGCGCTCCCACCCCCGGATAAATCCCTCCACTCAGCCTGCCGAAGGGGCCAGCAGATCAAAAGCTGCAGCCGAGCTAACGCTCATCCTGTTGAGTGGTTAGGAGCGGGTGAGGGGCTTTTGATCTGTTTTAGAGTCTGAATTCGACTCGGTCTTTCACGTCGGCGTAGCTCTCCCAAACACCTCGGTCAGTCCCCTCTCCCTCAGGGAGAAGGCTAGGGTGAGGGGCTTTTGATCTGTTTCAGAATCTGAATTCGACTCGGAATTTCACGTCGGCGTAGCTCTCCCAAACACCTCGGTCAGTCCCCTCTCCCTCAGGGAGAAGGCTAGGGTGAGGGGCTTTTGATCTGTTTCAGAATCTGAATTCGACTCGATATTTCACGCCGACGTAGCTCTCCCAAACACCACGGTCAGTCCCCTCTCCCTCCGGGAGAGGGCTAGGGTGAGGGGCTTTTGATCTGTTTCAGAATCTGAATTCGACTCGGTATTTCACGTCGGCGTACCTTTTCCAAACACCTCGTTCAGTCCCCTCTCCCTCCGGGAGAGGGCTAGGGTGAGGGGCTTTTGATCTGTTTCAGAATCTGAGTTCGACTCGGTATTTCACGTCGGCGTGCAGTGGTCAACTAATTCCGGACACCTCGATAGGTGTTTTTGACGCCATCGCTCGCTCATAAACGGTCGGTGGCAGATATCCCAGTTTCGAGTGCAGCCGTTCGTTGTTGTAAAACCCAACGATGTACTCGGTGATGTCGCGGATCGCTTCAGCGTGGTTCGCGTAGTCACGGCGCCATACCCGCT
>Ga0213828_1001889_pt1 | contig 16159 bp, 19 predicted proteins | sample MC6MC0897MG_FD_180664 | JGI IMG/M metagenome (GOLD analysis project Ga0213828, IMG submission 180664) | Enriched soil aggregate microbial communities from Iowa State University, Ames, United States - MC6-MC0897-MG | ecosystem: Environmental > Terrestrial > Soil > Unclassified | place: USA: Iowa... | reverse complement strand
TATTTATCGCCCGCATATTCCCTCATGGCATGCCGTACACGCAGGTTGGCGCTGAGCGCGTCTGAGGGGCTGCTGTGTGCATGCCCGGCGCTGGCGTTCCCGTAGCTCGCTGCGCTCGCACTCGCAGTACAGCGCCCCGCCGCCCTGCGGGCAGCGGCGTACCCTGCGGCGCTAACTGCGCCCCCCCGGGGGAACTGTCCGGCAACCGCGCTGGCTGTGAGGCCGCTATGGCTGTACAGGGCGGGGGGAGGTTTTGCGGTGCTGGTCTGCGCCGCAAGGCCCGGCAATTTTCGTGCGGTGCAGCGGTTGAGATCGGCGCGGTTGCCTTTCATTTTTGCCCGCTGCGGCCTGATAATTATATACACTAAAAGTGTACTAAGAGTTGACTTTAAGCGGGGGGAGAATTATACTGTATTCATCGGTTGGCAATGGTGCTGACCGGCCCGGAACCAGCGGCGGCAACCGCTCCGGGGAATTGCGAAGGAGAGAAGTATGTTTGTAGCATGTTTGATTGCATTGGGCACCGTTGCACTTGTCGGAGCATTTATTCTGCCCTGGCTACTGGTGCGCGACGGGCAAAAAGAAATCGTGGGTGTTGTCTGCTTCATTTCTGCTGTAACAGGGCTGGCAGCGTTATACGGTTTGAATGCCGAATCTGCGTCATACGAGCCGTTAATGTGGTTATTTGCCATCTGCACGGCGTTAGGGCTTCTGTACGCGCTTAACTGCGGCCTGCCACTCTGGCTGACCCGCAAAGCTGGTAAGAAATAAATCAACCCTGCCCGGCTGAGCCGGGCAGTCACCGGATAGAGGAAAAGCCATGACTACCTTTGCAGATGTTAAAAATAACGCTCACAAGCTGCTGTCGAAGTTTCAGAAGGGTGCAATCAATAAAGACGATCTGTATGCGGAAGGGATCGCGCTGACATGCCAGTTTAATGAACTGTATGACTCTCTGAACGAAGCGCAGAAAGCGGAGGCAGAAGATTGCGAAGATATGCAGGATGCCGGAGATTTATTAACGGTCATCAAACACTTTGCATCATGATTTAGAAGATCACAAAGGGCCGCAAAGCGGCCCTTTTTACATCGCAGGCAGGGCCGCAAAGCGGCCCTTTTCTTATGCGGCCATGAGTGTTCACCGGCTGGTTTTCAGGCAGGCGTGTCCCGCTGCGCGGGCCGGGCTTTCATGCTGCGCACCGGGCCGCTGCGCGTCCCGGCCCTTCGGGTTTCAATCCCTCACGCCTCCGCGCCGTGCCGGCGCTGCGCACTCCGTTTGCCGGCGCAGATCTGACCGCATAAGCAATGTGCCCGCGAGAATGACGCCGGGGAGCAGCGGAATCCGCGGAATGCGGCGCCCGTTTCGTTTCCGGATTTGCCGTTACCTCCATCCCTGTATTCCACACCAACGCGATTGCCAGTCAATGGTTCGCTTCGCCGCTTCGCGCCATTGACAGGCGCACGCGCCGGTGTTTCACACAGGGTGTCGGAAACGACAAACCCTCCAACTACACTCCAGGTGCAACATGACCGTTGAAATCCTAAAGCTGCTCCCCGCCGTCATCCTCGCTATCTCGTCGCTAATCACCGCTATTGCTGGCCTGATTAAAGTTCTGCGCAAGAAATAAGGCAAAGGGCGGGCGTTGCCCGCCCTTTTCCGCTGGCTGCGCCAGCTTCTGAGGGTTTCGGCATAATGAATTTATCTCTGCTGTACGATCCGTGGTTTGTGCATGAAATTAGCACCAGGAGCAAAGGCCGGGCGTGCCCCGCTGCGCGGGTCGGGCTTTCATGCTGCGCACCGGGCCGCTGCGCGTCCCGGCCCTACGGGTTTCAATCCCTCACGCCTCCGCGCCGTCCCGGCGCTCCGCACTCCGTTTGGCGTGGCCGGGCAGCTTTGCTGCCCCTGTTTATTGCCGGCTATAAATCGCCGGTTGAGCAGGCAAACTGGCCGGATAGCGTATACAGGCAGTAAACATGGTGCTGACGTTCCCGTAGCTCGCTGCGCTCGCACTCGCAGTACAGCGCCCCGCCGCCCTGCGGGCAGCGGCGTACCCTGCGGCGCTAACTGCGCCCCCCCGGGGGAACTGTCCGGCAACCGCGCTGGCTGTGAGGCCGCTATGGCTGTACAGGGCGGGGGGAGGTTTTGCGGTGCTGGTCTGCGCCGCAAGGCCCGGCAATTTTCGTGCGGTGCAGCGGTTGAGATCGGCGCGGTTGCCTTTCATTTTTGCCCGCTGCGGCCTGATAATTATATACACTAAAAGTGTACTAAGAGTTGACTTTAAGCGGGGGGAGAATTATACTGTATTCATCGGTTGGCAATGGTGCTGACCGGCCCGGAACCAGCGGCGGCAACCGCTCCGGGAAAATGCGAAGGAGCAACTATGAAATTCATTACTAATCAAAACGGTAAAGCAGTATTCCAGCATAACGGAAAAATCCTGACCGCTGCCTATGCCATGAAATCCTCATCTGTAGCTGTGACACCGAGCCGCCTGGCTGCTGAATGCGCCGCGCTGCGTAACACCGCGCGCTAAGCCAGTGACCTTCCCGCTGAGCGGGAAGGTCATCAGTACACAGAACAATGAGGATTAATCATGTTTGAGAGCCATCCGGGCAACGTACTTTTCACGCTTATTGAGCAGATCGATCTGCTGGCTATGTTCACTGTATTCAGCGTGCAGACAGCGGTTGTCCCGCATCCTGCCGGGGGCGTAGGTACGTTTTATAACGTCATTGCCGAAACCGCTGATCGTTCGTCGCAGACTATTTTTTTCAGCGATAACGAAAAAACCGCTCACAACTTCCGCGATTTAGCCGAAATAGGTTCGGTCTACTTTCGTAACCTCACCAGCCACTAACAACTGGCCGCGTCCCCTGGGCGCGGTTCAGGAGGATAAGGATATGATCCCAAGCAGCGATGAACTGCGAAAAGCGGCAGATAAGGCAGAGAAAGAGCAGGACTGGAGCACCGCCGCTGATCTTTACCGTCAGGCACTGGAAATATTGCCCAAAACGCGCACGTTGCGCCACCGGCGCGAACGGCTGCGATTGCAGCAGCGGGAAACCTTTTGCTGTCTGCAAGCCAAAAGGCAAATGCAGCAACAGAAGAATACAGCTCAGCTCAGCGAAGAAGCCCGCACCGCTGCCGAGCAGCTGCAATGGCAGCTGGCTGCCGATCTTTATCAGCAGGCGCTGGATGTTTTCCCGTCATTTCTGACAGGTGAACTCTACGACAGGCACAGGCAGCAGCTGGCTGACAAAGCCTCGCGTTTCCGGCGCCAGGCTCAGGAGGATAAGGAATAAAAAAACCGCCCTGAAGGGCGGTTTTTTTATTCCTGGTTTGCCACGAACTGTACTTTGTTGCAGTGCTCGCCTCCGCAGAACGCGACCACCTCCGGCTTACCCCACAGGTTAGTTTTACAGACCGGGCAGGTGTATTTACACCGGTTGCTTTTGTTTACGGGGGATTCTGGCGGGGGTTCAACCACGGCCAGCGCCTCTCTTATCTCCTGATCCAGCTCGTCGTAATCATGCTCCAGGCCATCAGTTTCTGACTCATTATCGTCAGCATAACCTTTACCACTGCTGCCGGTTGGCGGGTGCAACTTCGGACGTTCCGGGGGAAAGCGATCCAGCCAGCTAAGCGTAAATGTTTCCGTCAGCAGCTGATTGCAGGCCACAGCAAACGGGCCCGAATCCGCAATGTAGTGATCCATAGATTCGCCCGTTTTTTTCCCCCCGGCCTCTCCGGTGTCTGAGGGGATAAGCCCAACGCGCTCCATGTGAAACGCCCATTCTTTATTGTGATAGCCGCGCCGCCCCGGCTTTCCGAAATGATGCTGATGTTGATGCACCATCTCATGTACCAGGGTTGAGAGTGTTTCCGTTATCGTGCGGATCGAGAAATAAGAAGGATTCATGGCTATTTCATCAACAACCTGGCCCAGCTTGCGGTGTACAAATTTCTTTGGTGAGAAATAACCCAGCGTGCGCCGTTCGCGTTGCAGGGTAATCAGACAGGCAGGCAGCTCGCCGTTGAACAGCTCACGATTAAAATACTCGTAGGCCCGCTGGAGTTCAGCGTAGGTTTCCGTTGTTGGTATCACATGAGATCCCCTTTATTGGATTGCACAATCCATTATATAGGCGTTGTGCTATCCAATCAAAGATTCAACTTGTTTGCCTCAAACTGGAGCCAGCATGCTCCGTGCCTTTGGTTATCTCCCCTGCAACCGCCAGAGGCTTTTGATTCTCCGCAATGTTCGCATGTTCCCAGCTGGATTTTCTGCGCCTGCCATTTTTGATAATCGCGTATTAGCAAAAGCTGGAAAAATTCGTCTGTTGAATAAGGCTGGCGACCCATGCGGCGAACTTTTTTCAGCTCGTTCAGCATGGCTGCTTCTTTATGATTCAGTGTAAGCGTGACTGTCACACCTTCTTCTTTGAGCCGGGCACGGCGGCGGCGTTGTCGTTCAGCTGCCTGCTGTCTTTTTTTCTCCACGGAAACCATACAAATCTCCATCTGTAAATTTAAAAAAAACGTGACTGTCACGCTTGCATCTTTACCGGGCCGTGTCCCGCTGCGCGGGCCGGGCTTTCATGCTGCGCACCAGGCCGCGTTGCGTCCTGGCCCTTCGGGTATCAATCCCTCACGGAATATTGGATTGCACAATCCACAATAAAGCCGAAACCGGCGCAAAATCTGCGCCGATCACGGTCAGCGGGTAAAGAGGGCCACGATAAGCGCGCCCACGGCACCACCGATAAGAGAACCACCAACCGTATAAATTAATATGCGGGATTTGAGTTCATTGCCAAAAGTAGTCTGCGATTTCATCAGCATTTTTGCGAACTCAGCATTATCACTGGCAGCTTTTTTGAGGCTCGCGGCCAGCTCGCGCTGTGCCGCTATAGTCTCAATTTTTGACGCTTCGACGGCAGCACTGATGCCTTTTGTTGCACCATCAATTTCTGCTGCCGTTTTTGCCAGATCGCCCGATATTTTTTGCATTTGATCGGCCAGTTCCTTTGCATCACCCAGGAACCATTCAAACATCACCTGCATTTTATCCGGCTGCTTTTCCATATTAGGCACCCGTCAGAATGGCAAAGGTACTGTCGAGATTACGCTTAACAGGCGCGGCCAGTTTCATCCAGCGATAACGGCGGGCAGCTTTTGCACGTTCTTCCGGATCGGTTGTTTCTTTCGCTTTTTGTTTAAACGCTTCTGCGTCCTCACTCAGCAATTCTTCAAAGGACATTTTATAATGTGCAAGGTATTCAAAAATTTCACTGTCGTAGATAGCGGCTTTAGGATAAATGGTTGCCAGCTTTTTTTCTTTTACCCAATCGTACACAGCATCAATATCTTCCTGTGGAGAATTTTTAATACGGTTAGGAAGAAATACGATTTTCTCTTTGCTGATACCTGCTTTGCTCAGCGCAATAGCAGTTTTAATACTTTCCTGCCACGCTTTATCATCAGGCGTAACCGGAATGACAAAACAGTCAAATTCATGCAGCGCGTTTTCAAAGCGGCTGGCACCATCAAGAAACCGCTCAATGTTTGAAGCGCCAATGTCAATAATTGCCTCATCTTCAAACACGATTTCTTCAATCAGCTCACCAACGTTATCGCCTTTCAGGCTAACTACATCTTTGATACCCAAATCTGATGCAGACATATTAATTGTCTCGAGCGCAAAAAATCGCGCTGTAGGCATGCGAGGTTTAAACAGATAAGTCGCTGCTAACGTTTTACCGACACTGCCACTGTAATTAACGATTGCCACTTTAGCCATTTCAGAATCCTTTTTTGCGTGCTTGCGATTGTCTTACCGATTCCATTTCTCTTTGTGCTTCTTCTTCAATATCTGAGAAGTCGGACTCTGTGAAATGCGTTCGGCCTTTGTCTTCTAAAGTGCCGGTATTCACTTTATCTTTTTCAGGTAAAGCATCCGGCGCTTTCTTCGATGCATCACCTGTAGGAAGTACAGGCGCACCACCGCTTTTTGGATTGTGCAATCCACTATAATTTGGTTTGTGCAATCCACTTTCTTTACGTTTTCTTGCCCGATAAAGAGCCTGGTCCAGCGCTCTTATCGTGACATCAAAGCCGTACTCAGATTTCAACGTATCGGCAATTTCAGGTCGGGATATCCCCGCATCTAACCAGGCCTCTATATCATTCAGTCGGAATCTAACCGCTGCCGATAAGTTGCGTGGCTTGAGGTCAGGCTGATTCATGTTGGCCCCCATTAAGTTCCATCTACACACTACCGACACCATGTTAAGCCGTCAACCTAGTTTGTCGTAATCGGGTAGTAAATCCGTCTGAATATTGTCGTACTTCACTCTGTTATGTCGTACTTCTGTAGTAATACTGTCGTATTACAGTCGTACTGTCCAGTCAATTTTGTCGTACTTTTGTCGTACTTTGTAAACTCACATACCGCAAGCGGTATGTGAGGGTGAAATAGGACGCTTTTTAGTCAGCGTGCCCTTAAAGAGGGTGGTTATCCCTTAAATATGGAGCGTGTTTGTGGGGGTGGTAGTGGGTATACACCATACGCAATGCGGATTTCATCCGCAGTGCAATGATAAATAAGGATATTTATCATAAATGAAGAAAATCATTGCACTACCTTTGTAGTGCAAACTTCCATTTTAACCGCATCTGTCTTAGCATGTTATGCACTACAACCGCACTACATAGGTAATTCAGTGTCCGATAATACAACCAATGTCACTATCAGAATGACGTATGCGCAAAAAATAGACTTGCAGAGCCGGTCTGAGGGTAACGTTTCCGACTACGTAAAAAAGCGTCTGTTTGGTGATCCTGATAACAGCGCCGAGCTGCTAGAGCGCCTGGCAAACATCGAGGCACTTCTGGAAAACCGGCACGCTGACCAGTCCGGTTCGGATGTTAATGCAGTGGGCCGGGATCGATACATTGAAGCGATGCTCATGGAGATACTTCTGGTGCTACGCAGCGTCAGCAAACCGGAATATTCAAAAGCTGCCGGAAGCGAGATTAGGCGAATTGGGCTGGAGCCGTGGTCATCAGATCTGGCTATTGAACGGGAGAAATGATGATGGATGAAACAGAAAAAGGGCGCATTTGCCTGTTTGCTATGCTGCTGACACCGCTTATTTCATGGGTTTTAGCGGCCAAGTTTTTATATGGTTTTACACGCGATAACGTCAGGCAGATGCTGGTAGTTTATATCAAAGAAACCTTTAATTTATGGCCTCTTTGGGGGGCATTAGTTGCAGGGGAAATAATAGCTATAATCGGTCTGATATTGTTCTTCAAGTTTAATAAAACGATATTTCGCGGGCAAAAGTTCAAACGCGTTTTTCGTGGCACTGTTTTAGTCAGGGCATCAAGACTGGCATCTATAACGCGTGAAAGAAAAGAAGAACAAGTCACTATTGCTGATATTCCCGTGCCTGTCAAAGCTGAGGGGACACATATTTCTATTGGTGGTGCTACTGGTGTTGGTAAATCAACAATTTTTCGTGAACTAATGTTTTCCTGCATTAAGCGCAGCCGCAAACCCAGTAATGCTAACAAAAAAGACAGAATGATTGTCCTTGATCCTGATGGGGAGTTTTTGTCAGATTTTTATAAAAGCGGTGACAAAATACTTAATCCATTCGATGCCAGAACTGAGGGCTGGTCATTTTTTAATGAGATTAAAAGTGACTACGATTTTGAGAGATTTGCTGTCTCCATTGTACCTAAGTCTCAGGATAGCCAAACGGAAGAATGGAATGGCTACGGGCGTTTATTATTAACGGAGGTGGCACGTAAGGTATTCAATACGAGCCGCAATCCTTCTATGGAGGAAGTTTTTCACTGGACTACCGGTGTACCTCTTGAAGAACTTGAGGCGTATGTTCAGGGAACAAAGGCAGTTTCATTATTCTCCGGAAGCGGCCGAGCTACGGCCAGTGCCCGCTTCGTATTGAGTAATAAATTAGCACCTCACTTGATGATGCCTGCCGGCGAGTTTTCCTTGCGCGATTGGCTCAACGATCCGAATGGGGGGAACCTTTTTATCAACTGGAATGATGAAATGATTGAGTCATTAAAGCCTCTGATTTCCTGCTGGACGGATAGCCTTTTTTCAATCGTGCTGGGTATGAAACGTGATCCAAACCGGCGTATCTGGATTTACATAGATGAAGTGGAATCGCTTGATTACCTTCCTAACATGCGCCACGCGCTTACTAAAGGACGTAAAAAGGGGCTTCGCGTTGTATCTGGCTACCAGTCATTTTCACAGATTGTTTCCATATACGGAAAAGAAGTCGCTGAAACGCTTCTGGGAAACCATCGAACCAGTGTTGTTATGGCATCCGGGCGTTTAGGTGAGGCAACGCTTGAGTTTATGTCTAAATCGTTGGGTGAGATTGAAGGCGAAAATGAAAAGAGTGGCATCAGTCGTCGCTGGGGCCAGGCTGGCACAAAGAGCATCAACCCGGAACACCGAAAAGCGCGAGCAGTCACACCGACTGAATTAGCAGAGCTGCCTGATCTGGAGGGTTACGTAGCCTTTCCCAGCATGCCCGAAGTCGCTAAATTCAAAACTGAGCACGTTACCTACACTCGCTCTAACCCGGTGCCTGGTATTGTACTCCGTGATAATACGGCACTACTTGGGAGCTGATTATGCTGAATATAACCACTATTACCCGGCAAAACACAGGAAAAGTCGTTAATTATTATGCTGATTCAAAAGACGACTATTATGCCAAAGACGGGACGGCAATGCAGTGGCAGGGGAACGGTGCCGAACAGCTTGGCCTCAAAGGCGACGTAGATAAGGATAAATTCAGGGAGCTGCTTGAAGGTCGAGTGGACGGTATCAGTAAGGCCCGTCACGTTAAGACCGGCAGCGAAACCAAAGAACGGCTGGGATATGACCTGACCTTTTCAGCACCCAAAGGCGTGAGCTTGCAGGCGCTGGTTCACGGCGATCAGCGTATTATTGATGCACATGATAAAGCCGTGTCAGCTGCTTTGCGCGAGGCAGAAATGCTGGCAATGGGCCGCAGTACGCAGGATAAAAAAACTAGTATTGAGCACACAGATAAACTGGTTATGGCTAAATTTCGTCACGAAACAAGCCGCGAGCTTGATCCTGAGTTACATACCCACGGCTTTGTTATGAACCTGACGCAGACCGCTGATGGAAAATGGCGTGCCCTCACCAATGACGGCATCATCAACAGCCTCACGCATTTGGGGAATGTATACAAATCAGAGCTGGCCCGCGAACTGGAGTTAGCCGGCTATCAGCTGCGCCACGATAAAAACGGAACATTTGATCTCGCGCATTTCAGCCGGGAACAGATAACCGGGTTCAGCCAGCGCGGCCAGCAGGTAGAGGCCCAGCTTGAAAAGCAGGGGCTGAGCCGCGAAACCGCTACCCACGCGCAAAAAAGCGCGGCAGCTTTAATGACCCGCGACGAAAAGCAGGATGTTGATCGCGACAAGCTACATCAGAGCTGGGTGAAACGTGCCGGAGAGCTGGGAATAGACTTTGAAAACCTCTCATGGAACGGATTAAGCAAAGACGACATTTCGCGTAATTCGCGTCCGTCTCCGCAGGTTGAAAAGCCCCTAGAGTTTCACGCTGATAAGGCAATGCAGTTTGCGATAAAACACACCACAGAGCGTAATTCTGTGGTGTCCGAAAAAGAACTGATGAACGCGGCAATCAAACAGGGTTACGGGCGGCTGGGTATTGATGATATCCGGCAGGCGCGAGATCGCGTTATCAAATCCGGCGGGCTAATCGAAGAAGTGCCGCTGTACAAAGCGGGCAGCGCCAGCAAAAAAGCTGATGTGGCCATGAGCCGGCAGGAGTGGATAGATCAGCTGATGGCCAGTGGTAAATCCAGACAGACAGCACAGCAGATTGTTGATCGCGGTATTGACCAGGGGCGGCTGGTAAAACAGGAGCCACGATTTACCACGCAGGTTGCACAGGAACGCGAGCGTAACATCATCAAAATGGAGCGCGAGGGACGGGGAACCATCCAGCATAGCTACACGCGGGAAGTTACTGACGAGTTTTTAAAAGCGAGATCTCTAAAACCAGAGCAGCGTAAAGCTGTTGATGAAATCCTGTTTACGCAAAACCGATATATGGCTGTACATGGATTTGCCGGCACCGGCAAAAGCTATATGACCAAATCAGCCGCCGATGCTCTCCGCAGCCAGGGAGTACACGTCACCAGTCTGGCACCCTACGGCAGTCAGGTAAAAGCGTTGCAGGAGGAAGGGCTGGAGTCGCGTACTCTTGCGGCCTTTCTGAAAGCCGGCGATAAGAAAATCGGGCCGGGATCAGTAGTATTTATTGATGAAGCTGGCGTCATTCCGGCGCGCCAGATGCAGGAAACAATGCGCGTGATTAAAGAGTCTGGCGCGCGCGCTGTTTTCCTGGGTGATACTAAGCAGACCAAAGCCGTTGAAGCCGGTAAGCCTTTGGAGCAGATGATTAATGCTGGTATGCAGACGTCTTATATGAAGGATATTCAGCGCCAGAAAAACCCCGAATTACTGAAAGCGGCATTGCTGGCCGCAGAAGGGCACGCCTCAAAATCACTGGCGCACATTCCAGCGATTGTGCAGGAAGCTGATAAACATGAACGTCACCACAGAATAGTCAAAGACTATGCGGCCATGAGCGCCGAGGATCGCGCCGGCTCTCTAATCATTACCGGCACCAATGAAAGCCGGCGGGCAATCAATGCCGGCATTCAGAAAGAGCTGGGGTTGACGGGAACTGGTCAAAACTATCCTCTGCTGAACCGCCTCGATACTACCCAGGCACAGCGACAGCACAGCAAATATTATACCGAAGGGAGCTTTATTATCCCGGAGCGCGATTACAGCAACGGCTTACAGCGTGGAAAGGTATATGAGGTGATCGATACCGGGCCAGGTAACCGCCTCACGGTTAAAGACGAGCAGGGCGAAAACATCAGCTTTTCACCTGCGCGGTATTCCAAACTGTCGGTTTACTCAATCGAAAAAACCGAGCTGGCCGCCGGCGATCAGGTAAGAATGACGCGCAATGATGCTCAGCTGGACGTGGCAAACGGTGACCGGTTTACCGTTAAAGGCGTGCGTGAAGATAAAGTCCTCCTGGAAAATGATAAAGGCAGGCTGGTCACAATCGACGCCAGTAAGCCGATGTACATGGGGCTGGCGTACGCCTCCACTGTACACAGCGCTCAGGGACTGACGACTGATAAGGTTTTCATCAATGTTGATACCAAATCACTCACTACGGCCAAAGATGTGTATTACGTGGCGGTCACGCGGGCCAGGCACGAAGCGATCATTTATACCGATGACGCTAAAAAGCTGGGCAGTGCAGTCAGCCGGGAAAGCCTGAAAAATGCGGCGCTGGAAATTAACCAGCTGCGACGTTACAGCCGGGCGACACCAGACAAGACAGCAGAAAATCAGCTGCAAAAGGACGGTTCTCAGCTTGCGCGGCAGACACAGAAGCCGGCAAAAGAGCGCAGCAAAGACAGCATGGGTATGGGCAAATAACTGATGTTAACGCTGTCTGCTGATGCCTAAACATAAGATAATTTTTCCTTTTACATAGGGGCCACTGTAAAATTGACTTGCGAGACAAGGATTTTTGATGGCGTCAGTGGCGCCGTATGAATTATGGAGATATCTTAATGAAATGTATAACTATTGTACTGACTGCCGCACTGTTAGTTACTGCGCCTGTATGGGCGGGAGATTTGAGCGGGCCTCAAAATAACGCTGTTAGATCTGCAAAGAATTATCTCAGTATGATGGGCTTCTCTAGAGCCGGACTTATTCATCAACTCTCGTCAGATGCAGGGGATGGTTTTGAAGTTTCTGACGCTACAGTAGCAGTAGACAGCCTCAATATTGACTGGAACGAACAGGCAGAGAGATCTGCGAAAAATTATCTCAATATGATGGGCTTCTCATGCAAAGGACTCATTAAGCAACTTTCCTCAGGCGCCGGCGACAAATATACCGTTGAGCAGGCAACCTACGGAGCAAAAAAGGCAGGCGGCTGCTAAAAAACAGCGTGGTTCAGACGATTTTTGCGCCCGAACCGCTTAACTCTGTTTCGCCGGCTTTTACCTTGTCTATGTAACGTAATTACCGTTTTCCAAGCGGACTCCATTCTGTTTCGCGGTGCCCGCTTTTCCACTTTCCGCAAAGCTACTTGACCATTAGACGCATTCACAAAATACTGTATATAAATACAGATAAACGAGTGCGCAAAAATGAAGGTTTTCGGGCTGATTGACGCGAACAACTTTTACGCAAGCTGCGAGCGGATCTTTCGCCCTGACCTGCATGGCAAACCTATCGTCGTTGTTTCTAACAATGATGGCTGCGTCATTGCCCGTTCAGCTGAGGCAAAAAAGCTGCAAATCCGAATGGGTGATCCGCTTTTTAAAAACGAACGCTTTTTCAGGGAAAACGGTGTCATCGTGTTCAGCTCTAATTACGCTCTTTATGGCGACATGAGTAACAGGATGATGGCACTAATCGGAGAGATGGCTCCGGGCCAGGAAATCTACAGCATTGATGAAAGCTTTATCGATGCATCAGGTATATCAGCCTGCATGCCGCTGGAGCAGTTTGGGCATGAGATACGCGGCAGCATCAAAAAGCAGACGCATCTAACAGTAGGAGTGGGATTTTCAACCACAAAAACATTAGCCAAACTCGCCAACTACGCGGCAAAAAAATATCCCCAATCAGGCGGAATAATTGATCTGACCAGCCCGGAGCGCCAGCGCAAGCTTATGGCAATCACTGACGTTTCCGAGGTCTGGGGCGTGGGCGGCCGCATTGAAAAACGACTTCGATCGATAGGTATCAATAAGGTCATCGATCTGGCTAATGCCAGCCCGTCTCTGATCCGCACGCAGTTCAGTGTTGTATTGGAAAGAACAGTGCGGGAGCTGCGCGGTGAATCGTGTATCGCGCTGGAAGAAATGCCGCCGGCAAAGCAGCAGATTGTATGCTCTAAGTCTTTCGGCCAGCGCATAATCCAGCTTGAAGATATGCAGCACGCTGTTTGCACGTATGCAGCACGCGCTGCGGAAAAGCTGCGCGAGCAGGGTTCCCGGTGCTGTCATATAACCGTCTTTATCGCAACCAGCCGTTATGCTGACGAGCCTCAGTATGGCAACTCGATCTCCGTAACATGCGAATACCCTACCAGCGACAGCCGCGATATTATCGGCCTGGCGATACAGGCACTGGCAAGCATTTGGCGCGATGGTTTCAGATACGCTAAAGCAGGCATAATGCTGGGTGACTTCTATCAGGATGACACAGCCCAATTTGACCTATTCAGTAAGCAGCAACCCCGCGCCGGCGCTGACAAGCTAATGGCCGCAATTGACGCGATAAACAAAACGGGGAGGGGGCAGGTTTTCTTCGCCGGGCAGGGCCGTGATAATCCCTGGATGATGAAGCGGGAAATGCTGTCTCCCCGATATACGACATGCTGGAATGAGTTACCCATTGTCAAATAATAACGACATTAAAGGAGATTTCTGATGACGATCACAGCCTATTCCAGAACCTTTGAGAGTGAACTTGATGCACGACAGTTGGAAAGTCTTTTTAATGAAAATAATTCCGACCCGACTTTAAGCTTTCGTGAGTTTGTCAAAGCCGATATAGAATGCCCAGCCTGCAATGTTTCTGGCGGGCACTACGTTGCAGAAGCTAAAGCGCAGTTGAAAGGCAATACTGTAAGGCAGGCTCATTTTGCATTTCGTGACAATCAGGGTAACGACAGCCACCTTCCTTTTTGTGACTTTTATACGGGTGCAGACAAACTAAACGTTGTTGCTAATGAAGGGCGTGTTAATTTCAAGCGTTCTGGCTCAGAAGTTACGCAGCTGATCGGGTTAATGGTCTGTGCCGGAATTGAAGCCGGTATATTTACGCAGAAAGATATTCGGAACATGCGACAGTGGTTTTTAGACTTACGTGAGCAAGGTTCATTTAGGTTCGATTTTAGCCATCATATCTTACATATTGCTCATGCAGCCGTTAAAAGAAATGGAAGGAATATGAAGGGTTATGTTGTAGACGTGACTATAACCGACAATGACTGGTTTGATATTGATAGTGAAGTTTATCAGTCGCTTTATTTCAAGTTCCCTGAGTTAAAGTTAGATCGTCGCAAAAACCCTGAGTTACGGAAAGTGAGTCTTAAATCCGTTGTTAAAAAAGCCAACAGCATCATTAAAAAGGACTCTGGAGTTACCACATTCGATAGATCACTTTTGGATGAAAAATACGAGCTGGCAACGCAAATTGCTCATGAGATTAGACAAACAACCCCACGATTACGCCAGTTAATTAGCTATTCCTCTGACTCTCTGAGAGGCAGTAACCCGTTGATGGCATTTTCTGCGCTTCTACTTTTTGTCTCTGATTGGGATGTTGCGACAGCTGAAAAGAAACTGGAAACGATACAGGCTGTAAAAACAGTGACCGACATTAACGCTGGTAATGTTGTTGGCCTGAATCCATTCATTCACTACAGCGCATGGATTCTGGTTAAAGCCCTGCACGATTTACAATCCGAGCTGGGGTACGAAGTCGATTTTGAAGCTGAATTTAATGCCGAAAAAGAAAGGCTTATGAAAGAATATTTTCCTGATGAATCAATCATAGAACTATCTGACTAAAACAAAAAACCCCGGCATCGCCGGGGCAGCGAGCAGACTTACGCCTACAGGCCGAACCAGGTATACACCACGGCCAGTATGGCCGCAAAGATATGGAGAAGCACGGGCAGCGCCAGGCCACCGCTGCGCAGGCGCGCCCAGGAGCAAATAACGGAAACTGCCGCCATTTCCAGCAGCGTACTCAGGTTCTGATACTGTGAATGCGCTTTTGCAAAGATTATTGCGATGACTGCGATACCTATCCAGATAGTCCAGCGGCCAGTTGTGCGAAACACGTTAAGCAGCACGCCCCGAAACAGGATTTCTTCCCCTAAAGGAACCACAGTAAGGATGACGATAAACGTGGTAAGGAGCGGCCAAAAAGGCTGATTGAGGAGATCGATCATCCACGTTTCAGCCGGTTGCCCGGTTAACTGGTTATAGGCGTGCTCAGTTGTATAAAGAGCGAACATCGCTATAGCCGGTGCAATCGACGCACGCAGCGTTATGCGGCCAATACCAAGCGGTGCAATCCACCTGTGATATACAAGACCTGTGACTATCAGGAATACACAAGAGGCAAGGTGCGCCCCCTGCATGTGATAGCTATAGCCAAAAAAGAGGGTAGTCCAGTAGCTGGCCTTTCCCATGATCAGCAACCATAACCAGGCAATTGCTAATGCCGCTGCAATCACGGTTATTGCCCCTATTGCGGGGCTTTTAAACCTGCTGACTATCATTCTTCCTCGCTTTACTGATTGTTAAATACAGAATCAAAACCGGCGTCAGTAGCTGGACTTATATAGCCGTCCTTTTTCCCAACGCGATTGCCAGTGCTGCATATACTGTTCTGCCAGCTGCGGCGCATTCCACATTACGATAGCGTTTTCAGAGTTATGTTTTTCCGCGCTCGACGTGAAATTAAAGCTGCCGGTTTCCACGTGCCGCGCATCAACGATAATCACTTTGTCATGCTGAATGCGGTAGTAATCACTGGTACGCACGTCTATATCTGCGTTAACGAGAAGGTTCATGACAGCCTGACTGTAGCGGTTCCGGTTTTCTTTATCGTCCAGCACTACTTTGACATCCACGCCGCGCTGCTTTGCGCTGATCAGCGCCTGGGCTATATCTTTGGCAGTAAAGTTATACCCGATCATCCTGATACTGCTTTTGGCTGACCCGATAACATTGAGTACCAGCTGCTGCGCGGTACCCTCTGGTGAGAAGCCAACCTGAGCGCTCGCGCTCTCTGCAACAGATGGCAGGGGAAGGGCAGCAATCAGTGAAAAAATGGCTGCTTTAAGGGGTCGGTTCCGGCTGAGGGCGAAATGACACCCTAAGCGTTAGCTCTGTGTCGTTGCACGATGTCAGCGACGGTATTCTTGCTGATACCGAGCTCGCGTGCGATCCAGCGATAGCTGCGTCCCTCGGCCCTCAT
>Ga0213828_1001883_pt1 | contig 16179 bp, 13 predicted proteins | sample MC6MC0897MG_FD_180664 | JGI IMG/M metagenome (GOLD analysis project Ga0213828, IMG submission 180664) | Enriched soil aggregate microbial communities from Iowa State University, Ames, United States - MC6-MC0897-MG | ecosystem: Environmental > Terrestrial > Soil > Unclassified | place: USA: Iowa... | reverse complement strand
CAACTGCTAATAAAATTGTGCCTATGATCATCACAATCACTCCCTCAACCATTTCTAAATAAAAGTATACACTAAATTTTCTGATATTTCAAATCATTTCGCCTTGCGTAATTGTAGCTGCCGCTTCGCTTTCGCACAGATAAAACCGTGTAGCTGCCGCTTTGCTTTCGCTACAGATAAATTGCCACAGGACTTGGCGTTCTTAGACTGAGTTCCGCTATTTCAGTAGGTGTTTGGACACCCACCGAAAAGGAACCAAAACCGCATTCATCCCACTACCTGTAGAGATGGAGTCTACTGCTGAACGAAGATAAAAAAGAAAAAAATCATTCAACTAGGCATGCACCCTACCTGAATGATTTTTTATGTTTACATAAAGATTTTTAAGCACAATAGTTGTAACTGCTGTATAGAAGATCTGATTGGATGTTTTTGAGCCTTACGTTTAGGTACATAGCTTTGCATGCAATTATTAAGAGCTGTATACCTAAGCACCTGGGTCCTCCCATTCATTCATCTCCCTCCCCTTCACGATCATAAATTTTTACAGCTACATTACTCAAAAAATAACCTATCAACCTCCTTCCTGTTTATTTTAAATGCCCTTTTAACTCTGCTTGAATTTTTTGAAGCTCCGCATCATTTGGGATATAATACCATATATGATTAATTTTTGTGCCATCTCCCTCTTCAAATGACAGCTGATCAATATTGCGATCCATTTTTTTATAAATACTTTGTAATTGAATTAAATCTTTCATGGTGAAATTCATACGTACATTATCACCGACAACTTCCAGCATATCTGTAGCCTTTAGTATAGATGATGTAGAAGAAGCCTTTTTCATAACTGCCTCAATAATTTGCCGTTGACGAATTTGTCGACCAAAATCACCACGAGGATCTTCATATCGAATGCGAGAAAAAATGAGTGCCTCATCACCTGTTAAAGTGACATCTCCCTTTGGAAAATGATAGGAATTATAGGTTAAATCCATGTCATTTTCGATGGTAACGCCACCAATCGTATCAATGATTTGAAGGAAGCCCTCCATATTAATAAACACATAATAATCAATTGGAATATCTAAAAAATGCTCTACCGTATCGACTGCCATGGGAACTCCCCCAAATGCATAGGCATGATTAATTTTGTCAACAGAATCATGACCTATAATCTCCGTCCGTGTATCTCGTGGTATACTAAGCATTTTCATCGTTTGTTTTTCAGGATTAACCGTTACAACAATCATTGTATCTGAACGTCCACTATCATCTTTACGCTCATCCACTCCAAGCAGTAATACAGAGAATGGTTCCTTTTTTGTTACTGTTTTTTGCTCTATCCCATCATTGCCTGTTGCTTCAATTAAGGGTGTATTTATTTTATTCATCGTTTTTTGAATGGCGTAATAAGCAGTACCTAAAAAAATTAAAAAAATTGCTGCTAGGCTGCCTAATATCCAAAGCCATATTTTCTTCTTGCTCTTTTTCTCTTTAGAGCGCTTCATATTTTTTTCCATACATAAGTCCTTTCTTGCTAAAAAAATTTACCCCTCTTTTTGACGTCTTAAGTTGGAAAAAAGTTAATATAGTCTATTTATATGCATATTGGACGAAAAAAAGACGTACACTAGTATTTGCTAATTATACGCCAATCTACCCCTTAATTGGTAGTTATCTACCCAATCTTTTAAAGAGTTAAATACCTACTGCCTGATTTAAAAAGCTATGTAAACCATATCACCATCTAAGAAATAGTACCTAGTTGAGAAATAATTTTCTGATTAATTGAAAATTCATTATTGTTGATATATACTATTTTTAAATTTAATAGAAACATTGTCTCTATAAAAGAAACAACATTGGGTGATTTTACTAACATTTAGGAGGTATTTTCAATGTATACAAAAAGAAGAGAAAAATTAGTCTCCCTTATGAAGAAAAGCTCTATCGACATGGCTGTATTGGTTCCAGGACCCAATATGTACTATTTTACAGGCCTACATTTAAAACAAAGTGAACGCATAGCTTTAGCAATTATCACGAAAGACGAAAAACTATATTTTTTAATGCCGCAAGTAGAGTTAAATAAAATGGATGCCCAAAACAGTAATGCTACTTTCTCTTATTCAGATGAAGAAGGACCTTTTCATGCACTTACGCAATTAAAGCAACAAATAGGCTTATTGGGTATTGTGGGGGTAGAGTTCGATTCCATGCACGTGAAAGAGCAAAGAACAATTGAAGGACTTACATATGAGCATTTATATGATATAGGCGAAGTGATTCGAGAACTTCGTATAAATAAAGATAGCAACGAAATTCAATTAATGAGACAAGCTGTGAACATTGTAGAGGAAAGTCTCAAAGCAACATTACCAATGATTAAAGCTGGGATTTCAGAAATGGAGGTGGCTGCGCAATTAGAGTATGAAATGAGACGTCGCGGATCTGAAGGAACACCATTTGGGACAATTGTTGCCTCTGGCTATAGAGGTGCACTTCCACATGGTAGAGCCTCTACGAAAACAATTGAAGCTGGTGAATTAATTGTTTTAGATTTTGGCTCGATTTATAAAGGCTATGTGGCAGATATAACAAGAACAGTGGCAGTAGGAGAAATTTCACCAACGTTAGAAAAAATCTATAGTATCGTTAAGCAAGCCAATGAAGCTGCCATAGAGACTATTAAACCCGGAAAAACGGCTCATGAAATTGATGATACTGCAAGAGCTATTATTCAAAATGCTGGCTATGGAAAGTTTTTTACACATCGACTAGGTCATGGAGTCGGACTAAGTGCTCATGAGGAACCTTATTTAATGCAGCATAATAATGTCGTTTTAAAAACTGGCATGGCTTTTACCATTGAACCGGGGATATACGTAAAGGATGTGGGCGGTGTCCGTATCGAGGATAACTTAATTGTCACAGAAGATGGCTATGAAAATTTAATGACGTTTACCAAAGAATTAATTAATTTATAAGGCTGGGATAGACATGACAATTGATATAAAAAAGATTCAAAAGGATATGCCACTGCTGGACAAATATATCTATCTTAATACAGCTGCTGCTTCTGCAATGCCGCAGCCAGTAGTAGATGCCATGACAAGCTATATACAGAAACAAGCTAGCATTGGTCCCTATTTGCCCTCATTTCGTCAGGAAACTTATGAAAATATTGATATCGTTCGTGAAAAATCAGCAGTATTTATTGGCGCAAAAAAAGAAGAAATTGCCTTTGTCCCAAACGGTTCCATGGCTATTAATTTTGTTTCAGGTGGTCTGCAATGGGAAAAAGGCGATGAAGTCATTGTTTTGGATACAGAGATGCTAAGTAACTATGTGCCTTGGCTTGCACTTAAGCAACAAGGAGTTCATTTCAAGGTTTTTAAAACAAACTTAAACTATATGGTGGATCTAGAAAAACTAGAAAAATTCATAACACCTAAAACAAAAATGATTGCATTTGCACATATGTCTAATGCTTCAGGTGCTCTTCAGCCGGCAAAGGAAATATGTCAGCTAGCCAAGAAAAGGAATGTTTTAACATTAATCAATGCTAACCAAACAGTGGGCTTGATTCCTATCGATGTCAAAGATCTTGACTGTGATTTTTTACTTACCAGTGGTCGAAAGTGGCTGCGAGGTCCAGAAGGATCAGGTATTCTTTATGTTCGTGAAGAGCTTATCCAAGCACTAACACCGATTATGATTGGTTGGGGAAGCACCAATTGGGACTATCGCAACGATGACTATTCTTTTGTAGCAACAGCCAAACGCTTTGAACCTGGATGCCCCGTTATCCCTAGTATTTTAGGACTGGGTGCAGCTATCGATTATGCTAATGATATTGGGATTCATGCCATTCATCAGCAAGTAAGGCGACTAACTACTTATTTGCTAGAGCAGCTTCAATCTATAGAAGGTATGATCATATATGGGCCCCAGCAAGTAGCAAACCGTTTATCAATTACCCCTTTTAATATTGAAGGTATTTCACCAGATGATGTGACCAATTATTTAGCACAGCATGGCGTTATTATTGAGGCAGGCACCTTTATGGCAAATACAATTATGGAACGTAACAACATCAATAAGATGGCTCGTTTCTCGCCACATTATTTTAATACGTTCAAGGAAATTGATGATACCATTTCATGGATAAAAGAATTACGATAAATAACAAAAGCAAGGGCTCAGCATAGAGAAAACATCTGAGCCTTTTGTGGATTACTCATGATATAATTTAAAGCTAAATTGATCGAAATATCGTTGGATACTCATTGCTGCATATTGGAGCACTTTGACCATATCAGGTAGCTTTTCCTCTACTGGTTTACGATAATTAGGGCCAGCAATGGTTAATGAAGCAATAATCTCACCTTTATTATTAAATAGTGGTACGCCGAGACCAAATACTGAATGAGCATACTCTCCTGTAGTAAAGCACCAGCCCTGTGTTCGAATCTTTTCTAAATCAATTAACAGTTCCTCAGGGTCTGTAATTGTCTCAGTTGTTAACTTTTTCATGCCCCTATTCATAATGTCCATCTGCTTCTCTTCTGGAAGGTAAGCCATAATGGTCTTACAAGAGGCACCTATGTATAACGGTGTACGAGTCCCCATTGAAACAGAGAACTTAATTGTTTGCGAGCTTTCTGCCATTTCAACCGTAACACCATCTGCTCCGTCAAGCCATGTTAAAAAAACGGATTCTTTTATTTCCTCAGAAAGTTTTTTCATGATTGGTAAAACAAAATCAGAAAGATTCAATTTTTCTTTTACCATTTGCCCGTATTCTAAAAAACGTAGTCCTAATTCATATTTTTTGGTCTCAGGGTTCTGGTTTAAAAAGCCATGATTTTCAAAGGTAGCTAAAATCCTGTAAATGATAGAATGGCTTATATTCATTTCTTTTGCTAATTCACGCACTCCCCATGTTGGATTCTCTTTGCTAAAATATTTTAACACTTCTAATGAATTATCTAATGTTTTTAATGCCATTTTTCACCTCGAATGTCTCTATATTAGAACCACAATTTAATTATAAAATGTATCTACATAATTTTCAATCCTGTGAGCTAAATTATGTATATATTTTACAATAAAGAAAGCCACCTCATAATGAAGCGACTCCTCTATCTATATATTTTTGTCTTGTATTCCTTGCACTAATTTTTCTTGGATCAGTAAATATTGTGCAATCTCTTCCTCATTCAATACTTCAAAAAGCTGTATAAAAACTTCTTGTCCAATGGATTGGGCTTTTAATAACGCTTTTTCACCTTCTGTTGTAATTTGTAAGCGAATTGTACGACGATCAGATGGATCATATAGTCGTTCTGCCAAACCGAGCTTGACTAATTTTTCAGCAATATTCGTCATCGCTCCTTTTGTATAGCCAATCGTTTCTGCTAATTCAGCTTGTTTCTGAGGTCCTTTTGTCTGAAGCTCATTTAAAACTAGAATTGGTGAAATCCCTAATGGATAGGGAAATGATTTTGTAAAACGAATAATATTAACATTGTTCATTTGCTCAATCATATGGATGAGTTTAAAAATATTTGTTTGTTTCAAAAAAATCCTCCTCAAAGCCCTGAGCAATTAGTGAAGCATTACTCCCCCCCGCTCCATAATGGTTTGACCAGTGATCTATTGCGCATTATCGGAAGCTAAGAAAACAGCTACACGACCAATATCTTATTCAACATCACCGAAGCAACCAAGCGGGATTTTACTTCTAACAGCTTCATAATACTTGAGTTGTGCTTTTGCCTATGCTTGTAACCCTGGTGAATGCAAGTGGACTAATACTATTTACATTAATATCAAAATGTCCCCATTCATTTGCTGCAACGCAAGACAGACCCCTGATTGCCTCTTTCGCAGCCGTATAAGCCGACTGTGTTTCATATTCTTGTAGGCCAGCACCAGATACAAAGTTAATAACTTTTCCTTTTGTATCTTTTAAATAGGGTCATACTGTTTTGCATTAAATAAAAAATCCTATCCCAAATGATAAATCAAGATCAGCCTGTGTCGTATCTTCTATTGTAACTTGTATTGCGCATGGGCGTTATTAACTAGCACATCTAGTTTACCGTATTTTTCTATAACTGTATCGATAATTTTTGGCAATTGATCACAGTCCAATCAATTTTGCCTTGGCATAATTGCATCCGGAATCGGCTTTGTGATTACACAAAGAACTCCTTATCGCGAAGCTTTATAATTCATTTGCAATCTGCTTGACAATGTCATCGATGGTTGGGATAGCTGACGTTTTATTGGCCTGTGTTAAAATACTAAAAATGTACCACTTACCACTTTTTCCTTTGACATAGCCACTTAAGGCATGAGCACCAGAAATATACCCAGTTTTAGCAGATACACTATATCCCTGCAAGCGATTTTCTAATGTCGCCCCAACAAGCTTGCCTTTTCTTCCTGCCTGAGGCAATGCATCTAAGTAGGAGTAATACCAAGACTTACTTCGAATTTTATACAACAGTAGACTTTCTTGCATACTGCTTACACGATTTTGATGATTTAGACCTGAACCATCTTCAAAATACCACTGCTCCATATTTAGCCCATTATCATTACCATATGTACGAATTGCTTGAATGCCTGCTGACCAGCTTCCTTCTCCAAGTAGTTCTCGTCCAAGTTGCTTTGTGAGCATTTCCCCCATACCATTAATACTTAGTTTTAAAAATCGAAAATTAATATCCTTTAATGGCTTCGAATAGGAAATTCCTACTCTCATTGCATGGTCGGGTACCTCGCCAACCTCCAGAGGCATTGTTTGGATTCCCTTTGCTAGTAATTTTTCCCGAAATACATCAAGTGTATACAAAGTTGGATCATAAACAGTCACATTTGTACTTTTCTCTGTACCAGCTGGTAAATTTCCTTTAACAACAATACGGTCTGTACCATATTCTCGTGTAATGGCTACGGTATTTTTTTCACCCTTTTTAACAATTCTAGTCTTATTTACAATTGGAATTGTACTAGCAAATGGGGCAAGCTGAACATTTGCCATAGTCCCAATCTTTGAGCCAGTCACTTTTACTTGCACAGTAGCAATATCATATTGATCATTTGGTGAAATCGTTAATGCTGAAATACGTGATGCATAGGATAGTGCTTCATCCTGAGGAACAATGCCTTTTGCTAAACGATCTTTATCAAACCATGTATCATCGGCAATTAAGGAGCCTGTGATTTTTGAAATCCCTATTTTTTTTAGTCCGTTAGCAAATGATTCTAAATGGACTGGTAAAAGCGTTGGATCTCCTCCGCCCTGTAAATAAATATTGCCATGAAGAACACCCTCTTCTATTGGTCCATCTACATAGACCTTTGTCTCAAAACGATAATCTGATCCAAGCAAATCCAATGCAGCAGCACTCACTAAAAGCTTATGTGTTGAAGCAGGACGTATCATTTTATCACCGTTTTTGTTGTAAAGGATATTACCTGTCTCCATATCTCGTACGGTAATACTGTACTCATTATTCTTCCAATTTTTTGAGATAATACTATTCACTTTTGTTGTCATTGTTTGTTCACTTGCTTCCACATTGTCCATAGAAGTGATTGGAAAGCAGCACAGCAGAAAGATCATTGTACAAATTATAAATTTCTTTTTCATAGTTCCTCCAATTGGTAATTTTCAACTTTTATCACTTTATTCTACGGAAAAAATTAGCCTTTTACAATGAAACACCTTTATTATTTAACAAAGAATACCATGTCACCTTTTTTCTTCGACAAGAATCAATTTCAACTTGGCGTAATTGCGTCCGGATTTTGGATTGTGCCCCACAATTATGTAAAAAGCACATCTTAAAAAAAGCCCCACTTTTAAGTGGGGCTTCCATCTATCAAACCTAATTATTGATGTAATGAATTTGCCTGCATCTGATACATTTTTTCGTAAATACCGCCCTGTGCTACTAGTTCATCATGTGTACCTCGCTCTACGATCTTACCTCGATCTAGTACAAGGATACGGTCCGCATTTTTAATAGTAGAAAGTCTATGCGCAATGATAAATGTTGTACGCCCTTTTTTCAGCACATCCATCGCATGCTGAATAATTTCCTCTGTTTCTGTATCAATATTTGAAGTAGCCTCATCTAATATTAAAATAGCAGGGTCAAAGGCTAGTGCTCGGGCAAAGGATATAAGCTGCCGCTGTCCAGATGACAACGTACTCCCCTTTTCAATCACTGGCTCATCATAGCCATTTGGTAGATTTGCTAAAACACGTTCCCCACCAACAGCCTTCAATGAAGCTTCTATTTTTTCACGTGAGATTTTAGGGTTATTTAAGCTAACGTTCGCAGCAATTGTTCCCGTAAATAAATAAGGGTCCTGTAAAACAATACCCATATGCTCACGCATTGTTTGTCGTGGCACCGAAGTAATATCTATACCATCGATAGTAATTTTTCCTTTAGATGGATCATAGAAGCGGAATAATAAGTTCATAATAGAGCTTTTCCCAGATCCAGTATGACCTACTAAGGCAATTGTTTCGCCTTGATGAGCTTCAAAGGAAAGGTTTTTCAATACATATTCCTCATTTTTATAGGCAAAGGAAACATCTTCGAAAACCACATTTCCTTCATATCTTGGTATGCTTTTTACAGAGACAGGCTCACCACTAATATCCAGCACCTCGAATACACGTTTTCCTGCAACAAGTGAACGTTCCAGCTGAGAAAACTGATTGACAATATTTGTGATAGGATTGAATAATTTTGTTAAGTAATCCACAAAGGCATACAGGGTTCCTGCGGATATCACTTGCGTTGCCGTAAAGGATTGTGTACCAAAGTAGAAAATAAAGACTGTAAACATGATCAATCTTAATGTATTAACAAGGTTAAAGGAAGTCGCCGAATCAAGAACAAGCAGCTTGCGTTCATACGCATAATGCTCATTATTCATATCATCAAATTCCTTTGTCATTTGCTGCTCTCGACGAAATGCCTGAATAATCGTCATTCCTTGAATGGATTCATTGATCATAGCGTTGATATCTGCAATTTTGGTACGAATGACATCATTATACTTAGAAGCAAATTTACGATATAAAATCATCCATAAATAAACTACTGGAATCATAAGTAAGGCTAACATAGCCATTTTCCAGTTTAAAATGAATAGTGCAATGTAAACACCAATAATTGAAATGAAACTCGTTGCAAAATTGGATAGTACCTGTACATATAAATTTCGAACTGCCTCCGTATCATTCGTAACACGGGCTACAATTTTTCCTGCTGGTAAATTATCGAAATATTGTATTGGGAGTGTTTGAATATGCTCAAATACATCCTTACGCAATTTTTGTACTACGCGGTTAGCACCAACTTGCAAATAAATATACATAAAATAGCGTAATACCGCAGTAGCAATTGCTAAAATTAAATAAACTAGTAACAGCCATGTAATTGGTTTTATTTTAATGTGACCGATTGTCATATAATTATCAATGATATGCTTGGCAATAAATGGCCCAACAAGCTCGGTAAATACGGCAATTGTTAAGAAAAATAAGCCAAGGAAAATTGGTTTTTTAAAATACATGGCATAGCGTGTTAAACGTTGACTCGTACTCATGAGGCACCTCCTTCTAGCTGCTGACGGTCGAATTGCTCTTTATACCATCCCTGTAGTGCAAGAAGCTGCTCATGTGTGCCCTGTTCAATTATTTGACCTTCATCTAGCACGATGATTATATCTGCATGCTGTATGCCTGATAATCGATGTGTGGTAATAATTGTCGTTTTATCTTGACGTTCCCGTTGAATATTTTCAATAATTTTTGCCTCTGTTTTAGCATCTACAGCAGATAATGAATCATCCAACATTAAAATTTCAGGATCCTTAATCAAGGCACGTGCAATAGACACACGTTGCTTTTGACCACCTGAAAGGGAAACGCCCTTCTCACCCACAAGTGTTTCAAGACCCATAGGTAAATTTTCTAAATCCTTTTCAAAGTATGCAGCGTGAATCGCCTGTTGCAATTCAGCCTGTGTTGCATCTTCTTTTCCAAATAAAATATTTTCCCGAATTGTGCGTGAGAACAGCACATGATCCTGCGGTACATAACCAATCCAATCGAGTAATTGCTCTTTCGTTTGTGCAGTAATATCTACTCCATCTATTGATAGCTGTCCCTCACCAATTGGATACTCACGTAATAATTGTCGCAGGAACGTTGTTTTACCAGCTCCAGTTTTCCCAACAATGCCAAGTGTCTGCCCTTTTTTCAGCGACAATGAGATTCGTTGAAGGTTTTTCACCTGACTCATAGGATATTGGAATGTTAAATCATCAAAGCCAATTCCATTAGGTGTCGCAATCATTTGTGGATTCGCAATATTTTGAACATCAGCCTCGTAGTTAAGCGTTTCCTGTACACGGTCAAGAGAAGCATTTCCTTGCTGCATCACATTTATAAGCTCACCGATGGCAAATATTGGCCAAACCGCTAACCCCAAGTAAACATTGAATGTCACAAGTTGCCCTACTGTCATCGCCTCAGTGGCAACCAAATGGGCTCCGTAGCCAAGTGCTACAACATAACTAATGCCAGTACCGACTTTTGTAATCGGTCCAAATAAAGCGTTAATTTTTGCTGTATGCATATTTTTTTCATAGACAATTTCACTCATCTCAGCAAAATTTGCCTCATCCTTTTTTTCCTGCACATATGCACGTACAACTCGTACACCTGCAACCGACTCTAGCACGCTATCATTCAGCTCTCCAAATGTATCTTGCGCCTTCATATAACGCTCATGCACAATTTTCCCTAGATATTGAATTAGAATAGCCATGATAGGAACAGGGAGCATGGCAAAAAATGTGAGCTTCCAAGAAATCATATAGCCCATGGCAAAAATAATACATCCCATATAAATCGTTGAATCAATCAGGGTCATAATCCCAAACCCAGCAGTTAATGATACGGCGTTTAAATCATTCGTTGCACGTGCCATTAAATCCCCAGTGCGATTTTTTTCATAGAACGTTGGTGTCATACGTAAAAAATGCTGCATAAGATTCCGACGTAATATTTTTTCTAGATTAATAGCCCCTTCAAATAGTCGGAATTGCCACACAAAATTCAGGGCATAACCACCTATAATGATTCCCACAAAAATCAAAATATACTTTGATAAAATAGCTGGTGACATTTCCCCAGCAGTCAATATATCAATAATAGACCCCAGTAAATACGGAGGTACTACCTCTAAAGCACTGGCTATTATTAAGAACACGATTGCAACAGTGTATTGCTTCCAGTATTGCTTAAAAAACCAGCCTAGCTTACTTAAAACATCAAACATACATTATGACCTTCTTTCCCTCGTGCTGTTAAAGCATAGCTACCCACTATCCAGAAATTCCTTGTTGAAAATCACGTTTTGATCTGTACTTCGCATACTATCTACACTCCTTTTTGTGTTATCACTACAACTTTTTACACAACAAAAAAGACACATCCCCCAAAAAGAGCATGTGTCTCTTATAAAAGGCAAAGTGTAAACCATGCCTTTTACTGCAATAGAAAAAAGTTAGGCATGGACAATGTATGCAAATGTGTTTTGAAATGATACTGTTAAATTAAACATTGTCATGCCCTCCTTTACTTGATTTGTTATAGTGTTCTTGAAGATTATCACACTATAGAAATATTTGTCAACTATCTTCCTGTTATTTTTACGTTTTCCAAGAAATAATTAGCGCTTTAAAGCAATGAATTACTATTTTGTAATTTCAAAGGCTAATCGAATAGCGGGCATTGCAGAACCAGGATGATCTGTAGAATAGGTTAATTGTGGAATCAAGGTCATATCGGTCTCCTTTTCCTGCTGCTTATAAATACCAGGATATAAATCAATTAAATGATATCCAATATCGCCTGTTGCAATAACGTCAAAAGTTAAATTTCCTTGGCTATTAAAGGCGCATAAATAACCTGTATAAGCATTGTCATACGTTAAATAATAGGCATTATCAAACTCAGTCCAGCCACCACCCTTTATAGTAATAGAAATTTTTGTACCTACAGGGCCGGATTTTGGAGAAAATTCAACGATAGAAGGTAAAACTCGTAAATAGGCTTGCCCATAAACTTGATCTTCCGCCACTAAATCGAGGCGATGGGGTATGCCTCCTAAATCATCAGGGACTGTAAAATCATATTTTAATTGCCCATTTTCATCCGTCTTAGCTTTTTCTAGTATTGCTGTTTCCTCCCCAAAGCCTTTGCCGCTTACTCTGCTTCCTTTCATTGTATTCCAAATGAGCTTTATTTCGGTGTCCTTAGGTAAACCAGAGGATGTCAGTGTTACAGGGTCGCCTACTATACCTTCATTTTTAGTTAGCTTCACCTTAACACCCTCACCCTGCTGCAATTTTGGCATGCCAACACCGCCTGATGCAGCCACTGGTGCTTCTTCAATATGATTAGCAATAGATGGTGCAACCCCATCAGTAATTGTGAATGTGAAATCTGGTGCTGGTTTGTCTGGATATGGTGACTGTAAATAATTTATATATTGCATTCCTAAGTATCCTGTACGAAGACGAATGGCATGGTCACCTACAGAGCCAGCTGCACGAATTTTCGCCTCTGCTGTTCCATTTGTTGAAATGCCTGTAATGAGCCCTGTATATTTATTATCATAGGTTAATTGCCAATTTCGCATATATGTGCTCCAACCAAGGCCTTCCATTTTAATCTTAATTTCTGTACCTACAGGACCGGATTTTGGCTCCATGACAAACGATGGATCAACGGTATAACCAATTTGGCCGATTTTTTCCCCTTCCTGTTTGACCCATAATGTAAAATCCCCACCAAAGCCTTCAGGCACATTAAACTTGCCAGACCATTTTCCTGCTGAATCCGCAGTACCTTGCTGTAAAATTATTTCTTTTTCTATAAACTTTGGACCAACAACTGTATACAAATTCTCAATAAGATATTCTCCCTCTACAGTATTCCATACTAATTCAACTGGTTGATCTGCCTTTAACTGATCGACATTAAATGTAATTTCATCTCGGACAAACCCTCGGACTTTTGATAAGGAAATATTGTTTAGTAATTTTTTCTGAGCTGTTTCTTGTTTTTTGGCATCTACTATAGGTATTGAATTTTGCTGTTCATTATTGGCTTGCTCCCCTTTATTTGAACAAGCTATTAAGGTTAAACTAGTTAATAATACAAGCATGAAGAGCAAAGGCATTTTTAATATGTGCTTCATAAAAACCCCCTTATTGAACAACGACTAGTTTTGCTGTCATATCACTGTGACCTGCACCACAAAAAACACTACACATCATATTAAATTCTCCAGCTTTTTCAGGTGTAAATTTCACAGTGCCATCCTTCTCTAAATTAACATTTAATCCCTCAACAGTAATACCATGCATACCTTCTTCAGATTTTAGTGAAAGTATTACTTCCTCTCCTGCTTTTACATAGAAAGCTTTTTCTCCATTTGGACCATGGAACTCAAAATTTTTAGCAATTATAGCAACGTTTTGATTTATTTCGACAGCAGATGCATCTGCCTCAGCAGAAACTGGCTCTTCTTTTGGTGCCTGTGCAACGTCTTCAGACACAATCGTTAATAAAGAGGGAGCAACATTAAAAGGCTTAAATTCTCCCTTTTGCTCTTTATATTTTGCTGTAACTGAATAATCAAGTGTACCAGTTGGAGTATCATTTGTTACAGGATAGGCTACTACCCAAAAATGATCGTCACCATGCTTACCATATTTCATATCAAGTGTTTCTCCCGTAGATAGATGTACTTGCACCTTTGCATCCTTTACTTGCTCATTTGTTAATCCATTTAATACATTGTTCCGGAAAATAATTTTATCTCCCGGCGAAAATCGGCTGGCTAGTACACATCCGCCTTGCTCAGTCACCGTATCCCCAGTTATAACAAGTGATCCTACAGCCTTCTCTGTGGCTGCTTCTTTTTCCTCTGAATTGTTGCATGCAATCAAAACAACCATCATCACTGACAGTAATGCAAATAATGATATTATTTTTTTCATAAAAAACCTCCCGTCATTTTTAATATTTTATTAAATAATAATAAATATAATTCTAATTTAACCCTTCATATTTAGAAGAATCAGATAATTCATTCTCCAGTAATATCAAAACTATTTCCACTATAATTATATTGTTATATTAATATTTTTTAATGGAAGTAGGGCATCTGAAAATTTCCATAAATGATATCTCATGATAAAATCTTTATAGAATGTGAATATTAAATCGAGGAGTCCCCTGAAACAAACTTGGTGACTTCTTATACAAATATTTACGATAAAATTACTGCCTGCTTGTACAAGATAAAATTAAGGAGCGACTAACTTTGAAATCATTTTTAGCAGTGGGAATTGGGGGATTTTTAGGGGCCGTCAGTCGTTATAATCTTAGCCTACTTTTTCCCAAAACAGGTGGTTTTCCAGTCACAACACTTTGTATTAACATACTAGGTTGCTTCTTTTTAGCATGGCTTTTTACTGGTTTTCCAAAGCGTTCTCCCATCGTGTTAGGCATCGGGACAGGCTTTTTTGGAGCCTTTACAACCTTTTCGACATTTTCCTTGGAGACCCTATTACTTCTACAAGATCATCAATGGATGCAAGCCCTACTTTATTGTCTCATAAGTGTTGTTGGTGGATTAATTTGTGCATGGCTAGGACATAAGCTAGCAAAGGGGCGTATCGAATGATTCTTATTGGTATCGGCGGATTTTTAGGTGCATTGACTAGATTCTATTTAGGGAAATGGATAGTTCATACATATCCATGGGCAACATTTTTCATCAATATAACAGGTTCTTTCGCACTTGGAGTTTTGTTTGCGTTACATCTAAGCGATTGGCTATGGCATTTTATTGGTATTGGTTTCTTAGGGGCCTATACAACCTTTTCAACATTTGGCTTTGAATCACTACAACTCGTTGAACAGAAGAAATGGAGCCATGCGATTATTTATATGAGTTCATCCATTTTGCTTGGAATACTTTGTGCGACACTTGGATTTTATATGGTATAAGAAAGGGGTGATTTTTTGATACCTTCAACATACGATTTACAAATACTTGAAACTGAAATTGAACAAACATTATATACCTTAATCGACTTAGAGTTAGAAGAAAATTTTCAGGAAATGAATAGCCTCTTTTCGAAGTTACTCGCCAAAGTTCAGGCAGCACAGCTAATCGATTATAAGCTTGATGTTCTTGTTGATCCACAATTATTTGCAACAGAAACAAGTATTCTACTGCGAAGCTTAATAGAAGCAAAAGCAAGACCTCATAAAAGACAAAGACTGCTTACACATCGAATGGTTTTGAAAATATGGTTACGTAAAAATCAACGATTTATGAAGGAGTTTTTACCACAAATGTTTTAGGCGCCTGTCGATTTCTAGGCGCCCTCTTTTAAATTTGCACTTGTTGCAACACTTCCTTTGTTTTCACTTCGATAATTAAATCAAACGGTACTGTATGCTGTGTTATATCTAAATTGATATAGACAGTTTTCCCTTTTGTCATCGTGGGGAGCTGATTCACAGGATACACTTCAAGGCTGGTACCAATGACAAGTACAAGCTCTGCTGATTGAATAGCCTCCATCGATCTGTGCCAGCTCTCTTGAGGTAAACTTTCACCAAAAAGTACAACATTTGGCCGTAATTTTCCATTACAATGTCTGCAGCTCTCCTTATTCAAAAAACAGTTCATTGAAGCGGCTTGCTGACAGTGGTGACAGCGAATCGAGCGAATCGAACCATGTAATTCTTCCACCCTCTGACTACCTGCCAATTGATGAAACCCATCTACATTTTGAGTCATCACTAAAGATACAATGCCACGTTTTTCCCAATCCGCAAGAATTTTATGACCCTCATGTGGTGCTACATTTTCTAAATGTTCAATGCGCATTTTATAAAATTCATGAAATAATGTATAATTTTGTGCCAATGCCTCAGTAGTGGCTACTGTACGAGGATCAATATTTTGCCACCATCCTGATACTGAACGAAAATCTGGTATACCACTTTCTGTTGACATACCAGCTCCTGTTAAAACAACTGTC
>Ga0213828_1001882_pt1 | contig 16194 bp, 13 predicted proteins | sample MC6MC0897MG_FD_180664 | JGI IMG/M metagenome (GOLD analysis project Ga0213828, IMG submission 180664) | Enriched soil aggregate microbial communities from Iowa State University, Ames, United States - MC6-MC0897-MG | ecosystem: Environmental > Terrestrial > Soil > Unclassified | place: USA: Iowa... | reverse complement strand
CGGTACCGGTCACTTCTACACGACCGACAAGAACAAGAAGAACACCCCGGGGAAGATGGAATTCTCCAAGTACGATCCGGTCGTGCGCAAGCACGTCCCGTACAAGGAAGGCAAGATCAAGTAATCCGCAAGGATTGCGGGTCGCTTCCGAAAAAACCCGCCCTCGTGGCGGGTTTTTTTGTGCCCCCCGCCCCCGGTAGGTGTCGACCTTGGTCGACACGTTCCGACCCCGTGGGTGCCGACCGTTGGTTGGCACGCTGTGCCCAGCGCCGCTCGACTCTACCCACCCCGCTGGGCAGAATGGCCCCACACCTCCCAACGGGCGACGCGATGCTGTTCGAGTGGCTGCTGGGCTCGTACCTGCTGTTGATCGACTGGCTGATCCGGCTGGTGGCGCTGTGCTGGATCCCCACCCGCACCACGCCGGGCGCGGCGCGCAGCTGGCTGCTGCTGGTCGGCTTCGTGCCGCTGCTGGGCCTGCCGCTGTACCTGTTGTTCGGGCACCCGTGGCTGTCGCGCGAGCGCATCCGCCGGCAGGCCGAGGCCTCGCAGGTGATCCGCGAGGAGCAGGCGCTGCAGCGCCGCCTGCGCTGGACGCCGCAGCCCGATTCGGCCAGCGCCGAAGTGGTGCCGCTGGTGCAGCGCCAAGGCGATTTCATGCCGGTGCACGGCAACGCGATCGACCTGCTGACCGACTATGACGAATCACTGCACACCCTGATCGCCGACATCGACCAGGCCCAGGACCGGGTGCACCTGCTGTACTACCTGATGTTCGATGACACCGTGGGCGAGGCCATCGTCGAAGCCCTGCAGCGTGCCGCAGCGCGCGGCGTGCAGTGCCGCGTGCTGCTGGATGCAGTGGGCGCCAAGCGGGGCCTGCGCGCGTACAGCAAGCGACTGCGGTCACGTGACATCGAAGTGCGCGCGATGCTGCCCGGTGGCCTGCGCTGGCGCCGCAGCGGGCGCATGGACCTGCGCAACCATCGCAAGATCGCGGTGATCGACAACGAAGTGGGCTATGTCGGTTCGCAGAACCTGGCGCGCCCTGAATTCGTTGCCGGCCATCCCAACCGCGAGCTGGTGGCGCGCGTACGCGGGCCGGCGGTGGCGCACCTTGAAGCGGTGTTCGCCAGCGACTGGTACATCGAAACCGGGCAGCGCCTGGAGGTCATCGCCGACGTGCCGGTGTGCAGCGAGGACATCGCCACCCAGCTGCTGCCCAGCGGCCCGGCATACCCCTACAGTAACGCGCGCGATGCGGTGGCCGCGCTGATCCATCTTGCCCGGCGGCGGCTGGTGATGGTCACGCCCTACTTCGTGCCCGACGAAGCAACGCTGAGTGCACTGCGCATCGCCGCGCTGTCCGGCGTGCAGGTGCAGTTGATTCTTTCAGCCAGCAACAACCAGCGGCTGACCTCGTGGGCGCAGGAGGCCTACTACGACGAGCTGCTGCGCTGTGGAGTACAGATCGCCCTATACGAGCCGCAGTTCCTGCATGCCAAGCACATGAGCGTGGACGAGGACATCGCCGTGCTCGGGTCGATCAACATGGATATCCGCTCGTTCGCGCTGAATGCCGAAATCGGCCTGATCTGCTACGACCGTCAGCTGGTCACGCAGTTGTGTGCCATCGAGGACGACTACCTGCGCCAGTCGCGCCTGCTGGACCTGGAGCAGTGGCGCAAGCGTCCCGCGTGGCTGCGCAGCCGCGAGGGCATCGCGCGCTTGGCCGATGCCTTGATGTAGGCCAGCGCCAGCCGGGCAGGGCCGATGGCCTACAATCGGCGCATGACTGATTCACCGCGTAGTGGCGACCTGGACCTGGCGATCATCGGCGGTGGTGCCGCCGGGGTGCTGGTGGCGATTCAGGTGTTGCGCCAAGCCCGAGCGCCGCTGGCGCTGGCCATCTTCGAGCCGGCCTCGCAGCTGGCACAGGGCATTGCCTATGCCACGCCGTGGCCGGAGCACCTGCTGAACGTGCCGGCGGCGAAAATGAGCGCCTTCCCCGACCAGCCCGGCGACTTCCTCGATTTCCTGCAGGACGCCAACGCCTACCCGGGCGAGGCGCGCGAGATGCTGGGCGAACGCTATGTGTGTCGCCACTACTTCGCTGCCTACCTGCAGCAGCGCCTGCGCGAGGCCGAAGCGGCCAGCGCGGCGCGATTGCAGGTCATCGCCCAACCGGTGCTGGCGATGCAGCCGGATGACCACGGTTACCAGCTGCAGCTGGGCGATGGCCAAACGCTGCATGCAGCGCAGGTGGTGATTGCCACCGGCAACAGCATGCGGCCGCTGCCGGTGGGCGGCGCCGATGCGCTGCCCGCCGATGACGTGGTCGAAGCCTGGGATTATGACGGTGTGCGCACGCTGGCCGGTGGCCATGCACTGGCCATCGTCGGCTCCGGGCTGAGCATGGCCGACACCGTGTTGGCGTTGGTGGCCGGCGGCCATAGCGGGCCCCTGCACGTGATCTCGCGCCACGGGCTGCTGCCGTTGCCGCACGCCCACGGCGGTCTGCCGGCGTTCGACCCGCAGGAGCTGCTGACGATGACCCTGCGCCGGCGTCTGCGTGCACTGCGCCAGCACGCGCGGCAGGCACAGGCCGACGGCATTCCCTGGCAAGGCGTGATGGATCGCATCCGCCCGCATGGGCAAGCGCTCTGGTGCAGCCTGGACGCCGCCGATCAGCGCCGCTTCCTGCGCCACGTGGTGCGCTACTGGGACGTGCACCGCCATCGCATTGCTGAACCGGTGGCCGAGCAGTTGCAGGCGCTGCAGGCCAGCGGCCAGCTGCGCGTTCACCGCGCGCGCCTGCAGCGCGTGTGGCGCGACGGTGATGCCCTGCGGCTGTCGGGTCGCGAGGCGGGCGGCGGCAACGTGCAGTGGACGATCGCTGCGGTGGTCAATGCCACCGGTGTGGAAACCCGTGCCTCGGCACTGCGCAATCCCTTGCTGCAGCAGCTGCAGGCCGATGGGCTGGCCCGCCCCGGCCCGCATGGGCTGGGCCTGGACAGCAGCGTGCCGGGCGACCGGTTGTGTGCAGAGGCTGGCCAGCCACAGGCGCGCCTGGGGGTACTCGGCAGCCTGCGCATCGGCAGCCTGTGGGAAAGCCTGGCGGTGCCTGAACTGCGTCAGCAGGCGCAGGCACTGGCCACGCAGGTGGTCGCAGGAGCTGCGACGTCGATGCCGTAAAATGGAGGCATGGATGTCTCCCACTTGCTTGATGGCCTGAACCCGGCCCAGCGCGAAGCCGTCTCCGCTCCCCTCGGTCACCACCTGGTGCTGGCCGGTGCCGGGTCGGGCAAGACGCGCGTACTCACCCACCGCATTGCCTGGCTGCATGAAGTCGAAGGCGTGCCGACCCACGGCATCTTCGCGGTGACCTTCACCAACAAGGCCGCCGGCGAGATGCGCCATCGCATCGACGCGCAGCTGCCGCATGGCAGCCGCGGCATGTGGATCGGCACCTTCCACGGCCTGGCCAACCGCCTGCTGCGCCTGCACTGGCAGGACGCCAAGCTGCCTGAAAGCTTCCAGGTGATGGATTCGGACGACCAGCTGCGGCTGGTCAAGCGCGTGGTACAGGCGCTGGAGCTGGATGACGGCAAGTACCCGCCCAAGCAGATTGCCTGGTGGATCAACGCGCAGAAGGATGAGGGCCGCCGCCCGCAGCACATCCAGCCCGAGCCGAACGATGCGTGGCTGGAAACCATGCGCCAGGCCTACGCCGAGTACCAGGCGCGGTGTGACCGTGCCGGCCTGGTCGATTTCGCCGAGCTGCTGCTGCGCGCGCACGAACTGCTGCGCGACAATCCACCGTTGCTGTCGCACTACCGCGCGCGGTTCCGCGAGATCCTGGTGGACGAATTCCAGGATACCAACGCCATCCAGTACGCCTTCGTGCGCGTGCTGGCCGGGCATGAGGGCCACGTGTTCGTGGTCGGTGATGATGACCAGGCCATCTACGGCTGGCGCGGTGCCAAGGTCGAGAACGTGCAGGGCTTCCTGCGCGATTTCCCGGGCGCGCAGACCATCCGCCTGGAGCAGAACTACCGTTCTACCGCCAACATCCTCAACGCCGCCAACGCGGTGATCGCGCACAACCCGGACCGCATCGGCAAGCAGCTGTGGACCGACAGTGGTGACGGCGAGCCGATCGACCTGTATGCGGCGTACAACGAGATGGACGAGGCGCGCTACATCGTCGAGCGCGCACGGCAGTGGGTGCGCGACGGCGGCAGCTACACCGAAGTGGCCGTGCTCTACCGCAGCAACGCGCAGTCGCGCGCGCTGGAAGAAGCGCTGCTGAGCGAACAGGTGCCGTACCGCGTGTATGGCGGCATGCGCTTCTTCGAGCGCGCCGAAGTGAAGGATGCGCTGGCCTACCTGCGCCTGCTGTCCAACCGCAATGACGACGCTGCATTCGAGCGCGCGGTGAACACGCCCACGCGTGGCATCGGTGACCGCACGCTGGACGAAGTGCGCCGCGAAGCGCGCGCCCAAGGCATCTCGTTGTGGGAAGCCACCATGCTGGTGACCCAGGGCAGCGCACTGGCGGCGCGTGCGCGCAATGCGCTGGCCGGCTTCCTGGTGCTGGTCAACGAACTGCAGGCGCAGACCCTGCAGATGACCCTTGCCGAGCGCGTGGACCATGTACTGGTGCGCTCGCAGTTGCGCGAGCACTGGAGCAAGGAAAGCCGCAACGCGCTGGACTCGGAATCGCGCACCGACAACCTCGACGAACTCGTGTCGGTGGCCTCGCGCTTCGTGCGCCGTGCCGACGACATCGAGGAAGTGGGCGAGGACATGGACGAGCTGGTCGCGTTCCTGGCCTACGCCGCGCTGGAGGCCGGTGAGGGCCAGGCGCAGGCCGGCGAGGAAGGCGTGCAGCTGATGACGCTGCACTCGGCCAAGGGCCTGGAATTCCCGCTGGTGTTCCTGGCCGGCGTGGAAGAGGGGCTGTTCCCCAGTGCACGGTCGCTGGAGGAAAGCGGGCGGCTGGAGGAAGAGCGTCGGCTGGCCTACGTCGGCATCACCCGCGCGCGGCAGAAGCTGGTGCTCAGCTACGCCGAATCGCGGCGCATCCACGGCCAGGACAACTACAGCCTGCCTTCGCGTTTCCTGCGCGAGATCCCGCGCGAGCTGCTGCACGAAGTGCGGCCGAAGGTGCAGGTCTCGCGGCCGGCGTCGATGGGCGCAAGCCGGGTGATGGGACACGCCGCCATCGAAACGCCGCCGATCAAGCTGGGTGCGCTGGTCAACCATCCCAAGTTCGGCGAAGGCATGGTGACCGACTACGAAGGCAACGGTGCCCACGCACGCGTGCAGATCGAGTTCGCCGACGCCGGCAGCAAGTGGCTGGTGATGGCGTATGCCAACCTGACGGTGATCTGATCACCGCCGGGGTCGGATCCCTCCCGTAGGAGGGCTCTGACCCCGACGCGATGGAAAGCAGCCGAGCACGGGCTCGGCTCTACAACGGCGAGTGCTGATGACCCGCAACGTGCTCTTCCTCTGCAGCCAGAATCGTCTGCGCAGCCCGACGGCCGAGCAGGTGTTCGCCGATTGGCCGGGCGTCGAAACCGCCTCGGCCGGGCTGCTCGCCGACGCCGAGGAAGTGCTCAGTCCCGAGCTGCTGCAATGGGCCGATCTGGTGTTCGTGATGGAGCGGGCGCACCGCAACCGGCTTTCCAGCCGCTACAAGGCATGGTTGAACGGCAAGCGGGTGATCTGCCTGGATATTCCCGATGACTACGAGTACATGGACCCGGTGCTGGTGGAACTGCTCAAGCGCAAAGTGATCCCGTTCCTGCGCTGACCGCAGTGATTGCAGGGCCGAGCCCACGCTCGGCTGATTCTACGGGGAAAGGCAGCCGAGCACGGCTCGACTCTACAAAAGGCAGCCGAGCATGGGCTATGCCGCTCGTGCTGACCGTCACCCTTCGGGCCGTCGCAAGCGACGTTGGCAGCGGTTGCTGCCGCTACCTTCGGCTCTACAATGGCGGCCAAATCTCCCAGGAACGCCCTCATGACCGAACCCACGCTGCATGTCACCGTGAAGTTGAACGCCAGGCTGCAGCCCGAGCATCGCCATGAGCTGTTCGAGGATCCGCTGGACGCGCTGTTGCAGGCGGCCGATCTGGGCGGGATCACCGGAGGCGGTACTGCGATGTCCGACGAGGGCGAAGTCGAGTACGGCGATATCGAAGTGGCACTGGTCGATGCCGCGGGCGTGCCCAAGCTGGTCGACCTGCTGGAGCAGCTGGGGGCACCGAAGGGTTCGCAGGTGCAGGGCGCAGGCGAGGCCGACCGCAGCTTCGGCGTGACCGAAGGCCTGGGCATCTACCTGGATGGCCTGACCCTGCCGGACGAGGTGTACGAGCAGTGCGATTCGAACCACGTGTTCGAACAGCTGTCCGAGCGCATCGATGGCCTGGGCGAGATCTGCAGCTGGTGGCAGGGCCCGAGCGAGACCGCGCTGTACATGTACGGCCAGTCGTTCGAGGCGATGCGTGATGCGATCGCCGAGTTCGTCGGCAGCTACCCGCTGTGCCAGAACGCACGCGTGGTGCAGATCGCCTGAGGGCTGTGCCTCATGACCATGGAGGACGCGGATCCGGCCTGCGGTGGTACACCCGTGGTCGTGACCCATTTCGAGGAGATGCTGACGGCACTGCTGCCCGCGGTGCCGGCCGAGCTGCTGGAGGAAGAGCCGGATCTGGCCGATCTCTTCGCCTTCCAACGGCACCCACTGGAGACCCTGCCGGCGTGGCTGGGCCCGGATGCACGGCGGCTGCTCAGCGAGCAGGGTCTGCCGCGCCAGGCGGCACCGCATCTCTCGTTCTTCGAGGCCGAGCGTGCGGTCGAGGTCTCTGCCATGCTGCCGGAGCCCGGCAGGGCGCTCGGCCATGATGGCGGCGGCAACCTGCTGGCCATCGACGCGGCCAGTGGCCAAGTGGTGCTGTGGGATCACGACAACGGCGACGCGCGCATGTTCGTCAACCGGGATCTGCTTTGCTTTGCCGAATGCCTGTGCGAGTTTCCCTACGGCGTGGAAAGCAAGCAGGCCTTCCTGCAGGCGGTTGCGCAGATCGATCCGGAGGCCGTGGCGGAAGGAGCCTTCTGGCCTTCCGGATACTGAGTCTGCGCAGCGCCGTTGACGGGTGCGGGTAACGTCGAGAGCAGTCGAGCGTGGGCTCGCCTCTACAGGTGCGTGTCAGCGGCCCGCTGACTGGCGGGCGTTGTCGCGCAGCGCCATGTCCTTGCCGACTTGATAGGCACCGAACAGCACCGCCAACGTGATGATCGCGGCGATCAGGATGGACTTCCCGGAGCTCCAGACGGGTGGTCTGTTGTTCTGCATGTGGATCATCCCTGGGAGCGGCAAGTGGCCGCACGGCCAGCATGCATCGTGGATGGCAGTCGAGCAAGCTGGGCGTTAGGACATGACCGGCCCCCGCACCTGCTCCCAGTCCAGCCCGAACTTCGCCAGGTACTTGCGCAGGCGGTCGGCGTCGTTGGTGCTGGCGCGCTGGGTGCGCGAGACCGCAAACAGCTCGCGCCCGGCGGCGGACAGCGACTTCGAGCGTGCACAGACCCGCACCACTTCTTCCAGCTGCACGCGGTCGAAACGGTCCAGCGCGTCCACGGCCTCGCCCAGCAGGGCATCCAGCGGAGACGGCGCATCGCCGCCGCGCCACTGTGCCCGCAGGCGCGCGATCTCGTCTTCCACACCCTCGATCTGGATGCGCCCGGCGCTGGCCAACGTGGCCAGGCGCATGATCGACGCGCCCAGGTCGCGGAAGTTGCCACGCCACGCCGCTTCCGGGCTGGTGGCGAATGCGAGATAGCGCGTGCGCGCCTCGGTGTTGAAGCGCACCCGCGCATGCTGGTCCAGCGACCAGCGCTCCAGCTCGAACTCGATGTTCGGCTCGATGTCTTCCATGCGCTGCGCCAGCCCGGGCAGGTGGTACGTCCACAGGTTGAGGCGCGCCAGCAGGTCTTCGCGGAAGCGGCCTTCCAGCACCGACTGCTGCAGATCGCGGTTGGTGCCGGCGATCAGCTGGAAATCGCTCTCCACTTCGCGGTCACTGCCGACCGGCAGGAAGCGCTTCTCTTCCAGCGCCCGCAGCAGCATCGCCTGTTCGTCCTGGCCGAGTTCGCCGATCTCGTCCAGGAACAGCAGCCCTTGGTGCGCTGAGCGCAGCAGGCCGGCACGGTCGCTGGAAGCGCCGGTATAGGCGCCTTTGGTGTGACCGAACAGGGTGCTCATCGCACCATCGCCGCGCAGCGTGGCGCAGTTCACTTCGACGAAGCGACCGGGCAGCTGGTGCTTGAGCTTCTTCAGCTCGAACACGCGCTTGGCCAGCTGGCTCTTGCCGGCGCCGGTTGGTCCCATCAGCAGCATCGGCGCACGTGAGCGGGTGGCCACCGTCTCGATCTGCTCGATCATGCGGTTGAAGGCGGCGTTGCGGGTGGCGATGCCGCCCTTCAGCAGGTCGCGATCCAGCAGCTGCTGCTGGGCGAAGCGCTGGGCGATGTGGTCGTAGCGCGACAGGTCCAGGTCGATGATCGCGTACGTACCGGCGGCACCGTCCTGCTTGCGCGGTGGCGAGGTCTGCAGCAGTCGTCCGGGGAAATGACGGCTCTCGGTCAACAGGAACCAGCAGATCTGCGCCACGTGCGTGCCGGTGGTGATGTGGACGTAGTAGTCCTCCTCCTCCGGCTGGAACGGGTAGCGCGCGAGAAAGTCGTGCAGGGAGGCGTAGACCCCCTCGAATTCCCATGGATCGGCCAGGTAGGTGTCGTGACGCTGCACGCTGATGCCCGGCGCGGCCTGCGCCAGGTCCTCGCAGACCACGCGCGCCAGCTTGCTGTAGCGGCGCTCATCCAGCAGCAGCTCGATGCGGTCGGGCAGGAAATCCTCATGCATGCCCAGCGAAACGGTCGGGCGCCACTTCTGCCAGCGGCCCGGACCCTCGCCTGCGTCGAGCTGGGTGCCCAGCATGCCGAATACCACCTGCCGACGCGCCATATCCATTCCTATAAAAGAGGCGCGGGAAATATATATCTTTTCGCCGGTGTCCGCTGGCCAGGATGGCCTTCTTCTATTGAAATCACTTCAAAATCAATGGCATGCGATGGTTTCGCAAAAGTTGGCACGGCCATTGCTCTATATCCGGCAAGACACGACGCGGGCTGTTCCCGCCGAGGACATCAGCATGGCCAACCTTTCGCTCTTCTCCTGGATGCGCACGCCGCAGCCGCCGCAGGCAGACACCGTCAATGAAGCCGGTGGCCTGGCCTACCGCCGCGACCCGCGTGCCGCGCTGGCGCTGTATGCGGCCACCGGGTGCCTGAACAACACCTTCTACAGCGACGCCGAGGCACAGCTGCAGCAGGTGCTGGCGCTGACCGCGCAGGTCGAGCCGCGCTTCATCGCCCGTACCGCCCTGTACGCCCGCCAGGTCGCACACATGAAGGACATGCCGGCGCTGCTGCTGGCGGTGCTGAGCCTGCGCGACCCGGAGGCGTTCGCCCTGGTTTTCCCGCGGGTGATCGACAACGGCCGCCAGCTGCGCACCTTCGTGCAGATCATGCGCAGCGGCCAGGTGGGGCGCCGCTCGCTGGGCTCGCTGCCCAAGCGCAGGGTGCGTGAGTGGATCCAGCAGGCGTCGCCGGAAACGCTGGTGCGTGCGGCGATCGGCCAGCAGCCGTCGCTGGCCGATGTGATCCGCATGGTGCACCCGAAGCCGGCCAACGCCGAGCGCAAGGCGCTGTATGCATGGATCATCGGTCGTCCCTACGACGAGGCGCAGCTGCCGGCAGTGGTGCGGGCGTACGAGGCGTTCAAGCGTGACCCGCGCGGACTGCCGCCGGACCTGCCGTTCCAGTACTACAGCACGCTGCCGCTGGACGCGGCGCAGTGGTCGGCACTGGCCCGCAATGCATCGTGGCAGTCGATGCGGATGAACCTCAACACGTTCGCCCGCCATGGCGTGTTCGACGATCCGGCGATGGTGCAGGTGATCGCAGAGCGCCTGCGTGATCCGCAGCAGGTGCGTCGTGCCCGCGTACTGCCCTACCAGCTGCTGATGGCCTTCCACGCCGGCGGTGGCTTGCCGACGCCGATCCTGGAAGCGTTGCAGGACGCGATGGAGATCGCCACGGCGTCGGCTCCGGCATTGCCCGGGCGGGTGGTGGTGGCGGTGGACGTGTCCGGTTCCATGCAGTCGCCGGTAACCGGCTACCGCAAGGGCTCCAGCACGGCGGCGCGCTGCGTGGACGTGGCGGCGCTGGTTGCAGCCTGCGTGCTGCGCGGCCAGCCGCAGGCCAAGGTGTTGCCGTTCGATACCGAGGTGCGCCACGTGCGTCTGAACCCGCGCGACAGCGTGATGACGTTGGCCCGCCAGCTGGCCATCAACGGCGGTGGTACGTCGGTCAGCGCGCCGCTGCACTACCTCAACCTGCGGCGCGAGCCGGTGGACCTGGTGGTGATGGTGTCGGACAACGAGAGTTGGCGTGACACCCGCCAGAGCGGCCAGACGGCCACGATGCTGCAGTGGGATGCATTGAAGCGTCGCTGCCCACAGGCGCGGCTGGTGTGCATCGACCTGCAGCCGGTGGCCAGCAGCCAGACCGTACAGCGCGGTGACGTGCTGCACATCGGTGGCTTCAGCGATGCGGTGTTCGAACTGATCGCGCAGTACGCCGCTGCGGCCGAGGACGGCAGCAGCTGGGTCGAGCGCATCCAGGACATGGCGTTGTAAGGCGGCAGGGAGGCCGCACGGACCGCCCGGCTGGCAATGGGGCCAGCCGGGCAGGGCCAGGAATTCGTTTTCGCGGTGAATGCTGGTGGAACTACATTGGTTGTCCCTTCGGGGTCGGGTTCGAGTCCCGCGTTTCCTGCCTGTCGTGAGGAAGCAGACGTTCCACCTCCCTTGTCACCGCACTTTTTCAAACGGCACCGGCAACGGTGCCACCGCTTCAATGCCGGCAGCGCGAATGCCGGAGGAACTACAGCCCCTTAAGCTCCAGGTCGCGGGTTCGACTCCCGCCTGCCGCGGTAACGCGGCGGTAGCTCAGTGGTAGAGCAGGATGTTCCTCCAGATTCTTGTCGTGCTGCCGGCACCTTCGCTTTCGTTGCGCGGGGAATGCAGGTGGAACTACATCGGAAGCCCTTCGGGGTCGGGTTCAAGTCCCGGCCGTCCTCCGCGGCAACGCGGGCGACGGAATGTTCCACCCCTTTGTCACCGCACCTTCTTTGTTTTTGCTTTGGATGAAAGGAAACATCACCATGACCACCCTCAATTACGACGTGATCCAGCAGCCGGGCGCTGCACCGATCAAGCTGTGGACCCGCGGCGTGCCGCTGGAAGACCAGGCGCGCGAGCAGCTGCAGAACATCGCCAGGCTGCCCTTCATCCACAAGTGGATCTCGGTGATGCCCGACGTGCACCTGGGCAAGGGCGCGACCGTGGGTTCGGTGGTGCCGACCATCGGCGCGATCATTCCTGCAGCGGTGGGCGTGGACATCGGCTGCGGCATGATCGCGGTGCGCACCACGCTGGTTGCCAGCGACCTGCCGGACAATCTGTCGGCGGTGCGCAGCGCGATCGAGCGGGCGGTGCCGCACGGCCGCAGCGTCACCCGCGGGGGCCGTGACAAGGGCAGTTGGGACACGCCGCCCGAATTGGCGGTGGAAGGCTGGGCGCAGCTGGTGGATGACTTCGCATTGATCTGCGAGCGTCACCCGCGCCTGAAGAACACCAACAACCTCAAGCACCTGGGAACGCTGGGTACCGGCAACCACTTCGTCGAGGTCTGCCTGGACCAGGAGCAGCGCGTGTGGTTCATGCTGCACTCCGGTTCGCGTGGCGTAGGCAATGCCATCGGCACCTACTTCATCGAGCTGGCCAAGCAGGAAATGCGCCGCTGGATGATCAACCTGCCCGACCAGGACCTGGCCTACCTGCCCGAGGGCAGCCAGCACTACGGCGACTATGTGTTCGCGGTGGACTGGGCGCAGCGTTTCGCACGCATGAACCGCGAGGTGATGATGCGCAACGTGGTGGCCGCGGTGCGCACGGTGATCAGCAAGCCGTTCGAGGCCGAGGCCGAGGCGGTGAACTGCCACCACAACTACGTGAACCGCGAGACCCACTTCGGCAAGGAAGTGATGCTGACCCGCAAGGGCGCGGTGAGTGCGCGCAAGGGCGAACTGGGCATCATTCCGGGCAGCATGGGGGCCAAGAGCTTCATCGTGCGTGGCCTCGGCAACGAGGACAGCTTCCACAGCTGCAGCCACGGTGCCGGCCGCGTGATGAGCCGTACCCAGGCACGCAAGCTGATCACGGTGGATGACCACGCCAAGGCCACCGCGCACGTGGAGTGCCGCAAGGATGCGGAGGTGGTGGATGAATCGCCGGCGGCCTACAAGCCGATCGAGGCAGTGATGGAGGCCCAGCGCGATCTGGTCGAGATCGTGCACACGCTGCGCCAGGTGGTGTGCGTGAAGGGATGAGGCAACCCGTGCGCGGCGTACACTGCGCCGCGCACGGCAGCAAGGCCCGGCATCGAACAACGGGCACGGAGGAACAGACAGATGGACATGATTGAACTGGATGGCGGGCACGGAGGCGGACAGCTGCTGCGCTCGGCACTGACCCTGAGCCTGTGCACCGGCACCGGCTTCACGCTGCACAACATCCGCGCGATCCGGCGCAAGCCGGGGTTGATGCGCCAGCACCTGACCGCGGTGAACGCTGCGGCGCGGGTCGGCAACGCCTGTGTGCACGGTGCAGAACTGGGCGCTACCTCGCTGCGTTTCGAGCCGGGGCGGGTGAGCGCCGGCACCTACCACTTCGCGACCGGCAGCGCCGGCTCGGCCACGCTGGTGCTGCAGACCGTACTACCCGCGCTGTGGCGCGCGCAGGGGCCGTCGCAGCTGCGCGTGGAAGGCGGTACCCACAATCCGCTGGCACCCAGCGCGGATTTCATCGCGCAAAGCTATCTGCCGGCGCTGGGCCGGATGGGCGTGCAGGCGTCGATGCAGCTGCTGCAGCACGGCTTCCATCCGGCGGGCGGTGGCGTGATGGAGGTGCAGGTGCAGCCGTGCGCGGCGTTGCAGCCGCCGTCGTTGGAGGTGCGTGCACCGTTGCAGGCGATCGAGGCACAGGTGCTGATGTCCGGCCTGTCCAGCGGCATCGGCCTGCGCGAACTGCAGGTACTGGCCGAGACGCTGGGCGTGGACCCGCACCCGCGCAACGTGCAGTCGATACGGCCGGCGCTGGGACCGGGCAACGTCGCCCTGGTGCGCGTGCGTCATGGTGATCACGTGGAGGTGTTCAGCGGCCACGGCGAGCGCAGTGTCTCCGCCGAGCAGGTCGGGGCGCGCCTGGCCGGGCAGGTCAAGCAGTACCTGGACGGGACCGGTGCTGTTGGCGAGTACCTGTCCGACCAGTTGCTGCTGCCGATGGCGCTGGCGGGCGGCGGCGCGTTCACCACCCACATGCTGAGCGATCACCTGGTCAGCAATGCGCGGTTGATCGAGAAGTTCCTGCCGGTGGAATTCGACTGGCAGCCGCACGACGGAGGCTGGCGGGTGACGGTGCAGGCCTGAGTGCCCGCCGGGCGTGGCCCGGCGCTACCGGAGCATTCCAGTCGCCTGTCGATCCTGGGCGCGTCGGCCGATCATGCCGCGCTGCGCAGGCATCGCTGCGCGCTGCCGGATTGATCCTGCGCAAGGCACGATCTCCACACAGGCTGTGTAATGGTGTCGTTCCCACTGGCTGGATCACCGCGGAGCCCCACCATGTACAAGCGCATCCTGATCGCCACCGATGGCTCGGAGCTGGCCGACAAGGGCCTGGCCAAGGGCCTGGAGCTGGCCAAGGACCTCAACGCCGAGGTCGACATCGTCACCGTCTCCGAGCCTTGGGCCGTCGGCATGTACGACGCCATGGGCTGGAGCGTGGGCTACATGAACAGCCCCGAATACAAGGCCGACCGAGAGGAAGGTGCGCAGAAGGTGCTGCAGCCGGCCCTGGCCAAAGCGGCAGAGCAGGGCATCACCGCCAATCCGGTGCATGTGCTGGACCGCTACGCGGCCGACGGCATCATCGAGACGGCGGGCCAGCGCAACAGCGATCTGATCGTAATGACCTCGCACGGCCGCCGCGGCGTCACCCGCGTGCTGCTGGGCAGCCAGACCGCCGAGGTGCTGGCGCGCAGCACGCTGCCGGTGCTGGTCATCCGCTGATACGGAAGCGTTCCCGGGGAGGGGACCCGACGCCGGCCGCAGGATGCGCGCCGGCGTTGTTTTTTATCGGCGCCTGGTACACCCACGCCATGCGCGGATGGGGCCACCGCAATGCCAGTAGATCCACGCCATGCGTGGATGGGCCGGGCCGATCGCCTTGATGGGGTCAGAGCCCTTTCCTGCGGAAAGGGATCCGACCCTGTCGCATCACCAGCTGTACAGCTTCCAGTACACCGGCGACACGCCATCCTTGTCATTGTCGAAGCGGCCATCGCCGTTCTTGTCATACATGTAGAACGGGGCGCCGCGTGCCGGCGTCACCTTGACCATGCGCAACTGGCCGGACACCCGGTATTCCTCGATGGTGTCGCCGTTGTCCATCGTGCGCTTGGAAACATCGGCGCCCTTGACGTCCACCGGGGGAGCGCCCGCGCCGCCCATGCTGGCGCAGCCAGCAAGCAGGAGCAGGGAAGCCAGCATCAGGGTCTTCATCGGCGGGGCCTTTGCCTGGAAAGAGCCTTGATTATGCCCCATCGCCGCGTCGCTGCCGTGTCGCCGCGATGCAGGCATGGGCGCGTAGAATCGTCGCATGAGCAGATTAGTCCTGATCGACGGGTCCAGTTACCTGTACCGCGCGTTCCACGCGCTGCCGCCCCTGTCCAATGCACAGGGTGAGCCCACCGGCGCGCTGTTCGGCGTGGTCAACATGCTGCGCTCGACGCTGAAGGAGCGCCCGGCCTACGTCGCCTTCGTGGTCGATGCACCCGGCAAGACCTTCCGCGATGACCTGTACGACCAGTACAAGGCCAACCGCCCACCGATGCCCGATGAACTGCGCAGCCAGGTCGAGCCAATGTGCCGCATCGTCGAAGCACTGGGCATCAGCATCCTGCGCATCGAAGGCGTGGAGGCCGACGATGTGATCGGCACCCTCGCCCTGCAGGGCGTGGCACAGGACCTGAAGGTCACCATCTCGACCGGCGACAAGGATTTCGCCCAGCTGGTCCGGCCCGGCATCGAACTGGTCAACACCATGACCGGCAGCCGCATGGATTCGGATGCCGCGGTGATGGACAAGTTCGGCGTCCGCGCCGACCAGATCGTCGACCTGCTGGCACTGATGGGCGACACCGTGGACAACGTACCCGGCGTGGAGAAATGCGGGCCGAAGACGGCTGCCAAGTGGCTGGCCGAATACCAGCACCTGGACGGCGTGATCGCGGCCGCACCGACGATGAAGGGCAAGATCGGCGAGAACCTGCGCGCCGCGCTGGAGCGGCTGCCGCTGAACAAGGAGCTGGTGACCATCCGCACCGACGTCGCCCTTGATGCCAGCCCGACCACACTGGCGCTGCGTGATCCGGATGTGCCCACGCTGGGCGAGCTGTACCTGCGCTATGGCTTCACCCAGGCGTTGAAGGAGCTGGGCGGTCCGATCGCCGCTCCGGCGCAGGTCAGCGAGGCTACACCCAGCCTGCGCGGCACCGCCGCCGGCTTTGCCCGTGGCAGCGCCGAAGCGCCGCCCGTCGGCGAGCTCGATCCGGCGCTGTCGGCGCCCGGCGAGTACGAGACCGTGCTGACCACCGAGCAGCTGCAGGCCTGGGTTGCGCGCGTGCAGCAGGCTGACCTGATCAGCTTCGACACCGAGACCGACGCACTGGATGCGATGCGTGCGCGCCTGGTCGGCATCAGCCTGGCGGTGGAGCCGGGCAAGGCCGCCTACATCCCGGTCGGCCACGATTATCCCGGCGCGCCGGCACAGTTGCCGCTGGCACAGGTGCTCGATGCGCTGCGGCCGGTGCTGCAGGACCCGGCGAAGAAGAAGCTGGGCCAGCATGGCAAGTACGACCTGCACGTGCTGCGCCGCCATGGCGTGGACGTGCAGGGCTACCACGACGACACCATGCTTGAGAGCTTCGTGCTCAATTCCA